>Ga0070699_100002911_pt1 | contig 15238 bp, 15 predicted proteins | sample KBSK1503metaG_FD_65473 | JGI IMG/M metagenome (GOLD analysis project Ga0070699, IMG submission 65473) | Corn, switchgrass and miscanthus rhizosphere microbial communities from Kellogg Biological Station, Michigan, USA - KBS K1-50-3 metaG | ecosystem: Host-associated > Plants > Roots >...
TTCCACGAGATCGTGGCAGAGGGAGGCGCAGTACGCCTAACGCCAAGCACGGTCCGGGAAAGGCTTGAGAGAATCCCTGACGATGATCTGATTCTTCTCGGGATGGATCCTAAGGCGGCGAGGCCGGAGTGGGCTGTTCTCCAAGTCATGCCTGTCCCGCCTGTCTCTGTCAGACCTTCCATCACTTTAGAGTCCGGCATCAGGTCGGAAGACGATCTGACCCACAAACTCGTGGATATCATTAGGATTAACCAGAAACTTCGAGAGGCCCTTGAATCCGGAGTTCCCATCAACATCATCCAAGAACTACACGAATTGCTACAATACCACGTAACAACATACTTCGACAACGAAGTCTCAGGTCTACCCCCGGCGAGACATCGATCAGGACGGGCACTGAAGACCCTTGTTCAGCGATTGAAAGGAAAAGAGGGAAGATTCAGAGGCAATCTGTCAGGTAAGAGAGTTGACTTCTCAGCCCGAACAGTCGTATCCCCTGACCCGAACCTAGACATCAACGAGGTGGGAGTTCCGCTTGACGTTGCTAGCCGACTAACTATTCCGGAAAAGGCCACCGATTACAATCTTGAGGAGATGAAGAGGCTAATCGCCAACGGCCCTGACACATATCCTGGATCGCTGTACATCGTCCGGCCGGATGGACGAAGAGTCAGACTGGAATTCGTTACCGACAGGAAGGTTGTCGCCGAAGCTCTGCAGCCGGGCTTCATCGTAGAGCGGCATCTCAGAGACGGCGATATTGTGCTCTTTAACCGGCAACCAAGTCTGCACAGAATGTCCATAATGGCGCACCGCGTCCGAGTCCTGCCTTACAAGACGTTCAGACTCAATCCGACCGTCTGTCCGCCTTACAATGCAGACTTTGACGGAGACGAGATGAACCTGCACGTCCCTCAAGGAGAAGAAGCTCGCACCGAAGCACGGCTGTTAATGCAGGTGCAAGATCAGATTCTCTCGCCCAGATACGGCGGACCAATCATTGGGGCCATACGAGACTCTCTGACAGCGGCCTTCCTTCTCACACAGAAATCAACGCTTCTAAACCGCGCAGACGTCTCGAAGCTTCTAGCGGCCGCCGGGTTCGAGGGACCAATGCCAGAACCGGCAGTGACAAAACCCGAAGAGAAATGGACTGGAAAACAGATTTTCAGCATCGTCATGCCGAAAGGGTTCAACTTCGTCTCGAAATCCAACCTTTCAGCCTACTACAAGTGCGCTGACTGCGACAAAGGAGTCCTCCACGACTGCCCATATGACGCGTTTATCGTGGTCAAAGACGGCGTCCTCGAGCAGGGTGTTATCGACAAAGCCTCAATCGGTGCCGAAAAATCGGAGAGCCTCTTCCACCGAATAGTCAAAGACTATGGGGCGGAGGAAGCAAGGACATTCCTCAACGCGGTTACAAAGCTTCTCGATCGGTACATGGTGCTTCGAGGCTTCACATACGCCTTCGACGAGCTCGAGATTCCTCCCGCCACCAAGGAGAAGATCGCCAAGGCGATTGCTAAGGCGGAAGAGAAAGTCAACGAATACATCGACAGCTATCGGAAAGAAACATTGGAACGATTGCCAGGACAGTCTTTGGAGGAATCATTGGAGCTCTACATCATGAACGAGCTCTCAAGGGCTAGAGACGTAGCAGGCGAATTCGCCGACCAGTACTTCCAGATGGACAACAGCGGCGTAATCATGAGCAGGGCCGGAGCCAGAGGCTCAACACTCAACATATCGCAGATGACAGCAAGCGTCGGCCAACAATCGATCCGAGGAAAAAGAATCCTCAGAGGATACCGTGGCAGAGCCTTATCATTCTTCAAACCCGGAGACGCCGGCGCGGCAGCCCGAGGCTTCGTCTACAACTCGTACCGAGACGGACTTGAACCCATCGAATTCTTCTTCCACGCAATGGGAGGAAGAGAAGGTCTTGTAGACACAGCAGTCAGAACCCAGCAAAGCGGATACATGCAACGACGGCTGATCAACGCCCTAGAGCATCTCAGAGTCGAGTACGATTCCACCGTCAGAGATTCCCGAGGAAACATCATCCAGGTCCGATACGGAGAAGACGGCGTCGACACAGCGAAGAGCGACCATGGCAAGGCTGTCAACATTGATCGACTGATTGAACGCATCCGGCTTACGATGAAAAAGGGAGTCGCCGCGACCAAGGAATACGTTGAGGACGAAGTAGACAAGGCGAACAATACTCTATCGCCGTTGATACTCAACAAGCTGCGCCAGAGCCTGGTAAACGCGAAGCTGCCTAAGACAGCTGTTGACGAAACTGTCTTGGAGGCAATCGAGAACTACAAGCGCGCCCTGGTGGAACCTGGCGAGGCTGCAGGAATAGTCTCCGCCCAGTCTATCGGCGAACCAGGTACGCAGATGACACTTCGAACATTCCACTTCGCAGGAGTGAGAGAGCAAAACGTCACCTTGGGACTACCCAGACTGATCGAGATCGTGGATGCACGCAAGATCCCCTCGACACCAAACATGACCGTATACTTGGACGCGAAGCACCGTGCTAGCAGAGAAAAGGCTCAGGAAGTAGCCACCTTGCTCACCCACGCGACATTGGGAGACATCGCAAGCTCGTTCGAGTCTGATGTCACACGAATGAGGATCGATGTGAAACTCAACCCACAAGCAATGAGAGAAAGAGAAATCACCGTCCAAGACGTACGGGACGCGGTGAAACCGCCGAACACCGAAGTCAAAGTCGAAGGATACCACGTAGAGATCAAGTCAAAAGAGCTTGAGATCCCACAGTTCAGACGACTAGCGAGTAAACTCCTGGTCCATCATGTCAAAGGCTTGCCGGCGGTCCGACGAGCCCTCGTCATCGAGGAGAAAGGTGAGTGGATAGTCCGAACAGAGGGATCCAGCCTCGCATTGGCCTTCGAAGTACCAGGCGTTGACACAAGCCGGACAGTCAGCAATAACATAAACGAAACAGCCGTCGTCCTCGGGATCGAGGCAGCCCGTAACGTAGTAATCAAAGAAGCGCTAGGGGTACTGGAGGAACAGGGTCTAGACGTGGACGTTCGACACGTTATGCTTGTCGCTGACATGATGACCTCGTCAGGCGAAGTTCTCCAGGTCGGACGGCACGGTGTCAGCGGAGAGAAAGCGAGCACTCTCGCCAAGGCAGCCTTCGAGATCACCATCCCAACAATCGTCGACGCAGCTGTCAAAGGAATCGTGGACACCCTCAGGGGTGTTGCGGAGAACGTGATTGTCGGTCAACAAGTACCGATGGGCACTGGACTCATAGAGGTCTCAATGTCCATGTCCCGGAAAGGAGGCAAGTAGAACGAATTGGATGTTAACAAACAGATTCGTATGGCGGTCAAGACCGGCAAGGTCGAGTTCGGAAGCAAAGTCGCCCTCTCAAGCGCCTCTCTCGGAAGGGCCAAGCTGTTGATCCTTGCGAGTAATTGTCCCGTGGATTTTCGCGAGAATATTGTCTATGACGCGGAACAGTCAGAGGTTCCGATCTATGTGTTCCAAGGCAGCAGCCTTGACCTTGGCGCTCTTTGTGAGAAACCCTTCCCTGTCGCGTCGATGGTTGTCAGAGAACCTGGTGATTCTGAGGTCTTGAAGCTGGCTGAGAACAAGTGATGCTTCAGCCCAAGATCAAGCTAACGAGTGAGGAAATGAAGTACATGGCTCTCTTCGAGAGCACCACAGGTGCGACTACGCAAGATTGCGTGATCGACGAGAAACTTGGACGGATCATTTTCGTGGCGAAGCCAGGCGACATGGGGCTCGCGATTGGTAAGGGCGGGAAGAACATCAACCAGTTACGCCGCATGACAAGCCGCCAGATCGAAGTCGTCGAGTACGCGGAGACCCCGGAAGGCTTGATCCGGAACAGCCTCTCGCCCGCGAGGATCAAGGAGATCCGGGTAACGGAGAGGCCGGACAAGAAAATTGTGGTCGTCGAGGTTGACCCCCAGGACAAGGCGATCGCGATAGGAAAGAACGGCCGAACGATTGACAAGACACGTTTACTCGTGAAGAGATACTTCGACATCGACCACGTAGTCGTCCAATAACGCGGGGTTCTTTCCCAGCCTCTCGGCATTTCCCTGACTACAAGAATCGACCTCCCCAGGCTGACGATCCTGAGGATGCCAAGGAAAACGGCTAGAAAACGCCTCAGGGTCCAAGTCGATGACAAGAATCCGCTTGACGGTAAAGAGATGCTAATGGGACTGTTGATCGATTCCTGTTAAGATCCAGCTAGCAATAGAGCCTCTAGAAAAACAAGGTATGCATGCCAGTCTCGCGACGCAAAAGTGGTTCAGGCGATACTCCGAAAAGAGCCTGCAGGCGTCAATCTAAAAAGCAACCCAGCGAGCTAGCTGTCTTACCAGCAAACGGTGAATGAATGGCCAAGGCATCACGGGGGCTGTTCGCAGCCCAAAAGCTCCGCAAGAGACGTAAGGAGTTCAGGTGGGCCTATGCACCATACAAGCGACGAATGCTGGGACTGGACTACAAGTCCGACCCGCTCCAAGGAGCACCACAGGGAAAGGCCATCGTTCTAGAGAAGGTTGGGGTGGAATGCCGACAGCCAAACAGCGCAGTTCGCAAATGCGTGAGAGCTCAGATTATCAAGAACGGTAAGACTGTGACCGCGTTCCTCCCAGGCGATGGAGCATTGAACTTCATAGACGAACATGATGAGGTCGAGATCGAGGGCATTGGAGGCGCAGAGGGGAAAGCCTATGGCGATCTTCCTGGGACACGCTACCGTGTTTTCACTGTCAACGGTGTTAGCCTTGACGCCTTATTGAAGGGCAAGAAAGAGAAGCCTCGTCGCTAGTTCGATTGATACTGAAAGGTTACAGCCGGGTTCTTGGGTCGATATACGTGTCTGTGTAGGTTCGGTACCAGTTTACTTATCTTTTTGAGTAGGAAATGTCCAAACGGCTTTAGTAACCAACGCTAATACGCTGAGAATTCCCGGAGACATGAAACAAGAAATGGCACTTGTATGGGGAACGGTGTGCACCGACTGCCAAATACTCGCAGTAGAGAACTGCCCCCACTGCAGCCGAGATCTGTGCGAAAAGCACAGCACACAGCACGAATGCGACCGGCTCAAAGCCCGAAGCTTTGAAGTCGCCGGCTAATTACAAATCGTACATCCGTTAACCGAACTTACATTCTATGCGCTAGAGGACCGGTCGCGCGATTGAATCAAAACGTCGCGGTCGCCACTGTGGGCGGACTTGACGAGCTGTATTTCTTTCTGAAATCCTTCAACCCCATCTCTTCCCCGAACACGACAACTTGACTCTCCGATCGTCGCTGGTAGAAGGGAAGCTTGACGACCTCAGCTCGGACCCTACGGTCCCGGATTCCCACACCAAATGTCTCTCCCACAGCCGCCAGAGACGGGGGGACATAACCCATTCCAATCCCAACACTTAGCGTTGGAGAGAAGGTTCCGCTCGAAACTTTTCCAATGGCCTTACCGTCAACAAGAATATCCTGGCTTTGTCGTGGGATTCCTCTCTCGGTCATCTTGAAACCAACTCTCACGCGGCTTGGCCCCTTTTCCTTCAAGCCTTTGATCCCATCCTTGCCCACAAAATCCGGCTTTTCCAAACGGACGACCCAGTTCAGCTTCGCTTCGACAGGAGAAGTATTCTCGTCAATATCATTCCCATAGAGGCACATACCCGCCTCAAGTCTCAGAACATCTCTCGCACCAAGCCCAACAGGACAAATCCCCAACTCCCTACCACCAGACAACAGCTTCTCCCAGACCTTCACAGCATTCGACGGCTCATTCACACTCGTGTCCCAGACGTAGATCTCGAAACCATCCTCACCAGTGTACCCACTACGCGTCAAGAGACACGGGACACCCGCAACCTTCACATCCTGCGTTCCATACCGTTCTATTTCTTCGAGCTTAACACCGGATACATTCCAGAGCACCGTACCCGCTCTCGGACCTTGAACCGCGAACATAGCAACATTATCGGAAACATCGGAAAGAGTCACATCATTTCGGGGCCTGTTCTTGAGAAGCCAGTTCCAGTTCTTGTCACGGTTACCCGCGTTATACACAACCAAATACCGCATGCCACCAAGTCTGAAAATAGTCAGATCATCCATTATTCCCCCCTTTGGATTGCAAAGGAGAGAATACTGGCCTCTTCCGACTGCAAGCTTGGACACGTCGTTTGTCGTGAGCTGATTGAGAAATGACTCGGCGCCTTTTCCTTCGGCTAGCACCCGTCCCATGTGAGAGACATCGAATATTCCACAATTGTTCCTCACGCTGTGGCATTCAGGGATTATGCCTTCGAACCACACAGACAAGTCGAAACCGGCATACTCGACAATGTTACCATGCTTCCTGTGATACTCATAGACGTGGGTTCTTCTTGCCAAGCCCAACGACTCGCGAGTTGCCGGTACTTCAATGCTGGTAGAAAAAAGAATGCAAAGCAGTTGCTACGGACCAGGAACAGGCGTCTGAGGAATAATCTTCAGGTTCTCAGTATCAAACCCCAGCTTCTTACCGCACTTGGGGCAATAGCCTCCGTTACGTTGAATAATCTCGCCTGGAGTCTCCAGCTCAAGCCCGGTGTAGAGGAGTTCGCCGCACTTGGAGCACAAGATTCTCTGCGGACACAAATCGGTGCGGAAGCCTCGTGAGGCTTCATGACCTCACGCGCTATAAAAACGGTTTCAGAGTAGCGCATCCACGTGGGAAAGCAGGGCTTATTATCGGCGAATGCCACTGTCCCGCTGACGACGTGGAGCAGCGATGGGTTTCAGAACAGGATTCTTCAAACTGAAGAGATCCCTCAACAATCTTGCGTTCAGAATGAGCTTTGTGAAACTCGCCCCTGGATCAAGTAGGCCATTACTGCCTGTAGCCTCATTCGTGATCCTCGCCTTCACGGTCTTTGTTCTCGCAGGTGGACTGTTCATTCTCGTAGGCGCTGGTACGTCTGTGAGCCTCTTGAACGTACAGCAAGGACTCGGCTTCGTCTATCCCCACGACATTAACAACCAGACTCCCGCCGAAGGAGTGTTCATAGCTTTGCTCTATGCGTTTGGAGTCGTCGGATTGTACATGATGTTCATGAGCACACGGAACGCTTACCGGCCCAAACGCGCATACGGCTTTCTAGGGTTCGGAATGCTCCTGAGTTTCGTCTTCATGGCCACCGCCTACTTCGTGCTCTACCAGAAACTAATGTAGACGCTTCTCGAGTCCGCGACGTTATTTTCGGATTTCTGAACGAACTTACCGGAAGGCCTGATAGGCAGAGCTATTTGTTTGGATGAGAACTAAGTTGATTCTCAAAACGTTCACGTAGGGAGTGCCGAAGATCCAGAATGTGCCCTCCTCATTCTGGTTGACAATCTGCTGAAGCACATCCACTGAAATACCAGTGGCCGAGGTTATCCTTGGAATCTGAGAATTCGCATCCTGGATTGTAATGTCGGGATCAACCCCCGAGGCAGAATCGTTTCGCGGATGGAAGAAGATGGGCAGACTGAAATTCTGCGCTATAAGATTCGAGCCCACATATTTACCATGAAATTGTACTAGGCTTCCGTTCGCCTGAGAAGGGAAGAATACTTGAGCGATCCCCGTTACGACAAGAGGAAACACGAGCCCACAGAGAACCAATGAGATTACCGCCAATCTGACAGCAGGACCATAGACTTGCCGGAGTTCTCCCTTGAGGTTCAACATGTTTTTTTCTCTCCTATAGCAACGATATTGCGACGTCTATCAGCTTGATTCCGACGAATGGAACGATGACTCCGCCAAACCCATAGATTATCGTGTTCTTCAAGAAAAGAGTCATTGTCCCAGAGGGCTTGAAGGTGACGCCTCTCATCGCCAAGGGAATGAGCAGCGGAATGATGATAGCGTTGAAGATAAGCGCCGAGAGCACGGCAGTGTTCAGTCCCAGCCCGAGCACGTTCAACGCCTTCAGCTCGGGGACAGTTGAAGCAAAAAGCACAGGCATGATCGCGAAATATTTCGCCACATCATTCGCAATGCTAAACGTCGTAACGGCGCCTCGAGTCATCAGTAACTGTTTGCCAAGCATCACAACTTCTATGATCTTGGCCGGATTTGACTCAAGGTCTACCATGTTGGCTGCCTCTTTTGCGGCTTGGGTTCCAGAATTCATCGCCAGACCCACATCAGCCATCGCTAGCGCGGGCGCATCATTGGTCCCATCTCCTATCATCGCAACAATTCTCGTCTCAGCCTGCTCCCTTTTGACGATGTCGTATTTGTCCTCAGGTTTAGCCTCCGGCCGGTACTCGTCGATTCCCACTTCTGCAGCTATGCTCTTGGCCGTGAGCGGCTGGTCACCAGTTATCATGACTGGTCGAATACCCATCAGCTTGACCGCCATTATCTTCTCTCTGATATCCGGCTTGAGAACATCTCTCAACCGTACGATCCCGATTGCCTCTCGATTTCTCGAAAGCGCCATGGCCGTATCTCCGGAAGCAGATATTTCCTGAACAATCTTGTCATAGTCGGCAGGGATAGACTTGACAATCTTCTTGATGGCATCAGGAGCGCCCTTGATGATCTCAGTCTCGGCCGATCCAATCGGGACACCACCTTCCACGTGAGGTTCGAACTTTCTCCTGAGCCTTCCCCTCTCACGGCCTGTCCCCCCGCTCTTGGGAAGCATGAAGCCAGTTCCCCCTGCCAGCTTGACACCGCTCGTTCGCGTGCTAGCGCTGAACTCGTAGACCTCCGAGGCATCCAGAGCGTTCATCTCTTTGGGCACAAAACCATCCTCATAGGCAAGTCTGATCAAACTTCGACCCTCGGGAGTATCGTCATGCCACGAAGCAAGAAAGGCGGCTTCACCAACATCCCTCTCATTGAACCCTGGAAAAGGCATGAACTCCACCGCTTGCCTATTGCCGACTGTGATGGTCCCAGTTTTGTCGAGAAGAATCACGTCAGTATCGCCGGCCGTCTCGACAGCACGACCAGATTTCGCAACAATCTTTTCCTTGTAGAGCCGAGAGATGCCTGATAAGCCGATCGAGGGCAGGAGAGCCCCGATGGTCGTTGGTAAGAGGCAGACGTAGAGTGCAATCAAGACTGAAAGATCCGCGGCGAGGCTCAGAACAAGAGACACGCCCAACAGGGCTCCGATGAGGATGGTGAAGATTGCAGTGAGGCCTATCAGGACGATGGTTATGGCCTGCTCGTTGGGGGTTTTTGGCCTCTTGGACGACTCAACCATTCTAATCATCTGATTGATGAAAGTCTCTTCGGGGTTAACCGTAACCTTCGCAGTGAGAGTGTCGCTGAGGACCTGCGATCCCCCGATCACATCATCTCCCGGAGCCTTCCGGACCGCAGTGGATTCCCCTGTGAGAAGTGATTCGTCCACCATGGCGATTCCTTCCAGAACTTGCGCGTCGATGGGTACCGTGTCATTCTTCTCAAGAAGAACAAGATCGCCAGCACGAAGCTCCCTTGATGGAGTCGGAACAATTCTCCTAGTATCACCTTCGATCAGAATCTTCTTGCTGGACACCTCCATCTCCAGTCTTCGAAGGCTGTTAGCGGTGTTCTTCGCCTGGCTCTCCGCAAGCGCATCTGATAGGGTGCTGAACCAGACGGTAATCAGAAGAATCAATGCAACCTCAGCATAGAATATTTGGAGAGACGAGCTTGCGAGTCTCGGGAACGCTTCAGGGTCGAGAGCCATGGCCGCAACAACGAAAAATGTGATCTCCACAATTAGCATTACGGGGTTCGCGATGAGCCTGAGTGGACTGAGGCGGACAATCGAATCAATGAGTACCTTCCGGGAAATTAGGGTCGTTCGCCGGACGGATATCATCTTGCTCAATCTTGTCGACATGGTTTTCCCCTAAAATCCGTTCACACGTCCCTGGAAAAATTCTAGAATCGGCCCGAGCGCGAGAAACGGAAAGAAGGTGAGGAGGACGAGAACAAGTATGCTTCCTACAAGGATCAGGGCGAAGAGCGGGCTGTCTGTCCTTACCCCAGCTTCTATGGTAAGCCTCTTTCTACTGATCATAGATCCGCCGAGCGCAAGCAATAGCCCGATGGGTGCGAAGCGTCCTAGAAACATGACGATCCCTGTTGAGATGTTAAAGAATGGCGTGTTCGCCGATGCGCCGAGAAAATCGCTCCCATTATTGGAAGCGGCTGAGGTGAATTCGTAAAAGATCCGAGTGAACCCTATTGAGTTGGTCCCGACGCCGATAGCGTTTGCCGCCCCGCTTGAGTAAGCGAGGACCGTCGGTATGAGGATGATAACCGGATGGACAAGAAACGCGATCATTACTAGCTTAACATCCCGAGCGGTTATTTTCATCCCCAAGTATTCTGGCGTGCGGCCGGACATGAGGCCGACGATGAAAACGGTGAGAATGCTGAACATGATCATGTACATCACCCCAACTCCCTTTCCACCGGGAGTTGCTTGGACCAACATTCCATTGAAAGCCGACAGGATGACTAGCGGGTTTAGGCCCGACAGGGATGCGTTGACTGAACCAGTGGTTACGGCCGTCGTAACGACTGTCCAGAACGTAGAGAAGAAGCCTCCAAAACGGACCTCTATCCCTGGACCCACAGCCGGAAAGTTTGGCGTGAATGCGATCAGTAGGTCAATGGCAAAGAGGGCGTAGGCACCCCAGAGGATTGGACGGGTCTCTCGCTTTTTGCCAATCAATTGACCGAATACGAAACATAGTGCTGTCGGGATGAGTAGCATGAGAAAGATCTGGAATATGTCGGACGCTGGGTTCGGGTTCTGGAAAGGATAGGCTGAATTCGCTCCGTAGTATCCTCCTCCGTTCGACCCGAGTTGCATGATGCTGACGAGGGAAGCGACGGGTCCAACCAGGATTGTTTGAGTCGCTTTGGTCGTGGCACTCTCCACGGTCGAAACGATCTGGTATCCTGTCAGAGTCTGAGGTACTCCAAGTCCGACAAACACGACTGACGCCACAAGGCATAGAGGAAACAATATTCTCGTCAGAGACCTCGTAAAGTCAGCGTAGAAGTTACCCAAGTCCATGGAATGCGCGATGAAACCTCGAATCATTGCGACAGCCACACAGATTCCAGTTGCTGCACTTGTGAACTGTAGAAACTGGACTGCCATCATTTGGCTGAGATATGAAAGGCCAGGAACGCCCGGCGTCAATGCGGCGCAATTCGGTAATTGTAGACAGTTCCCTTCGCCGTTGTAGTGTTGTAGGTTGGTATTGGTGCCAAAGCTAATCGCCTGCATGAACGCCAAGTCCCAGGAGAGAGCTGGAAACCCTTGCGGGTTCAACGGGAGCACGCCTTGAAACGCGAATATCACGAAGGCAAGTGCCATCTGGGAAATGTTGACAATGAGCGCAGTAAGGAAATATTCTTTCCAGCCCATGCCGCGAGCTGGATCTACGCTGATAAGTCGATAGATTCCTTTCTCAATGGGATTGAGGATCTTGTCTAGTCTGCTGGGGGAAAGTGAGAAAACTCTGGTGATGTAGGGTGCTAGAATGCGACCTGATAGTATGGCTGTGAGGAGAATCGTGATGAGTAAGAATAGATTGTTCGGGTCGATCAGCCGCTAGCAGCCTCCATCGAATGGCCTCAGGATTCAAGGGTGGTTAATCTATTTCCGGTGACTTAGAGGAGCAGACACTGCCGAGGTCGAGTTTAGTATGTCCCCGTTGATCCCGGAGCCCTTGTGAGTTTTTAGAACGATTGAGCTCACCGTGCTCTTGACACCCTTGACCTTCATGATCTTGTTCTTCAGGACATCTCGAAACTCCTCAATGTCTGAGGCTGACACGACAGTGACAATGTCGAACTCGCCAGTGACCTCGTAAAGGTCGACTACCTTATCGAGACGAGATAGAGCCTGCACTACATCATCCATGTAAGGCGACTCCACAAATATGCTAACGAACGCGATTAACGATGCCATTTTGACTCGTCCGACTTCGCACCCGCGGCTGGGGCGCTAATTTATGCATTTCTTGCAAAACAACCAGGCTATTCGAAGCTTACTCGAAATATCCCTTATAGAATGCGCCGGCAACTACAATCGACCCTCAAGCCTTCTTGAGATCCTTTTTTTTCTGCCTGGAGTTATCGTGGGAACCATTGCGGTTGCCAGTATCTCACGACCGAGCAAGTCTCTTTCATTCCACGTTGTCAAGATTGTTCACGATTTCGGCTCTGATTTTGTAACAACTAGAATCCTATGGCCTGGGTTACAGCGAGTTTATCGTTTGAGCGGGACTCAGCGAACCAAACGAGCAGGAGCCTAGCTTTGGTCATGGGTTCGTCCGTTTCAACTATGCCTCAGGATGACTTCCGAACAAGCTGGAAGACAAACAGGACGAACTCGAAGTTGGCTCAAGAGAAAACGTTCCTCTCAATGTTGCAGCTAAGTATCGGCGAGGGAGTCAAGGCAGCTTTAGGCCAAGCGATCCTCGGAGTTCTAAATAGCCAAGGTTTGTTCAATGAAGCAACCGACCCAAAGGAGTTCCATAGGAAACTACAATCTGTGTTCGGGAGCGGTGCCGGAGTCCTTGAGAAAGTCATTGTCAAGGATCTATTCCGGAAGCTGAACATCCAATACAATTCTCAAGAACGCTTCGACTATGGCGAATCCCTGGAGAGGGCAAAGGACGCTTGTGCAACGGAGGCGCAGAAAGCGTGAGTGCTGCGCAGATGCTGGAAACGCTTCTAGCTTCAGAGACTACTGGAGACTTACTGGTTTTGTTCCACCGCAACCCTGGACTTATCGACACACTCGACAGTATCGCGCGTCGTATTGGGAGAGCGGGGAACGCGATCGAAGAGGATGTCCGGTGTCTAGTAAACCTAGGTATTCTAAAGACTAGAAGGATTGGACGTTCGGAAGTCTTGCTATTGGATCGTGCTAGAGATCGGGAAGTATTGGAAGCTATAGCGAAATATTTGAGAAACTTGGAGGGCGTTGCGAAGATTGACAACGCCAGCTTCTAGAGCTGGAATCTCTATGTTCGACCAGCTATTCTCGGAGAGTTGCATCAGAGAAATTCTTGGATCTCTTCTGCGGACAGTCGAGAAACAAAAGTGAGGCATTAGGAGAAATGCTAGATCCCATCGTTCTCCCGACGCTCTACTTTATCGCGGCTCTCGAACTCATCTTCCAGGCAGCGTAGTGTTTTACGCGTACAAGGTGACAAGGATAACAGGTTCGTTTCGCGCTTGGTCTATGATAATAGCAGCGTTTTCGTTGCTGACAATTCAAAGCGTAGTAGGCCTGGCCCTAACGCTCTCGCTGCCAACTGATCAAATAGCCAGTCTAGTGAGTTCAGTCGGAGAGACCGCTACTATCCTAAGGTCGACGGTCACTGCAATAGTGGGAGCGCTTCTCTTCCTTGGGGTCTTTGGTCTCGCAAAGCGATTCGAAAGCCAGGCAAAACCGTCAGCCTGAGCCCCAAGAGAAAACTCCGCCATATCCGGATGTACAAGTTCCTTGAATCACTCGTGAAGGTTGCGAAGAAAACAATTGAGCTACGCAGGGACCTTCGAACGACAGGTAGTCCAGATTTCCCAGATACAATAGAATGTGTCCTGCATCACTCAGATAAACAACCTTGATCGAAGGTATGAACGGAAGCTGTTGTCTCGATGGAAGTTCATACGACCATACTAGAGCTCATCGGAAACACCCCTCTCGTCCGGCTCAACAAAGTCTCGCAAGGACTCAAACCCCGTATTCTGGCTAAATTGGAAAATCTCAACCCCGGTGGAAGCGTCAAAGACCGGATAGGGGTGGCAATGGTCGAACAAGCGGAGCAAGAAGGACTCCTTAGACCCGGTGGAACCATCATAGAGCCCACATCAGGAAACACGGGAGTTGGATTGGCAATGGTTGCCTCCGTGAAAGGTTACAAGATGATTTTCGTCATGCCTGACAAGATGAGTGAGGAGAAGAGAAGCGTACTGCGAGCTTACGGAGCCAAAGTAGTCGTGACTCCTACGAACGTTCCCCCGGAATCCCCTGAACATTATACCAAGGTCGCGGAGAAACTTGCGCAAGAGACGCCGCACTCTTACATGCCTAATCAGTACGAAAACCATGCCAATCCCGATGCTCACTATCGGACAACTGGGCCCGAGATTTGGCGTCAAACCGAGGGAAAAATAGACTTTTTCGTATGCAGCATGGGCACGGGGGGGACTATCACTGGAACAGGCCGGTTTCTAAAAGAGAAGAAAAAAGGTCTGAAGGTAGTCGGTGCCGATCCAGATGGGTCAATTTTCTATCCGCGTTTTCATGGACAAAACGAAGAGCCTCACCAGTACAAGGTGGAAGGTATCGGAGAAGATTTCATGCCAGGAACACTAGACATGTCGATCGTAGATGACGTCATACAGGTCTCAGACTCTGACGCGTTTCAGATGGCCCGACGACTCGCACGCGAAGAAGGAATCATAGTGGGAGGGTCCGGGGGGACAGCGGTACAAGCCGCCCTGAGCGTTGCAGAGCACCTTGATGAACACAAGACGATAGTCACCCTTCTCCCTGATACCGGCCGGAACTATCTCAGCAAGCTATTCTCAGACAAGTGGATGAGGGAACAAGGCTTCCCGGTAACTTGAGAGGTCGATGAAGGTTGAGAGATCGAGACGTGATGAACCTGTTAGACCAGATCGAACTCTACGTGCTTGGCATCGGCAGAGAAAGAACTGCTCAGAAAGATTATTGGCTTTTCATCTATGACAGCATGAAGAGCGGATTGCTTATGACGAGAGCCATGGAGAAGCACCTCCAGTACAAACTGAAGGGCCTGGGAATACAGAACAATCAAAGATAGGCGCTCCTAATCTCTCAGCGCCTACCCGTCGCTCACGAATGTGATAACGAGTCCGCTGCTACCAACCCACTTTGAGAAACAACCCAGACGGCGTTTCTGGGCAATCTCGAGAACATCCGTAGGAACGACGAAGGTCACGACATCCGCCTTGATGATGCCCGCGACCAGTTGCATGATAGCCCGCGAATTATCCTGGTCCAGGTTCCCAGTAGGTTCATCCATCAGTACATGCGGCCGCCTGTTCGCTAACGCTCTTGCTATAGCAATTCTTTGTTGTTCACGGGCACTAAGTTGAGAGGTCGATACTGTTCCTTGCCGACTAATCTTACTCTATCAA
>Ga0070699_100002912_pt1 | contig 15237 bp, 15 predicted proteins | sample KBSK1503metaG_FD_65473 | JGI IMG/M metagenome (GOLD analysis project Ga0070699, IMG submission 65473) | Corn, switchgrass and miscanthus rhizosphere microbial communities from Kellogg Biological Station, Michigan, USA - KBS K1-50-3 metaG | ecosystem: Host-associated > Plants > Roots >...
GAAAAGCAGGACGTGAACCATAAGGGCATCTGCCCAGCGGCGCTCGGCACGAAAGACGAGCAGCCGGCGGCCTACTCGCCGGACACCGGCCTGTTCTACGTGCCGACCAACCACGTCTGCATGGACTATGAGCCGTTCCGCGTGAGCTACACGGCTGGCCAGCCCTATGTCGGGGCGACGCTATCGATGTATCCCCCTCCCGGCAAAAGCAACATGGGCAATTTCATCGCCTGGGACGGCAAGACCGGCAAGATCGTCTGGTCGGTGCCGGAGCAGTTCTCGGTCTGGTCGGGCGCCTTGGCGACCGCCGGCGGCGTGGTGTTCTACGGAACGCTCGAAGGCTACCTCAAGGCTGTCGACGCCAAGACCGGCAAGGAACTCTACAAGTTCAAGACGCCGTCCGGCATCATTGGAAACGTGACGACCTATGAGCATGGCGGCAAGCAGTACGTTGCGATCCTGTCCGGCGTCGGCGGCTGGGCAGGTATCGGTCTTGCCGCCGGCCTGACGGATCCCACCGCCGGCCTGGGCGCTGTTGGTGGCTATGCTGCCTTGAAGAATTACACATCGCTCGGCGGCCAGCTCACGGTGTTTGCGCTGCCCTGAAACCGAGCGGTCGCTCGGCGCGTTGCTGCTCCCGATCTCGGGTCTATCCGAGATCGGGAGCTATAAGTGTGTCGGTGAAGGCCGAGGGGGTGGGGCGTGCCGGGGTGTCCGAGAGTTCGGCTTCGACACGCAATGAGCCAGCGCAAATGAGACACGTTGTTGTGGCTCTCTTGGTGGCCGCAGGGCCGTTCGTTGTCGGCGCAAGTCTTGCATTTGCCGATGGCTCCGGAGATCCGGCCGCGGTCAAGAACGACGGCGGAAAGTATTACGACAAGGAGGGCAATCCAACGTTCAAGGTGCAGAGCGATGGGACGGTGGATTGGTTCACCTATTCAGGATTCCGCCGCTATCACTCCGATTGCCATGTCTGTCATGGTCCCGACGGCGAAGGATCGAGTTACGCCCCGGCCCTCAGTCACATCTTGAAGACGATGAACTATCCCGACTTCGCGAACGTTATCGTCAACGGGCGCAAGAACGTCAACACGGCGCAGGAGAGCGTCATGCCGTCGTTCGGCACCAATCCGAACGTCATGTGCTACATCGAGGACATATTCGTCTATTTGCGGGCGCGCGCCAACGACGCCGTTCCGCGCGGAAGACCGCAAAAGCACGAAGACAAGCCCGAGGCGACGACCCAAGCGGAAAACAGCTGTCTCGGACATAAGAGCTGAGCGCTGCCCGGCACCAAGCGGGAATCCGGCGCGACAAAAACTCAACGCCAAGAACCGGCCGAAGTGATCCGCGTGTCAGTGCAGCTGGTCTCGGGCGAACACGTCTGCGTGCGCGGCTGAAGTCCAGCAATGAGCGCGGGTTACTTCAGGAGCTGCACGAGGGAACGGCCCGCGGCGCTCTTGATCTCCTTGGCGTCAATCGTGCCGTCTTTGTCGGGATCGGCAGCGTTGAAGTGTTTCTCCACGAGCGCGAGAAATTCATTCTTGTCCAGAGTTCCGTCATTGTCGGGGTCGGCCGCGGCGAAATCCTTGGCGTTGACCCGGCCGCGCAATTCGCGTCTGTCGAGGGTACCGTCGTGATCGCGGTCAAGCTTGTCGAACAGCTTCGAGGCTGCACTCTTCGCTTCGGCAAGATCGACCGTGCCGTCGTTGTCCGGATCGAGCGTTTTTAGCAGGCTCTGCGACCATGTTGGCGCAGTGCCGATCAGCGTGATGGCGAGAGTCGTCAATATGCTCTTTCGGATGCCCATGTTCGCGTCCTCCGATTCGATGGAGATCACATAATACTCTCCACTGTCGGGCAGTTCCGACCGCAAAGAGGAGTGTTTAAGTCTCAAGACCGCTTCGCAGATCATGTCCTCGTCGCCCATCCGCGGGTTTGAGGTGTGTCTCTACGGCCACATTGCCAGACGTTCCAACAAGAATTGGCAAAACCATCCTGGGACGCCGCGAGGGAATGTTCGACAATTTGCGTGATGGACCAGTGCCATGCGTCGGCGCGTAGGTGTGACAACAGTTCCCAAAAAAGTCCATAGTTGGAAGGTGCCAGGTGAGCTTCAGCGGAACGGTCCGCCACACTACGGCGCCTGGGGGGCGATGGGAGAATTACAGATGAACAGCAAGTTGACGAAATTGGCCGCAGCCGGCGTCCTGTCGCTTTGTACAGCCGCGCCGGCTCTGGCCGGCTCTGTGACGCAGCCAGGTGAAACGGTGGGGCTAAACACTGGCGCACCGCTTGATCCGGGCTGGTATGCCACAATACCGTGGACTGGGGTTGCAGGAACCCGCAGCACACGTGTACGGGTCGCATGTCTTTCCGCGCGCTTGTGGCCGGCAACGTCTAGTTTTTTAATCCGGGGTAACGCCTGGAGTAACGCGCGAACGCCCTAGGAAGCCCCTCTGACGCGTTTTGCGGGCTAGGCTGACCGCCCATACTACGAACCCTCGCGGCCCGAGTATCTTCATCATAAATCCGCTGCGCTTCACTAATCTGAGGGTGGCGTCCGCGCGTGCAGACGGCGCTCGTTAGGCGACCGTTCCTTTCCGCCGAAGGCGTTTTCGCCCATCTTGCCGGTTTCCTTGGGGTCCCGCGGCATATGCCTGCCGAGCCTCATTGCATAACGCGAGCGATGGGTGTCGAGATCAACATGCCGAAAGTCGAGAGCGTGGATGTCCAACAGTCCATTCTCGGGCAAAATGGCCGCAACGAGCGCTCGGCCCGGGCAACGGCGATGCGCAGATTGACGAGTCGCTGCAGGAATCGAGCGCTCGGCCCGGGCAACGGCGATGCGCAGATTGACGAGTCGCTGCAGGAATCGAAACAGTTCGAACGACGGCGCACGCTTGCGGTTGGTTTGTGGGTCAGGCTCGAACGGGCAGCAATTGCACACCGTTGCGCACTCACCAAGGGGCTTGATTTGCGCGTATAGGGTGGCGGCGCCGGTGTGACCTCGTGGCCACATTGGCAAATGTTTCAATGCGAGCAGCAAACCCCCTAAGGACGCCGGCGGGAATACTATATCTTTTGTAAAGTCTTAGCTCAACGCTCGGTCTGCAACATTTTGGCAACGGCTGCCAAAAATGCGATGGCCCCCGGTCAAATTGCCCCAACCTCGTCGCGATTGGAGCCACTGTTGTTATTACGGGCGGGCAACCACGCAACGCCTAGGAACGTCTAGGGCTAACATGAACAGCAAACTGACGAAGTTGGCGGCAGCCGGCGTCATGTCGCTATGTACAACCGTTTCGGCTCTCGCCGGATCTGTGACTCAGCCAGGTGAAACGGTGGGGCTAAACGCTGGCGCACCGCTTCCTCCGGGCTGGTACGCCATCAACACCGTCGATTGGGGTTGCCGAAACACCAACCCGCAGCACACATGTGTGGGTGTCACCATTCCGGTCGTCGCTTGGTCAACGCCGTGGACGTTTTGGGGCGCGAGATTTCAGCTCCTGGCGGCGTGGCCCGCGATCGAAGCCGGCGTGATACGCGACCCAGGCCTCGGTTTGCCAGGCACCTACTTTGTCGGTATGTACAACCCGGCGGTGTTCGGCCAACTGGCCTGGGACCTCGGCTATGGATGGGGCTTTAGCTACCTGCTTGGAGCTTATTTCGACTACCATAGCCCGGTGGCATGGAGCGACACCTCGCTCAATCAGCGGTTTGCGCTGAGCTATACCGGCAACGACTGGGCTATCACCGCGAACGTCATCTGGGGCATCCATCTCGACTCGGTCACGGATAGGCCTCAGACCTCGCCGTGTCCGGCTTCGGTCTCAGTGGTATCCCCTACCGGCCTTGGATGTAATCCAGATTTCCTCAACCTTGATCTGACGGTGGGCCATAGCTTCGGCAAGTGGCAGGTGGCGTGGGTCGGTTTCGGTTCCTGGGATCTGAATGAGCCAATTCTGGGCTATCAGAAGCAAAGCCAATTCGCGATGGGCGGCCTCCTCGGCTACGATTTCGGCCCGGTGATCCTGCAAGGCTATATCACGAGCGACGTATACGAGAAAAATTATGGCGGGCGCGATGTTCGCGGGTGGGCGCGTATCATCCTTCCACTTAACGTCGCTGGCGCGCCATTCGGTCCATCGGCTCCTGCGACGATGGTTAGAGGGTCTAGATAGTCTGCGCTGGCTTCAGGTACGGTTGAGCAGGCCAGTCAACCCAACACTGACGTGAGACGAGCCGCTGCGCCGACACGCCCAGCGGCTCTCTTGCTTTTTCAGATCCTGCGCCGATGTACCGCACCGCGCCGCCTCAGCGTTCAACTGCGCGGCATGAACACGTTCATCCCGGATCGAAAGCCCGACCCCCGGCGGCCGACCGGGCGCGCCGGGGGGAAGGAGAAGGGTTGCCAGACGCGCCGCTACGCAACGGCGCGGCCTGGCTGGCGGGTGTTGTTTCTCGAACACGGTCACCGCCCGCTGGACCGCGCCTCGCCGCTGATATGGAAGCGGCGAGGAGGAGCCCGCGCCTCTTGAACTCCTGCACAGTCTGAAGGTCGTCGCGGTCGGGGCGCGTTCTGAGCTCGGTCCAGCCTTCAAAGCCCGCATGATCGAGGTTGAGGATGGTTGCGTCCCTTTGCTTGTTCGGTCGAGCGGTGATGAAAATCACCGCAACGCCCTTGGCCCTGGCAGCATCGAACAGCTTGCGCGCCGGCTCGATGGCCTTGGCGCTACCCTTGAGGATCCATTGGTTGAAGCCGCAAGGGCCTGCCGGCAGCGCGTCGCAAGTCCCGTCCGCCACAAAACCGAAATCGTCGGCGAGCAGATTTGGCCAGTTGGTCAGCGAGGTCTCGTCGATATCGAGCACGAGCGCGGCTTCTTCACATTGTCGGCGTTTTGCTCGACATATCTTTGCGCAGATTCGAACACAGCCGCGAGGTCCATATCGTAGTATTTCTGGTGATAGTCGCGCAGCAGATCCTTGATCGTGCCGAGATTGAGCGTCCCTTGCTGCGGATATTTGGGAATGTGGTCTTCAACCGGGGCCGGACACGTCTCCGCTCCGGCCGCGACGGGACTTGCCGCAATTGAAAGCGCCGCGACGGCGGCAGCACCAATCATGATATCGAAGTATGAGCGCGGGCGCGTCATACCTTTCCCCGCCTAGCACTTAACCCTGCGACTTGAGGTCGCCGACAATGCTGTCCGCGGTCCGCAAAGCCAGCGCCGAGAGCGTAAGCGTCGGATTGGCAGTGCCGCCGGTCGGAAACGTGCCGCTCCCGACAAGATACAGGTTATTGTGATCATGCGACCGCTGGAACGAATTGACGACCGAGGTCTTCGGATCGTCGCCCATGCGATAGGTGCCCATGATGTGACCGGCGCCGCCGTATGTCAGCTCGACCTTTTCGCCGTCGATCATCGCGTCAAAGCCCGCGGGATCACCCTTGGCGCGTTCGGTGAAGTCCTTCGCACCCAGCTTCTTGAAGATCAGCTGTTTCATTCGAAATGATGCGATGATTCCTTGCTTCGTATAGTCCGAGATATCGTAGGAAATCTCTGGACGCGGCAACCCTAACGCATCGGTGAATTTCGACAGCGTCACCCGATTTCTGCGTTCCGGCGTTTGCTCGACCAGGAAGCCGATCCGGAACTGGCGTGAAATCAAATCGTTGAGCTTCTGGGCGAGGGTTGCACCGAACAGCGCGGAGTTGTCGGCGATCTGAGTGAAGTCCTTTTTGTTGAGACCGCTGGAATTCATCCCATTGACAAAATCGATCGTGGTCAGATGGGGATCGGCGCCGAACGCGCCGCCGGCGATCACGTAGTTCCATCCCTCATTGCCGATATCGACCCGGAACGCGGCGCGTTTGGCGCGAAACGGACCATCCAAAATTCTAGAGCTCGAGCGATTTGGGGATGGGATCATCGTTTTGACCGCGGGCCCTGGCCCTGGCCCGGCTTTTCCCTGGGTTGGCCGCGGGGATGCTTCCCCAGGGCTTCCCCAGCTCGGTCAATGACATCTAAGCCATCGATGCCATAGAGGGAATTCGATAGGACGTCGCTATGGGAAAAGCCAGTCGAGGCCGACGGACGGGAGGGAAAAATTTTCTGGCCCCGTCGTCTGCCCCGATTTTCCCCGAGTTGTGAGGAGCACTGCGCGGGAGCATGTGTTTGCTCCAGAGGCGCGCGGGCTCACCGATTCGTCAAAACGATCCAGGAGACCCGTCAGACGAAAACCGCACCAACGGACTCAGGACTGGCTCTAACGGAACAGGGCGCCGACCGGGGCGCCCTGAGCGAGTTACATGCGGCAATGCTTCGTCACGACGACCGGGATGCGGCACGTCGATCGGGGGCGGACCCCGCCGTCGGCCGCCACCTCCCCTCGCCCGCAACATGTTGCGCGGCACGTCCTTGAAGCACCTGCATTGTTTCCCGTAGCGCGATTGCTGCCGCTGCTGCCGCAGAGGCGGAGCGCGCAGCTATACTTTTATTGTCTGTTCCACTAGGTTTTCGCCTAGGCTTTAGGGAAGCGGCAATGCGTCAGGTCCGACCAGCGGGTCCCTATGCACTGGAAGGCGTCAGCGCGGAAACATGGCTGGTGCGCTTCGACAACAAAGGGTTCTGCACTTCGCCACGTACGAGGGACGCCTTGCTCGATCGGCTGAACGCGGCCAAGACGTCGCCGATCATCTTCTTCTCGCACGGGTGGAACAACGACTTCGCCGACGCGGTCGATCTCTACCGTCGTTTCCTCATTGCATTCGAAAAGGTGCTCGCTAGCCAGCCGCTGAATGGGCCGGCGCCGATCTTTGTCGGGGTCACCTGGCCGAGCGTCTGGCTTCCCTCCGATGATGGTCCCCAATTCGCCGCCACGGCGCTCGACGACAAGGAGGCATCGGCTCGCGAGGGGGTCATCCGGCAGCTGCAGGAGAGCCTGCCCTCCGACACCGATTGGGGTCGGCTTTACGAGCTGCTCGAAGCGGAACGGCTGGCCCCCCCCGGAAGCCGAGGAGCTTGCCCGGCTCTTGCAGCCGCTCGTCGCCGCCACGACGGATCCTGGAGGCGAAGTCGAGGGGCGCCCAAAAGCGGATGGCGCTCCGGAAGGCGCGGCGTCGGTCGGCAATATCCTTCAGGCACTGCGCGACCTGCAGGCGGCGTCCGTCCCGTCGACGCCGGAAGACCTGGATGACGTCGGGGTCGTGGGCGGCACGGTCGGTGGCGGCCTGCCTGGTCAGCCCGGGACCGCAGGTTTGTTGGAATATCTGGACCCGCGCTGGGCCGTGCGCCTGGCCACGCTCTACTTCATGAAGGATCGCGCCGGCACCGTCGGCTGGTTCGGCATTTCATTGCTGCTGCGTGCCATGCTGGGGCGAAGCGCCGCGCCGATGCACCTGGTTGGCCATTCCTATGGGGGCAAGGTGATGCTGTCCGCGCTCGCGAACGGCCCGCTGACCCGCAATGTGCAATCACTGCTGCTGCTGCAGCCCGCGGTGTCGCACCTGTGCTTCGCCGATCACGTCCCGGGGCGGGACGGCCCCGGCGGTTATCGGGATGTGCTCGCCCGCGTCGAGGGCCTCATCTTCTCGACTTACAGCGCGCGCGACTTTCCGCTGCATACGATCTACCACCACGCCCTCGTGCGCCGCGCCGATCTCGCCGAGCTGGCGGTTGCCGCGGCTGTGACCGAGGCCGGCAATCCGCCAAGCGCCTACGCGGCCCTGGGCGGCTACGGACCGCGTGGCGCTGGCGAGCTGTTGACTGAGCCCATTCCGAAGCCAGGTGAACCCGTCCCCGGATGGGTGGCAGGAAAGCGCCTCGTCGGGTTCGACGGGTCGCATTCGAGGCGCATTGACGGGCACGGCGATGTGGCCAACGAATACACGGCTGGGCTCCTGCGCAGGCAGATGGACGCGTGAGGGACGCCATGGAGTTCCTCAGCACCGCAACCGCTTATTTGCGCGATTTCCTGCCAAAGCTGCGGTCTCGCGGCGGCGAGGCGCAATCGCTCGTCGTTCTGGAGATCTCGCTGCAGCTCACGCAGGGTGATGCGGAGCTCGAGATCGATCTCGGGCAGTACGGAACGATCCTGCCGGCCGGCCGCCGCACGTGGCGGCTGCCATTCTCGGCACTCGGCGCACCGACTACGCTCACCCCCGAGACCGAACCTCACCTGGACCTGTCGCTGCAGGTGACGGAGGGACTGCGCGCGAGCCTTACCGCGATCAATCTCGCGGTGGACCAGCCGTTGTGGCTCGATTTGAAGCGTCCCTACGGCTATCTCGGTATTCTGCCGTGGGAGCGCGTGCTGGGGCAGGCGCTAGGCCGGCCGATCCTGCGGCTGCCGGATCTCCTGCAGCCGGCGCGCGAAAACGCCGACGTGCTCGACGCCGCCATTCTGTTCGATCCTCCGCCTGAGACGCCCGTGGATAAGGCAATCGAGCAGGTGATCGGACTAGCCACCTGCATTCTGCAGAGTTCGTCTCGGCTGCAGACGACGGTTCACATATTCCCGAATGCCGAATGGCATCGCCGTTTGTTCCCGAATGCCGAATGGCATCGCCGTTTGCGAAGGGCGTCCCGTCCCGCTGGAATACGCCTGCACGATCCCGCCCAAGCGGAAACCTCCAACGTGGTGCTGAGCCATCGGCGGTCAGGCCTGCCGCCGACCCGAATGTCATCCTGGACCAACTGGATGGCGCGCGCCGCCCAGGGGCGCTCGCTTGACGCGGTGCATTTCGTCAGCGACGCGAAACTTACCGATGGTTGCGCGGGTTTGCTGCTGTCGAGCTCGCCGTCGCCTGACGAACGGATCGTCACTGCGGTGCTCGCCGATGTCGACGAGCTCGGCGCCCTCCTGACCCGGACCGGCGCCTCGACGGCCATGTTCTCGCCGCCGGCGGACTCCTCGAGCGGCATCTTTACGGCCTTTGTCGCCGACGCTCTCTCGCACAGCCGCCCGGGTCCGGTTCTGTACCATTCGTTTGCCACCGCCGACGACGCAGCGGGCTTCAAGGCGGCGTGCCAGCTGCTGTTCTCCGAATCCGCAATGCGGGCGCCAAGCTTGGAACGAGGCTTCCTCTATTGCTACCCCGCCGCTGTTGCCGATCAGACGGCGCCCCAGCCGCTCAACCACATCGCCGCGCTCGGACCTGACCTGCTCAAGCACCGAGCGCCCTTAGCCGAACGCCTGCTGACGACCGTGACAAAGGTCCTCCCGGGCGTTCCCACCCACATGATCAAGAATGCCCCGAACTGGGTCGGCGCCGCACAACGGTTCGTGGAGCGCGCCACTTTCGATCAGGTGCGCCGCGCCGCGCCCGATGTGCTGCTGTCGAGCACGCCAGCCGAGCGAAGAGAAGCTGCCCCGGCGCAAGAGCCCGCGGACCTGCGCGCGACGCAGGAGGCGCTCGCCGATATCCAGAATGCCGTCAAGTCCTATCTTCAGAAATCCGGCCGGTCGTAAGAGAGCGAGAAGATGCCGCGTGAGGCGATCGTTGAAATAGCCGCAGTCGGCAAGGGACTCCTAGGGGCGCGCCTGCTCCAGAGCACGGTCGAGTATCCCGACGCGCTGGATTACATCGCGCTCGATCTCGGCGCCTTACCGAAGCTCGACACCTGCGCCAACGTCGGAGCCTACGGCAGCGCGCTCCAGAAGGCGCTCGCTGCGCATGGGGCCATTGCCAACGAGCTCAAGCAGATTTCCCTGACCCAGGCGCCGGACACAGCGTTGCTGCAGTTCTTGATCGCCCAGCCCGAAGGAGAACGCCTGCGCTGGGAGACGTTGTGCATGGCTCCGCCCGACCAGTTCCTGGCGCTCAATGGCGTTTGCACCGTCAGCCGTATCGCGCACACCGCCGCGCCGACTGATCCCGGCATCCGCACGTTCACGTTCCCGCTGCGCATGGCGGCTTTTCTGTCCGCAGCGCGGATCGAGGCGGAGGGCGAGTTCAACGAGGTCTGCGCACGCGTCGGAGATGCAAAGGCCAAAGGCCTGGACATCGCCTGCACAGTCTATCTGGGTGAACAGGAGCTTCTCGACGCGGCATTAAAGGCCGTCGAGGCGAAACAGCTGCCGGGCATCCAAGTGGCACCTATCCCTGCCGATAGGCAGGAGATCGAGAACACCCTGAAGGAGCACCCGGTCGAGTTCCTACACTTCTTCTGCCACGGCGTGACCGACGCGGGCGTGCGCCTGCTCGAGCTCGCCACGGTCAACGATCATGACACCGAGCGCGCGTCCGGTTCGATCCCCTTCTCGATCGAACGCCTGACGCAGGTGCTGCTGGCGACTGGGACCACATGGATCACGGTCTTGAACAGCTGCTCCGGAGGCCGCCCGGTCGAGCAGCTTCACTCCATGGCGCTGACGCTCGCGAAGAGCGCCTCGCCGTTCGTGGTCGGCATGGCCGAAGTCGTGGAAATAGAGGATGCGACGATCGTCACCCGCGCATTCTACTCCGAACTCTTCGACATTGTGCGAGCCCGCGTCGGGAAGCTCGCAGACGGCGAGACCGTCACGTTGAATCTGGCGCCAGCGGTGATACGGGCGAGACGAGCGCTCCACAGCCAATACGAGACCGCTCCCTCCGACGCGTATGGCCGCTGGTCGATTCCGCTCATGTATCGTCGCCACGTTCCGCTGCACGTCCTGCGGCGAAGCGATCTCGATCCGGACACCAAGCGCCGGATCGAGCTCGTGGCGGGCGCGCTGCGGAGCCTGCCTGAAGACGCCCCGCTCGAGCTTCGGCAGCAGATCTTGGCCACGCTCGACAAGGCTGGCGTGCCGGCCGCCCGACGGCCCAACGTATTCGGCGTCTTGCCGACGGCCTGACAACATCGTTTCCCGCACCCGCAAGGCATTGATTCTGCATGTCCGAGCTGATCGAACGCCCGAGCGAAGTCCAGATCAATGCCTGGACCGGGGAGACCGCGCCGCGTGACAAGCTCCCGTCGAAGACCAGCTGGGCCCAGCAGGAGAGGCTGTCCGGCCGCATCCAATGGCTTGCGCCCGCGGTTCCGGCGGACGAACGCGACTGGCGACATCCGGATCTCGGCTGGGGCCTTGTTCTTCCAGACGACGACAGCGTCGGTGCGGCCGCCAAGGCCGCCGGCGAGGACGCGCCGGAGCCGATCCAGAAGCTGTTAAGATCGCGCCCGAACTCGCCTGTTCTTCGCTATCGAGGCGACCTGCAGCAGCGCTATTTGCGTAGGTACTATCCCAACCGCGCGCCCCAGGATCTCTCGGTGCAGGCCCCGCGACCGGGTCTCGGAGAAGGACGGGTGCCGCAATATCTGCTGATCTACGCCACGCCTGAGGAAATCCCGTGGCCGGTTCAGTATGCGCTCAACATGTCGACCTTCGTCGGTCGCCTGGATCTTGGCCGCAGACCGGGCGAGACGCAGGCCCTGGAGAACTATGTCACCGCCCTGGTCAGCGACTGGGAGGGCCAGACATGCGCGCCGGCAAAGCCGGTTGTGTGGAGCACCGATCACGGCAGCAACGATATCACGCGGCTGATGGGCCAGGCCATTGCGGAGAATGTGTGGAAGAAATTCCAGCAGGACCCGGACTTCAAGGACGGCGTACGGCTCGACGGAGCTAATGCCACAGGGGCCGCCCTTGCGGCGGCTCTGGCCGAGCGCACACCGGGGCTGGTGGTGACCACGAGCCATGGCATGACAGGGCCGCTCGACAACAAGGCTGGACTGCTGGCGCATCTCGGAGATCTGGTCGACGCGCAGTTCAAGCCGCTCGGCGCGTCGCAGCTCGCGGCCTGGAATCCCTGCGGCGCAATCTGGTACGCCCACGCGTGCTGCGCCGCCGGTTCCGATGAGGAATCGCGCTACAAAGGTTTGATGCCGGACACGAGCCCGATCGGCACGCTGCTCAACGGGGTCGCGGCCGCGGCGGGCGCCACCATCGCACCGCTGCCGCGCGCGCTGCTCGGCCTGGAGCGCCCGCTCCGCGCCTTTGTCGGCCACGTCGAGCCGACATTCGATTGGACGCTTCGCGATCCCGCCAACAAGCAGGTGGTGACGCACGTGCTGCAAGCAGCCCTCTATGAGCGTCTGTTTCAGCAGGACCGGCGCACACCGATCGGCTACGCGCTGCAGGACGTGTACAAGGAGGCGGGCACCTTCTATGGCGCTTGGCAGGACGCGGTGAAAGGCATCAACAGCAACATCCCCGGCATGCGGGACTGGGCGCTGTACCGTCAGCTGGCTGCGATGGACCGCCAGACGCTCGTCATCATCGGCGATCCCACCGTTTGCCTGCCGCTGCTTCAGGTCTAACACTCGGGCGCCTGCGATTGCGATCAGAATGCGCTGCCTGCAGACATCAGGTGCGACGTTCGGAAAATCTGGCTGTCGTGTCAGCCGTTGCACATGCGCAAGGTCCAGCGCGACGAACCCGGCACCTTCCTCCGCCCGATCGCCATTGGATTGGCGGCGTGTGCGCGGCGCGTTCGTGACGGTGCTGCGTGAAGCGGCGCGGCAGGGCGACGCCCTGGCGCGCCTGGCAAGTAACCCATAGCGACGATTACCCCGGTAAATAGTCGGCCGTTAAGAAGCTGATTTGAAGGCTCGCTGGATTGCGAAGGTCTGGAGAGCCACGAGGAGAACGAGGCGCAAAATCATCCTCAGCCAGGCGAAGACGAGGCGAAGATTGTAGCCGATGGCGCTCAGGATGACGTTGGCGGCATCGCCGGCGCGACCTTTGAGATAGCAGCGGCCGAGATGACCTTCTGTCGTCATGTGTCCGATCACCGCCTCGATCGCGGAGCGCCGTCTGAGCTCGCGCGCTTTTGGCCTGAGATGAAGACGCGACGCGGGTTTGCGGCATTGTGGCCGCGGTATCCCTTATCGACATAGGCGCGCTCGATCTCGCGGCCGGTAAGCCTCTCAGTGGCTTCGATGATGGCGCCCAGCGTATGGCCGAGGATTGCCGGGCAGTGTCCTGGCGTGCAGCACGAATTGGCCACCGGGGGAGCGGGCATTGTCGTGACGATGGAAGCCTTGACACCGAACTCGTAAGGCGCGCTGGCCTTGCCCTCGCCGATGCACTCCACCTCCGGAGCGTGGAACGAATACAGCTTCCAGCCGCGCTGGCGCTGCTGCTGTGAGCGGATCTGATCGGCGCACGAGAGTGGCCAAGCGAAAGCTGCTTCAAGCTCCGCGTCGCCTGTGATCTTGCGCCGGATATCGCGAATGAGCCGGCCGCGCCGAGTGCGCAAAATGCGCAGCTGGCGGCGATGGCGGTTGAACTGTTTGGCATGAGCATAACGCCCCGTCATCATGACGGCGCGCTTGGCGATGCGCACATACGATTGCCGCAGCCGCACGCCCTGCTTCCTGGCCAGCCGGGTTAGCCCTTGATCGCGGCGTGCAAAAGCTTCGCATCGTCCGGAAGGTAATGTTTTCTTGGGTTGCACGGTGGTATCGACCGTGACCCGCGCCAAATCCTTCGTCCGCAGGGCCCCACTCGCGTGCGCCACCCGCAAGCTCTCGGCCAGGAGAAGTTCCAGCTTGGCGCCGAGGCGCTTGCGCCAATGGCTCAGGTCCGAGCGCTCGTGTGGAAATTCATGCTGGAAGAGCTCCGCTCCAGTGAAGTGCTGGAAGTACGGGTCATAGACCCAGCGTTTGCACACCCTTCGTCAGACAAGCCGTAAATATGCTTGAGCAAAAAAAGCCCGATCACAAATCGTGTCGCAATTCCGGGCCGATGTCGCTGTACAGCGGTGCGACCTCGCCGTCGATGAAGTCCCAGTCTATCTTACCCGCGAGCTACACACTAGCTCGTGCCTCATGTTGATGATCTGGTCCAGCCGCGCGCGGAACAGATCACCCGATCCTGTCGTCTCGTGCTTCTTCGGCCGCATCGCTTCCCTCCGATACGGCGACCGAATCACGCTTCGCGATTCGAGGGAATCCCGAAAACGAAATTGCAAGCTTTCAGGGCATCAGGTCCTGAAACCTTGCAATCTCAACTCGCCCCAACAGCTCGAAAACGACTCTTGCTCTTCACGGCCGACTAAATACGAGCATCTCTTGCACTTCTTCGAGGCGACCGCGGAGTTCATAAGCGTCATCTATCTCAGCGCGTTTGGCTCACAACCTTCCTTCTTCGAATCGCATCGCGAGAAGCTTGTAGACGCTTGGCCGAAACACCGCGTTGGTGACGTTGAGCTTTGGCGAAGCCGGCGAGATCAGAACGCTGGGCGCAAGTTTCGACGTCAGCGCATTACCGTTGACCGTCTTGGAAGATCTAGCGAAGCAGAACAGGATCTTGTCCAGCAGCATGGTGTTCGAGCGGTTGACCAGCGCAGTAGCGGATAGGCCGGACGAACCTTTGGTCAATCTCGGGAACTTCTACGAGCGCGGCCGTGGGGACGCCTTGTGAGCCCCTCAAGGACCTCGCCCGCAAAAGCGCCTTGCCCGAGTAGACGACGCGCAAATTCCCGTCTTTCGCAGCCGAAACCATCGACGGTGACCGGCTTAAGTGTCCTCGATGCGGCACGCATACGCGAAAGTCCGATCTGCAATGGATCGGAGAGGTGCCCGTCCAGAGTCACACTTCGTCCCGCTCGAGTGCACCTTGCACGTCGTCCGGCAAGCGGTGCAATAGACCGGTGGCCGCAGGGGCGAGCGCGGCACGGCTGAGCGCGACTGTGCAATTTACGATGCTTGGTGCAAGCCGGACGAGCGATGCTAACCTATTGATCCCTCTCGATCCCGCTATCGGGACTGTCGAGAGAACGCTCTGCACAGTTGTCGCGGTGCTTGGCCCCTTCCGAGGCTACTGAGGCTGCGACTCGGACCAATCGCCGTGTTCGGGCGCTTCCGCATCACTCCTCATCGAGGTACTGGGGCGGCGTCACGTTTCGCGACGACGAGATACTGTCGCCGCGCTCACGGGTGCGGGAATGGTCCTGATCTACAACGACGCCCGCGGGTGGGGGATAGGTCCCGGCTGCGTCTGTACGCAGCGAGTTGAAGCGTGCTTTCTGCTCGTCGTTAAGCCCGTCGTAGAATTTCGCGAGCGCGGGCTGCACGGCTGTCACTGCACTGTGCGTTGCTTCGAGCCGCGCCTCCATGGCCTTTGATGTTGGAGCTCCGGTCGCTTCTTCCATACCCGAACAGTTGGCTGGGCACGAGCCCGCATCAGCAAGAAAGGGATACGAAGATGGCTATGCTCTCTTTCGGCGGCATCGATGTGTCGAAGGAT
>Ga0070699_100002915_pt1 | contig 15229 bp, 17 predicted proteins | sample KBSK1503metaG_FD_65473 | JGI IMG/M metagenome (GOLD analysis project Ga0070699, IMG submission 65473) | Corn, switchgrass and miscanthus rhizosphere microbial communities from Kellogg Biological Station, Michigan, USA - KBS K1-50-3 metaG | ecosystem: Host-associated > Plants > Roots >...
CCGCGGGGATCCGCCGCGACGATGTGGTCGCGCACCTGGTCGGGCTGCCGGGGGTGGCCGGCGGCCTGCCGTACGCGGACGGTTTCCGGCGCATCGGCGCAACGCTCGCCTGGATCGGCGGGCTTGCGACCGAGAGGATCATCCAGCTCATCCCGCGCGTGCAGGCGACGGCGGTGCTGGCCACCACCTCGTTCGGCACCTATCTGGCTGACCGCTGCCGCGACCTGACCGGCCAGGATGCCTCCGCGCTCGGGGTGCGCACGCTGCTCGGCGGCGGCGAGCCTGGCCTGGGCCAGCCGGAGATCCGCGACCGGATCACCCGGGGCTGGGGCCTCGACCACGCCTGTGAGCTGATGGGCCTCGGTGACGTGATGTCGCTGCTGTGGGCCGAGTGCGAAGCCGAGGGCGGGATGCACTTCTGCGGCCAGCGGTCGGTGGCGGTCGAGCTGATCGATCCCGCCAGCGGCGCGGTCCTGCCCTGGGAGGAGGGCGTCCGCGGCGAGGCCGTCTACACCACCTTCGCCCGGGAGGCGACCCCGGTGCTGCGCTACCGCTCCGCCGACCACCTGGTGGTGACGGCGATGAGCTGCCCGTGCGACCGCACGTCCCCCCGCATCCGCTGCGTCGGCCGCACCGATGACATGCTGATCTACAAGGCAATGAATGTCTTCCCCAGCGCGATCCGCGACGTCGTCGTGCGGCGCTTCCCGGATGCGGTCGAGCCGTACCTGCGCATCTGGAAGGAACGCGCCGACCAGGTTCGCTACGACACCCCGATCCCCGTCGACCTGGAGGCCTCCCCTGGGCTCGCCACGGGGCGGTACGAGGAGGTGGCCCGCGCCATCGAACGTGAGCTGCGGGCTCGGCTGCAGATCCGCGCGGACGTCACCATCCTGAACCCTGGTGCGCTGCCCCGGACCACCTACAAGACCCCGTTGCTGCACGTGCGCGGACTGGAGTAAGCCAATGAACTTCCGAGACGCCTGCATCCCTGTCCGCCTCGGCTGGTCCTCGCCGTTTGCCCGCTGGCAGGGTCCGCTGGCGGAGCTCTCGAGCATCGACCTGGCCGTCAAGGTCGCCGTCGACGCGCTCTCCGGCCGCGGGCTGCCCGCATCGGAGGTGAACGGGATCGTCTTCGGCTGGACCGTGCCGCAGCCAGAGATCTTCTACGGGGCATCGACCGTCGCCGCCCGCATCGGCGCGCCCCATGCCACGGGGGCGATGCTGTCGCAGGCCTGCGCGACCTCGGCGGCATGCCTGGAGGCGGCGGCGCTGCGGGTGGACGCCGGGCTGGACGAGCTGTCGGTGGTGATCACCACGGACCGCACCTCCAACGGCCCGGTCCTGACCTACCCATCGCCGTCGTCACCCGGAGGGGCGCCCCGGCAGGAGCACTGGGTGCTCGACAGCTTCCGGCGCGATCCGTGGGGCGGGCTGTCGATGGTCGCCACCGCCGAACGGGTCGCGGCCGAAGGCGGCATGAGCCGGGAAAGCATCGACGAGGTCGCCCTGCTGCGCTACCAGCAATACCAGGCGGCGCTGGCCGACGACCGGGCCTTCCAGCGCGCCTACATGGTCCCGGTCACCCTGCCGAGCCGGCGCGGCGAGCCGGTGGTGATCGAGGGTGATGTCGGCATTCACCCGACCAGCGCCGAGGGCCTGGCCAAGCTCGCCCCGGCCGAGGCTGACGGTGTCGTGACGTACGGCACCCAGACGCACCCGGCCGACGGCACCGCCGGACTGGTGGTGACGACGGCCGCGCGAGCGCGAGAGCTGGCGGGTGGGGAGGGGATCGCGCGGATCCTCGGAACCGGCATCGCGCGCGCCGGCCGGGGAGAGATGCCCAAGGCTCCGGTTCCGGCGGCGATGGCGGCGCTGGAACGCGCTGGGCTCAGCTTCGGTGACGTGGACGCGGTCACTACGCACAATCCGTTCGCGGTCAACGACCTGTGGTTCAGCGGGCAGACCGGGATTCCGCTGGAGCGGATGAATTCGTACGGGTGCAGCCTGGTGTACGGGCACCCGCAGGGGCCGACGGGGGCGCGGCTGATTGTCGAGTTGCTGCACACGCTGCGGCGGCGCGGCGGAGGGGTCGGGCTGTTCACGGGGTGCGCGGCTGGGGACACGGGGGCCGCGGTGGTCGTTCGGGTTGAGGACTGACGGCGCCACTGAACTGGCGCATGGCGGTCACGACGCAGCGTGCGCCATCGTGAGGGACGAACGTCACGGCCTCGCGGCGGACCCGCGCAGGCCGCCGTGAGGCGGGGCGCAGCGTCACGGCGCGCAGCACCTCGGGAACGACGATCCGCATCTCGAAAGTGGCGAAGCTGGCACCCAGGCACCGCCGGATGCCGCCACCGAAAGGAAACCAGCCGAAGGCCGGGGGCGTCTGGCCGACGAACCGGTCCGGACGGAACGCGGCAGGGTCCTGGTAAAGGTCCGCGCGCCGCTGGACGAGGTAGATGTTGGGGCACGCGATCGCTCCGGCAGGGATCGTGTGCCCGCCGATCGTGACGGCCTGGCGCACGTGGCGATCCACGAGCGCGACCACCGGCCGGACCCGCAGCGTCTCCATGATCGTGGCGTCCAGGTACTCCGACGCACCGCCGTCCAGCTCCGCGACCAGGCGGCTCAGGGCCCGGGGATGGTGCAGGAGCAGGTCGAAAGCCCAGGCCAGCGAGGTTGCCGTCGTCTCATGTCCGGCGAACAGCAAGGTCACGAGCTCGTCGCGTACCTCGTCGTCGGTCATGGCATGGCCTTCGTCGTCCCGCGCGAGCAGCAGCTGAGACAGGACGTCGCTGCGCTGTTCGAGATCGGGTGCGTCACGCCGCCGCCTGATCTCCGCGACAAGCGCCGCGTCGAGCGCGTCCCGGGCCCTGATGAACCGCGCCCACGGGGAGTGCGGCCCGAGCCTGCGATCGCGCGTGGCAAAGAGCCGGAGAGGATTCCGGCCGAGGCCGGTGACCGCGAGGATGTGACGGCGAAGCTCGTCACGACGTGCGCTGGCCTCGACACCGAAGACGACCCGCACGATGACGTCGAGGGTGATCGACTGCATGCTCGGGCGCAGCGCGAACGGCTTGCCCACCGGCCAGCGAGCGATCTCCGCCCGCGTGATGTCGCGGACGGCGGCTTCCCAGGTGCGCATGCGATCACCATGGAACGCGGGCAGGATCAGCTTGCGCTGACGCAGGTGCTCCGGCCCGTCCAGGACGAGGACCGAATGCGGGCCGACCAGGGGCTCGAGGATCGTGGCGTTGGCCTCACCGGCGCGGAGCACGTCACTGTCGCCGCCGAAGACGGCCTTCACCAGCTCAGGGCGGCCGATGTGGACCAGGTTGATGCCGAACGGAAGGCGCATGGCGAACACGTCACCGTAGGCCCGTGAGCAGCGGTCGAGAAACCACGTCGGCTTCTTCAGCCACAGCCACGCCTGCACGATCCGCGGATAGCCAGGACCGTTCGGAAGAATCGGGCTGGGCGCACCCTGCCGGACCTGATGGCCGGCCAGCTCGTCAGGCAGCCCGGCAAGGGGGGACGCCATGACCCCATTATCCCTCCGGCCCTGCTGACCTGGTCTCGTTGATCGTGAGGTATGGGCGCCGGCTTGGGTTGCGGCGCCTCACAGGTGCAAGACGAGCGGTAGGCGGCTGGGCAGCCCTCCTAGCAGAGCCTCACCCGGATCAAACCCGTCCGCCATGCCGGCGAGCCTACCGGCGACTGACCACGGGCGTCCTGCCCGACCTCACGCCCGGCAGGCCCTGGCGACCGCCAGCACAGGCATTCCCCCCGTAACCACGGACCAGGACCCGCGCCACCCATCACCCTGGGGGCCGGCACAGTTCTGGCTGATGCGAGCTGAGCCGGCTTCGCCAGCGGGTTATCCGAGCGGTTACAGGGCCGGGGCCGTTACACGGCGGCGTGAGGCCGCCCGGCTGACCTCACGGAGGTCACCTGCAAGCGCCCGGTCTCCGGCTGATCATGGCGGTGAGCCGCCGCGGGACCACGGCGGAACCCAGCCGGACAGGTTTTCCCCGCTTGCGAGGCGGTCCTGAAGGGCGCGTTCCCTGCGGCTCAACTCCTCCTCGGTGAGGAGCCCGAGGCCTGGGTAGTAGGTTTCGCCGTCAGCAACGCTGAACCCGACCGCGTAGGTGGCCGGCTCGTCCTCCAGGCCGGCCCAGGTTACCTGGACATGCTGAACGACGGTGCTCCAGATCCGTCCCGGGTGGCCCGAGTACAGGACCAAGCCGATCGCCTGCAGCTTCTCGTCCAGCACAGGGACCGGGTCAGACTCACCTAGATACTCGACCCGAAGCCCGACACGAAGGTCTGTGACCTTGACATACGACGGTGTCATGCGAGCCTCCGTCCTGCCCGCCGCACCGCAGGCAACGAACCCTTTCATTGTTCCATCTCGCGGGCTCGTAAGGTCTTGCCGTCCACCGCGATCACCCGCCACGCCCCCGGCCAGGGCCTGGTGGCCAGCGTGTCACTATTCGACAAAATCGCCGTCATGCCGCTTGAGAAGTTCGGCGAAGTGGGCGGCTGTCACGTCACCGGCGGTCCGCCGCTGTCCGGTCGGCTGATCCGGCAGGCCGGCCAGAACGGCCCGGACACGGCCTGCCAGCTGGGCGTGCAGCTCATCAGCCTTGTCCTGCGCCACCTGCATGGCACGCAGCGTGCGGGGAACCCTCCGCGGGAGATTGGCCGTAGTAGCAACCCAGTCTTTTGCCACCTCGTCCTGAACTACGAGCCTGAGGAATTCGTAAACCATGAACAAGTACTCTTGCGCGAGCGCCTGGTCCGCCTCATCGATGTAGATGCCGTTCTTCCAGCCGAACGAGGTAACGTCTACCAGAAATGCGGAGATACCGTCGCTAAAGCCTTCGGTCAGGGATTGGCGCATCCTCAGATGCGCAGTCTGAACGACCTCCCATAGTCCTTCATATGCTTCCTGGCGCTTATCTTGATAAGACTTGGCCCGGTCGGAAGCCGAATAGTTGATGACCGTCTGGTCACGTCCCGCGGCGTAGGCGTCACGCCGCGCGCGGACCTGCTGAGTGACGGCCGCGCCGGCCAGCATCGATCGCACCTCTGCCTGCAGGCTCGGATCATCAGTCAAGGCCCGGCGGATAGCCAGCCGGACCGCCGCCAGCGCGTCATCGTCCTCTGGATCGGCGATCAGGGCACCCAGCGGCTCGGGCGGCGGCTCGCCCTCGCGGCGAGAGCCGAACACTCGCTGGAGCAGGCGGCGACCCAGGCCAACGGTCGCGTCCGCCGCGTCGTCTCGTACCTTGGCCAAGACCGCGCCACCGTAGGCGCCCACCGCCGCCGACACGTACGGCGTCATCTCCGCCGCCAGCGACGCCACTTCCCCGCTCATGCGCCCTCCCCGCGACCGGCACAGCACCTTAAGCCAGTATCACCCCGAGCAGGACATCATGATCCGCGTTGCGGCGGCCGAGTCCGCTGGCGCGGATCACCTGCACGACTCGCCGGCCACGAGCCGGCACTGATCACCGCCCCGACCGATGCTGTCGTCCAGGTGTACGGCGAGTGGGCTCGCGGCCTCGTGGTCGTCCATCTGGACGGCATCCCGCACGGACGCTGGGGCATTGGCGGGAGGGCTGTCGGTGACGCCGCGCCAGCGATCACGTTCGGCATCCGCGAGGCAGCCCTGGCGCGTCCCGACGGCGACGAAATCGCGGCACGGCTCGTTGCCGGGCTGACCGACGCGGTAGTCAGCGTCCTCGGCGAGCAGGCGCGCGGCGGCACCAGCGTCGAACTCGCCGCCACTCCAGCGGGGCGCACCGGCGTCGGAGGCACGATCTCCGCATAGCCGTCCGATCGCGTTCAGCGGTCGAGGATCGCCTGGCGCTCGAGGCGAGCGGTGGGGGCGGAAGCTTGCCGTCAGGTGTCGCGTACCCGGGCGATCTGCGTCTGGGTGATCTCGTGGAGCCGGTCGAACAGGGTCAGGATGAGGGTGAGCTGGTCCTCGTCGTAGTCGCTCATCGCGGTGGCCCATGCCTGGGCCATGCCGGCGTACATCGGGCCGATCCTGGCGATCTGTTCGGGTACCGGTGACACGATGACCCGGCGGCGGTCGGCGGGATCGGGTTCGCGTCGTACGTAGCCGGCCCGCTCCAGCCGGTCCACCATGCGGGTGACCGCACCGGTGGTCAGGCCGGTCCGTTCGCCGATCTCGCCGGCCGGCACGGAACCGGTCTCCAGCAGGATGTTGAGGCAGCGAAGGTCACTGATATGCAGGCCGAGCCGGTCGGCGACGGCCTGGTGGAACAAGATGCCGTCGGTGGCCGCCCGCTGGGCCGAGCGGGCCAGGTCGCTGAGCATGCGGGCGCGCTCGGAGGCGCGCCGTGGAGACCTCGTGCTTGACATCGATGCTCTTTCCATGCTCATATTACCTGAATGATGCAGATAATGAGCGGCTCAGTTACTGTGCTGTTCAGTTAATGCTAGACGACCGAAAGGACGGCACCATGTCGACCCGGCCACGGCTGTACGGCGGGCCGCTCGCCCTGCTGGAGACCACCCCGGGCCGCCGGCTGGACCACATCGCGACGGGAGGTCGGCCATGAGCCGCCCTTGGCTGGCCACAGGCGTGGTCGAGGCCCCGGTCGACGCCGTCTTCGCCGCGCTGCTCGCGTTCGGACCCGCCGCCGGCACCCAGCACAACTCCCCCAGCGCCGCTACCGGCGCCGACGCCGACCGGGTCCTGCGGTACCGGGCACCGGTCGGTGACTCCGGCTACGTCGCCGCCATCGAGGTGGACCCGAAGGAGCACTCGCTGGCGGTGCAGGGCAACTGGTGGTACCGCGGCGTCTACACCGTACGCGCGTGCCCGCGGGGCAGCCTCATCGAATACCGCGTGCACAACGTCGCCCCGCGCGGCCGCTGGGCCGTACCCCTCATGCAACGCCGCCTGCCGCGGCAGATGGATCGCGACCTCGCCGCCCTGTTGCAGACCATCGGGCGGCACCTCGACCGCCCCGCGTACCCGAACCCGGACCGCGGCGCAGCGACGCACTGAAGAACCTGCCAGGTTCTCAGCGGGGCCTCGCCGCGCCTTTCCAGTCGCCCGTCATCGGGTCCCGAGCGGCCCGACGCCGCCATCCGCAAGCACGCAGAGTGACCGCCCGCGCGATACAGCTCATCAATTCGTTTGCGGCGAATACGCCACCCTGCCAGTCTCGCGGCATTAGGGACGACTACCGCGGTGTTGCAACCCGCTGTAGTCGTGCAACACCGCCCTCCAGCTCAGGACAGCACGCGGTAGGTCACGTGCGTAACCGAGGTCGCGGCCGCGCCTGCAGGTGCGGCTGCATGACGTCGATCTTCCGGTCGTCCCTGCCGAACCTCACCCACGGGATCCCGTTCGAGCTGGCATAGGACTCCACCGCCCTGCGGATCCGCGTGCCGATGTGCTCCATCAGCGCCGGCGACGGGATCGGCTTGCCCAGGTGCTGCGTCATGAACGCGACTACCTGCCCGCTGGACTGCAGGATGGGAACGTACGCGTTCAGGTAGATCCGGTCCGGGCACTCGATATCCAGCACCGGATGGCCGTCCAGCAGCTTCCCCGGCTGTCACGATATGCGCCATATAAACCACCTAGAGCAACCGACCCTACGATGGCCATGATGCGCCCGCCCGCACCGGCGCACCGGCAGAACCACAGATCTCGGCGGTCAGAGACGGAGCCTCACTGGTACTACAGCGGCACCTTGTCGGCAGGAGCCTGTCGTGGCGGCGTGACGTGGGGACAGCTGCGTCCACGCCCATTTGGTGATCTGGGGTCTGGGTTGAGGGTGGCATGCTGCGCGGTAACGTTCCCGGAACGGTCCGGGCGTACCGTTGCGTTCGTGAGGCACATGACCTCCGCAGTGTTCTGGCGCGCGTGGTCCATCTGGGCCGTCTCGGTGGCGGCGACCGGGATCGCGCTCGGCTATGCCGCCCTTCACTCGCTGCCCGCGAGCCTTGCTCACCAGGGCGCAGGCCCGTCGAACGGGGCGGTCGTGGTCGCGTTCATCGTCGCCTTCGCCACGGTCGGCGCGCTGCTCGCGTGGAAGCGGCCGGGGAACCCGATCGGATGGCTGCTGTCCGCGACCGGCCTAGCGTACGCCGTAGGAGCCTTCGGCCTGTTGCTGGCGTACTTTCCCCGGACGCTCACCGTGACCAGCTGGCTCAGCTGGATCTGGTTCCTGGGCCTGGGGCTGTGCGTGTTCGTCGTGCTGCTCTTTCCCGCCGGGAATCTGCCCTCCCGCCGCTGGCGGCCGGTGGCCTGGGCCGCCGGGACAGGCCTGGCCGGGTGGGTCCTGGGCAACGCGTTCGCTCCCACGATCATCACGGCCAGCCCGTCGACGCCGAACCCGGTCGGCCTGACCGGGCCGGCCGGAAACATCTTCAAGATCATGGCAGCCGGCGGCGCGCTGCTGATCGCCGCCACGGGCCTGGCCGCCGTGCTGTCCCTGGCGTTCCGTTACCGGCGCGCCCGGACGGCCGAGCGCGCGCAGCTGAAGTGGCTGGTCTACGCGGCCGCCCTGATCGTAGTGGCCGCGCTCGCGGGGGCGCTGGCCGAGCGGATCGTGGGCCCGGGCAACACGGCCAACAACCTGCAGAACGCGGTACTCAGCGGGGCCGTCGCGCTCGTCCCGGTGGCCATCGGGATCGCCGTCCTGCGGTACCGGCTCTACGACATCGACCGGGTCATCTCCCGGACCCTGGCCTACGCGATCGTCACCGGGCTGCTGGCCGGGATCTACGCCGGGCTGGTGCTGCTGGCCACCCAGGTGCTCCGGTTCTCCGCCCCCGTCGCGGTAGCCGCCGCCACCCTGGCCGCGGCGGCCCTGTTCAGCCCGATGCGACGGCGAGTGCAGCGGACGGTGGACCGGCGGTTCAACCGGGCCAGGTATGACGCCGAGACCACCGTGGCCGAATTCGCGGCACGGCTGAAAGATGCCGTCGACCTGGATGCGGTCCAGGCCGCCCTGGCCAGTGCCGTGCAGCACACCCTGGAACCCGCCCACGTATCGGTGTGGATCAGCCATCGCGACTGAGGCTGGCTGCCGTCGGCTCCGCCGCCACCGCCTGGCCCGGTCGGGCTCGGCATCACCATCCAGCATCTCCCGGATCAGCACGATGCCAAGCCGCTATCCCGGCCTTCTCACGGAGTGCGGTTGTAGTACTAACGGGAGGTGATGGAGCCAATCACCCCGGCAGATCATGATAAGACGGGTACGGCCGCTTGCGCGGACCGGGACGGGGCTGGGCGGCGGGAGAGAGCTGGGGTTGATGAACATCGGCGTCCGGTATATGCGGGACTTCAAGCGGACCTACTGGTGCACGCTGTACCTGCGCCGCAAGGCGGCCATGGTGCTCACGTCCGCCGGGGTCCTGGTGCTCCTGGCCGCGTTCCTTCCCTCGAGGTCCAGCCAGGCGGCGACGGTCGTGCTGGCCGTGATCGGCGTCGTCCTGCTCGTCGAGGTGCCGGTCGTGATCTGGCTCATGGTGCGCAGGAACTGGGACGCGCTCAACGAGCAGGTCGAGGTGACGGTAACCAGCGAGGAGGTCGTCCAGCGGACGGCCACGACGTCATTGCGGCTCAGCTGGGACATGATGCAGCGGATCATCAGCCTGACGGACATGTGGCTCTTCTGCGCCGGCCGGCTGAAGGTCGTGACGCTCTACAAGGGGGCGCTCACCGCCGCACAGCAGGCGGAGCTGGCGGCCTTCATCAAGGCCCGGAAGCGCTTAGCACCGCGGGTGCTTTCCTTCCTTAGGTCCTGCGTGGAGGAGTTCAGTGGCGTTGCCGATCAGGCGTCGCGGGTGGTCATCTTCCAGGCGCCGATGGCCGACCAGCCGATGACCCAGCCGACGATGACGGTAATCATCGCCCAGCTGGGCATGGGCGGCAGGTGCAGCATGCCGCCGCCTCCTGGTCCGACCTGGGTGCCTCCGGCCAGCGCGGCTGGTTTCAGCTGGTCCATGGCGACGCCGACGACGAGGCGCTCGCCGTCGAGGAAGTAGGGCAGCGGGTGATCGGCCAGTACCGGGGTGATGATGATCTCCAGCACGATGAGCAGGATGACCGGCACGGTCCGCTGGCCCATGAGCGAGCCGAGGCCGAGGCCGGCCGTGAACCCGATGAGCAGGTAGAGCTCGAGCCACAGCCCGGAACGGATCATGTCGCCCGCGGACACATTGACCGCGCTGGCGGTGTGCGGACTGCCAAGGAACGCGGTCACCAGGCAGGCCACGGTGAAGCCGGCGGCGGCGAGCGAGAGCAGGATGGACAGCCCGGCCGGGATGCAGGTCAGGTAGAGCGCGAGCCTGGACCGGCCGGTGATCACGAGGTGACGGAACATGCCGTCGGTCAGGTCGGCCGTCCCGGCCGTGGCGCCGAGCGCGGTGGCCGCGATGAACCCGAACTCGCCCATCAGGATGCCAGCGGTCGCGAACGCGTCCGGGGCGCCGGCCGGCGCGTAGCGCGCGGGGTCGCCCAGGTGAAAAAGCAGCCGGATGCCGTAGAAGATGACGGGCAGGCCCACGGTGAACACCACGGTGACGATCACGAGGGTGCGGCGTTTGCGCAGTTCAAGGAGCTTGGTATTGATCATGGGCCAGGTGGGCAGCCATGAGCCGCGCCCGCCGATGGCGAAGCTGTACTGGCTCACTGTTCATCCCCCAGACGGCTTGTCACGGACAGGAACCAGTCCTCCAGCCTGGTGTGCGTCTGCCGGAGGCCATAGACGGAGATCCCCGCCTCGGCCAGGCGGCGGCTGATCTCGGCTACCTGCTCGCGGACCGACCCTGCGGCCAGCGTCACGGTCAGCCCGTCCTCGCTGACGGCGATGCCGGATGCGATTGTGCCCCGGCCGAGGGCGCGTGCCGCCGCGGGGGGATCGGAGCATTTCACCTCGAGGACGACGCCGACGCCTCCCACCAGTTCCCCGATCGGACCCTGGCGGATCACCTTGCCGTGATCGACGATCGCCACCGCATCGCAGGTGCGTTCCACCTCATCCAGCAGGTGCGAGGACAGCATGACGGTCCGCCCCTCGTCGACCAGGCCGCGGAGCATGTCCCCGCATCTCGTGCATGCCGGCCGGGTCCAGGCCGTTCATCGGCTCGTCGAGGATGAGCAGCTGCGGGTCCGCCAGCAGGCAGGCGGCCACGCCCAGACGCTGGCGCATGCCCATGGAATAGGCGGAGACCTTGTCGCCGGCCCGCTGGGTCAGCCGTGCCCGGTCCAGCGCCGGGCCGATCTGCTTCTCGGCGTCTCCTCCCCTGGTGGCGGCCAGTATCTTCAGGTTCTCCCGCCCGGTCAGGTGGCCGTGGAACCGGGGTTCGTCGACGATCGCGCCCACCCGGGCCAGGGCGCGCCTGCGCTGGGCGGGGGACGGGGACGCCGAGCAGCGAGCCTGTCCTTCATCTTCGTCCTGTTCGCCGGGAGCTACTCGCTGGGCGCGCATGCCGGCCTGCGCCGCGCGGCCGCCGGCCTGGCCATCACCGCACCGGCCATGGCCCTGATCAGCCGTCTGGGCGGGGCAGGCCTCGGCTTGTCCGTCATCCCGCTCCTGGCCTTCTGGCTGGCCGGAGTGCTCGTCCGTGCCCGGAGGCAGACCGCGTCGCTGGCGGCGCGCAACGCGGCGCTCCAGCACCAGGCCGAGCAGGCCGCGGCCGCCGAGCGGGTACGGATCGCCCGGGAGCTGCACGACATCGTCGCCCATCATCTCAGCGTGATCGTGCTGCAGGCGGCCGGCGCCCGGGCGTCGGGAAAGGCCGCCGAGGCGGCCCTGGAGAAGATCGAGATCAGCGGCCGGCAGGCGCTGGCCGAGACCCGCCGCCTGCTGGGCGTCCTGCGCGAGTCCTCTGAGGAGACCGGGCTCGCTCCGCAGCCGGGCGTCGGCGAGCTCGACGTCCTGGCCGACAGCGTCCGCGCGGCCGGCATGCCGGTGAACCTGGTCATCAAGGGTGAGCCCGCTGCGCTGCCCGCGGCCGTGGACGTGTCGGTCTACCGCATCGTCCAGGAAGCGCTGACCAACGTCCTCAAGCACGCCGGACCGGCCCGCGCCGATGTGACGATCGGCTGCGCGGATGAAGAGGTCACCATCGAGATCACCGACGACGGAACCGGAGATCCCCGCGACGGGACCCGGGCCAGCGGGCACGGGCTGGCCGGGATGCACGAGCGGGTCGCGATATTCGGCGGTGAACTTCACGCCGGGCCGCGGCCCGGCGGCGGGTTCGCCGTGCGCGCTCGGCTACCGCTGGGGGACCCCCTGCCGCTCGGGGACCGGCTGACGTGATCAGCGTCCTGATCGCCGATGACCAGGACCTCGTCCGCGAGGGCCTGCGGATGCTGCTAGAAGCCGAGCCGGACCTGGCCGTCGCCGGGGAAGCCGGCGACGGCAGCCAGGCGCTGGCCCAGGCACGGCTCCTGGACCCCGACGTGATCTTGATGGACGTCCGCATGCCCGGCATGAACGGCATCGAGGCCACCACCCGGCTGGTCAAGGCAGGAGCCCGGGCACGGATCCTGATGCTCACCACCTTCGACCTGGACGAGTACGTCTACCACGCGCTGAAGGCCGGCGCGAGCGGCTTCCTGCTCAAGGACGCCAGCCGCGAGCAGCTGACCGGCGCCGTGCGCGCAGTATCGGCCGGCGAGACCCTCCTCGCCCCGGCCATCACCCGGCGGCTGATCGAGGACTTCTGCCGCGGCCCCGCCCCCGGCGCTACGGCAGCCGCTGCGGCCGGGCGGCTCACCGAACGTGAACTCGGCGTCGTGCGGCTAGTAGCCCAGGGCCTGTCCAACGCCGAGATCGCCGCCGGGCTCTACCTCGGCGAGGCCACCGTCAAGAGCCACATCGCCCGCATTCTCGCCAAGCTCGATCTGCGGGACCGCGTCCAGATCGCCGTCTACGCCTACGAACATGGCATCGTCCGGCCCGGCCGCGGCACTCCACCTCCCGGCCGGGGAGCAAGACCCTAGCGAGGTGATCACGTTCCTGGCGGACCTGGGCGGGTAGGAACTGGCGTTCGGCGACATCGTCGTCGTGGAGTTGCGCGTTCAGCCAGGCTGTAGCGGCGATCTCGTCGAGTCGGTCGGTCGGCCCGGCCTGCGCGCCATGGGCATGGGCATCGAGGATATGCGCACGTACCAGGCCAACCGGGCGCGCGGACGTGCGGCCGCGGCCGAACAGCGCGACCTGCTGCTGCGCCATGCCGAACGGGTCGAAGCGCAGATCGAGACGTTGCGCACCCACCTCGACTACCTGCGCGACAAGGCGGCCGTGTGGGACGCCCGCGACCGCGGCGACGAGCTCGCCGAGGCAGCGGCCTGGGAGCGGGTACGAATCGTCGTCGAGCGGATGGAGGTGGCGCGATGAGCCCGGTTCTGGTCACCGGCGGTTCTGGCTACGTGGGCACGCAGTTGATCGCGGCGCTGCTGCGGGACGGGACCGGGGTGCGCACCACGGTCAGGTCGCTCGACCGCGAGGCCGGGTTGCGCAAGGCAGTGCGCCGAGGCGGCGCCGACGACGCTGGCCTGGAGGTCGTCACCGCCGACCTCATGGCCGACGACGGCTGGCCCGGCGCGGTAGCCGGCTGCGCAGACATCTACCACGTCGCCTCGCCGATGGTCCAGCCGAAGGATCCGGACGAGGTGATCGTGCCCGCTCGTGAGGGCACGCTCCGCGTGCTGCGGGCCGCTCGTGATGCCGGCGCCAGGCGCGTGGTGCTGACCTCCTCGTTCGCCGCGGTGGGCTACACGCCCAAGCCGAGCGCCGACTACACCGAGGCGGACTGGACCGACCCGGACACCCCGGGGCTGCATCCCTACCCGCGTTCCAAGGCGATCGCGGAGCGCGCCGCCTGGGACTTCATCGAGCGCGAGGGCGGCGGCACCGAACTGGTGTCGGTCAACCCGACGGGCATCTTCGGGCCGACGCTGACCACGGAGGCGCGGTCCACGCTGCAGCTGATCAAGGCGATGCTGGACGGGACGATGACCGTCGTGCCGCGCCAGCGCTTCGGCGTCGCCGACGTGCGCGACGTGGCTGACGCGCACATCAGGGCGATGACGACGCCCGCGGCGGCCGGTAAGCGCTTCCTGGTGCTCGCCGACGGTCCGACGATCAGCTACCTGCAGCTGGCCCGGATCCTGCGCGACCGGCTCGGCCCGCTTGCCGAGCGGGTACCGACCGAGGAAGCGCCGGGAGATGAGCTGCCCGATCTGGTCATCCACAACGACCGCGCCCGCAACGAGCTCGGCTGGCGGCCGCGTCCCGCCGAGACCACGATCGTGGAAACCGCGGAAAGCCTGCGGGACCTCGGACTTCTGGAGCGGCAGCCATGACCCCGGCCTGAACCGTTCTGATTACCGGCCCGAAGGGCGTTGATCAGCGGGCCGGGATTCTTCCTGGCTGCGCGGATCGCGTCATCGCGGCTCAGGTCCGGTCGAAGGGTTCGGGGTAGGTGAACATGCCGCGCAGCCGGGGCTGGTACCCGCTCAGGACGCGGACCTGGAAGTGCGGCTGCCATTCCGGCCTGGGCGGGGTGATCTGGTAGGCGGTGCTGAGCTCGAATCCGAACCGGCGGTAGTAGGCCGGGTCGCCGAGCAGCGCGGCCAGTGGCTCTCCGAGTGCGTCAGCCGCGCCCAGGACGGCGTGCATGAGCGCGCTGCCGACGCCGTGCCGCTGCCGGTCCGGCCGGACGGCCAGCGGGCCGAGCGCGAGGACGGGGTCCTGGCCGACGTGCCCCCGGGTGCCCAGCACGTGGCCGATGACCTCGCCCGAGGGGGTGACCGCCACCAGGGACAGCGCAGGCAGCCAGGCGGGGCCGGTCCGGAGCTCGTCGATCAGCGCCGCCTCGGGCGGAATCTGGCCCGGAGGTTGGCGAGAGGCGAACGCGGCGGTCGTGATGGCGCGGATGACGTCGGCGTCGCGCTCGGTCTCGCGTCGGATCAGCACGCGGTCACAATGGCCCGCCGCCGACCCGGGATGCAACCGGATTTCGCCCGTGACCGCCGAGAGGCGCCTCGGCCAAGCTCGCCCACGAGCAGGCCGTGCTGGCCGGCCCGGTACCCGCCACGATCTTGCGCGTCGCGCAGTTCCACGAGCTCGTCGGCGTGCTCATGGACATGGGCCGGCAGGGCGAGGTGATCTACCTGCCGCAGATGCGCACCCAGATCATCGCCGCCCGCACCGTC
>Ga0070699_100002916_pt1 | contig 15221 bp, 11 predicted proteins | sample KBSK1503metaG_FD_65473 | JGI IMG/M metagenome (GOLD analysis project Ga0070699, IMG submission 65473) | Corn, switchgrass and miscanthus rhizosphere microbial communities from Kellogg Biological Station, Michigan, USA - KBS K1-50-3 metaG | ecosystem: Host-associated > Plants > Roots >...
CTCGACGCGCTGGCTGGTCCCCGTGATCTGAGCCTCGACGCGGGCCAGTGCCTCGCGGGACGCCGCCTCGCCGGCAGCGACCGCGGCTGACGCCTCCGCCGCTGCCCGGGCCGCCGCCTCTTCCGCTTCGCGGGCACCGCTCCGGGCCGAGGCGGCGGCCTGCCGGCTGAGGGCGCTCATCTCGCGGGCGGCTCCGGAGACGTCCCGCGCGGCCGTCGCCACGTCAGCGGCAGCCGGGCCCGCGGCCTCGCCAGCGGCCGCGGACGCGCCTGCAGGCGCGCGGGTCGGAGCCGGTGCGGAGGGCCGCGGCGACCGGCGCCGGCCAGTGCCGCCGCCACCGCGCGCGCCACCATCGCCGCCCGTGCCACCCCCGCCGCCGCCTTCCCGCGCGCCACTGCCGCGGATCGCGCCGCTGATCAGGCCCGATACGTCCAGGCCCGTCAGGCCCTTCACGACGGCACCCGCCTCGGTCACGGTCCGCGTGGCGTTCTTGACGACGTCCGACGCGCCATCGGTGGAGAGGACCGTCAGCGAGTCGATCGCCGCCATCGGCTCCGCGGCGGCCCGGACGATCTCGGGCAGCATCGACAGGACCGTCTGGATGATCGCCGCCTCGTTGAACTGGCGATAGGCCTCGGCTCGAAGGGCCAGTGCCTTGGCCTCCGATTCGCCCTTTGTGAAGACGATGCCGGCCTCCGCGTTGCCCTCGAGCTTGGTCTTCTCGGCCTCCGACTGGGCGTTGACGAGGATGACCCGGGCGTTCGCCTCGCCCTTGGTGATCGTGATCGCCGCCTCGGCCTGGCCCGCCAGCTTGACTCGCTCGGCGTCGGCCTGGGCCGCCGCGATCCGGGCGAGCTTCTCGCCCTCGGCGCGCTTGACCTGGGCGTCGGCCTCGGCCTCGGCCGGTCGGACGGTCGAGGTTAGGAGCTCCTTTTGCGTCCGGGCGGCCTCGAGCTCGGCGAGCTCGGTCTGCTTGCGGGTAACTTCCTGGGTCGCCTCAGCCTGGGCCAGCGGCCCGGCCTGGGCGGCCCGCGCCTCGGCCGCGGCGATCTGGGTTTCCGTCTCGGCCTTCCGGAGCGAGACGTCGCGTGAGGCGTTGATCTTGATCTGCTCGGCCTCGGCTTCCCGGACGGCCGCCTCCTGGTCGGCCGTCGCCTTGGCCATCCGCGCGTCGCGCTCGCGGCGGGCGGTCTCCTGCTGGCCGATCAGGTCCATGTAGCCCGACTCATCGCGGATGGCCTGGATCGTGAACGAGTCGATCTGGAGGCCGGACGTCGCGAGGTCGCCCTTCGCTGCCTCCTGGACGGCCTGCTGGAACTTCTGCCGGTCGAGATTCAGCTCCTCGATCGTCAGCGTCCCGACGATCGATCGGAGCGAGCCCTCGAGGACGTTCTTGACGATCGAATCGACCTGATCCTCGGGTGCCTCGAGGAAGCGCTCGGCCGCGTTCCGGATCGACTCGTCGTCGGCCCCGATCTTGAAGGTCGCGACGCCCTGGACGGCGACCTTGATGCCCTGCCGCGAGACCGCGTCGGCGAGCGCCACGTTGATCTGGCGGGCGGTCAGCTTGAGCTTGCCGATCTTGTGGAAGAGCGGCAGGACGACGATGCCCTGGCCGCGGACGACCTTGAGGCCTGCCTCGCCCCCGCCGAGGGGGGTCGCCCGTCCGGACCGGATCAGCGCCTCGTTCGCGCCGGCGACCTTGTAGCGGCTGCCGAGGTAGGCGAACAACAGGGCGACGATGATGATCGCGACGAAGATGACGAGGACGCCACCGTCGATCCGCAGGAAGTCAAACATCCGTGGTCCCTCCAGATGCGGACGCGGCCGACCTGGCCGCCAGCGGCTCGACGAGCAGGCCCGTCCCGGCGGTGCCGATCACGGTGACGGCGCTCCCGGCGGGGATGTCGACCGAGGACGTCGCGCTGAACTCGTGCGTCTGGCCCTCGGCCTTGATGAGGACGCTCCCGAAGTGGCCGGCCGGGATGCCGACCGCCACCGACGCCTGCCGCCCGACCAGTGTCGAGGTCGAGAAGGGATTGGAGCCCTCGGATCGCCGGAGCGCGGAGAACATCACGTAGACGATGCCGAAGCCGATCGCCCCGCCGACCGCGCCGATGAGGCCCGCCTGCGATCCGTGGACGCCGAGGACCTGGGTCGCGAACAGCCCGCCGACGCCGAACATCGAGACGAATCCGAGCAGGAGTGGCATCAGCGACACGCCGCCGATGTCGAAGCCGAGGTGGAGCGCGTCGAGGATTCCGCCGAGGATGTCGTCGACGACGACGGTGATGAGCAGCAGCCCGCCGCCGAGCAGCGTGCAGACGACGAACACCAGGTCGTCGATGGGGATGGCGATCATCCGCCCCGTTCCCTCCTCCCCCTCGCCCGGTCGGGCGATCCCTGGAGGGAAGCATACGACGACCGGCCGGCCGGTCGGTCAGGGGTTCAGGCGGCCGGTCCGAACAGGATGGACAGCCACGACTCGAGCGGCGTCTGGCGGTCGATTGCCGCGCCCAGCCGGACGGAGGCCGACCCAGGTGCACCGTCGACGGGGGCCGGGACCGACGGGTCGAGGGTGAACGGGATCTCCTTCGCGTCGCCGAAGCGGTAGCCGCGCGCCTCCAGCCCGACGTACTGCGGCTGGACGATCATGTCGGTCTCCCGCTGGAGCGCGTCGACCTCGGCGGCGAGGGCCGCGTTGTCGGCGGCGAGCTGGACCGCGCGGTTCGAGGCGGCCTGGGCGTCGCCGACCTGCCGGGCGAAGACCACCACGATCCAGACGGCGGCGAAGCCGGCGAATGCCCAGCCCACCCGCCGGCGGGTGATCCCGATGATCGGGAAGCCGGCGAGGTCGAGGCGCTCGGGTCGACCGGCTGCGGAGGCGTCCTCGTCGACGGTCGACGGGTCGTCGGGATCGGAGGATGAGTCGGGATCGGCGCGGCGGGTCCGGCGGGGCGGGTGCGCGCTCGGGTCGGTCACGGTTCGGCGGAGCGTAGCTGCCCGCAGCTGACGTGTCAACCCGAGCCGCTCGTGACAGCCAACCTGTCACGAGCACGGCTCATCGTCCTGCTAGACTCCACAAATCGCACACCCGTTCGATTTCGAGGTAGCCCATGCGAACCTACGCGCCGGCACCGACCGAGGTCGTCCTCGGGCGGATCCTCGAGGAGCCGTCGCTCGCCGGTGGCGTGACCCATCACGCCGTCATTCCGGCACGTCAGGCCTCGTGGCGCGAGCATCCGGACTGGCTCGATCCCAGAATCCGCGCCGGCCTGGCAGCCCGCGGGATCGACCGGTTGTACAGCCACCAGGCCGACGCGATCGAAGCGGTCCGGGCGGGCAATGACGTGGTCGTCGTCACGCCGACGGCCTCGGGCAAGACGCTGTGCTACGCGCTGCCGGTCCTCCAGGCGATCGCGGACGATCCGGCCGCCCGGGCCCTCTTCCTCTTCCCGACGAAGGCGCTCGGCCAGGACCAGGTCGCCGAGCTCGGCGAGCTGTCGCGGGCGGCCGGCCTCGCGATCTCCGCTGCGACGTACGACGGCGACACGCCGGCCCCGATCCGGTCGGCCATCCGCGGTGCCGGCCAGGTCGTCGTGACGAACCCGGACATGCTCCATTCGGCGATCCTCCCCCACCACACGAAGTGGTTCCAGCTGTTCGAGCAGCTCCGGGTCATCGTCATCGACGAGCTGCACACGTACCGCGGCGTCTTCGGCAGCCACGTCGCGAACGTGATCCGGCGCCTTCTCCGGTTGTGTGCCTACTACGGCAGCCGCCCGGTGATCGTGTGCTGCTCGGCGACGATCGCGAACCCGGCCGAGCTCGCGACGACGCTGACGGGCCGGTCGGCAGTGCTCGTCGACCAGAACGGCGCGCCCAGCGGCGAGCGCCACGTCCTGCTCGTGGAGCCGCCCCTCGCCGATCGGGCGACGGGGGCTCGCGGATCGTCGATGACGGTCGCCCACCGGTGGGCCCTTCCGTTCCTCCGGGCCGGGCGCCAGACGGTGGTGTTCGGCCGCAGCCGGACGGCCGTCGAGATCATGCTGTCGACGCTGCGAGAAGCGCTCCGCCAGGACCTCGGCCCGCGGTCGCGCATTCGTGGCTACCGGGGCGGCTACCTGCCGCTCGAGCGGCGGTCCATCGAGCGCGGCCTGCGCGAAGGCGAGATCCTCGGCGTCGTTGCGACGAACGCGTTGGAGCTCGGGGTCGACATCGGGCGGCTCGACGTCTCGATTCTCGCCGGCTACCCGGGCTCGGTCGCCGCGACGTGGCAGCAGATCGGTCGCGCCGGCCGACGCGGCGAGACGAGCGTCGCGGTCCTGGTCGCCTCCGGCGCCCCGGTCGATCGGTACGTCGTCCATCACCCGGACTTCCTGCTCGACGGTCGGACGGAGGAAGCCCGGCTCGACCCGGACAACCTGCACGTCCTGATCGCCCACCTCCGCTGCGCGACCTTCGAGCTGCCGTTCGAGCCGGGCGAGGTCTTCGGGCCGGCGCAGGCCGACGAGCTGCTCGCCTTCATCGCCGAGTCCGGCCACATCCGCCAGGCGGACGACGGGCGCTGGTACTGGAGCTCGGAGAACTTCCCCGCCTCCGAGGTCTCGCTCCGGAGCGCCGCGCCGGAGAACGTCGTGATCATCGACACGACGCCGGATCGGCCGCGCGTCCTCGGCGAGGTCGACCTGTTCTCCGCCCAGGTCCTCGTCCACGAGCGGGCGATCTACATGCACGAGTCGGTCCAGTACTACGTCGACCGGCTCGAATGGGGCGAGCGGAAGGCGTACGTCCACCGGATCGACGCCGACCACTACACATACGCCAACCGGGCGGTCACCCTGAAGCCCCTGGACGTGTTCGGCGAGGCGCCGGCGCCCGGCGGGCGGCGCGTCCACGGCGAGGTGATGGTCGCCAGCCTCGTCACGCTGTTCAAGAAGCTGAAGTTCGGGACCGACGAGAACGTCGGCTGGGGCCCGATCGACCTGCCGGAGCTGGAGCTCCAGACGACCGCGTACTGGCTGACGGCGGGCGGCGCCGCCGGCGGCTGGCGACGGAACGAGCTCGATGTCGCGCTGATGGGCGCCGGACGGGCGATCCAGACCGTCGCGGCCGTCCTCCTCATGGTCGATCCGCGCGACCTCGGTCTCGTGACCCAGGTCCGGTCGCCTCATCACGAGGCGCCGACCATCTACCTGTACGAGGCGGTCCCAGGCGGGATCGGGCTGAGTCCGCGACTGTGGGAACGGCACGATGAGCTGATCGCCGCGGCCGCCGACCTGATCCGGTCGTGTGACTGCGACAGCGGCTGCCCGGCCTGCACCGGGCCACGGCTCGAGCCCGAGATCGACGCCCGGGCGCTGGCGTTGCGGCTCCTCGAGCGGCTCTCGGTCGGGGCGGCCGGGGACCTGGTCGCGGGTCCCGCGGCATGAGCGGTGCGACGCTCGAACGCCGGCTCGCGAACTACCGGGCGACGCTCGCCGCGAACGGCCGCGAGCCCGGCGATCGGGGCGACGGTGGAATCGGTCGAGGATCGATCGAGCTCGGCCGTCGCCTCGCCGAGGCCGTGGATGGGGAGCTGCTCCTCGACCCGGCCGGCCCCGTGGTCCGCTGCGAGCCGGCGACTGTCGTCCTGCCCCTCGACCGGGAGCGCCTCGCCGGGCTGCCCGGGCTCCCGCCGCCGGACGCCCCGCTGGTCTGCCTCGATACGGAGACGACCGGCCTGGCGACGGCATCGGGCACGGTGGCCTTCCTCGTCGGCCTCGGATGGTGGGAGGACGACCGGTTCCGCCAGGTCCAGCTGCTCCTGCCGGACCATCCGGCCGAGCCCGGCCTCCTCGGTCGCGTCGCCGCCCACATCCCGTCGACGGCGTGGCTCGTGACGTACAACGGCCGTGGCTTCGATTGGCCGCTCCTGGTCGCGCGGTACCGGATGATGCGATCCCCTGCCCCGTCGCTCGCCGGCCATCTGGACCTGCTGCCGTTCGTCCGGCGCGTCCTGCGGCATCGGATGACCGACGCCCGGCTGCGCACGGTCGAGACCGAGATCCTCGGAACCTTCCGCCACGGCGACGTCGACGGGTGGCAGATTCCGGGACGCTTCCTCGACTTCCTGCGTGGGGCGCCGGCTGCCCCGCTCGTCGATGTCGTCCGCCACAACCGCGAGGACGTCCGATCGCTCGCTCGCCTCCTCGGTCGGATCGATGCCGACTACGCGGACCCCGCGGCACGCGAGAGCCTGCCGCGGGGGGACCTGGCCGGGCTCGCCCGCGCCTTCGCCCGGGATCGACGGCTCGAGACGGCGTTGGCCTGCCTCGATGCCGCGCTGGCAAGGTCCTCGAGAGGCGAGTCCACATCCGCGGATGTGCCATCCGACGACGGGGCCGCCGGGGACGACACGCGCCGGCCGTGGTGGCATCCGCATCGCGTCGCCGACGTCGGCGGGACGCGCCGACCATCGATGTGGACGCGTTTCGTCGAGGGCCGGCTCGACTCGCCGTGGACGAACGAACGCGTGGCGATCGAACGGGCCCGGCTCCTGCGGCGGATGGACCGATACGACGATGCAGTCGTGGCATGGCAGGACCTCACGGCCGGGGGGGGAGCGGTGGCCGTCCACGCCTGGGTCGAGATCGCCAAGCTCCGCGAGCACCGCCTGGGCGACGTGTCGGGAGCCGGCGACGCGGCGAAACGGGCCGCTGGACTCGCGGAGCGACGACGCCGGCTCGGGATGGGCGACCCGGTTGTGGAGCAGGCGATCGCGATGCGACTCGCCCGTCTCCGGCGCCGGTCGGCTCCGTCCGTCGCGCCGCCCGTCTGACGGCTCGCGGGCAACACCGGCATGGCGGCCCAGTCGACGATCAGGCCGCCAGTCGACGATCAGGCCGGCCCAGCCGACGATCAGGCGGGGCGGACGTCCGGGTTCGGGATCATCGCGTCGGTGACCTGGTGGAGCAGGTCGTGGTACGAGGCGATGAACGCTCGGAGCGTGCGGGCGGTCGGCGGGAAGGTGTCGAACGCCGAGCGGGTCAGGCCATCGGGCTCGTACGCGCGCACGAAGTCCGGGTAATGACGGCTGAGCTCGGCGACGATCGCCGGATCGACCGGGTCGTCCATCCGTGGGCGGACCTCGACCGACGACGCGTTGAACCGCTTCTGCCAGGACGACGGAAGCGTGATGACGACGTCGCCGCCGATCAGCTCCGACCAGTGGTAGTGGTGCCGGATCGCCGCCCCGAGGAGCCGGGCCCGGAAGCCGCGCTCGCGGAAGATCCTGTAGGCCCGCTTGAAGACGGCGACGCCCGACCACGGCAGCGCGGCGGGATCGGCGACGATCCCATCCCGCTCGGTCTGGACCCGGAGCCAGTCCTCGATGCGGCCCATCATGATCGTGACGACCGGACCCATCGCCACGGTCGAGTCGCCGGCGGCTTCGCGCCGACGGATCCCACGATCGATCGCCTCCGCCGCCGCGACCGCCTGGGCCACGGAGAAGCAGACCGTGGTGTTGACGCTGACGCCCAGCGCGCTGGCCTCCTCCATCGCGTCGAGGCCCGCCGACGTCGCCGGGAACTTCACGATGATGTTCGGGGCGAGCTCCACGAAGTGGCGGCTCTGGGCCACCATCGCCTCGGCCGACCGATGGAGGGTCGGGTCGGTCTGGGTCGACAGCCGGCCCTGCCGCCCTTCATGAGCCTCGAACGCCGGCATCAGGAGCGGCGCCGCGCGGACCGACATCTCGTCGACGACCGCCCAGGCGAGATCGGCTTCGCTCGCGGTCCCCCGTTCGTCGGCGAGCTCGCGGACGCGGCCCCGCCACAGCGCCGGCTCCTTCTTCCACACGTCCGTCACGATCGTCGGATTCGCGGTCGCGCCCACGGCGCCGAACGAGATCGCGTACTCCAGCTCGTCGATCGCGCAGGAGTCGTTCCAGATGTCCGTGGCCGTCGTCGCGACGGTCCGACCCAGCGGGGTGTCGGCGAGCGGCGGCGCGGGCAGCTCGGCGAGGCTCATGCCGGCCGGATCAGGCGGCCGAGGCGACGCGCTCGACGGCCATCGCAACCGAGCCGCCGCCGCCGAGGCACAGCGTCGCCAGCCCGTAGCGGCCGTCGCGGCGCCGCAGCTCGTGGAGGAGGGTCGCCACGATCCGCGCGCCAGACGCCCCGATGGGGTGGCCCAGGGCGATCGCCCCGCCGTTGACGTTGACCTTGTCCCAGTCGAAGCCGAGCTCCCGGCCGTCGGCGAGGGTCTGGGCCGCGAACGCCTCGTTGATCTCGATCAGGTCGAACGCCTCGAGTGGCAGCTCGATCCGGTCGAGCAGCCGGCGGACGCCCTGGACCGGGGCGAGGAACAGCCACTTCGGCGTCACCTCGGCCTGGGCGTACCCAACGATCCGGGCGAGCGGGGTCAGTCCGTACCGCTCGACCGCGCGCTCGCTGACGACGACCGTCGCCGCTGCGCCGTCCGTGATGCCGGGCGCGTTGCCGGCGGTGACCGTGCCGATCGTCGCGGCGCCGCGATCCTCGCCGGTGGGCAGCTCGAACACCGGCTTCAGCCTCGCAAGCGCCTCGGCCGTCGAATCGCGGCGCGGCCCCTCGTCGACCTCGACGACCGTTTCGCGACCCTTCGCGTCGCGGACGGTGACCGGGGCGATCTCGGCATTGAACCGGCCACCATCGATCGCCGCGATGGCCCGCTGGTGGGACGCGAGAGCGAACGCGTCCTGGTCCTCGCGACTCACGGAATCCTTGATCGCGACGCGCTCGGCGTGGGTGCCCATGTGGCAGTCCTCGAACGCGCACCACAGGCCGTCGTGGACGGTCGCGTCGACCAACGTCCCGTTCCCGAGCCGGTACCCGAACCGGGCCTTCGGCAGGAGGTACGGGGCGAGGTTCATGCTCTCCATCCCGCCCGCGACCGCGATCTCGGCATCGCCGGCGCGGATCTCCGCCGCCGCGAGCATGATCGCCTTCAGCCCCGAGCCGCAGACGCGGTTGATCGTCGTCGCCGACGTGGTGTCGGCCAGCCCGCCGGCGAGCGCGGCCTGTCGAGCCGGAGCCTGCCCAACGCCGGCCTGGAGCACCTGGCCCATCAGGACCTCGTCGATCGGAGTGCCATCGGGCAGTCCGGACCGCTCTACCGCGGCCCGGATCGCGACACCGCCCAGGGCCGTCGCGGGCGTCTCGGAGAGAGCGCCGCCGAACTTGCCGATCGGCGTCCGGGCGGCGCTGGCGATGAAGACCTCGCCGTTGACGCCGGAGAGGGAGTCGACCATCAGCGCGTCCGCGGGAACCCGAGGTCGACCTTGGAGGTACCCGGGTCGGGCCAGCGCTGGGTCACGATCTTGGCCCGCGTGTAGAACTGGATCCCCTCGGGCCCGTACATGTGCAGGTCGCCGAACAGTGATGCCTTCCAGCCGCCGAAGCTGTAGTAGGCGACCGGCACGGGGATCGGGACGTTGATCCCGACCATCCCGGCCTTCGCCTCGAACTGGAACTGCCGGGCGGCACCCCCGTCGCGGGTGAAGATCGCGGTCCCGTTGCCGTACGGGTTGTCGTTCACGAGATGGACCGCTTCCTCGTAGGTGTCGACGCGGACCACCGTCAGGACCGGCCCGAAGATCTCGTCCTTGTAGGCGTCCATGTCGGTCGTGACATTGTCGATGAGCGAGACGCCGAGGAAGAAGCCGCCTTCCGATTCGTCGTAGAGCGGGTGCTCGCGGCCGTCGGCGACCACGGTCGCGCCCTGAGCGGCCCCGGAGTCGAGGTACGACGCGACCTTGTCACGGTGCTGCTTGGTGACGAGCGGGCCCATCTCGGCGTCCGGATCGGAGCCGGGCCCGACCTTGATCTTCGGCAGGCGGGCCTTGATCGCCTCGACGAGCGGATCGGCGACGGACCCGACCGCCACGACGGTCGCGATGGCCATGCAGCGCTCGCCGGCCGAGCCGTAGCCGGCCGAGACCGCGGCATCGGCGGCCATCTCGATGTCGGCATCGGGCAGGACGATCATGTGGTTCTTCGCCCCGCCGAGCGCCTGGACCCGCTTCCCGTTCTTCGTGCCCGTCTCGTAGATGTAGCGGGCGATCGGCGTCGAGCCCACGAACGACACTGCTGCGACATCCGGGTGGGTGAGGATCGCGTCGACCGCGACCTTGTCGCCATGGACCACGTTGAACACGCCGTCCGGAACCCCTGCGTCGTGGAGGAGCTCGGCGATGAGCATCGACGCCGACGGGTCCTTCTCGGACGGCTTCAGGACGAACGTGTTGCCGCAGGCGATCGCGTTCGCGAACATCCACATCGGGACCATCGCCGGGAAGTTGAAGGGCGTGATGCCGGCGACGACGCCGAGCGGCTGGCGGATCTGGAAGACGTCGACGCCGGTCGAGGCCTGCTCCGTGAACCCGCCCTTGAGGAGGTTCGGCAGGCCGCAGGCGAACTCCAGGTTCTCGAGCCCACGGGCCACCTCGCCCAGCGCGTCCGACGGGACCTTGCCGTGCTCCGCGGTCAGATGGCCGGCGATCTCCTTGCGGTGGGTCTCGACCAGGTTCCGGATCCGGAACAGGATCTCGGTCCGCTTGGACAGCGACGTCGACCGCCAGGCGGGGAATGCGGCCTTGGCCGCGGCCACCGCGGCGCCGACCTCATCGACGCTCGCGAAGTCCACCTCACGCGCGATCCGCCCGGTCGCCGGGTCGTAGACCGGCCCGTGCCGACCGGACGCGCCCTCGACGATCCGACCGCCGATCCAGTGGTGGACCGCCCCGATCGCCCCCGTCTCGTGCCCGTTCGCCCCTGCCCGGGCGCTGCCCGGCTCGGCGACCTGCGTCATCGTCTGACCCTGCCCTTCCGTCGCACCCGACGGTTCCGGATGCATCCCCGCAACCTTACCGCGCAGCCCGGCGGCGGGCCACCGAACGGCTCGATGGCACTTCACCGCCATCACTGGGAGCCGCCGATGCGATCATGGGCGCGTGACCGATCGATCTGAACCCATCCAGCGCCTGACCGGCGCCCAGATCCTCGTCGAATACCTCGTCCGACAGAGCGTGCCGCTCGTCGCGGGGATCCCGGGTCACGGGTCCTGGGCGATCACCGACGCCCTGCTCGACCGGCGCGACGCGATCCGGACGGTCCAGGTGATGCACGAGCAATCGGCCGTCCACCTGGCGGATGGCTACTACCGGGCGACCGGCCGGCCGATCCTCGCGTTCACGAGCATCGGGCCTGGCGCCATGAACACGGTGGTCGGGATGGGCACGGCGTACGTCGACTCGACGGCCGTGGCCCTCGCGACCGGCTCGCCCCACACGTACATGCGCGGCCACGGCCTGTTCCAGGAACTCGAGCGGCGCCACCACGCCGACAACCCGCGGGTGTTCGAGCCGCTCGTCAAGGAGTGGTGGCAGCCGTCGCGGGTCGACGACCTCCCGTTCGTCCTCCACCGGGCGTGGAATGCGATGACGAGCGGGCGACCTGGGCCCGTCCTTCTGGACCTGCCGATGGACGTCCAGGCCGAGGCGGCCGACGTCCGCCTGCCCAGGCCGGAGGCGCGCGAGGCGCGGGGTCGCATCCGGCCGGCGACCGACGACGTCGAGCGGGCGGCCGCGCTGCTGCGCGGCGCGAGCCGGCCGGTGATCGTGGCCGGCGGCGGGGCGATCCTCGCCGAGGCCTGGGACGAGGTCCGCGCGCTCGCGGAGCGGCTCGGGGCGCCGGTCGTCACGACGTGGAACGGCAAGGGCGCGATCGACGAGACCCACGAGCTGGCGGGGCAGACGATCGGGGACACCAGCTCGACGGTCGGCAACACGCTGGCCGCATCCGCCGACGTCCTCGTTTCGGTCGGTAACCGGTTCACGGACTGGTCGGCGTCGTCGTACCGCAAGGGCGTCACCTTCTCGATCCCGCCGTCCCGGCTGATCCAGATCGACATCGACCCGCGTGAGATCGGCAAGAACTACCCCGTCGAGGTCCCGCTCGTCGGCGACGCGAAGGCCGCGCTCGCCGACCTCCTGCTGGCCCTCGGCCCGGGCGGCGGCAGGACCACCCGCGACACGCCGTACTTCGCCGAGATCCAGCGGCTCAAGAAGGACTGGTTCACCCAGGTCGAGGTCAAGTCCGGCTCGGACGCGACGCCGATGACGATGGCCCGCGCGGTCCGTGAGGTCCAGCGGGCGACCCGCGACGACGCGGTCGTCGTGACCGGCGCCGGGCTGCCGCAGGGCATGGTCAAGCAGCGCTGGGTCACGCGATCGCCGCGGACGCACCTGACGTCCGGCGGCTTCTCGACGATGGGATTCACCCTGCCAGCCGCGATCGGCGCCCAGCTCGCGCTACCAGACCGCGAGGTCATTGCCGTGTGCGGCGACGGCGACTTCCTCCAGACGATGCAGGAGCTCCAGGCGGCGGTCCTCGCCGGGGCGCCCGTCTGCACGATCGTGCTCGACAACTCGGGCTGGATCAGCATCAAGGGCGGCCAGCAGAACTTCTTCGGCCGGACCGCCTTCACCGACTTCCTGACCCCCGACGGCTCGGTCTATTCCCCCGACTTCCGGGCGATCGGCGCGGCGTTCGGCATCCACAGCGAGACCGCCGCGGCTCCGGGCGAGGTCGAGCCCGCCGTTCGACGGGCCCTCGCATCCGGCGGTCCGTCGCTCGTCCACATCAAGGTCGATCGAGACCTCGCGGGGGCGGGCCCCGACAAGACGGGTTGGTGGGACGCGCCGAGCCCGCCCAATCACCCGGAGGAGCACGCCCGCTGGCTCGCCGGGCGCGCCGAAGAGCAGCACCGATGACCGTGGCGTCGCCGCCAGCCGCGATCGTCGAGGGGGGAGCTCGCCTCCGTCGCGCGCTCGCGGTGGGCGGGCCGCTGGCGGCCGTCCCGATCGGGATGGTGCCGATCCTCTGGAACAACGTCGACGTCGCCGAGCTCCGCCTCGGCGCCAGCCCCGAGACGATCCTCGACGACATCGCCCGCACCGGCTACGAGGGCTGCCAGCTCGGCCTGGGCTTCCCCGAGGGCGATGCCCTCCGTGGCGTCCTCGGGGCGCGCGATCTCCGGCTGGCCGAGGTCTATGCCTCGATCCCGGCGACCGTCGACGGCCCGACGGAGAGCGCCCTGGCCGCCATCCGGGAGCGTCTTCGCCTCCTCGTCGCCGGCGGGGGCGAAGTCCTCTGCGTCGCGTTCGACGGCTCGCCGGAGCGCGATCAGTTCGCCGGACGGGCGGGCGACACCGCCACGCCGCGGTTGACCGACGCCGGGTGGGCGCGGACGGTCGACCTCCTCGAGACGATCGCCGCCGAGACCCGGATCGTCGGTGCCCGGATCGCGTTCCACCCCCATGCCGGGACCTACGTCGAGTCGCCAGATGAGGTCGATCGGCTGGCGGCCTCGGTCGGTCCGGACGTGCTTCCCTTCTGCCTCGACGTCGGCCACTACACCGTGGGAGGCGGCGACCCGGTCGAGGCGCTCCGGCGGCATGGCGAGCGGATCTCGCACGTCCACCTGAAGGACGTCGATCGCGAGGTGTTGGCGGGGCTGCGCGCCGGCACCGTCGGCGGCTTCCGCGGGGGCATCCGGCGCCGGCTCTTCACGGAGCTCGGCGGGGGTGTCATCGACCTGGATGCGATCCTGGCGGTCCTGGCCGAGCGAGGCTATGCGGGCTGGCTGATGGTCGAGCAGGACAGCGGCTGGGGGCCGCCCGCCGAGAGCGCGGCGATCAGCCGGCGGGTGTTGGCCGCCGCGCTCCGCCGCGTCTCGGGCACGATGGGGTCGCGGGGCGGCTGACGCGCGAGCGTTCGGCCTCGCAGTCAGCTCGGCCGCGGTCAGCCCCGCGTCGGCGGGCCGGCGGTCGCGGTCCTGCGCCGCGCATCGGCCATCCGCTCGCGGACGGCATCGCGCGTCGGCACGCCATGCAACCCGGGCCCCTCGAGCACCAGCGATGCGGCGGCCGCCGCGAGCAGGAGGTCGAAGCCCTGGCCGATCCGGCCGCCGACGAGGCGCGGCTCGATCCGGGCTGCCGCGAGCGCGGCGAGGAAGACGTCGCCGGCGCCGGTCGGGTCGACCGGACGATGGCTGCGGATCGCCGGGTAGTGGCGCAGCTCGAGGTCGGCCGCGGCAGGACCCCGCGCGCCGTGGACGATGAGCCCGCCCTGATCGCCGTGCGTCACGGCGAGCGAGGCGCCCTGTCGGAGCAGCGCGTAGAGGTCGGCCAGCTCGGTGTCGCGCTCGACGTCGTCGCGCGACAGGCCCACGAGGTCCGCCCGGCGGACGATGCGGTCGGGGTGCGGAGCGAGGTGATGGGTCGGCTCGCCCGGCACGAGATCGCGCAACAGGCCCTGCCAGCCGAGCCCGACCAGCGCCTCGGGCGACGGGACATCCGCCCAGCCCACTGGCAGCTCGGCCGCCACCGGCGCGAGGATCCAGCCGGGCGCCGCCCGCCACGCCGCCGGGACCGTGTCCGTCGGCACCGGGTCCGAGCGGTCCTCGCAGAGCTGGAGCCGGCCGGTCGGCCGCTCGATGTTCACGAAGACCGGGCCGTGGTCGAGCGGAACGAGGTGGACATCGACGCCGGCCTCACGGAGGAGGTCGATCTCGGCGGCCGATGCGGCCGCTCTGTCGACCCCGATGATCGCCCCCGTGGGGAGGCCCAGGCGGGCGGTCGTCAGGGCGCTGTACGACACGCCGCCGCCGAGCCGCCAGCCGCGTGGATCGTCGTCAACCAGGTCCCGCGCGGCCGCCCCGACCACGATGACGGTCGGCGTCGATCGCCTCTCGATCATCTCCGACCGGCCGTCGAGGCCGGGCGCGGAGGGCGCATGCGACAATGACCGTCCATCCCAACCCTTCCCGACCGGAGCCGGCGTGTACTTCTATGAACTCCACGAGGGCGACGAGGACATCTTCTCGGACGTCCTCCTCGCGCGAGACGACGAGATGGACCCCGACGAGTTCTTCGAGCTCGTCCAGACGGTCCGGCGTCGGATCCAGGACTCCTATGAGGACGATACGCTGATCGAGGCGATCGCCGTGGAGCTCGAGCGTGATCACGGCTTCGTCTTCATCTCCGACGAGCGCCTGACGGCCGCTGCGAACGTATCGACCGAGGAGAGCGAGAACTTCCTCACGGACATCGGCGGTGACGACGAACGCGGCGCCGACTTCCGGGCGGTGATCGCGGAGTTCGACCCCGAGGGCGGCCCGAACCGACCCAACTGAGG
>Ga0070699_100002917_pt1 | contig 15208 bp, 9 predicted proteins | sample KBSK1503metaG_FD_65473 | JGI IMG/M metagenome (GOLD analysis project Ga0070699, IMG submission 65473) | Corn, switchgrass and miscanthus rhizosphere microbial communities from Kellogg Biological Station, Michigan, USA - KBS K1-50-3 metaG | ecosystem: Host-associated > Plants > Roots >...
GCCCGCAGCATTCGTTCCCGCTCGCCGACGTCTTCCGCTATCTGCATTCCGCCACGGCGCGCGACGTCCTGGTGCAGGCGTTTCTCGACGCGCCGGTGTTTCAGACGCGGTGGCGTTGGAACACGACGATTTCGCTCGCCGTTCCGCGTAACCGCAACGGGAAGAAGGTGCCGGCGCAGCTGCAGCGGATGCTTGCCGACGACCTGATGGCTGCCGTGTTTCCCGATGCCGCGGCGTGTCTCGAAAACATCCCTGGCGATCGGCAAATCCCCGATCATCCGCTCGTCAACCAGACCGTCCGCGATTGCCTCGAAGAGGCGATGGACTTTCAGGGGCTCGCCGGCGTGCTCGATCGCATTCATGGGGGCGACATCCGCTGCGTCGCGCGCGATACGCCCGAGCCGTCGGCGCTGTCGCACGAGATCCTCAACGCGCGCCCGTATGCGTTTCTCGACGACGCGCCGCTCGAAGAGAGGCGGACAATGGCCGTGCAGACGCGGCGCGCGACCGAGCCTTCTGCTTCCGGCGACCTCGGTGCGCTCGACCCTGCGGCCATCGAACGCGTTCGAGAGGAGCAGCGTCCCGACCCGCGCGACGCCGACGAACTGCACGACGTGCTGCTGACGGTGGGATGCCTGACGATCGACGAAGCACCCACGATTGCCCAGGACCTTTTCGAGACCCTTGCGACAACGCGTAGGGTCGGAGCTTGCTGCGCCCGAGGCGACCACGACGATCAACCGTCGCCGCGGGCCGAGCAAGCTCGGCCCCTACGACTGTGGGTTGCCGCAGAACGGCTGCCCGAGCTCCGGACCATTCATCCCGATCTCGCGGTCGATCCGCCGATCGAGCCGCCGGCGAGTCGGGCGGCTCGCGTGTGGACGAGAGAAGAAGCGCTCGTGGAATTGGTGCGGGGTCGACTGACGATCACCGGGCCGACCACGGCGCGTGCGCTCGCCGAATCGCTCGGTGTCGAGGAGTCGGATATCGGCACTGCCCTGCTGACGCTCGAATCGCAGGGCGTCGTGCTGCGCGGACATTTCTCGGGACCGAACGAATTCTGCGATCGCCGCCTGCTCGCCCGCATCCATCGCTATACGCTGAACCGCCTGCGCGCCGAGATCGAGCCGGTCAGTCCGGCCGACTTCATGCGGTTCCTGTTCGCCTGGCAGCATGTCGACGCCTCGGCGCGCCTGGCGGGCACAGACGGCGTGCGAAGCGTCATCGAGCAGCTCGACGGCTACGAGATCGCCGCCGACGCATGGGAGCGATCGATCCTTCGATCGCGCGTCGACGGATACGAGCCGGCGATGCTCGACACTCTCTGTCTGACGGGAGAAGTCGGATGGGCACGACTCTCGGCGCCGGACGGCGCGGTGACCGAAATGGGTGGGGCGACTCCGGTCGCATTGTTCCTGCGCACACACAGCAGTAGGGGCGGAGCGTGCTCCGCCCGCGGCGTCTCCGCCCGTGACGTCCAGGACTCTCGGGCCGAGCAGCCTCGGCCCCTGCAGGTCGAACGGACGAAGCACGAAATCGGCGAAATCGCCGCGCGCGTGCTCGAACATCTTCTCGAGCGTGGCGCCTCGTTCGCGCACGAGCTCGTGGCGGCGTGCGGCGTGACGCCGAGTGAAGTTGGCGCGGCGCTCGGCGAGCTCGTGTCCGCAGGGCTCGTCGCGTCCGATGGGTTCGGCGGCCTGCGATCGATTGTCCGCTCGACCGGCGGCTCGAAACTGACGCGCGACGGCCGCGCCCTCGTCGCCGGCCGGTGGTTCGCGCTGCCGGCTCCGGCGGCGCCCGACGATGAGTCGATCGCAACGCAGGCGAGCGTTCTGCTCCGCAGATACGGCATCGTCTTCCGACGACTGCTCGCGCGCGAGCCGACAGCGTTCAGTTGGCGCGAGCTGGTCGGGGTTTATCGACGACTGGAAGCGCGCGGCGAAATCCGCGGCGGACGATTCGTCTCGGGCATGTCAGGCGAACAGTTCGCGCTTCCGGATGCTGTGGAACGGATGCGCGAAATCCGGCGCACGCCGCGCGATGGACGCCTGATCACGATCAGCGGCTGCGATCCCCTCAACCTCACCGGCGTCGTCGACAGCGGCGAGCGCGTCCGCGCGCTTGGCTCGAATCGGCTCGTGTACCGCGACGGCGTGGCGGTCGCGGCCATGGAAGGCGACTATCTCCGTCCGCTGTGCACGTTCTCCGCTGATGAAGCCTCGCGGGTGGCGACCGCGCTCGCCGGCCGTCCGATGCCGGCAGTGCTCAGCGGTTTCATCGGCCGATGACACAGCGATCGGTCTCGAGACCCATGGCCGACCATGAGAGTAGAATCGGGAGTATGCGACTTCAGTACGTCGTCGCCGCTATCGTTCTCTCCGCCACACCGATCCTCGCGGCGCAGAAGAAGACCGAGAAGAAGACACCGCCACCGGCGACGCCGATCTCCATCAGTGGCTGCGTCGCGCGCAGCGGCGCGGCGGACGATCAGTTCACGCTGTCGGACAACAAGGACGGATCGACGTACCGCCTCACCGGCACCGACGTGCACGACTTCGTCGGCCAGCGCGTACAGATCGCCGGCCGCCTGGTCGGCTCGAAGAAGATTCAAGTGGAGTTCGGGTTGAAGCCGTCGCCGAATGTCGCAGCTCAGGCCGGCGCGATCGATCCGAGTCAGGCGGCGACCGCCACCGCTGGAGGCTTGGCGCCGACCGGCAACGTCCAGCTCCCCGAGTTCAGGGTGAGGACCGTTCGTCCGCTCGGCGCAAAGTGTCCCTAGTTACTCAGGCGAGACCGAAGCGCGCCCGCAGTCGTCGCAGCGAAGGTAGACAACGGGAAGTGCCTCTGACCGGCCGATGATCTTGGCTGCCGGCGCGCCGCAGCGCGGACACACGAGACCCGTAGCACGTTTGGCCATCTGATATTTCTCCTTACAGTCGGTTAGACGCCCGACATTTCGCGGAAGTTACGCGAGATCTCCATCCTACACGGGCAGTGGTCGGATTTCGACCTCAGCTATAAGACTTCGAAGAGAACAACCTGGTCTGTGACGTTTCGTTACGAAGTCTGTGACGTTTCGTTACGAAGACGACCGGCCTTGGGGCCTGACGGTCACCTGAACAGCCTTCCGATATCTGACAGGGATTCCGTTGAGCACCGCCGGCCGATACCGCCACGTCTTGGCGGCCGCCAACGCGAGCGCATCATACGTGGGGCTCACCGATTTGCGCATCATCGCGGTCTCGACCTGGCCGTTCTCGTCGATGACGATCTCGATCATCCCGATCTTGCCGACCACGACCTGACCCGGATAGGCCGGCAGTTCCTGCAGGATGACGACCGGCGGCAGGACGTTCGTATCGGCGGCGCTGTAGATGTTGGGGACCGCGGGCGGCGGAAGCGGCGCGGCAGCCGGCGGCGGCGGCGCGTCGACCTTCACGCGCTCGGCCGGCAGCGGCGGCGGCTCCGCGGCGTTCGTGGCGAGGTCCCGGAATCCCATCGCGAGCGTTTTCAGATCCGAGAGCGGCGGCTGCTTGGAGGCGGCCACGGCGTCCGGATCGTTCATCATGTCCAGCACCTGCTTGAAGGCCTGCGACGCCGCCAGGAAATTTTTCCGATCGTACGTCGCCTTGGCTTCGGTGTACTTCTGCTGAATCATGCCGGGCAGCATGCGGCGTCGAACGTCGGCAAAAGCCGCGCGCACGCGCGGCGAGACGTCGCTGTCGACGGGATGAAAGTTCGGCTCGCCGGCGATGAGGGCTTCGATGGCTCGCTCGGCTTCGGCCGTGCGTCCCAGCGCCAGCAGGCAGAACGCGCGGTACTGCTCGATGGCGCGCACGTCGTCCTGCGATCGATTGGTTTCCGGCAGCCGGTTCAGGACCGCAAGCGCGTCCTCGTACGCCGCCGAGGCGTAGAGATCGCGCGCGGAGCTCAGCGAGTCCTGCGCCGCGGCGGAGGCCGGAGCGAGGAGGACGAGCCCGGCGGCGAGGAACCCAAGCACACGGACCGGGCACCAACGACCAGGGACCGCGGACCACTTGCCGTTCATGGCTTCTTCCTTAGATCGACGCTCACTCGCGCTTGCGTCTTCAGCGTCACCGTCACGGCCTGCCGCTGTTCGCCGAGCTCCGGATGACGGAAGACGATCTCGTGCGGGCCAATCGGCAGCGTGAGGTTGCCGATCGGCGTCTCGCCCATGCGCTGGCCTTCCACCCAGACCTCGGCCCACGGTGTTGCGTTGACCGCGATCGTCCCGGTCGGCCAGTTCATCGTGATCGGCAACACTTTTCCTGGCGGCACCTGCACGGTACGGACGACGCGGTAGCCGAGCGTCTCGTTGACGATCTCGATCTCATGGCGGCCCGCCGAGACCATGATGCGGTCGCTCAGCGTCGTGCCGAGCATCTTCTTGTTCTCGAACAGCTGCAGTTCCACCGGCGCCTGAACGCTTACCCAGCCGGAGACCGGCGCGCCCTCGGCCGGCGCGATCGGCACGACGAGCGATGCGGTCTGGCCCGCCTCGATGGTGACCGTCTGTTTGACCGTGGCGATGTCGCTTTCGAGCACGATCGAGTGCTCGCCTGGCGTGAGGGCGTCGATGAGCAGCGGCGCCTTCCCTTTCACGGCGCCGTCAATCGTCACCTGCGCGCCCGCCGGTTCGGTGCGAATCTGCAGCTGGCCGAACGTGCCGGCGCTCCTCGGCAGCTCGACGTACTGCGAGATCTGCTGTCCGGCCGCGACGGTGATCGGCATCGTCCGCGGCTCGCCGCCGTCGGCGCGAAGCTCGACGCCGTGCGGACCGGGATTGAGCGTGAGCGTCAGCGGCGTCACGCCGCGCGATTGACCGTCCACGAACACCTGCGCGCCGACGGGGTTCGTCGACACGCTGAACGTCCCGGTCGCGACGACGGTTGCGGGTACGAAAAGGAATTTCCGCGCCGCGAACCCGCCGACGGCGAGCACGATCACGGCGGCAGCTGCGATGGCCGCCATCGGCATCGAACGGCGGGGCGTTTCGAGCTCGAGCTCGGGCTCGCCGAAGAGCGGCGACGGTTCGTGGGCGCCAAACCTGAACTCGGGCCGCGGTTCTGTTTTCGGCTCGTGCTTCGGTTCCGGCTTTTGCTCGTGCCTCTGCTCGGTCGTCGGTTCGGGCTTCAGCTCGGGCTTGTGCTCATGTTTCAGTTCGGGCTTCGACTCGTGTTTCAGTTCGTGCTTCGACTCGTGCTTCGGCTCCGATTTGAGGTCGGGCTTCGTCTCCGGCTTGATGCGATGCGCCGGTTCGAGCTTGCGCTCTGTCTTTAGTTCCTGTCTGAGCTCGCGCTTCGCTTCGGCGCCCGATTCGGGCTTCGGTTCCGGCTTCGGTTCGAATCTCGGCGCAAACGGCGGCGGCATCGGCGTCGGCCCGACCTGTGGCTGCACCAGAACGATCGGTTCCTCGTCCTCGATCGCGCCGACCTCGGACGTGTCGATTTCCGTGACTTCTTCCTCGTCGCCCGACAGCACTTTTTCGAGCTCGTTGCGCGCGTCGAGCGCCGACGCGAAACTGTTGCGCGGATCGAGCTGCAGCGCGCGCCCGATCCAGGCGCGCAGGCCCGGCGGCATCGGCTCGAGCTCGCCGGTCGACGAGTTCGCCCACGCCGACGACAGGACGTCCGCAATCTGCGTCGGATACTCCTCGTTGGTCAGCAGCCGTCCGAGGATCAGCGACAGCGACACGATGCCGACCTGCGTCACATCGGTTCGCTGATCGAAGCGCGGCATCGCTCCCGTCGGTGACGGCGGCAGCGCGATGCGCAGCTCGCTCCAGTACCGATCGCGAGAATAGTGCAGCTGCTCGATCGCGGCGCCGAGGACGTGCTCGACGATGATGACGCGCGCGTTCGGCGTGATGACGATGCGCTCGGGTCCGATCGCGCCGTGGGCGATGTCGCGCGCCGTCTCATGGAGCACCGCGACCGCGGAGACCAGCTGGCGGATCAGGTGGACCGCCGCGTTGATGTCGATCGTCGGCCGATCCGCTTTTGCGAGCAGCGTCGAGAGGCGCACGCCGCGGATGGACTCGGACACGACGGCCAGCGTCGACGCGGCGTCGTTCAGCCGATCGACGCTGCGCACACGCGCGTAGTAAGTGTGGCGGAATCCGGCGAGACGGCTCGCGCGCTCGCGCAGCGCGAACTCGAACGACGGAATCGCGGTCAGCTCGGCTCGCAGGCAGAGGCGCTCGAGCGTTTCGGTGCCCGTCGCATCGGTGACGCGGCGCCGCTCGCCGAGACCGTCCTGGAAGACGACCGACGCCGTAGACGTACCTGTCGCGAGCGCAGGATCCATGGGATGCCTCGCCCAGGCGAAAGGCGAGAACCGTGCCGTCGGTGCCGGAGTTGTGATCTGGCCGGCAACCCGTTGAGAGATCACGCTTTTTGCAGGGAATGCAATCGTGTGTGCCCTATGCGCGATTACAGAGCGGGCCCTCGCACGGCGATTTCTGTCAGCGCATGGCGTCGCCCGTAGGCGACGTACAGCACGAGCCCCGCCACGAGCCAAATCAGCAGCCGCTCCCACGTCGCGACCGGCAGGCCGACCATCTGCGCGAGGCAAATCGCGGCGCCGGCGAGCGGCACCCACGGCACGCCAGGGGTCCGAAACGGCCGCGGCGCGTCGGGCAGCGTGCGCCGCAGGATGACGACGCCGATGCTGACGAGGACGAAGGCGAGCAGCGTGCCGATGCTGACCAGCTGTGCGAGCAGATCGATCGGCGTCAGCATGGAGACCAGCGCGATGATCGAACCGGTCAGGATCGTGCTCAGATGCGGCGTCCGGAATCGAGGGTGCACGGCCGCGAAGATCGGCGGCAGCAGTCCGTCGCGGCTCATCGAGTAAAAAATGCGCGTCTGCGCCAGCAGCGTGACGATCATCGTGCTGAACAGCCCGAAAAGCGCGGCGATCTTGATCACGGGGCTGAGCCACGTCAGTCCTGTCGCGTCGATCCCGACGGCAAGCGGATCGGCCACGTTCAGCCTCTGGTACGGCACGATACCGAGCAGCACGATCGCGACGAGCACGTACAGCACCGTGCAGATGCCGAGCGATCCGAGAATGCCGATCGGCATGTCGCGCGCCGGATTCTTCGCTTCCTGTGCGGCGGTGGAGACCGCGTCGAACCCGATGTACGCGAAGAACATCACGCCGGCGCCGCGCAGAACGCCGCTCCAGCCGAACCGGCCGAACTGGCCCGCGTTGGGCGGGACGAGCGGCGTCAGGTTCGCGCGGTTCACGTACGCGGCGCCCGCGACGACGAACACGACGAGCACTATCGTCTTGACGATGACGAGCACCGTGTTGGTGTTGGCCGATTCCTTGATGCCGATCACGAGCAGCGTCGCGACGAGCGCGACGATGAACGCGGCCGGCAGGTTCGACGGCGGCGCCGCGAGCGCGGCCGGAAACGTGATGCCGGCGTCGCGCATCAGGCTGACGAAGTAGCCCGACCAGCCGACGGCCACCGTCGACGTGCTGAGCGCGTATTCGAGGATCAGATCCCAGCCGATGATCCACGCGAACAGCTCGCCGGCGGTCGCGTACGCATAGGTGTACGCGCTGCCCGCCACCGGGACCATCGACGCGAACTCGGCATAACAGAGCCCGGAGAAGGCGCAGCCCATCGCCGAGATGATCATCGAGAAGACGAGCGCCGGCCCCGCGTTCTGCGAGGCCGCCGTACCGGTCAGGACGAAGATGCCGGTGCCGATGATCGATCCGATGCCGAGCGCCGTCAGGTTCAGCGGGCCGAGCGATCGCCGCAGTGCGCCGCGGGCCGCTTCCGCGCGCAGGTCGTCGAGCGATTTCGTTGAAAACCATCCCATAGGCCGACGAGTGTCGGACGTCCACCCGGACCGGGTCTTGGACCGGCGAAACGTCGTAGGACGAACTTAACGAGCTTGACGGGGCTGGAGCGCGAGACGGTACTCGGCCGGCGTGAGACCCGTGTAGCGCTTGAAACAACGGGTGAAGTGACTCTGGTCGCAGAAGCCGGCAGCGCACGCGATGTCGCTCAGCGAGGCGGCGCCGGAGAGCTCGCCTCGAGCGAAATCGATCCGCAGCTGCCGCACGTGCGCGGCAAACGTCGTTCGATAGACGCGTCTGAACGTGCGCGCGAGATGAACGGGGTGGACGCCGACGCGCCGCGCGACCGCCGCGAGCGGCAGCGGCTGGGTGAAATGCTGCTCGACGAGCATCAGCGCCAGCTGCAGCCACGCCGGCAGCCGTTCGGCCGCGCGCGACACGCGGCGTGACGCCTCGGCGAGGACGCCGAGCGCGAGGCTCTCGATCGCGAGCCGCGACACCTCGTCGCGCAGGCGGAACTCGCCGTGCAGACGGTGCGCGAGATGGAGGACGAGACCGCCCCTCAACGCCGTCGAACGCGCCAGCACCGGCGCGTGCTCACGGGCGCGCGCCAGCCACGACCAGTCCATGTCCACGATTAGACAGGTCGCGCCGGTCTGGGACACGTAGTAGGAATGCGGCTCGTCCGCGCGCCGGAACAGCAGCGTCGACGGTCCGAAGGTGGCCGTCTCCTCGCCGCCGCGGGTTTCGGTCACCGATCCCCGGAGCACGAGCACGAACCGCGCGTGCGGATGGACGTGACGGTGAATCCGCTGCCCCGCCTCGTACTCGACCTCCGCAAGCAGCAGTCCGCCGACTCTCCGCCAGCGCAGGACCTCGCCATGCGTGAAGTTCTTCGCCGGACCGGGCATCGTGGCCGCAATACTATCGTGAGATGGCGCCCACTTGCTCGTTCTGCGGCAACTTGAGGCTCGATCAGTTGATCAGGGCCGGCGCGCGCGACTACTGGATCTGCTGGCGCTGCGTCGCGCGGCCTGCCGCGGAGGACGTCGTGCAGGAAGGAAGGCCGTGCACCTTCTGCGAACGGCCCATCGACGGACAAACACGCACCATCGTCGTCGCGCGGCGGGGCGCCGTGCTCTGCAGCGAATGCCTCCCGGTCTGCTTTCAGATCATCAAGGAAGAGCGCGCGAGGCGCGGCAAAGCAACTCCCTGATCCCGAATCACTGCTGCGTCGCCGCGCGCTCCGGCGGCGCGTGCATCTCGTACTCCTTCGGCGGCTCCGCACCGAGCAGATACCGGACGAAATAATCCCACCGGCGGCGGACCATGTACGTCTCGTTGCCGAAGCCGTGGCCGCGGTTCGGCAGCATCAGCAGATCGAAATCCTTGTTCGCCTTGATCAGCTCGTTCACGACGAGCAGCGTGTTGTCGGGAGGAACGTTGTTGTCCGTCGTGCCGTGCGCGAGCAGCAGCTTGCCTTTCAGATTCTTCGCGACGAGCTGATTCGCCTGGTTATCGTAATTGGTCGTCCCGTCGGCGCGCGTCTTCAACAATCCCTGCCACTTCTCCGCCCAGTCGTCCTCGTAGTTCCGGTTGTCGTGGTTGCCCGCTTCCGAGATGCCGACCTTGAAGAAATCCGGATAGCGGAACATCGCGTCCGCCGTTGCGTAGCCGCCGCCCGAGTGGCCGTAGATGCCGGCGCGGTCGATGTCGATCCACGGATAGCGGCGCGCGAGATCCTTCATCGCCGCGACCTGATCGGGGAGCGTGTTGTCTCCCAGGTTGCCGTAGTACGCCTCGTGAAATTTCTTGGAGCGCCACGGCGTTCCCATCCCGTCGACCTCGACGACGACGAATCCGAGCTCGGCGAGCGCCTGCGCGTCGCCGCGCGCCGGTGAAAACGAGCGGCCCGCGACGCTGCCGGTCTGCGGACCCGGATAGATGTGATTGACGATCGGATACTTCCGCCCGGGATCGAGATCGTAGGGCGTGTACAGCAGGCCGTACAGATCGGTCGCGCCGTCGCGCGCCCTGACGGTGATCGGCTGCGGCGGGCGCCACCCGGTGGCCGTCAGACGCGAGATGTCCGCCCTCTCGATCGTGGCGACGTCCCTGCCGTCCGCGTCGCGCAGCATCGCGACCGGCGGAACGTCAGGCTTCGAATAGACGTCGACGAAGTGCTTCCCCGACGGCGCGAGCGACACGTCGTGATCGGCGTCCTCCGGCGTGAGCAGCTTCAGATTTCTGCCGTCCATCCCGATTCGGTAGAAATGCCGGAAGTACGGATCGCGGCCGCTCTCTCTGCCGACGCCGACGAAGTACAGAGTCCGGTTCGCTTCGTCGACGTGAAGGAGCTGCGTGACGTTGCCTTCTCCCGTCGTAATCTGGTGCTTCTCGCGTCCGGTCCGCAGATCGTGCAGATAGAGATGGCCCCAGTTGTCGCGCTCGGAGAACCAGATCACTTCGTTCGATCGCGGCAGGTACCGCCAGTTGATCCGGCCGTTCCCCGATTCGTAAAACGTTTCGACCTTCTCCTCCAACACCTCGCGGACGAGCCCCGTGGCGGTATCGGCGACGCGCAGCTGCTCGCGCCTGTGATCCCGCGCCGTCGACACGAACGCCACGGTCGACGCGTCCGGGCTCCACTGCACGTCGCCCCAGGTCTCGTCACACGCGACGTCGTCGCACAGCGACGATCGATGCTGGTCGGGCGGCATCTGCAGCCGCGTCACCTTACGCGTTTCCACGTCGATGACGACACGCTGAATCATCGTGATGATCGAATCGCCCGGCAGCGGGTACTTCCACGCCTGAAGCACCGGATGCCCGACCTTCGTCTCGATCAGATACATCTCGCCGACGCCGCGCTGATCCTGCTGGTAGGTGGCGATCTTCTTCGAGTCGGGCGACCACAAGACGATCGGGCGATCGCTGTGGGTCCATCCGGCGTTGTCGGTGGCGTAGCCGAAATCTTTCACGCCGTCGAACGTCAGCTGCGTTTCCTTGTCCGTCGCCACGTCGCGGATCCACAGGTTCCAGTCGCGGATGAAGACGGTCTGGTTCCCGTCCGGCGACGGTACGTCGCGCCGCGGCGCACGGCCGCGGCGATTGGCCGCTTCGGCGTTGCGCTCGGTGCACTCGGCGAGCTCGCAGGTCGATCGCGCGCCGGTCTCGGCATCGACGACGAAGAAGGCCGTGCCGTTTTCCGTCGTCGTCCGGTACCAGAATCGTCCGTCGGGCAACCACGTCGGCCGCACGCCGCTGTGCAGGACGAGCGGCGTGACGTTGTAATTCATGAACCGTTCGGCGCGCGCGTAATCGGCAGCCGTCAGCGCGCGCGGCGGCTCAGGGCGTTGCGCGGCGACGACCACAGTCGTGATGATCAGCAGCGGAAAACCGAGCGCGAGGCGGCGCATAAAAGTCATGTCAGGATGATACACGGACTCGTGGCACCAGCATTGCTCCGTCGCGCATGATGCCTCGCATTCTCGTGCCGATTTGTCTCGTGATGGGGACAGCGCTCCCTTCCTTCGGACAAACAACGCCGACGCTGAACGATGGCAGCAATCGAATCTTCGGCGTCCTCCCGAACTACACGACGGTGGAGAAAGAGGACGAAACGCCGCGAATCACGACGAAGCAGACGTTTCGAATGGCCGCACTCGGCTCGTTCGATCCGTTCGTGTATCCGTTCGTCGCGCTCACGACCGAGACGGCGCAGATCGAACATCAGGCGGCTTCGTGGGGCGGCGGAGCGAAGGCGTACGCCATGCGCTACGCGACAGCGTTCGGCGACAACACGATCGGAAATTTCATGACGACGGCGATCGTGCCCGCACTCTTCAATCAGGACCCGCGGTACTTCGCGCGCGGCGAAGGAGGCGTCGCGCGGCGGCTCGCGTACGCGGCGAGCCGCGTTGCGGTGACGCGCGCGCGCGACGGCCGACGCGAGTTCAACATCTCGGAGATCGGCGGCAACGCTGCCGCCGCCGGCCTGTCGAATCTCTATCATCCCGCCAACGATCGGACCTTCGCCGGCACGCTCGGTCGATGGGGATCACAGGTGATGTGGGACATGTTGTCGAACGAGCTGAAAGAATTCTGGCCCGACGTCCGCAATCACCTGCACCACGCACACGGCGGCGGCCACAGCCAATCGTCCCCTTCGGACGACAGCGACCTAGGCCAGTGACCGCGCTTTCGCGCTGATTTCCTTAGAAAGACGGCTCAGTCGCTTGGCAACAACCTTGCGGTATCGCTGGGCATGACTCGCACATCCTTGATAACGGTTCCGCTCGCTCTCGTCGCGGCGCTGACGATCGGTCCCGCGTTCGCATCAGCCGATCAGGAGCGCCAGCACCGCCGCGGCGAAGCTCTCCCGCGCGCCGAGTCGCAGCCGCAGGGCGAGGCACCGTCGCGCGGCGAAGCGCAGCGCCGCCCCGAAGCGCAGCCGCGACGCGAGACCCAACGCGAGACGCAGCCGCAACGTGAGGCTCAACGCGAGACGCAGCCGCAACGTGAGGCTCAACGCGAGACGCAGCCGCAACGTGAGGCTCAACGCGAGAGGCCGCCGCGCGTCGAAGCGGCGCCCACGCCGCGCGTCGAGAACAACGTGCAGCGACGCGACGCGCCGCGCGCCGAAACCTTCACGCCTCGAGCCGTGCCGCGAACCGAGCCACGCCGCATCGAGCCGCGCAACGACGATCGATACCGCTACGATGGTCGGTACCGCGACGACAACGGCCGGTACCGCAACGGCGACGACAACCGGTGGTCCCGAGACCGATATCGCTACGACGGTCGGTCGTACGTTTACAGCCGGCCGCGCGACTTCGGCTACAACGTGTACCGCCCGTACGTGTTCCGTCCTCGCTATCGCCTCGACCTGGGCCTGCTCATCGGGTATCCGGTACCGTACTCGTACGCCTACGCGTACCCGGTGCCGGTGTATGGCTACCGCGCGCCGATCGCGCCGGTGTTCGTCGGACCCGGATCGACCGTGTATGGCGGCATCGCGCTGGACGTCTGGCCGGACGACGCGGCGGTCTACGTCGACGGCGCCTACGCGGGAATCGTTCGCGACTTCGATGGCACGAGGCAGCCGCTGACGCTCGTCGCCGGCACACACCGACTCGAGATCGTCGGGCGGACGGGATACGCGCCGCTGATCTTCGACGTCACGGTGCAGCCCGGACAGGTGATTCCGTATCAGGGCGATCTGCAGCCGTACTGAAATTGCAGATTGCAGATTGCTGATTGCAGCAATCTGCAATCTGCAATAAAAAAAGAAGCCGGCCGCGCGGGGATGAGACGCGGCCGGCTGCGCGGCGAAACGCGAGAGGAACGCGTTTACTGCACGCGCGAGAGTTGCCCGCGGACGAATCCGCCGGGGTTCAAAGTCGAGTGCAAGTTGAAGTAGTACTGGCTCGGGTTGTTCAGGATGTCCTGAACGACCGCGATGTCGGGCGTTGCGTTGCTCAACGTCAGCGTGCCGGTTCCAGTCGCCAGCGGCGTTGCCGTCACGTTCGCGCTGATCACGACGCCGCCGGCAACGCCGGCCGGCGCCTTGTGAATATGCCCCAGCGTGACCGTAGTGCCCGGAGGAAATCCCGTCAGGTTCGCGACGAAGGTCACGGATGCGGCGGTGACGTTCCCGCCGCTGGTCGTCGTGTCGAAGGTGATGGTCGCCGAGCCGGAGCCAGATGACTCCGCGTTGCTAATCGGCGGCACTTCGTTCGAGGGTAACAACTGGGCGCTGAATGTTGGCTTCGTCGGCCCGGATGGGGACGTCGAGCTGCCGCAGCCGGCGGCGACAAACGCGAGCGCAATGACTGTCGTCGACAGTCGCTTCATAGTGGGGTGCCTCCTCCGGGAATCAGGGCAGTAGACGTCGCGCGAATCGTTGAAGCTCGGAACAAACCAATAGCACCGTCGCGATCACGGCGCCTGCCCTTGAGCAAGGTCGGGACCAGTCGCTAACTTGTTGAAACGATTACGAGAAGTGGAGCGGTAGCGTTACTCGGAACGTAAGCCTTTACGAAGCCCGTCGATGGACCACTTTCCCGCCGACCATCGTCAGGACGACGCCCATCCGCTCGACGTTTTTGTCCGGCACCGTCAGGATGTCTTCCGGCAGGACAACGAGATCGGCCAGCTTGCCCGGCTCGATCGATCCCTTGAGCGTTTCTTCGAAGGTCAGGTACGCGTTGTTGATCGTTTCGACCTGCAGCGCTTCCTTCCTGCTGATCTTCTGCTCGAGACCCATCACGCCGCCGCTGATCGTGCCTCGCGAGACGAAATGGTAGATGACCCAAAGCGGTGGATACGGCACGACGGCTGAATCGGTGCCGCCGGCAACGACAAATCCGTGATCGATGTAGTCGCGCATCGGCGTCACGCGGGTGGCGCGCGGCGCTCCCCAGTAATGCACGAGGCTCGGACCCGCCAGATACAGATGATTCTGCGCGGAAATGACGAGATTCAAAGCCTTCATCCGCGGGAACTGATCCGGCTCGACGATGAAGCCGTGCTCGATCGTCCACCGCTTACCGCGGATCGATTGCTCGGCGTTGGCCGCTTCGTAGCCGGCCAGGACTTCGTCGATTGCCTGGTCGCCGACCGCGTGCGTGGCCACGCGCCACCCATCGCGGTTCAGCTCCTTGACGACGTCGGTGAACTGCGCCTGCTTCATCGTGTTCACGCCGCGGAACGTTCCGCCTTCACCCCACGGCTCGGCGTACGGCTCGCGCATCCAGCCACCCTCGAACCCTCCGTCGACACCGAGTTTCATGCCGCCGATGCGAAGCCACTCGTCCCCTTCGTCGGGCTTCACACCCGAGGCCGCGATCGCCCGGCGCATCGACTCGGCGCTGTCGCCGTTGAAGCGCATCAACTGATTCACGCGGACGGTGAGAATCCCGCGGCGCGCCATCTCCTGCAGCAATCGGTACTGGTCGACCGATGCGCCCGGGTACCGGATGCTGGTGAGTCCGGCCTCGTTCAACTTGCGGTGCTGCGCCTGCAGGGCTTCGATGGTCAGCTTCGGCGCCGCCGGCAACGTGACGAGCGCCTTGGCGCGATCGATCACCTCGCCATTCAGCTCGCCGTGCTCGTCACGCGTGATGCGGCCGCCGGCCGGCTGCGGCGTCGCCTTCGTGATGTTCCACTGCGCCAGCGCCGCCGAATTGAGAACGTACTCATGTCCGCCGCGCACGACCACCACGGGATTGTTCGGCGAGACGCTGTCGAGATCGCGGCGATACGGCAGCCGCTGTTCGACGAGCTGCGCTTCGTGCCAGTCGCTGTTCGTCACGACGACCTCGCCCGCAGCGCTCCGCTGCACGCGAGCCTTGATCGCGGCGAGCAC
>Ga0070699_100002918_pt1 | contig 15207 bp, 10 predicted proteins | sample KBSK1503metaG_FD_65473 | JGI IMG/M metagenome (GOLD analysis project Ga0070699, IMG submission 65473) | Corn, switchgrass and miscanthus rhizosphere microbial communities from Kellogg Biological Station, Michigan, USA - KBS K1-50-3 metaG | ecosystem: Host-associated > Plants > Roots >...
GTTGCCGCGTGCCCCAGGTCACCGTGGTCCACGATCTGATCCCGCTCGCCTTCCCCCGCGACTATCCCCGCCAGCAGATCTACTTCCGCCGCCTGGTCCCGGCCATCCTTCGGGAGTCGCGCGCGGTCATCGCGGTCTCCGAGGCCACGCGCCGTGAGGTGATCGCCGCATACGGCCTCAGCCCGGAACGCGTCCGCGCCATTCCCAACGGCTACGACCCCACGAAATTCGCGCCCGTCGGGCCGGCCACCGACGACGGAGGTGTCCCCTACGTCCTATACGTGGGCAATCTCCTGCCGCACAAGAACCTACCCCGCCTCATCGAGGCCGTCGGCCGCGTCGCCCGCCAGTCTCCGGCGCGACTGGTCATGGCCGGCGGCGGGACTCCCGGGCGGGTCGGCGAGTTCCGCAGGCTGGCGGACCGGGTCGGGGCTCGGCTGGAGCTCATGCCGTACGTGTCCCAGCAGGCGCTGCCCGCGCTCTACCGGGGCGCCAGCCTCGTCGCGATGCCGTCGTTCGCAGAGGGATTCGGCCTGCCCGCTCTCGAGGCGATGGCCTGCGGCACTCCCGTCGTCGCCAGCAACACCTCCGCGATGCCGGAGGTGATCGGCGACGCCGGACTGCTCGTCGATCCCGAGGACACGGCCGCCATCTCGGACGCCATCCTGCGCCTGCTCACGCAGGACCCGGTGCGCAAGGAGCTGATCGCGCGAGGTCTCGCCCGGGCCGCCGCATTCTCGTGGGAGCGCACCGCACGCCAGGTGCTTGCCGTCCTGGACGAGATAACCAGCTCATGAATCCGGCGCTCCGACGGCATCAGCGGGACTGGGAAGACCTGGGCGATCTCGATCCGTGCTGGGCCATCCTCGCCTACCCGGAGCGCAGGTTCGGACGGTGGGATCTCGACGACTTCTTCCGCTCTGGCGAGCAGGAGATCGTGCGCCTGGCGATGGACATGCAGCGCCTCGGCCATCCGGCCCGGCGCGCGCGCGCCCTCGACTTCGGCTGTGGGGTCGGCCGGCTGACGCGCGCGCTGGCGCCCCACTTCCGGCACTGCTATGGCGTCGACGTTTCCGCGCCCATGATCGCCACCGCCAGGAAGCTGAACGCGGCATTCCCGAACTGCGAGTTCGTCCTCAACGGACAGCCCGATCTCCGGATGTTCCCCGACGGCCACTTCGACCTGATCTACAGCGTGCTCGTGCTGCAGCATCTGCCGACCCGCGCCGCCATCGCCGCCTATGTCGTCGACTTTGCCAGGATCCTCGCGCCGGGCGGGCTGCTCGTGTGTCAGATCCCGAGCCATATTCCGCTCAGACGGCGGCTTCAGCTACGGCGGCGTCTCTACGGGATCCTGAGAAGCCTCGGAGTCGGCCCCCACGTTCTCTACCAGCGCCTGGGCCTGTTTCCGATGAGAATGACCTCGCTGCCCGAGCAGGACGTGCGTGCCCTGCTGACCGACGCGGGCGCCCAGATCCTCGAGGCGCGAGCGGATGCGATGGCGTCGACCGCGATCGAAAGCCGAACGTATTACGTCACGAAGCCCGCGGGCCGCGCCACCGCAACGGCCCCCGATGCTGTTTAATTATTATAACTCGTGCCCCTTCGTTTTCGCTTTCCTACCGATCGCGTCTCGCGGGATTCTTCATCGCGGGGCGCCGGAATCCCGCATACATCGGCCTACTGCTCGCGTCCATCGCCTTCAACTACGCCATTGCACGCTGCCTCCATTCCCTGGACACGACCTCGCTGGCCCGCCCCCGGAAGTTGCTCTTGATCCTCGCCGTGGGTGCGAACTTGCGCCTGCTCGCCTACTACAAGTTAAACGGGGTTCTTCCTCCGAAATCTGAACGCGATTGCGGGCACTCACCTCGCGGCGGATATCATTTTCCCCCTGGGCATCTCGTTCTTCACGTTCACTCAGATCGCATTTCTGGTCGATACTTATCGGCACGAAGTCCATGAGTCCAACTTTCTCCACTACGGCCTGTTCGTGGCGTACTTCCCTCATCTCATAGCCGGACCGATCCTGCATCACAAGGCGATCATGCCTCAGCTTCAGCAGCTGAATACGTATCGTCCCGACCACCGGAACTTCACGATCGGCCTTCTCGATGTTTGCGATTGGAGGTCAATCTGGCGGATGCCTTTGCGCTGGACGTTACCCCTGCGTTCAAGCCCGCGAGCACCGGTCCAGCTCTCGGGCTCTTCGATGCCTAGGCGTGGAGCCCTGGCCCATACGCTCCAGCTCTATTTCGACTGCCCGGATACCATAAGATGCGCCAGACGGCTGAGGACTGCGGTAGACTGCATCGTCGTGCGTTGGCGGAGGAGAAAACTGGGGTGAACGTGCGGACCGGAAACCCATACGACGCTTGGTCGCAAGGCGAAGGGGCCAGGATTGCTTCGGCACATCTCGCCGTCCGCGCTCCGGTCAGCCGCAGCGTCGAAGGAGCTGATACCTAACCAAGATGCTGAAGGTCATCTCCACATGCCGTCTGTGCGGCGCCGCCTCGCTGCCTCGCGTCATCGACTTGGGCGACTTCCGCTTCACCGGCGTGTTCCCGCTGCCCAGGTCATCGGTGGGCGGCGGTCCCCTGTGCCTCGTGCGTTGCGGCACCTGCGGACTTGTGCAGCTCGAACATGAATATGATGCCCGCGACCTCTACGGAGAGCACTACGGCTATCGCTCAGGGCTAAACCCATCCATGGTCCGGCACCTCAGTGAAGCGGCAACGGCGCTGGCGGGGCGAGTCGGGCTGGGCAATGGGGATATCGCGCTAGACATCGGCTGTAGCGACGGGACTTTCCTCGCCGCCTTGGCCGACCGCGGCGCGCTCCTTACCGGCTTCGATCCATCGGCGGGTAAGTTCCAGCGTTTTCATCCGCCCGGTCTAATTTTCATAGAGGACTTCTTCTCGGCCGCCGCGTTCCGCGAACGCTTCCCGAATCGCCAAGCCAAGCTCATAACATCAATCGCCATGTTCTACGACCTGGCCCATCCGCTGGAGTTCGCCCGCGAGGTCGCTACGGTGCTCGCTGACGACGGACTCTGGCACCTCGAGCAGAGCTACCTGCCCCTCATGTTGGAGACCAACGCATACGACACGATCTGTCACGAGCACACCGAATACTACGCCCTGGAACAGATCGACTGGATCATGAGGCGGGCCGGTCTCAGTATTCTCGATGTGCAGCTGAACGACGTGAACGGCGGCAGTTTTGCCGTTACTGTGAGCAAGGGGGACACTCGGGCCCATGGCCCCGTCAATCGTGTCGCCCACCTATTAGAACGGGAGAACGCCCTCAAGCTCGACACTGGTCGCCCGTTTCGCGATTTCATGCGACGGGTCGAGGCTCAGCGCAAGGAATTCCGAGAGACACTAGAGCGGCTGCGGACCGAGGGTCAGCGGGTGTTTGGGTACGGCGCTTCGACCAAGGGTAATGTCATTTTGCAATATTGTGGCATCACGCCGGACCTGGTCCAGTGTATCGCCGAGATTAACCCGGACAAGTTCGGACACGAGACGCCTGGGACTCGCATCCCGATCGTGTCCGAGGCGGAGGCCCGGGCTCAGCGTCCTAACTACTTCCTGGTCCTGCCCTGGCATTTTCGCCGCGGCATCGTGGCCCGCGAGCAGTCATTCCTCAGCGAGGGTGGCCGCTTGATCTTCCCCTTGCCGGCTCTCGAGATCTGCTCGGCGGCGTCGCTTGTCCGCTGACGTGGGAAACTCTATGCTGCAGCCGGTCTCGCCAATGGAACCCGGCGGACGCTCACCTGCGAGTCGCTCGGCGCGCCTGGGCCGCATCTTAGTCTTCATCCCGACCTATAACGAGCGCGAGAACGTCGAACCGATGTGCGCGGAACTCGAGAGACTCGCCCTCGATGCTGACGTCTTCTTCATCGACGATGGCTCACCTGATGGAACGGGCACGCTCCTCGATCAGATCGCGGCTCGCCTTTCTCGCATGTCGGTGCGTCATGGTAACGGGAAGGCTGGTATCGGATCTGCTCACCTGGCGGCTATCGAGTACGCTTACGAGCAGGGGTATTCGACCCTCATCACGATGGACTGCGACTTTAGCCATTCGCCGGTGGACATACCTCGCCTGATGGCGGCGGCCGAAAAGGAGGGAGGCGAGGTAATTGTAGGCTCCCGCTATCTCGAAGCAGGGAGCCTCCCCGGCTGGAACGTGGGCCGGCTCCTTCTGACTCGGCTGGGTCATGTCATGACTACGTCGCTCCTTGGCTTGCCAGAGGACGCAAGTGGCGCCTTCAGGCTCTACCGGTTGGACCGCATACCGCGAGAACTCTTCTCCAAGGTGCAGTCCAAGAGCTATGCCTTCTTCTTCGAGAGCTTATTCGTCCTGTCCCGCAACGGCCTCCGGATCGCCGAGATTCCGATCGTGCTACCGGCACGGACGTACGGTCACTCGAAGATGACGCTCACAGAAGCGTTCCGGAGCGCTCGCACGCTCCTCCGACTATTCTGCGACGGTGTTCGGTTCCCCGAACGCTTCTCCCTTCCCCGCCCACTCCCTCCGCTCTCGGCCCAACTCACTGATCCCCAGAACTGGGACAGCTACTGGGGTGAGCAACAGGTGAGCTCCCTCTATCACGTGATCGCGAGTCTCTACCGCCAACTGGTGATCAAGCGACATCTCGACCGCGCCATCCTGGCCCACTTCCCGCCTGGTTCGGAACTCCTGCATGCCGGCTGCGGGAGCGGCCAGGTCGATACGCATCTCCAGCGTGAGATGCGGCTCACCGCAATCGACATCTCGCCCGCCGCTCTGAGTCGGTACGTGCATAACAATCCGCGGGCCGCCGACGTCAGACACGGCAGCATCCTCGAGCTTCCATTCGCTGGCGAGACCTTCGACGGCGTCTACAACTTGGGCGTGCTGGAGCACTTCCAGCCTCCAGAACTGCAGAGAATCCTCGAAGAATGCCGCCGGGTACTTCGCCCTCGCGGCAAACTGGTAGTTTTCTGGCCGCATCGCCGAGCTACAAGCGTGCTGGTGCTGAAAATCGCTACGCGTCTGGTCCGGCTCGTCCGGGACACAGCCGCGGTGCATCCGCCAGAGGTCTCGCTGCTGTCTGGCCGACGGGAGGCCGAGGCTCGACTGGCCGCCGCCGGCTTCCGGCTCGTAGAGTACAGCTTCGGACCTCGGGACTTCTGGGTCCAGGCGCTGGTAGTAGGAGAACGTCTGTGACCTGGGCCGCGCTGGGCGCCCGGCGTCTCCGCCCTGTCCGCCGCGGCCTCCTGTGGTGGCTGCCTCCATCGGTGGCGAGTTTCATCTACACGGTAGTCCTGCGTCCCCGGCTGCTCCGTCGACTGGCCCAGCGCACGATTCGGATGCTGATCCCGGGACGGCTGGAGATTGGTGGCGTCACGCTCATCCTCAACCCCGAGGATGCTATCGTGTCCGGCAACCTTGCGCTCGGCTGCTACGAGAACTTCAATGTAGAGTTCTTCACAGCCCTCCTGCGGCCCGGCATGTCTGTCATCGACGTGGGCGCCAACATCGGACTCTACAGCGCGATAGCCGCCAGGCGCGTCGGCGAGTCTGGCCGTGTGATCGCGATTGAGCCGAGTATGGAGAACTGTCGATTCATTGAACGGACCCGCGAGCTCAACCACCTTGGGAATCTGGAGATCGTGGATCGGGCTGCCTCAGACGTCAGCGGTCCTGGCGTGCTGTACCTGAATCGCGACAACAAGGCCGACCACCGGATCTTCGATCCGACCGGAACGCGACCTCGGATGCCGGTGACGCTGACCACGATCGACGATCTAGCCGACGAGCTAGGTGTCGGAAGGATCGATCTCCTGAAGATCGACGTCCAAGGTGCTGAGGCGTCAGTCTTCAGAGGGATGTCAGCGCTGCTCGCCCGTAGTCCGCACTGCCGAATCCTCATGGAATTCTGGCCGTGGGGCATCGAGCGGTCGGGCAGCGACCCAGCGACGCTGTTGGAGATGTTGCTGTCGAGAGAACTACTCCTGTATGTGATGGACGGGAACGCTTGCGTCGCGCACCGTATGAGCGATCCCCAGCCGTTGCTGACCATGAGCAAGGAGCGGCACTATGTCGACCTTTTCTTCGCCCGAGCCGACGATCCGCTACTCGCCGATCCTGCCGTAAGACGCTGGATTGTCTGAGCGCGAGAGGTTACTACGCGCTCCATCGGCGGACGCCGCCGATGCGAGCCCGCCTGCAGCGCATTGCTCTTGGTTCTGGTTCGTCGGGCCGGCGGCCGCCGTCCTGACTAACTTGCTCCTTCGGTCTCTCGAATTGCGGCAGGTGCCGGCACACCGCTTCTTCCGGCAGCCAGAGAGCTTGTACACCCATCCGTGGCGTTATTTTTTGCCCGTCGACATCGGAGACGGATTCAGGCGATGGTCGACCACCGGACTCATACCGCTCTCATTCCTCGAAGCCATACTCGGGCCCAATGCCGCCTTCCTTCTGTGCAACACTGCACTCGTCGTAGCGGGTATGGGCATCGCGTGGTGGGCGGCCCGTGACCGGCAATTCGCGATGGCGATTGGCTGGTGTCTCGCCCTGACCACGCAGTTCCACTGGGCCTACCGGAACGGGGCGGTAACCGTCTTTTATTTAGGGGCGATCTACCTGCTCTGGAACCTGGCCGCCTTCGCGCGCCTGATCGACACTCGGACGGATGTGACCAGTTTTCGGCGGCGCGTGATCTTCGTCCTGTCCCTGGTCTGCCTCGTGCTGTGGTGGGAGCAGTGGCTCGACTATTGGCTCTTTGGAGTTTGCGCGTCGACGCTACTCCTCCGGATCGCCCGACGGTCGAGTCGCCTGGACCCAACCGAGCTCAGGTTCGCGCGTCGGGTATTCACGGTGACATCGATGCTGTATCTCGCCGTAAAGCTGCCGGTCGCGCGGGAGCACGTCACGGTCGGTAAAGAGTCGGAGGTCATCCTGAACTACTTTCTGCAAGACGGCCTTTCGTTCCACCAGAGCGTCGCGCTCGCCGCCGAGGACATGCTGACGAACGCGATGACGTACACGTATCTCGCCCTCACCAACTACCTGCCTCCCGTCCTCCTCCCTGGGCAGAGTCTCAGCGCGATTCCCCGGGACAGGCTCCTGGCGACACAGCACGGATATCATGCGCCGATGCAGCACCTTGTCTACTTTCACCACGTATTCCTTTGGTACTTGGCCGCCGGCGTAGCCGTGACGCTCTTCGCTCTCCTGACCGTGCGCGCCGTGGCAGTTGCCTTCCGCACAGGGGGGGAATGGCCTACGATGATCGTCGCCCTGACCATTCTCGTGTGGACGGGTTCCGCAACTCACTGTCTGATCAAGTACCGACCGTACCTCAGTGAACCGCTCCTCCACTACAAGGCGCTCGTGAGCATCATCGGCGTCACGGTGCTCGCGTGCGTGTGCTACGCGCACCTTCAACGGTCGCTACCTCCCCGCCACCGCAGGCTCCTGACTGCGTGCGCTCTGGTTCTCCTACTCTCGTCTGCGCTGTTCCGACCGAGCGCGCTGTCGACGATGTCCCAGCGCCTGAACATGGGAAACTTGCCCGACCCAGTTTCTTCGCTGGCGGACTGGAGCGCCGAGCATCTCCGTCCGAGGCGCGGCGGAGCGTTCCAGTTCCCCCCGCGACGGATCTCCCCGTGAGGTCGTCAGCCGGCAGATCATGTCAGGGACAGAAACTCGACCTCGAACACAATCGCGCCAGCGGTCAAGAAGCTTGCAGCTAGCGATATGGACTGCTGGATGTAGTAGTGAATCCAGCGAAACTGGGGGTAGTCAGCAGATAGCTTCTGCTATGCGTTGTACGTGTCTCTGGACACATCCGTCGATGAGCGGGAGGTGCGAGCGGGTCCAATCGATAGTGCAGCCGAGCCCTTCCCGCAGCGGCACCTCGACCGCGAAACCGAGCATGCGCTTCGCCTTCTCTGTGCTCCCGAAGCGCTTCCCCGAGCGATCCCACTCCCGCGGCGGACGGAAGTCGAGCGGGGCCGGGTTGCCAGCCAGCCCGTTGACCAGCCTTGCCAGCTCGAGGATGGAGGTTTCGACGCCGCTGGCGAGATTGTAGACGTCGCCGGGCTTGCCGGCCACCGCGCACAGGACGAGCCCGCGCACGATGTCCTCCACGTAGATGAAGTCCCGCGTGGCCACGCCGCCGTTCTCCACCGTGAGCGGCTTCTGCTTCAGCGCCCGGTAGACGAAGGTGGGGGTGACATTGCGCCACACCGTGGCCGGCGTCCCCCGCCACTGCCCCGCGCCCAGGATCTCGCCGGGGCCGTACACGTTCTGGAAGCGCGCCCGCACCGTGGGGAGGCCGTGCCGGGTGTGGTAGTAGACCGAGTAGAACTCGCCCACCACCTTGGAGATCTGGTAGGGGCTGTCCAGATCGAGGGGCACAGGCCCGTCCTCGGCGATCGCCTCGGCGCGGTCGAAGGTGTGGGGGGCCAGCGTGCAGCCCGAGGCGGCGTAGACTACCTTCCGCGGCCGGCGGAACCCCTTGAGGCGCTCGTAGAGCTTCAGCGTGGTGATCAGGTTGTTGTCGTGGTCTGCCAACGGGTTGGCGATGGAGCTCTGGTTGCCGTGATAGGTCGCGAGATGGAAGACGTAGTCGAACTCGTCGCCGAGCCCGGCCAGCACGGCATCGTCCGCGATGGAGCCTTCGATCAGCTCCACGCGGGGATTGGCCGGCAGGTTCTCCCGCTCGGCCGAGAGCAGGTTGTCCACGACGAGGATGCGCCGGCAGCCCTGAGCCAGGGCCGCGCGGACGAGGTTGCTCCCGACGAAGCCGGCGCCCCCCACTACCAGCACCGTCTGGTCTCGGAGGTCGGTCACTTCTTCTCCTCACCGAGCTTCAGGTGGGTGAACGTCTGGTGGATCCCGAACCGCTTGTACCAGTCGATGGCGGCGGCCACCCCGACCTCGAGCGGGGTGCCGGCCCGCCAGGCGAAGTCCGCGTTGGTCTTCGAGGGGTCGAGCAGGATGGTGTAGGCGTCATCCGGATTCCGCGGCCGGACCTCGACCTCGCGGTCCAGCTTGACCTGCAGCGCCTTGAGGGTGGCGTCGAAGAGCCCCTTAATGGACACGTCCGACCCGGAAGAAACGTGGTAGGGGCCCGGGCGCCCCCGGCCGTCCAGGGCCCGGAGCGCCACCTCCGTCAGATCGTCGATGAACATGAAGTCGCGCCGCGTGTCCATCACGAAGCACGGCTTGTCCGTGCTCAGCCGGTGATAGAAGGTCGGTAGCGGACCACTCAGGTTCCGGGGGCCGTAGGCATTGGCCAGGCGGAACGAGATCCAGTCGAGCCCGCCGAGCTGCACGTAATGCTCCCCCGCGGTCTTGCTGATCGCGTGGCTGCTGGCCTCGGGCCGGAGAGGGTGGTCGAGGGTGATGGGCTGCTCGAGCGGCTGGAGCCCGTAGCAGAGCGCGGTCTGGAAATAGATGAGGCGCCTGGCGCGGGCGGCTTTCGACGCCTGGACCACGTTGGCGGTGCCGACCACGTTCGTCAGGATGTCCTCCGCCCAGTTGTCAGGGTCCTTGTACGAGCCCGCCGCATGCACGACCTGCTCGGGGCCGAACTCGGCGAAGGCCCGCTCGACCAGCCCCCGGTCGGCGATCGTTCCCTCGACAATCGTCAGGTTCGGGTGCGATGTCAGGTTGTCCCGCCGCGCGGTCAAGCGATCGACCAGGTGTGAGCCGACGAATCCTGCTCCTCCGGTGACCAGCACCTTTATACCAACACCTCGCTGGTGATGAGCTGCTTGAAGTGGGAAAGCGCGCTGCCAGAGCTCCAGGCACAGCAGACCCCACCCCGTCGCTCATCGGCTGGTGCCCGGTCGTCAGGTCGATGATGCTCAGCCGTCGATGCGCGAAGCCGGCGATCTTCCGCGGGTGGTACCACGTGCCCTCCCCGTCCGGCCCGCGATGCCGCAGCAACCCGCTCATCGCGCTCACCGCCGGTCGCAAGTGGGCGACTGAACGACAGGTTCAGAACGGCCGCAATGCCGCACATCGTCAGCTCCTTGTCGTGAAAGGGATCATGAGTGGATCTCGACGATTCGCCTGGCAGTCATGCCATCGCCCCCCGTGTTCTCTACCACCGCCTAGGTCTGTTTCCGATGAGGATGACCGCCCGACGCCATTGCGTCCGCGCGAGCCTCGAGGACCCGGGCGCCCGCGGCGGTCAGAAGAGCCCGCACGACCGCGATCGAAAGCCGGACTTACTACGTCACGAGGCCCGAGGGTCGAGCGGACCAGGGAGAGCCAGCGTGATCGCCTAGGCTACTTCGTGGCCACCACGTACAGGTCGGTCCCGAGGACCCGGGCGATGTTGCCCAGTAGCTTTTCACGCGGGATGACGATTCGGCCCCTGAAGAGCACGAGGCCGTCGAAGTTCTGAGTGTCGATGCGGATGCTCGAGAAGTGTTCGAAGAGATGACGCCGCACGTCGGACCGGGATACGAAGTCCGTGTGGGGTGCGGCGTCACCCGCCGCGTTGCTATCGTAACGCGCCCGGACCGTCTCTCCGAAGTTCCCCCGTCTACGGCGTCCGGTCACAATCTCCCACAAGTACCTCGTACGCAACTGAGCAAGCTGACGAAAGGAGTGCCGGTTGTACAGCATCACCACCGCCTTGCCGCCGGCCGCTAGCACCCGATGGACTTCGGAGACCGCCCTCGGCAGGTCCCCGGTATGGTGAAGGCACCCGATCGAGTATACGTAGTCGAACGTGCCGTCCGGGTAAGGGATGTCGAGCGCCGAACCCTTCTGGACCCGGTCTCCAACCTCCTTGCCGAGCAGGCCGAGCCGATAGCGCGTCATCTCGACCGCGGCAGCGGCGATATCGAGGCCGTAGTAATGACATCCTCGCAGCGCGATGAGCTGTCCTAGCGTTCCGTAGCCCAGCCCGATCTCCAGGACTCTCTTCCCCTTCAGGTCTTCCTCTGTGACATACCGAGACAGGTAGGGGTACATCGCCAGATAAGCCTCATCGAACTTCCGAAGGCTCTCCGCCGTGTTGTCCCTGATGCCGAGCGACCGCGCAAGTGGCGATCCGCCAAGCTCATTCCAGAACGCCGCATTCATGGCGTCCGTCTCGCTCTGCTTCACCTCAGCCCTCGCCATCGCGTCTTTACCGTCGAGAATCGACGCCAGGACTCCAGCCACGCGATGAGGCCGGGACCGCGCCAGTTCCACCAGCGCGTCGAACCGATGCACTCCGCCCACACCAACGAACACCGTGAGCCGCCGCGATCGCATCAGCTCGCATACGACCTGCCAGCCAAGCGCTGAGTGGTCCCATACCATGGACGTCACCAGGCCCCGTCTTAGCGCGACGGACAGCTCCGACATCGAGTCGCTTCGGTTCTCCTCCAGCGAGGCCATACGCGCCGGCAGGCTCCTGAGCGTCAGCACACCGCTCGCCGGGTCAAACGTGCGCCTGATGAAAAAAGGCTCCCGGCTCTGAAGACTCCCTCGGCGCGCTTGCCGCACGATTTCCAGTTTGAAAAGATCAGTCACAAGCCTCTCATACCCGATCCGACGCCGGATTCTTCGATCCGCAAGCCACTGACAGAACAACGTCCGTAGAGGATCGGCGCTGATCGCCCTCATTGCCACACGCGCCTTGGCGAAGACCGCCAGGTCCTCTTTCAACCTCGCCGCAATCCATCCGCGCCGCCACCTCAGCAGCCTCGCCAGTAACCGGCGAACAAGCTCGCTCGTCAGATCGCCGATGGCCGCGTCTCTTAGAGCAGACGCTAGAGGAGATGCTGGCAGCCGATCTATCACCCTCCTGAAATAATGGATGGAGTCAAGAGGGTACCTTGTGGGGAGCTCTGTGACCATTGAGCGCTCTTGCTGGACCTCCCGAACGCCACGTCCCCCGGCACGCCCTCCAGGCCGAACCGCCCCGAGCCCCGTCCCCCTCTCCGACAGCTTTCGCTCTATCACGCCGTCCACGAGCTCGATGAACCGACGATAACTGTACGTGCCGGACGCGATCAGATGACGATACGCGCGCTCCCCCACCGTTTCTAGCGCCGGGATGTCCTCGACCTGCCGCAGCACCTCGTCCACGTTCGAAAAATCCTTCCTGAGCTCGACGTAGTGCTCGCCCGGCTGGATCAGCCCCGAGTAGCGTCCGGTCAACAGGATCATGGGCGTGCGCAATGCCGCTGCCTCGAACACGCGAGGGGATATCTGGCCCATACCGATATCCTTCTCGTGGCCGGCCACGTGCAGCTGAAACTCCTCATACGAGAGGCCCGGCTTCGCCCGCTTCACCGCTTTGTACTGTTGCTCGATCGACCCGTCGAAGTCGAAGACATTGCTCCCACTCTCCGAGCCGAGCATCGTCCGGCACGACTCGACGAACGCGTACCAGCTCTCGCCGTAGATCCGATTCTCCTCCGTCACCTCGATGTCGCAGCGAACACCTCGGTCGAGGCATATCGCCCGCATCCTACGACCTATCTCGTACTTCCAGAAGCCGAGCTCGCCATACCGCGCACTGATATCACGTCCTCGATAGCCGATGACGATCGGCCGCCGCTCGAGCGGAGTCGTGCCAGATTTCGTCTCCAGCTGCTCCGGCACATACCCCGTCAATACCGTGATGAACTCGGTATGAGGAAACCGTTCCCTTGGGTACACGTGGCTCAGGCTGCTCTGAGGCACGCAAGTGAACACCACGTCGAATCCCAGCTCCTCGATCCCTTGCCGCAGCGTCTCCGTCCGATCGTACTCGTCCTGCACCGACATCAGCTTGAGTCCGCGATACGTCCCGAGAGCATCTCTCACGTGCGAGCCTACGTAACCCGGAAAGCACAACCGACCGCAATAGTTCAGCCATATGGCATCGAACTCGCTCAGCTCGACGCCAAACCGGGCGCCATGCGTCCCGTTGATATACGAGACGTCGTACCGTGAGTATCGGCCGAAGCTGCGCACATATTCCATCGTGGTCGCAACAAAGGTGCTCGCAACCGAGTAGATTACGAGAAGCTTCCCTCGCATCACTCGTAGGCCCGTGACTGCGAATCCTGCCTCAACAAACCGGGATTCGCCCCGCGTGCTTCTCGATACAGCGGTCGATCAGTGGCAGATTCGCGCGGGTCCAGGCGATGGTCCGCTCGAGCCCCTCGCGCAACGCGATCCGGGCCTCGAACCCGAGCATGCGCTTGGCCTTCTCGGTGCTGCCGAAGCGCTTACCCGAGCGGTCCCACTCGCGCGGCGGGCGGAAGTCGAGCGGGGCCGGGTTGCCTGTCAGCTCGTTGACCAGCCTTGCCAGGTCCAGAACGGACGTCTCGACGCCGCTGGCGAGGTTGTAGACGTCACCGGGCTTGCCGGCAACCGCGCACAGGACGAGCCCGCGCACGATGTCCTCCACGTAGATGAAGTCCCGAGTTGCCATGCCCCCGTTCTCCACCGTAAGCGGCTGTTGCCTCAGCGCCCGGTAGACGAAGGTGGGGGTGACGTTCCGCCACACCGTCGCCGGCGTCCCCCGCCACTGGCCGGCGCCCAAGATCTCCCCGGGGCCGCATACGTTCTGGAAGCGCGCCCGCACCGTCGGCAGGCCCTGGTGGGTGTGGTAGTAGACCGAGTAGAACTCTCCCACCACCTTGGAGATCTGGTAGGGGCTGTCCAGCTCGAGGGGCACGGGCCCGTCCTCGGCGGTCGCCTCGGCTCGGTCGGAGGTGTGGGGGGCCAGCGTGCAGCCCGAGGCGGCGTAGACCACCTTCCGGGGGCGACGGAACTGCTTGATGCGCTCGTAGAGCTTCAGCGTGGTGATCAGGTTGTTGTCGTGGTCCGCCAGTGGGTTGGCGATGGAGCTCTGGTTGCCGTGATAGGTCGCGAGATGGAAGACGTAGTCGAACTCGTCGTCCAGCCGGGCCAGCACGGCGTCGTCCGCGATCGAGCCTTCGATCAGCTCCACACGAGGATCGGCCGGCAGGTTTTCCCGCTCGGCCGAGAGCAGGTTGTCCACCACGACGATGCGCCGGCAGGCCAGCGCCAGGGCCTGGCGCACGAGGTTGCTCCCCACGAAGCCGGCGCCCCCCACCACGAGGATCGCGTGGCCGGCGAGCCCTTCTCCGTTCGGCCCGGCCACGGCGCGGGCTGCCATCGCTATTTCTTCTCCTCACCGAGCTTCAGGTGTGTGAAGGTCTGGTGGATCCCGAACCGTTTGTACCAGTCGATGGCGGCGGCCACCCCGGTCTCGAGCGGGGTGCCGGCCCGCCAGGCGAAGTCCGCGTTGGTCTTCGAGGGGTCGAGCAGGATGGTGTAGGCGTCGTCGGGGTTCCGTGGCCGGACCTCGACTTCGCGGTCCAGCTTGATCTGCAGCGCCTTGAGCGTGGCGTCGAAGAGGTCCTTGATGGACACGTCCGAGCCTGAGGAGACGTGGTAGGGGCCCGGGCGCCCGCGGCCGTCCAGGGCCCGGAGCGCCACCTCCGTCAGATCGTCGATGAACATGAAGTCGCGCCGCGTGTCCATGACGAAGCACGGCTTGCCGGTGGTCAGCCGCTGATAGAACGTCGGGAGCGGGCCGCTCAGGTTTCGGGGCCCGTAGGCATTGGCCAGGCGGAGCGAGATCCAGTCGAGCCCGCCGAGCTGCACGTAGTGCTCGCCCGCGGTCTTGCTGATCGCGTAGCTGCTGCCCTCGGGCCGGAGCGGATGGTCGAGAGTGATCGGCTGCTCGAGCGGCTGGAGCCCGTAGCAGAGCGCGGTCTGGAAGTAGATCAGCCGCCTGACCCGGGTGGCCTTCGACGCCTGGACCACGTTGGCGGTGCCGACTACGTTGGTCAGGCTGTCCTCGGTCCAGTCATCCGGGTCCTTGTACGAGGCTGCCGCATGCACGACCTGCTCGGGGCCGAACTCGGTGAACACCCGGTCGACCAGCCCCCGATCGGCGATCGTTCCCTCGACGGTTGTCAGGTTCGGGTGCTGCGTCAGATTGTCCCGCCGCCCGGTGGCGTAGTTGTCGATCACCAGCACCCGGTCCTTCCGGGCCAGCAGGCGATCGACCAGGTGTGAGCCGACGAAGCCTGCCCCTCCGGTAACGAGCACCTTCATACCAATGCCTCCCTGGCGATGAGCTGCTTGAAGTGGGCCGCGCGGTCGTGGAAGGCCCGCTGCCAGAGCTCCAGGCACAGCAGGCCCCACAGCTTGCGGCCGAACCGCGGCTCCTGGTCG
>Ga0070699_100002921_pt1 | contig 15196 bp, 11 predicted proteins | sample KBSK1503metaG_FD_65473 | JGI IMG/M metagenome (GOLD analysis project Ga0070699, IMG submission 65473) | Corn, switchgrass and miscanthus rhizosphere microbial communities from Kellogg Biological Station, Michigan, USA - KBS K1-50-3 metaG | ecosystem: Host-associated > Plants > Roots >...
GCGGGAAGATTGCCATCGGGTTCAACCCACATACCACCCACCAGCTCCCAACGACCCGCTCGCACATGAGTCTGAATTTTTTTAAACAAGACCGGATCGTCATGCTCGATCCAGGCGTAGAGTTGTGCACTGGATTGATTGAAATACAGCTCCGGATACCGATCCATCAGCCCGATCACGGTGTGAAATGTCCGGCGGGCCTTCCTCCGCGTCTCTTCGAGCGGCCAAAGCCAGGCGAGATCGATGTGGGCGTGACCGGTCAGCCAGAGACCTCCTTCGACCGGAAAGCGGATTCGGATTAATCGAAGCTCTTCAACAAACTGTTCTCTTACTTCACGCAACTGCCGAAGTTGCTCAGCCGTCAGCGAGCTGGTAGGCAACCGAAACTCCCACCTTTCCCAAAGCGAAACCAGGCTCTCCTCGTTGCCATAAAAATTCTCAGCCGAACGGTTCCGCGAGGTAGTGGCAAAACGAGCTAAGTATTCTTCAGTCTCGCTTCGTGGCAGCGAGATCCGCGCAAAGGCCCGATGGATTGCTCCCAGGATCGATTCCGTTATTGTCGGCCGGCCGGCGATGTAATGATAACGGGCGCCGTCTAACGCGGCCGCGAGGTCGTGGTAGAGTGATCGCACACCGCTTTCGGGAATCAACACAGCTGCCAACTCGATCCGGGGTTCGGCGGTTGGAGTACCGAATAAACCATGGGAAACCACTTGCGCCTCGAAATGGAGCGTTTCTCCGCCCGTCGCCGAACTCAGCACTGGAAGTTCATCGTGAAACGGGTTCAGGCCGGCGACCGGCTGGCCATTGACGAAGAGAAGCGCTTCACCGCCTAAACGAAAACGGCAACGGACGGGATGTCCCCTCCAGTGTTCATGGATCGAAACATCGAATCGGAACTCAACCGGCGCGGGCTGAATTGGCCACGGATCGCCTGTTCGAATCGAACGCCATGGAGCAATGGGATCGACCCGAAATTCACCCTCAGCAATCCGGATCCAATCTCGGTCGCACCAGGCGCCGAGTTCTAAAAGGCGGATTGCGAGCCGCCTTAACGACTGTTGGATGGAATCGCGACGAATCTCCACCGGATCAATTCTTGACCGAGCAATTCAGTTTCGTAGTGGTAGGGGGTATCTATCAAGCCGTGATACTCAATCCACGTGCTGGTTCCTTTTTCAATCCGAAACTTGTTCGCCCCGATGAAAACGAAATATAAAACGTTGATAGCGATCTTTTCTTGCCTCTGGATCTCGGCAGGAGCTTATGGACAGACTCAACTCAAACTCTGGCTGCCCTCCTCGCTTGATGCCCACGAAAAGGCTGCTTATCAAAAAGCGGCCGAAGCCTTCAGTCAGAAGAATCCGAGCATCAAGGTCAACGTTGAGGTTGTTCCTGGGTCCGAAACCGACGTGGCCAAGCTCATGACTGCGGTCCGAAGCGGCGCCGGTCCTGATCTTGCCGTGATTGACCGGTTCACCGTTGCACAGCGAGCGGCAGCCGGTTTGTTGACTGATTTAACCCCCTTGATCAAGAAGGAAGGAAAAGATCTCAGCCAGGAATACTCCGAGGGACCATGGCAGGAAGTGAGCTATCAGAACAAGGTTTACGCTCTTCCGACCAACACTGATGCACGAGTACTTTTTTACAACAAACAAATACTCAAGGAAGCCGGCATCGACTTGGCCGAATTCGATCCAGCGCAAGGGCCAATCGCACCGGATCGCTTCAAAGAGATTGCGCTTAAGCTCAATCAAACCGACTCATCCGGAGCCTACACCAGGATCGGATTTGTTCCGTGGCTGGAACAGGGATGGGGTTACACGTGGGGATACGCCTTTGGCGGCAACTTCTTTGATTTTGCTAGCTGCAAGGTGACGGCCTCCGATCCCGGAGTTATCAAAGGTTACCAATTTTTGTATGATTGGGCGAAGGCATTGGATCCGCAAAAAGCCCGGACCTTCGTCGACACTTATTGGCAATGGCCCAGCACCGGGACGCTGCCGCCTGCACAGATGCCGTTCTTTACCGGGAAAGTTGCATTCGTGATCACTGGCAATTGGGTGTTCGCGGCGATGAAAGACGCTGCTCCAAATCTCGACTACGGCGTAACTTACATTCCGGCACCGAACGGTTTGAAAACTACCTGGTCGGGCGGCTGGTCGGTTACGATCCTTCAAGGAACCAAGAATGTAGACGCCGCTTACCAGCTGTTGCGTTCAATCACGGGGGAAGAAGGTCAAACAATCCTGGTCAAAGAAGCAGCGTCGCTGCCCACCTTAAAAAGTCTGCAGCAGCGCAAAGATCTGTATTCCCAGGAGTATCAGTTCTTCCTCAATCTGTTGCCGGTCTCAAAGTCGCGGCCACCGCTGCCCGTCGGCGCGCTGTACTGGGACAAGTTGAAGGAGGCGGAAGAAGCCGTGATCACGAACAGTCAAACGCCCGACGCGGCTCTCAAGACCGTCATCGATGAGGTTCAGCCGCAGATGGACCGGTATTGTAAATAGCGAGAAAAGCTACGGTAGGGCGAAAGCGACCAATCGTCACGATGCTCGTTTCACCCATAATGATAGGGCGAAAACCCGACTCCGCCAAGCCTACGTCGCGGCCACGCTTTCGGGCATGCATAACCTCAAGAATAGGGCGCGCCGAAGCTTGCGAAGGTGGCCTCGGCGCGAAGGAAAGGTCGCGATGTGTTTGGTGGTTCGCGCCGGGTTTGAGCCATGGCCGCATCGTATTGATCGCCGTTTGGCCCTTTTTTGCGATGCTCGTCAATGCAATACGAATCTTTGCAAACAAATATCTTCGGAAGAGCCACCCACGGCTCAAGCCGATCCGGCTGAGACCGTATCAGGCTTTCGCCCTACCGAATCAATGAAGACGAGCCGTCAACGGATCATCTCGAGGGAGCATCGGGGTTTGCTGTTGGGCCTCCTGTTCATCAGTCCTTGGATTGTCGGTTTCTTCCTCTTCCTGGTTTATCCGGTTCTGTCGAATTTCTATCTCGGCATGACGCAATATTCGGGATTTGGCGAACCAGAGTGGACCGGATTTCGAAACTATGAGCAACTGGTTCGAGATCCGCTTTTTTGGAGCTCGCTTTATAACACCTTTTATTACGTGACCTTGGCTGTTCCTTTGGGCGTGGTCGTGGCAATTGCCTTAGCCCTGGCCATGAATCAAAAGGTGCGCGAGGTAACCCTGTATCGGGTGTTGTTATACCTACCAAGTGTTACGCCGGTTTTCGCGCTATCAATGATGCTGATCTGGCTGTTAAACCCGCGTTTTGGCCTGTTCAACTACCTCCTGGGTTTGCTGCACATTCCAGCAATTAACTGGCTCGGCGATGCGAGGTGGTCAAAACTTGCCATCGTATTGGTTGCGCAGTTTGGTGCCGGTCACATCGGATTGATTTTCCTAACCGCCTTAAGAGCGATCCCCTCTAACCTATATGATGCTGCGGCACTGGACGGTGCCGGTTGGTGGAGGAAGTTCTGGCACATCACCTTACCCTTGTTAACCCCGACGATCCTCTATGATATCATCATCGGGATCGGTCTGGGCATGCAGGTTTTCGTCCCGGCTTATATTATGACTGGTGGAGGCCCATTGAATTCGACGATGTTCACGGCCCTGTACATTTACAAAAACGCCTTTGAATACAGTCAGGTTGGCTTGGCCGCCGCGGCATCAGGAATCCTCTTCGTGATCAGTGCCGCGCTAGCCATCATAACCTTTTGGTCCTCAAAGTACTGGGTGAATTACCACCTTGAATGAGGAGAGCTCTATTTGACCCATGGAAGACACCTTGTCCGCTCCGCGAACAGAGTCGCGCCAAATCGTGGCGCGGATTTTTCTGATCGGCACCTGCCTTTTCTACATCTCGCCCATGTATTGGATGCTCGTCACGGCACTGAAGTCGGACAAGGAATTGGCCAGATTTCCGCCGACACTTTGGCCGCAAGAAATGGCTTGGCAAAATTTTACTCTCGCCACCGGCACGTTTCCGTTTCTCCCCTACCTGGGAAACACTATCTTTTACGCGGCACTGACCATGTTAGGAAGCGTGCTGTCCAATTTCGTCATCGCATACGGATTTTCGCGAATTAAATGGCCTGGACGTGATCTGCTTTTTTATCCGGTTATTGCTTCGATCTTCATCTTCATTCAATTCCCGGTAAATCCCATCACAATGGTTCCAATGTTTTCCTTTTTCGCCAAGCTCGGGTTAGTCAATTCTTATCTGCCGCTTATTCTACCGACATTTTTTGGAAATCCCTTTTTTATCTTTCTTCTGCGCCAGTTCATGTTGCAAATTCCCAGCAATCTATCGGAGGCGGCAAAAATCGACGGAGCTAACGAGTTCCAAATTATGTACCGGATTATTTTACCGCTAACCCGCCCTGCATTGGTCGTAGTCGCGCTGCTCGCCGGTGTCAACGCCTGGAACGATTTCTTAGGCCCTCTGATCTATCTGCAAAACGACAAACTATATACGTTGTCGCTGGGCCTGACTTTTTTCAAAACGATGCATGGAATTCAGTTCAACCTTTTGATGGCGGCTTCCTGTCTGGTTGTGTTACCAGTGGTGGCGGTGTTTCTCTTTTTTCAGCGATTTTTCATCGAAGGAATCAGCCTGGGAGGCAGGTAGGCGAAGCGCATCACAGACGAGAGATAGCAGATACGCTAAGGCTCGTCCCGCAGGGACTAAATGAAAGTAGTTCAGTACGAAGTGCTGGGAGAGGCGTCTTTGGTAGCGGCGACTGTCCCGCTGTACTACTGGCGCAACCGGGCCGAAAGAATTCGCTCGGAGCTTTGGGCATACCCCAACCACAAATCGCAGTCGCCATTTTCCGTTGCAGTGTTTTCTTTGGTGGCGGCGGCGAAACAGAACGTTATTTGTTCAATGCTGTCCGAGCGATGCCTGATCCCGGACGGCTCGAAAGGATTTCGCGAAACTAGCTGTCGGTGCGGATGGCGACTGCGGTTTTTGGTCGGGTGAGTCAATTTCTTCGTTGACGGCCTCGAGTCTGCCCCACAACAGGGTGTAACGGGACAGTCGCCGCTACCGAAGATGCTCCAACCCAACGCTTCGTACTGGGCTACTTTCATTGGGTCCTTCCGGGACCACGATCGCACAGCACGTTCAGCGCTTTGGTCCCGGAGTCGCAAGCTCGCTAAGCGTCTTGTCCGGTTGCCAGAATTCTGTATTAACTCCTTCGTATTTCAGGACCGTAAACATACCTGCCGCTAAATGATAGAGGATGTGGCAATGAAACGCCCAGACGCCAGGGTTGTTCGCATCGAAGATTACTTTGATGGTTGATTTTGGTGGGACGATCAACGTGTCGCGCACTGCACCGTTTAACTTTTTGCCATCAATCTCGATCACCTGGACGTCGTGGCCATGCAGATGCATTGGGTGGGACATGCCGGTGTCGTTGCGCATCACAATTTCAACGCGTTCGCCCTCCTTCACATTGAGACTGTTGTTATTGGGATAGGCAGCGCCGTTAATCGTCCAGCTGTAGTTTGCCATGCTGCCGCCAAGGACGCATGGCAGAGATCGGTCTATCGGCTTCTCCGGAAAAGGATTCTTGGCCCTCAATCTCAGCTCTTGAGTGTTATCCAATCCAGCCGTTGGAAATTTGGTTTCGATCGGCAGCGTAGGAACCGCGGCTCCCTCGGTCGCCAAGATAACACCGCACTGCTGTCTAGTCCCTTCACCCTGCGCGACAATCGGGAAGGCCCCGCCTTGATCAGGGATTTTTATCAGCAAATCGATCCGCTGAGCGATCCCCAACTGAAAGAAAGTACCTGCTAGCGGCAGGATGTCTTGACCGTCCGTGGCGGTGAGTTCGGCAGTCAAAGTTCCCGTGTTAACAAAAAAGTTTGTCGCTGATGAACCGGCAATTATTCGCAAGAGCACCTTATCGCCCGGCTTAACTCGGAACACCTGTGGATCGTCCAGGGTACGGCGATTCGCGAGAAGGGCGTCGTATTTGACGTCGGTATCGGGAAGTTCACCGTCCACCGAAGCAGTGATGAAACGTTGCGCGACATCGTCCCATTTCTGGGCCACTAATCTTCGACTGTTTCGCATTGCGGTCATGCCGCCCATGCCTTTCATCTTTTTCATGCCTGCTTTGAGTTTCCTTAAAATTTGGTCGACCGGCTTGAATGAAAAGTCGCTTAACAGAATCACGTATTGTTCATCCGCTTTGTCCTGTTGTTCTTCGGTCTGAAGAATGAGCGGAGCGGTGCCCAACAACTGTTCCTGGAGACCAAAGTGCGAGTGCATCCAATAGGTACCACTTTGCTTGAGCGGAAATTGGTAAAGAAAGCTTCTATTTGGCGGAATGGGTTCCTGACTCACAAATGGTACGCCATCCATTAGAGCCGGTAGCACGATCCCGTGCCAGTGAATAGCAGTCGGCTCTTTGAGCTGGTTAATCACCTCAACCTTAAATCCGCGTGACGTTTGCGGCTCGAAGCCTTGAACGCCGCTATCTTGCTCGATCGCCAGCACTTTCACCTGCTTCCCCAACACCGTTAGTGGCACCTCACGCACGTACAAACGGATTGGTAAATCGCTACCATCTTCGGCTTGCATTGTTAGAACACCCAGAACGACCAAAAGACAATGCAGAAAGACAACCGGTGCGAGCACCCGGGGGAAATTCATAGACGCTTCGGATGCTAGGCGATGCAACCTTAATTATCTAGATCAATCGTCGCGTTGGAACCTAAGAAATGACGCCTGCGGTTTGCGATTGTGGCAAACCAATCGTTGCGCGTGAGTCTTTAGGTCCTGGCAGATCAGGGTACCCTATGGAACGGTCACCGCTACCGTTGCCCAGGGGCCATCCGAACGGTGGCGATTGCGGTTTGTGATTGTGGCAAACCAATCGCTTCGGTCGAGTCTTTTAGTCCTGGTGGGTCATGTGGCCCAACGGGATCCGGCAGCCGCCCATCTGCGTCAACATAAGGGCTCGCGATGAGGATCGCGCAGGTCCGTTGGTGGTTAGAGAAATCAGTCCCGCAGGGACCTGACGAAAGTAGCCCAGTACGAAGTGCTGGGAAATGAAGCAAAAAACAGGTCCGTCCCGTTAGGGACGATAGAAATGCTAGGCTTTTGGTCTCGCCCGCGGCTCAGCGATTGCCAGCATTCGTCGATCGTCCCGTCCGGGACGGATAGCTCTTTAAAAACGCTAACCCAGCACTTCGTACTGGGCTACTTTCACTCGGGTTTCGCCCTACCGTTGCCCGATTAACGCCTCGATTTGCGACCAGCTCTGCAGATTTTCGTATCGTTTTCCACCGGTAACTGCCAACGAACCGGCGGCGATTCCGGCTCGGGCCGCTGTTCGCCAATCGAGTCCACGATACCAAGCTGCGAGCACCGCTGCGATAAACGCGTCGCCGGCCCCAGTCGTGTCGATCGCCTTGGCCGGCAATGCCGGCAAGTTTTCCTCGAACTCACCGGGAATCCGGATGACCGCTCCGTTGGTGACCGCGATAAACTGCTTCACTCCGGCGCGCTCGAGAGCTTCGGCTGCGGCGGCCGCTCCGGATTTTCCCGTAATTGCTTCTGCCTCGGAAAGGCTTGGACAAAAGACATCCACCTCGGGCATTAGGTCGATTAGAGTTGACCATAGCGGCGAGTCGAAATAGGTGACATCCAGAGAGGTCAAGATACCTAGCTCTTTCGCTCGGTGAAGCGCCCGCTTCATTGGGTGACCGTCAAATGCCGGCAGAATGAGAGCATAACCCACATGCAGAGCACGCGCGCCCAGCCGCACATCCTCGTCGACCTGCGCTTCGCGTAGTCGGAACAGATCACACGCGCCCGGCGCATTGATAAAGTTGCGATCGCCGTCCTGTCCCACCGCAACTATTGTTGCGGTAGTCCGGTGCCCAGTCAGCATCTGAATCCCGGATCGCGTAGCCCAGGATTCCAGCAGACTCCTGGTTATCTGACCCAAATTCTCGCTGCCCACTGTCGCGTGGACCGAAACCGGTACACCGAGCCTTTCCAGAATCTGTCCAGTGTTCGCAACCGCGCCGCCCGGTTGAACTTCGATCTCTTCGATCGAAACGACGTTCCCATGTTTCGGCCAATCACCAACCGGACGCGCCAAGATGTCGGCTACCAACGTGCCGGCTAGGGAGATCATTGCTTCGTTATTTCGATCCGATGTGGCAGGTCGCTCTGGGCAACAACCAACTCTTGCGACAACTTTTTTCCGTGACTGGACGCACCGAACAACGAGAGCCGAGTTCGAGCGATTTCCCGCAGCCTTTCGATCACGTGCCGGAGAATAACCTGGTGTTTTGGATCGTGCGCCGGAGGCAGTGCTGCTCCTTCCGTTAACGCATCAACGAAGCCGTTGATCAAGGCAGCTCCGATGTTAATTTTGTACACATTCAGTTGGGTGGCCGCTTTCGCATCTTCCGGATGGATACCGCTCCCGCCATGTAAGACCAAAGGAATGCGCGTGCTCTTGGCGATCTCGCGCAACAGTTCAAGATCGAGCCGTGTTTTCTGACCGTGCTCGGAACCAACCGAAACCGCCAACGTGTCAGCTCCGCTCTTTGCTGCCATTTCGGCGGTCTCTTCGGCCGCGGCTCGAATGGCTCGACCACCCTGGTACTCGCCACCGAATTGACCAATTTCGGATTCAAGGATCGCTCCACAAGCATGAGCGGCTTCCGCAAACCGAATAGTGCCACGGATATTGTCCGCCAACGGATGATGTCCGCCGTCGTACATTACCGAGAAGTAACCGTGACGAAGGCTGTGATAGATATTTTCATCTTTTCCCGGATGATCCTGATGCATCAGCACCGGCGCTGACGCCCGCTCGGCCAGGCTCCGAATGATTCCGGCAAGCTCGGTCATCCCGGCATAGTCAAAATTAATGAAATCGGTTTGCACCATCACTGGGGCATCTTCGAGTTCTGCCGCTTCGATAACCGCACGGGCCATTTCCAGATTGCTAACGTTGAAAGAAGGAACAGCGAACTTGTTCTTGAGAATGTAGTTAAGGAATAGTCGCGGTTTGGTGACGAACATGGTGAAGAATGGAGTGTTGGATTTCCGGTTGGCCGTTGCCTGTTTTGCTATTTGTTTCCGTTCCAGTCCGGAGGTCCTGGCTTTGCATCGGCCCAGCGATGATCCCTAAGGAAGCCATTGGCGCAGCCCGTGTTAAGTCCGCCCGGATTGGTTTGAGGTTCCTTTAGCGTCGTTGGGCAACCAAGACAAGTGGCAGCGCAAAGATACCGCGGACGCACAGACACGGTTTAACGCTGAGGCAACTCCCCGATACGTCTGCGCTACCTATAAGGGTAGGGCGAAAACCCGACTCCGCCAAACCTACGTCGCGGCCACGCTTTCGGGCATGCATAACCTCAAAACTAGGGCGCGCCGAAGCTTGCGAAGGTGGCCGCGACGGGCGGAGTCGGGTTTTCGCCCTACCATCATGATCCGCGCGGGCGCCTCGGCGTTGCCCAACGCCCTTATCTTGGCACCCGTGCGCCGCTGTCGGACCGCTATCGAAGAGGCGAAACGCACTTACGTCGGCACGTCCTCAGGCCCTACTTGCTCTTCACCACCGGTAGCTCCACGAAACTGGCGCTGTCGCCGGCGTCGAAGACCTTGATAGAGCTCTTCTGGTAGTCGCTTGGTTTGGCCAGCAAAATGTTGCTGACGTAAGTTTGCGGATTGCGGTCGTAAAGCGGAAACCAGCTTGACTGCACTTGAATCATTAGCCGATGGCCAGGCAAGAAAACATGGTTCGCGTCCGGCAGATTGAACCGGTACCGTTCCTTCTCATTTGCTCGAATCGGCCGTGGCTGGTCGAAGCCATCCAAATATCGCCCTCGGAAAATATCGGCCGAGATCATCAACTGATAGCCCCCCATTTTCGGTTCGCGCCCGACTTCGTCTGGATAGACGTCGATCAGTTTGACAACGAAATCACCATCCGTGCCGGTCATCGCGGCGATCAGATTCACGATCGGCGATCCGCTGATTTTCAATGGCTCGGTCAAGACACCGGAGGTGAAGGTTAGTACGTCGGTGCGACTCGAGGCCTCGCGCTGGTCGCTGACCAGCCAAGTTTGCCAATCATGCTCCCCCTGTTCGCCCTCGATATGGATTGGTCGCCGCAGGAACGGGACTGGCTTGGCCGGATCGGACGTGTATTCTTCGAAACCGGGCTCGGCGGGACCCGGCGCGGAGAACCCGAGTTTTCCAGCCGGCTGAAAATAAAGTGGGACCGTATCTATCTGGCCATCTTCGCTGCGAGGGGGCCAAGCAGACAGCCGCTGCCACCGGTTGGTCCCCGTCTCAAACGCGGTTACTGGCGATAAATCGCCCGGCGGCGCATCATCCTTGAGAAAGTGATCAAAAAATTCGCGAGCCAATGTATGGCGGAAATATGCTGCCGTGTCCTCGCTGAAGCGGATATCGCCGATGGCATTCCCTTGCACGAGTTGCTGATGATGGAACCACGGTCCCATAACCAGAAATACTTTGCTGTTATCTACGTCTTTCGGCTTGATCGCCCGGAACACATGGAGTGCGCCATAGATATCCTCCTGGTCCCATAAACTGTGTACGAGCATCACCGGGACGGAGAGCGGTTCTTTGGCCAGCAGCTTATCTAGCGCTTGCTCTTGCCAGAAGGCATCATACGCCGGATGCGCCAGGAATTTCTGATAAAACCCGACCTGATCCAGGCCATGTTGACTGGCCATTTCGCCGGCCGAGCCAGCAGCGAGCCAAGATTCGTAATCGTCGAAATGGTCGGACCACCATTTCTCTTTGCTTTGGCGTGTCGCCTCCTGATCATACCAATAGACCAGCGATAATTGCCGAAAAGCGCCATTATGGGACCAGTCATCTCCCATCCATCCGTCAACCATTGGATTGATTGGCATAGCGGCGCGCAACGCTGGATGGGGATGGAACAGCGCCATCAATGTGGTAAAACCGTCATAGGAAATACCAAGGATTCCAACTTTCCCATTCGATTCTGGGATGTTCTTTACCAACCAGTCGATCGTGTCATACGTGTCGGTTGAATGATCCACGTTGGTCGGATTGAGCGGGCCGCGCAAGGGTCGCGTCATGACATAATCGCCTTCCGAATGGTGCTTACCACGAATATCCTGGATAACCCGGATGTAGCCACCGTCTAGAACCAGCTCTTCGGCCACATCCTTATTGCCGAGCACGGCCGACAAGTGCTTGCTTTGCTGTTGAGTGATGCGTTCGTCTGCGTCATAAGGGGTTCGGGTGAGGAGGATCGGAGCGCCCCGCGCGCCCCGGGGAATCAAAATGACGGTGTAGAGTTTGACCCCGTCGCGCATCGGAATCATCTCCGTGCGCCGGACATAATCAAAGCTCTCCGCCTTGGCCGCGAAAACCGGTGGTATTTCGCTTTTGAGCTGAACGGTCGGACTTGCTTCGTCGGCGGAACAGAGCGTTGCGGCGATAGAAAACGAAATAATGAGGATAGCTGCGCGCAAACCGTAACACATCCTGAATTCGTTGGTCATGATTGTGCTCAATCGATCGGAACGCTTCGGCCAGCGACGAATCTCAGCGATCATCCTCCTTGGGGATGTCCGGCAGCTTTTGCCAGCCACTCCCGGCATAAATCCAAACTGTGGCGTCATTGCAAAGGGCAACAATCTCACCGGTGCTAAGGGTAGCGATCTGTTTGATTTCGCGTGGCTCACGAATGCCCGATGAATCTGGAGGGTGCATGGACGGCATAATTATCAAGTTTTCTATCTTTGCAATGGTGCAGTCCGCGGGTGACGGAATTGATGGACCCAGCCGCGTAGACCAGCGTATTGACAATCCTATGTCAGGAGACTTACCGCGGGAAGGGATTGAATGGAGTAGCGAATGGGTTCGAACGCGAAAATTGGTAGCGGCGACTGTCCCGGCGGGTCTTTAGCTCGGCACAGCCTAAAAACTCGCATCGCTCCATCTCTCAACGCGACGATGGACCTCAGTCGCCATTACCGATTCGGATCGTAGTTATCTAGATCGGACAAGCCGTTGAACCAGGGTGGAAGCCCCGCCATGTCGCCTGCGTAGTTTTCAAATTGAATACCGCTCGGATGGCGACTGCGGTTTGTGGTCGCATTGAGCAAGGGGACCTATCGGGACAGTCGCCGCTCCGGCTCTGCAATCGCGCCTGATTGCGACTGGTGGATCCGCCAGGGAACCTGTCTCCCCATCAATTGAACTGCAAATGGACGGTTCCGGTGCGACTGCAAGCGTGCCCCTATTTAAGAAGTCATCTTCTATCTTCGTGATCCTTGCGATCTCCTGTTTAAAATCTGTCTGGTCTTTGCGACCTTCTGTCAGTATGCGAAGTGTTCACGGGCCAGTTTTCAATCACGATGATGACGCGAACGGCTACGATGCCGATGTACGGAACGAAAAAGATCCCATCCGAGCGGCGTATTACGACGTCCTTGCCTGGGTGATACGCGAGGCGCGCATCGACTCGTCTTCCAGAGTGCTTGAGCTCGGCTCCGGAACCGGCAACCTTTCCTGCCTCCTCCATCGATGTGGCGAATTGGTCTGTGTAGATCTATCCGAACGGATGGAAGCGATCGCGCGTTCCAAGTTGGGTCACATCCTAAATCGACGCTTTATCAAAGCTGACATTCTTGAGGTGTGCGCCATTTGATTCCGTCATTAGTACGTACGCCATTCATCATCTGACGGACAACGAGAAGTGCCTATTGTTTGCCAAAGTTTTCGCTAGCCTGGTTCCGGGCGGACGCGCGGTGTTTGGCGATTTGATGCTGCGGAACCAAGCAGAAAAAGCCTCAAAGATTCAGGAATACCTCACCAAGGCGACGCGAAGACGGCACAAGCGATCGAAGAGGAGTTTTTCTGGTCGATTGATACGGCGGTACGGGGTCTTATCGAGCTAGGATTTCAGGTCGAGACCAAACGCTTCTCGGATCTTTCGTGGGGCGTTGTCGCAAGAAAGTGAAGGCGCAAAATGAACCTACGCTGATGAGCTGCAGTTTTCCGGGTTCCTCCGGGGAATAATGGAATCAGAGAAAATCGCGTCGCCGACGGAACGGTACGAAAAACGGATCGCCTTTTTCAGTGAACAGGCGAAGACCTCCGAGGCTCGGTCGCGACGATATTCGAACCTGCGACTGCCGCCGTCGCAAGCTTCGGCGCGCCCGAGTTCTCAGTTAAGCAACACCATTTAGCTCGGCCGCGACGTAGGCCTGGCGGAGTCGGGTTTCGCCCTACCCAGCGGGCTTGCAATCTGCACGCGCGGCATTGGCGCCAGCGCTTGATTCTGCCCGGGAGGAGAGATCACTGAAGAATTAACCGGCTGCAGTCGTCTAATCTTTCGGGCACAAATTTTTGCTCTAAGAGAACGACACGATTCTATGAATAAATACCTTGTAATTGGATTGATGGCTCTCGGTCTAGTGGCTTTCACTCCACAACCTGCAAAAGCAGGTGTCCACTTTGGGGTTTTCGTAGGTGCACCGGCCTATTACTACCCTGGTTATTATCCGGACTATTACTACGGATATCCCTATTACTACGGACCGCGTTATCACTATTGGTACTATAACAGGTGGGGTTATCGGCACTATCATGGATGGCACCGCTGGCATCATTGGCGCTAGCCTCCAACCAGAAAGACTGGCGATAAAGAAACCGCCTGCCGTCTGCGGCATAGCAAATAGCAAAGGGCAGGTGGATGCAATATGGCGTGCGAGATTTGCCGGCTAATCCTTGGCCGCGGGTCGGGGTGATCCCTTGGTCCGCGCGATCGTGGCTTCTTGTTGCGCACCGGCAAAAATAAAGAATGCGATGAAGATCAGCAGAGGATTACCGAAAAGCCCGAAGATGCCAAAGACCACCGCCAGGCCCTGGCCAATCCAAGCCGCAATCTGTGTCGCTTGAGCGTACGGCAGCGTCATCGCCAAGAGGGCGCGGAGTATTCGGCCGCCGTCCATCGGAAATGCCGGAATCAAGTTGAACAAGACCAACATCACGTTCACGGACGCCAGCTTGCTCAGCAACTCAACTCTTGGACTTTCCAGGTATTGGAGTTGTTCAAGCTCGGCGCTGCTGTGAACCACAAAGATTAGCGCCGCGGCAATGACCACGTTCACGAGTGGTCCAGCGATGGCGACTACGAGTTCCTGCCAAGGTTTGTCTGGGATGCGAGTGAGTCGCGCCACGCCCCCAATCGGCAGCAAAGTGATGTCAGGGGTCGCGATACCAAATGCGCGCGCCGCGAAAGCGTGGCCAAACTCATGGAGGAGTACGCAGGCGAACAAGGACAGAATGAAGAGCACCCCCTGCACGGCGCCTGGCAACCCTGCCACCTGGTAGTAACTGAACCAAATCCATGCTAGAAAGAGCAAGAAGGTCAGGTGAATTCGTACTTCGATTCCGGCAACGGAAGCAACTTTGAGGGACCAACGCATATCTCGGATTCTGTTGCTCCTTGGGCAGCGCGGCAAGAGAACACTGGCGATCGCGAAGCTACGGCGGGACGATCGTCATACCCGTAATGATGCTTTCAACCGCCTCGATGGTCGTCTGCTTCGGATCAATATCGTCCGCGACCTTCTTGCCTCGCCGCAAAACCACAATACGATCAACCACCTGAAATACGTGGTAAATATTATGGGCGATAAAGATGCACGAATGCCCCGAGTCGCGGGCACTGCGAACGAAACGCAATACGCCTTTGGTCTCGTCGACACCGAGATTGTTGGTGGGCTCATCGAGGATAATCAGGTCGCTGTCGAAGTGCATGGCCCGAGCGATGGCGACCGCTTGTCGCTCGCCGCCAGATAGCGCACTGATCGGAGTGGTCGGCGGAATCTCTTTCGTGATGCCGACTTGCTTGAGCAGTCGGCGCGCCACCTCATTCATCGCGTTCTGATCCAACCGATCAAGGAGGCGTGGCCTTTTCACTGGTTCACGTCCTAGAAACAGATTGCGAGCGATCGAGAGCTGGGTCACCAGCGCCGAGTCTTGGTAGATCGTCTCGATCCCTTGGGCGATGGCATCGGTCGTATTGCGGATGTCGACCTTGCTGCCATCTATGTAGATATCCCCGCTGTCGGCCCTGAGTGCACCAGAGAGAATCTTGATCAGCGTTGATTTGCCTGCGCC
>Ga0070699_100002922_pt1 | contig 15196 bp, 11 predicted proteins | sample KBSK1503metaG_FD_65473 | JGI IMG/M metagenome (GOLD analysis project Ga0070699, IMG submission 65473) | Corn, switchgrass and miscanthus rhizosphere microbial communities from Kellogg Biological Station, Michigan, USA - KBS K1-50-3 metaG | ecosystem: Host-associated > Plants > Roots >...
AAATATCGCGTTCGCACGTTACATGGGCTGGCGCATGACATTGTCCGTGAGAAGCCGGCAAGTGTAGGGCTCGATCAGCGCTTTGTCATCATTGACGAGCGTGAGGCGGGTTTCATTCGCCGTGAGTCGGTCAATGCGTGGCTGGCGTCACATTCATTGGATGAATATCTTGACCCGGCCCTCGACCACTCGAAACGGGATTGGGTGGGACGCCAGCAGCTTCCGGATCTTTTGGACTCGCTCGCGCTGGCGTTCATCCGCTCCTCCAAAGACCGCCTCCTGACTCCCGAAGACCTGCGCGCCAAACTCGACGCGTCTCCTACGCCGCTGCCTCTCGCCGAACTCGGCTGGAGTATATACGCGGACTATCAACGCGCCTTGGCGTATCGCGGAGCTGTGGACTTTGATGATTTGATTCGCTTAGCATTAACTCTGCTCGAAAGCGACGAAGAATTTCTGGAACGGCTGCGTTATCGCTATCCATTTATTTTGGAGGATGAGGCGCAAGATTCGAGTATGACGCAGGAGAGGATATTATCTCTTTTATCGGGTGGTGCAGAGCCCCCCTCGTCCACTCCCTTCGGTCGGGACACTCCCCCCATTTTCGAAGAAAATGGGGGGAGCAGGAGGGGGGTTGGCAATTGGGTTCGAGTAGGTGACCCTAATCAGGCTATCTTCGAGACGTTCACGACTGCCTCGCCTGAACTCCTACGGGCGTTCATTCAAAATAATCCCAGTATCGACATGCCCGAGTCGGGGCGGTCGCAGCCGTCGATTCTAGCGCTGGCAAATCATTTGATCGATTGGGTGATGACGTCGCATCCCGACCCGAATGTGCAGACGGCGTTGGGAACTCCGTACATTGTGCCTGTCCCTGCTGAGGACCCTCAGCAGAATCCGCCGGATAACCCGGATGCGATCAAGTTTATTAGCAAGCGCTACACACCCGAAGATGAGTTGGAAGCGGTGGCAAAATCGGTGAAGGGATTTGTCGATTCGTTTGCCAAGACACCGGTCGAAGAACAGCCGACGATTGCAGTGCTTGTCCCGCGCAACACGCGCGGCGTGGAGATGGTCAACGCACTGCGTCAGCGTGGGATTGAGCCGATTGAGTTGATCTCATCCACGTCTGAGACGCGTGCGGCGGCGGGGTCGTTGAGTTATTTGTTGTCATATCTGGCGGACCCGCAATCAGCGAGCAAGTTGGCGCGCGCCTATCAGGTATGGCGCAGAGATGTCTTCGGTTCGAGCAAAGTTGTAGGGGCGAATGGCCGTACTGCTGAAGATGGGGAAGAAGGTGAAGATAAGGATCGTCCGTACGTCTCACAGATTCCGGCGTTATTGCGGAAGATGGTTGATGTGGAAAACTTCATTGCGCCGCACCAGGGTTATGACTGGCTGGCAGTTCTCGGTGAGTCCGAGGCGGAGCAAGTCATCCAGGAGTTGGGCGTTTTCCGAGTCAATGTCCAGCGATGGCTGAACGCGGTGACGCTGCCGATCGATCAGTTGGTGTTGACGCTGGCGCAGGATGTGTTCACCGAAGCGCATGACCTGGCGCTGGCGCATAAACTGGCGCTGGTGCTGCGGCAGGTGGCGGACGACCACGCGGATTGGCGCCTGCCTGAGTTGACGGCGGAACTGGCGGTAATCGCGAAGAATGAACGGCGCTTCATCGGGTTCTCGTCGGACGATTCGGGCTTTGACCCCGAACGGCATCGCGGACGGGTGGTGGTGACGACGATGCACAAGGCGAAGGGGCTGGAGTGGGACCGCGTGTATTTGATGTCGGTCAATAATTATGACTTCCCGTCGAACATGCCCAATGACCGTTTTATTTCGGAGCGTTGGTTTATTCGCGGTGGGTTGAATCTCGAAGCGGAGGCGCTGGCGCAGTTGACCGCGCTCGAGTCGACGAGTGAATATGACTGGTACGAGGAAGGCGCAGCGACATTGCGCTCGCGGTTGGATTATGTGAAGGAACGCCTGCGCCTGTTTTACGTGGGCATCACGCGTGCGAAGCGAGAGTTGATCGTGACGTGGAATTCAGGCAGGCAGGGCGATGCGACGCCGTCCCTGGCGTTGAGCGAGTTAATGGGATGGTGGGAGGGAAAATAACGAATGACTGGCGCGATTCATCAATTCTGCTTGAAGCACATATTATTGATTTATTTTTCAACAGATTTTTCAGAGTATTCACCGAAAACTCTTTGGCGCAACGCGTCAAAATCTAGTCGCTCAACTTCTTGTTCTTTTTCGCTTTCAGCTTCGAGTTCTTTGCGGATTTTTTCTGCTCGCTCATATGCAGCTTTCGATTGGTCATAAACCAGCTTCGTAGCTAATAACGGGATGATTGAGACAAGAGATGTTAGTGATGAAAGTGGATTATTTCCATTCACAGTTGTCAAAATGACATATGCCGATATGCCTAATAATACGACGGCAGTTATGATGCTTCCCCAAAACCAGAACTTTGCCTGCATATATAAATCTGATTCTTGCTTGTGGAAATTTTCCGTCCGGGTTGTTTCCTTCGCTAATCGTCTCCGCTTCGCTCTTATCCATTCCAGGCGGAAGAGAACATCGCGATCAAGTGGTGTTTCAAGCAGCATTTCTTCCAGATGGCTCTGATAGAGTTCATACTCATCTTTTGAGAAGTTCTCCCCCGTTGTGTTTATTACTATATTAGCTTCACTTTCAACAGCTTGTGATAACTCTAAAACATGGCTATTATCAGGTGATAAAGCTTTGGCACTTTCAAGCAATTGCAGGCTTCGGCTCACTAACAGTTTTCTTCGACTAAAACTATAAGCCAGTCTGGCTTGGGTAATTAGATTCCCAATTAAATCGATTAATTGGTTCGTATGATCTTGCGACCGTTTTTCAACTTCTGCCAGAACAGTTTTGATTAACCTGCTGTCGCTCAGTTGTCTGTTTAATTGAATTGAAATTCTTTTCAAATCCGAAAGCACTCGTGCTGTCTTTACAGGATCATCTCCCAAATTTTTCAGTTGTATTTGAATATTCGAAACCTGTTCTTTGGCTTCACTTATCAAAATAATGTTTCTTTCTGCTTTTGAATCTTCGGGGTTAAGTTTCAGAACATTTTGATATTTTTCAATCGCTTCATCCCACTTGTCTTTTTCTAAAAGAACATTAGCTTCTTCCTTTGTTTGTTCCGCGATAATTGAAACTTCTACACGTAAGATCGCTTCCACAGCAGGTTGCCAATTCTGTAATATTTCTCCACCCTTGCGCGCTTCATCTATTGCTAAAGTATAAAATTCCCTTGCCTCTTCAAACCGTTGAGCTCGTTCCAATGATTGAGCACGACCAAACGCGACGCGGGCTTCGAAAGGAACTCTAGTATCAGGGACAATTCCCCTTCTAATGTAATCCTCCGAGTTTGCCAGACGCTCTCTTGCCTCCCGATTATTCGGTTCAATTCGAAGTACTTCAGCGAATAAATCAATAGCTGAATAATATTCTCCAGCGTAAAACAGCCTGCGCCCATCAGAAAGTCTTTGTTCTATGTCAGATTGTTTAGATTCCCATCCGCCCACTGAAATTGTGGCGTTTGACGCTGAATGAACAGATTGCACTTCAAGGGATTTATCGTCCATTCGATTACGAATTTCCCTGAACAACTTACGAGCATCTTCTTCAAACTCAGTCTGAAAAGCTTTTTTGAGAAGGGTTCTAGCTTCACTTAGAAGCACATCAAGTTGGTCGTCTGATGATCCCGCAAGCTTCTCGCGGAGAGATTCAAGTTCTGCTTTGAAATTTGTTGCGTCGTCCATTAGACTTCTCCATGAACATTTTAGTCCTTGAGTTAAGTACAATTCAATTATATTGTATTATTGATATTATCTTATGTGGCGGGGATGAAAAACGATCTTGGATGGTGTGGACCTTACCCGAATGGTGACGATTTTTCGGCGGGACTGTTTGGATCTCTCCTAAAGGAGATGGCATGATGTTGAGTCCTATCTTGTCCGCTGGTGGGGAGGTTGTTGGGTTGAATGAAAAACGGTCTCGGGACGGAATGTCCACGAGACCGTTTTGTGTTATGTTATTTAGAAATACTGATCACATACTAAAGGAGAAAATTATGGTCAATGGAAAATGTCCTCACTGCGGGTCAACCGAGATATACGTCAGCCAAACTCCATTTAGCGATACATTTATGGTTAGAACCGATTCAGGTCCGGCTGTCTTTGCGGTCGAAAGCTATTTGTGCCTAGGATGCCGCGCGGTGGAGTTGCATGCGGCAGAACGGTCTCCAACTCTGTTTGGGAAGAGCGCGGCACTTGTGAATGAGGTACCGAAGAGCAAGAATTGGAAGAAGGTGGCTTAAACAGCAAACTTTTAGTAAAAACGGTCTCGGGCGTAATGTCCACGAGACCGTTATCATTTTATGAGAATACATTTGAAGATAATATTGTTCGCTAGGAGGGCGCAGTCCACGGTATGATTAGGGTTCTAAAAATAAATTTCAAGGAGAAACCCCATGATTGAAATGAGGCTTTCAACCGACCCGCGCGAACATGACGACCTCGAAGGTTTACGGAGCAATAGGAAGGTGTTTCTCAGGGTGCGGTGATCTCCATGCAAAAAATTCTCACAGATTTTACCGACACCGAGTCCGTTAAGGCTTCGATCAGAGAGAACTGGAAGAACTATCATTATTTCCTTGGGCGGGCGCCAAGCGTGGAACTATCCATCGGTAGGTATCTGACCTGGTTGATCACCAACATGCCCGATCACTTCATGAACCTGGTCGTCTGCACGGAGTTACCCAAAGAGGGGATTGAACAACTGATCGAAGAGACGCTGAGCCATTTCAAGACCCTGAACATCAAAAAACTCTCCTGGCTGGCAGAGGCGGGTGTGCCTGCCATAGAGATCAAAAGACATCTGCTGGCAAACGGTTTGACCTTCCGTGAATCCTTTGCCACCGAAATGGCGATTGATATGACTGGATTATTGGGAGATCAGCCCAAACCAGATGGGCTTGAGATTATATTGGTGGACGATGATAAATCATTACGGCAATGGATCCATGTTGCGAGTGTTGGATTCGGGGTCTCACCTGAGATGGAGGAGGTTTGGTTTGAGTTTTTTAATTACGCGGCATGTCGGACTCCCTTTCAAACGTATCTGGGGCTGTTGCATGGAGAACCAATCGCCACATCACAGGTATCCAACTCCGCAGGTGTGGCGGGGATTTACAATGTAACCTGTCTCCCTGAAGCGCGCGGACGTGGAATCGGCTCTGCGCTTGTCATGAAGCCATTGCTCGCCGCCCGCAAAATCGGAATGCACATTGGCGTCCTGCAAGCTTCAACCATGGGTTATAACGCTTACCGAAGACTCGGTTTTCAAGACTTTGGGAAGTTGAGTGTCTATTTGTGGGAGCAGAGTGTATTCGGTTAGATTTCCCCGCTTGGGAGTTATTAGGGCGGCGGCGAACTAACGGTCTCGGATGAGACACGGAGAGTTGCCTGCCCCGCCAGCCTCACCTGCACTGCACCACCCTGCCTGATTTTTGAATTGCCAAGCAATTCATAGCAAAGCATGGGCGGTGCCAGGGAACGCAGCGTGATGTAAACGTCTGGCATTCTACACTAAAGGCGTCTCTCCCCGAATCCGAAAGAGAGAGTGGATAAGTTATGGAGTCTTTATGACTCAGATTTTGAGAGGACTTGACCAGGGCATCCTCATAAAGGAAATTCGAGATACGAAAATTGAATTTGATAGGGTGCAATCAGGTATATAATATGAATATCTAGCTGGCCAATAGCGGCGGAAAGGCACGAGGAGATGTCAAAATGTCCGAATATGAGCAGGCCGTTTTTATTTCGTATGCATGGGGTGGTGAAAGGGAGGATATCGTCAATAAAATTGATGAGTCGCTGCAAAAGCGGGGTATCAAGATCATCCGCGACAAGCGAGATCTGGGATACAAAGGTTCGATTAAGACCTTCATGGAGCGCATTGGGACGGGAGATTGCGTGATTGTCGTCATCAGCGACAAATACCTTAAGTCGCCAAACTGCATGTTTGAATTAGTTGAAATTGCGGCGAATAAGGAATTTGGAAATCGTATATTTCCCGTTGTTCTTGCGGACGCAGATATCTATAAACCGGTCAATCAACTTCAATATATAAAATACTGGGAAGCACAGCTCAAGGAGTTGAACGATTCCCTGGAGGGTGTAGGGAGAGTCAACTTACAGGGCATTTATGAACAGTTGGATCTGTATGATCGGATTCGAGACAATATTTCGAGGCTTACAGCCATCCTGAGCGACATGAACACCCTCACACCGGACATGCATCGCGATTCGGATTTTGAATCGTTATATGATGCCATCGTAAAACGGTTGGAGGAAAACGCTTCAGACTCTGCGGCGGAGATGGCAAGCAGAGGATCATCAACACAGGCAGGCGGGACAATTAAAAATGCGGCAAGACCAGCACCTGCCGCAGTAAATTCTTCGACCAATAATAATATTCAAAATTCCAATGTTTCCGGCGGGTTTAATATTCAGGGCATGAATGTAAGTGGTGTGAGTATGCAGGCTGGCGGCGATATGGTCGGCGGAAATAAGACCACAACTGTGTATGGCAGCGGTGAAACAAAGAAGGCAAACCCTATCAAGGAGGGTTTTGAAAGGATCAACCAGCAGATCGATAAATTGCCAGAGGACCCGGATGTGGAAAAATCCTATCTCAAGATGTTCGTCAAGGATGTTGAAAGGGAAGTAACAAAAGGGGATGGCTTCAACGAAACGAAGCTCAGAAAATCGCTGAAGATGTTGATGCAAAACTCTGAGGCGATCTACGCCAGCGTGGCGGACATGTTGAGGTCGCCTGATACAAGTATGCCGCTTGAAATTCAAAACCTGCTCGATTGAGTAGAACTTCTACCGTCGATTTATGGTATGGGAGAGTTTGAATGCTACATTTGGATGAGATCCTGAAGGTTGATGATAGTTTTATACATCTGGAGGAATTTGTTGGTCGCGTAGCTGAGACCAATCAGTTTCAAGGGCAGGTTGACAAACGTTACGAGGAACGGGATAGCCACAAACGGATCATTGTTTTCTATGGGGAGCCCGGAATCGGGAAAACCATGCTGCTGGATAGGCTTGAGTTTGAATGTATCCGAATGAAAGTCCCTTATTCTCGGATCAATTTTGAATCTGGAACACGCAATAATGCGATCGAAATTCTGCGGGAGTTGGTGCGGGAACTGGACTCCAATGGCTTCGAAAGCTGGACCCAAAAGGAACAGATCTGGTTTTCAGCTGGTGTCAACGATTTAAATATTAACGTCGCGGCGCAGGGCGGCGGATATAACATTTCTGCTGACAATGTGACGGATGTAAATTTTAGCGCGGGTGGCGATATGGTTGCCGGAAACAAAGTGGAAGTCAAAAACAACACGATCAATGTATCCGCATCCACTCGCGCTGCTTTAGATCCCGCAGGAGCACAAACCTCGCTGACGGATGAGTTTGTCACAGCCCTGGGAGAATTCGTTAAACAGCGACCCGCGGCTATTTTGTTCGAAGGGCTCGACCATGAATATTGTTCCCCACAAACGAGAGCCTGGGCTGAGAGTCTGCTGGATAGGATCCGTGTATTGAAGGGGTATGGCGTTCTGCCGGTGGTGACTTATTTTAATGAACCGAAATATGAACGCAAGTTGGACATAGTGACCTTTCGGGCAGCATTGAAACCATTAACTGAAGAGCATATCGTTGAGTACTTTCGGGCGCGGCGGATCCCTGAAAGTATTATCCTGGCGGCGGCCCAGGACTGTATCAAAAATACGGATGGAATTCCTGTCAAGGTGCTGGCGCATGTGGATAATCTTATTTCTTCCCTTCAGAATGTGAAGGCAGATCTTGAGCGGGCCGCAAATACAGAAGTTACGCTGGTACAGGAGATATTGGAACCGGCACAAGAAACCTCTGTAAGTGAAACTGTTCCAGAAACCCTTGAGCAATCCGTTGAAAGTGCAATTTCGACAGAGATACCGGTTGCCATGGCTGAACTCCTTGAAACTGTTCAAGAGTCGATTCCTGCGATAGTCATGGAAGAACCTCAGGTGATCGAACAACCACTGGTTGAGATGTCAACAGTGCTTGTTGTAGTTGAGCCAGATGCAGCCGAGGCGGGCATCCGCGGTGTTGAGGTCATTTCGCCGGAGGTTGAAGAACAAGGTACAACTGAGGAAACGACAAGTGAGGCTCCTGTACAACTTGAGGTTGTTTTGCCCGAAGAAAAAACCAGCGAAGAGTCGGCCCCGAGAGTTGAAGCAGTTGAATCGGTGGGAGCTGAAGCGCAGGCGGATTCGGAAGTCAAACCACCTGTTCAGGAAGTTCCACAAGTCGAGATAGAGCAAGCTGAGTCTCAAGTACAGATAGCGGAACAAGAAACAACGCCTCCGCCTGCCCTTGAACCTGTTGCGGAGTCACCAGCCGAGGCCAACGCTGAAGCGTCGCCCTCAGCATCTCCCGCTATTGAGGTTCCCCCAACTCCGGTCAAAGTCAAAAAGAAGAAAGCCCCCCAGCCGATTCAGCCAGTCCCAGATGAGGCGAAGTTGAGCGCAGAGGCTCTTCGTCGCAGTCAGGAACGATTGAAAGAACTGAAATCGGAGGGGAAGAGTTCAACCGCGAACATGGTTGAACTACTGCTTGAACAGCAGAGCCCCGAGGTTGCAGAGATTGCGCGCCGATGTGCCGTACTCCGCTGGTTTAATGCGGATTTGATCGAAGTCCTGGCAGACCAGCCGATGACCTCCGAGCAGATCGCAGCCAGCATTGACATAATTTCAAGCTGGCGCTTTGTACAGAATTATGGCTATGGAATATATGCCTACCGGAAAGAAGTACAGCAACATTTGCGAACGGAACTGCAGGGGGCAAACCCGGAACTTTATGCGGACATTCATCGGCGCGCCTATGCTTACTTTGATAAAAAGCTGGGGTTATCCGCTTCGATCGATGAAATGATCTGGGTGATTTTGCCGAGCGAGCAGATCACGGCCTTGCGCGAATACCTGTATTATTTATTGCAGGTGGATGTGGCCCGTGGCTTTAACGTGCTCGGGCAACTTTTCCAAAGCGCCCAACGCCTGTACTTGCATGGCGAGGCCGCGATCCTGCTCAAATTTGCAGAAGAGGTGGATGGTTCTGCATTGGGCGAACAGCACAAAAATCGATTGACCTATTATGAGGCGGCCCTGGAGTTTGCCGAAGGTGCGGCGGCCTCTGCTGAAGGCAAATTGCGTGAATTACTGGTCAAACCGCTGGAGCCCGAATTGAACGCGCAAGTGTTGGGGCAGCTGGGCGTCATTCTGGCGGGTGGCGGAAAGTTCGATGAAGCCATTAAAACCTTTGAGCAGGCGCAGAGACTCTGGCAAGGGCTCAAACGCGAACGCGAGCGCGCGAAACTTTCCAATAATCTGGGGAATGTGTACATGCGTAAGAACGACCCGGGCCGCGCCGAACGGGCATTCACAGATGCCTTGAATGGCTTGAACAAAGTTGGCACGCCTTCTGAACGCGCCCTCACGCTGAACAACCTTGGGAATGTATATATGCAGAAGGAAAATTTGAGTACAGCACTGGACTACTACCAGAAAAGCCTGCAAACCAAGACCAGTATTGGCGATCAATATGGGGCCGCCAACACGTATTCCAATCTGGGAACGGTCTACCAGAGAATGGCGCAAGAAGCTTCGGGAAAAAAGCAGATGGAATTCCGTCAGCAGGCGGTTAATTACTACACCCGCAGTCTGGATTCTTATCGGGCATTTGGGGCGCGCTCGAACCAGGGGAAATTGCTCTTCAAACTGGCTTACTTTTATTATCAGGCTGGTGATAAAGCCAAAGCCAGAGAATATTTACCCGATGCGTTGGATATTTTCAGAGACCTGGAAATGCCTGACCTTGAAAATGCCAGCAAACTCGAGAAACAGTTAGGATAAAAAGATACAAAAAGGCGATCCGCAGGGACCGCCTTTTTTATTCAGCTGGCTTATTTACACGGTCATCATTTCTTCCATGGGCTGGTAGCCCAGTTCCTGGGTGAGTAATTCCTCATTGAAGTTTTCCTTTTCGGCGCGGACTTGATAGTAGTGCAGTACATACGCGCAGATTCCGAATCCAAGTACCAAAGGTACAACATAATAAAGACCACCCGCTATACGATCCGCTAGGAAAAAGAGGCCGTTCATCTGGTATTTCTCGCTATACCCAAATCCAACAGCGGCGAAATCCCGGAATAGTTCAAAGAACGGCATTTGGTGGTACATAATTAGATAATATTTTATACCCAGTGGAATGACGAGTACTGTTAGCAGTATTAACAAGATTTGAATTTGTAAAAGTCTTTTGATCTGACCCGAGATAAAAGTCTTGGTTCGACGAATGGATTCAAAGAAGCTCTTTTTTTCAAGGAGTAAGATCATGGGGTAGAAAACCCATACTGGAGTAAAAAAGAGAAACGGGACAGTGAACATCAGATATGACCAGGGCCAAAAGTTAAAGCCAGCCCTCAAACCGATGATAAGCATCAGGATCAACAAAGGGGAGAGGAATAAGAATATTTTCAAGATCATACCGAGCGACATCCCCTTCGTGAAGCTTGTCAAAGTCTTTTTAGGTCGAGCGAGAACGATGTTGGAGATTGTCAGCATAGCAGATCCAACGAAAAAGACGGGGAGGAGAGCGAAACCAAGCAGTAGGAGGTTTATTATCTCGTTGGTTGCAGAACCGCTGCTCCAATAGGCAATGTATAGCTGGTCAAGTGTAAAGAAAATCAAGATGACAATTGCCCAGAAAGGCCAAAATGCTATTGCATAGATTCTTAGGGTGGAACGGATCCATTCACCAAAATTCATCGGACGGATATATGTTGAAGTGGTCATTTTTCTCCTCACTGAAATAAAAAGCTAGTCTCGTTACGCGGTCATCATTTCTTCGATGGGTTGGTAGCCCAATTCCTGGGTGAGTAGCTCTTCAGAGAAGTTTTCCTTCCGGGCGCGGTACTCGTAATAAACAAACACATAAGGCAAGGTGTTCAACCCGATAATAGAAGCCAGGATGAAGGCAAAATTCCCCCCTTGTTCAATCCAGGAGGTAAGATCTGGTTGTCCGGTAGCCACCGAGTATACAATTGCAATGACGGTCACGATTAAATTAACCACGAGTGCCATCAGAAAGACCCGGCCAAAATTCCGCCAGAGAATTTGGAAGGATCGTTTGACTGAAGCCCGTAAACCTTTCTTTTCGAGTAACATGATCATGGGGATAAAGACCCAGACCGCCGATAGGAAGAGATAAATATAGAGCGTGGCGCCTATCCAAATGGCGCCCCCAGCAGCAGCGATAGTTTGGTTATTAGTATCAAGGCCAAGAGCTATTAAAACCCATGCCAACAAGAGCAAAATCAAGACCGATACAATGAGCGTAAAAGTTATGTAAACGACGGACAAAAGAGCAATTTTAAAGAATAAACCAGGGGATATACCCTTCTTAATGTTCCCCCAGATATTCAATCGTTTTCCGAGAATCGCGTCTGAGGCCATCATCAAGACCGGGCCAACAAATATCCCAGTAAATAATCCGATACTCAGCGTCGCATAATTGACAATGATATTCAAGATGATGATCGGAATAAAGATTTTCCAATAGAGTCGGAATATGGAACCTACGATTTCCCCAAAACGCATTGGACGGATATATGTTGAAGTGGTCATCGCTCTCCTCGCCTTACTAAAATAAAGGGATAATTTCCTTACACGGTCATCATTTCTTCGATGGGCTGGTAGCCCATTTCCTCGGTCAGCAATTCCTCGCTGTAATTCTCATGGCGGGCACGATATTCGTAATATACAAATACATAGGGTAAAGAGGAAAACCCAGAGAAAAGGAATAGCAAAAGTGCAAAAGCTGAACCAGTGGCAAAAGAGTCGCTACCGCCTCCAAGGAGCCAAGAGGCCAAATATGCCAGAACGGTAATAAATACAACGATGAAAATATCCATTTGCAGGATGCGAGAAAAGTTTTTTATGAGAATTTGGAACGATCTTTTGATGGAGGCTCGCAATCCTTTCTTCTCAAGCAGCATGACCATGGGGATAAAAACCCAGATCGGGAGAAGGATTATGTAAGAATAGACAAGAACTGGAAACCCGACATTGAAGTCCGTCCTGTTTACCAGGGCGAGGAAGATGGGCGAAATTATTAATATATAGCCAATGGATGAAATAGCGATCTTTAGAAATGCAAATGAAAATATCCCACTTAAAAAACTGCCCCAAACTTTCAAGGGCCTGCCAAGAATCGCATTGGATGCCATGATCAGGACTGGTCCAACGAATGCACCAACGATCAAAACCCACCAGGACATCACGACGAGGATCGTGTTCAATAATAGGACTGGAAACATGATCCTTAGATATAGTCGATACATGGTGCCTATTGTTTCGCGAAAGCTCATCGGACGGATATATTTTGAAGTGGACATTTTACTCTCCTCACTGAAATAAGAACTACCCTCTAGCTAAATAAACACTGTTTTTTCCTGTTGGTTGCGATTCGTATGAGGTTCGAATTTGAAAAACCTGCTACAAGGATGGGGCTGGTGTTGAGCTCTAGCTTGTCCGCTGGCACGGAAACTGGATGGCTGAGCGGCTTAACAAAAACGGGTTCGGGATATTATGTCCGCGAGACCATTTTGTATTTGATAGCGTGTTGTCGAGCATTTCGATTTTTCGGGCAGTACGTAGTACAATGAACACCGGTCACTCATTGGTCATTGCCTATCCGTGTGGGGAGTTTGAATCAGCGTTTGTAAGCAATCACAAAATGCCTTCCAGAAAACCGAATACTGGATCGACCCATCAACAACCCGAAGGTGAAATATCCAGCCGGGTTGAATCTACGTCTCAAAAAGAAAATGAAAGGAGTCTAACAAATGAACACGCCCATAAGTAAAACCAAGCCAAAGCGCCCATCCAAGGGTCAACGCAAGCATAATCGGCTGGTGAAACAGGAAGCCCGCAAAGCCAGTATCCCTGTGAATAATGCAAATACGCGCAAGCGCCCTGCATAAACGCTGAAGAAATATGAAACGGCCTCAAGACGTAATGTCCACGAGGCCGTTTTTGCTGAAAAATATCTACGGTTATTGCTTGGCTTCCACAACAGGCTGATAGAGCACAAACAAGCGCATGCTGCCGAGACGCAAATGTGAACCGCTGGCCAATGGATACTGTTTTTGAGGAACGAGTCTTTCCTCATTGAGCCAGGTTCCGTTTGCACTGCCCAGGTCCATGATCTCGTATCCATGTTCTGTCCAACGAATGACCGCGTGCTGCCTGGAAAGTCCCTGGCTATAACCACCCATGGGGGAAAGATCGAGAAAACCTTTTGGGAGCTCTGAGGTTGCCCCGACCCTGCGGCCGAGCATAATTTCTCCTCTGTAACCAATATAGGCAGGATTGAATTCGCCTTCGACGTAGACCGCGATCCCCTGGTCCGGAACTGCCGCCTCATTGACAGACCAGTATCGAATGATCTCAGAAACCACCGCTGGCATATTGGTCGTTTTGGCGCCCGGGTCTGCAAAAGGATCTTCCAATAGTGCGCCACATTTCCAGCAAACAACGGCTTCGAGTTCGTTACTTTCCTTGCAAATCGGACAGATATTCTCAGAAGCATTCATGATAAGTACTCCTAAATAAAGAATTTTTGCGTCAATAAAGTCTTGGCTACATCTTACCCCGGAAAACTTGAAACATCAACAAAGACAAAGACGCTCACATTTCAAATATCCAAGTTGCTCTGGATCGAAAACGGTCTCGAGATGTAAGGTTCACGAGACCGTTTTGCGTTTGTTGAGCGAGCGTTTATATATACGATGGAGAAAGACCCCTATAGAAATCCATTTCTATTTATTGGAGAGCCAGCCTACCAACCCCACCAGAAGATCAATTATTCCATAAATGATCGCGCCATAGAAGAGAATATATTTTCCTCCCATACTGCCGGAAAAAGCCATGGTTCCACAGGTAAGTACAATCCCAACGACCGTCCAGAGTAAGCCACGCGTCATCCGCTTTTTATATTGGCCAGCACGTGCATTTTTAAACACCTTTTCAGTTTCGGTAACGATCTTATTCGCAACGGCAGGTGTAACGCCTTGGTCCGTCAATTTTCTGGTGATGGCCTTTGGAGATTGTTTCTTGGCAAACTCCAGAGCGGCGAATTTATATAAGCCGGAATGATCCGGTTGGCTTCGGAGAGGTTCAGCGCTTTGGGGTTGGGAAGGTTTCAAATCACTTTGAATGGATTGGGAGGGTGCCACAGGTTGGGGTACAACTGTCTGTACTGGAGGATTGGAGACGGATGCCGTAGCGTAAGGTTGTGTGGGAGCAGAAGGAAAGATTCCCTTTTGTCGCAACGCCGTCGCTTTGCTTTGAGCTGCTCCATTGTTCGGATTTATCCGCAGGGCATTATCCAGGCAGAATAAGCGTTCCGCATCAATATCCACGACGGCTGAGAGCCATAGCCAGGCGTGTTCAGCCATTACATTATCCTGAGTAGCCCTTTTCAGTAATTGAAAAGCGCGTGCCTTGTCACCGGCTTTTGCCGCGCCAATGCCTTGTTGAAGTAAATTATCCATAAATCTCCATATTGAAACTAAATTACATAGTGCCGCATAACTAAGTAAACTTAAAATTTTGAATCCGTCTCAGATAACATTTCAAAAGTATACTTATTAATGAGACAAGCGGTAGAGGAATGTCCCCAGTTGAAACTGAGCCCACTTCCATTTTTCGATGTGCGCAGATAGTATCAGAATCACCCGCCTATTGACTTGGTAATTTTGTTAGAACAGGGGATTATGAATATCAAAACGGAAAGGAAAACGGTTTCGTAGACGTAATGTCCACGAGACCGTTTTGTGTTTAATAATGCTAATAATTTTACGAAGCCAGCAACACGGTTTCAGCCGACTCGAGAGAGGAATAAATTGGAATAATGGCTGGAATGCCTGTCACTTCCAGTACACTTTGCACTTCGGGAATTGGATTCAGGAGCACCATCCTCCCACGGCGGCTGGCAAGCGATTTGGCGGTCAACATCAACAGACGAATTCCGATGGAGGCGAGAAA
>Ga0070699_100002923_pt1 | contig 15192 bp, 12 predicted proteins | sample KBSK1503metaG_FD_65473 | JGI IMG/M metagenome (GOLD analysis project Ga0070699, IMG submission 65473) | Corn, switchgrass and miscanthus rhizosphere microbial communities from Kellogg Biological Station, Michigan, USA - KBS K1-50-3 metaG | ecosystem: Host-associated > Plants > Roots >...
GGCTGATGGGTCACCACGAAGACCGCGTCGCCCACGGCGGGGCGGCCGTTCCAGCCGTTGGTCAGGTCGAACAGGCGGCGGCCGATCACGTCGGCGCCGATGGCCGACCACGCGGCGCGCAGATATTCGGCACTGGCTGGAGATGTGTGGAAGTCGGGGTGACCGGTGACCTCGACGTTTCCGTTGTTATACCAGTCGAATAGCGGGCCGACCTGGTCGTTTGTGTCGGCGATGAAGCCGTCGAGTGACATGGAAGCCTGGGCGACCACTTTTCCCATTTCGGCATCCTTTCTGATCTGGCATGGTCGAGGATCTAATGGCCAAGCACCACCGCGTAGCGAAGGTGGGTCGCCTTTGACCCCTCGGCCACTCTGATGATCGCTAGCTGCACATGAGTCCTGCCCAGTTCCTCGAACAGCCGCGTACCGGCGCCGAAGAGCACGGGCACGAGATGCACATGAATCTCGTCGAGCGGCCGGCCCGCAGCAGTTGCTGGCCGATGCTGGCGCTGAACACGTCGACGTCCCGGTCACCGGCGGCGGCCGATGCCAGCTCGAGGGCCTCGACGGGATTGTTCCTCCTCCTCTGTCAGCGGGCCTTCCGCTGGATCAGGCCGAACTCCTCCCTCACAGCCTGAGCCGGCCGTGGGGGTCTCCCGGCGTGGCGGCTGGCCGGCAACCGCTCCGCGTGCAGAGTATGGAGCTCCACGGGCCGGCTCACCGGTGGGCTGCCGTGACACACCCTTCGCTGGCATCGGCTGCGCTCAAGCCGCTGCACGGTACTACCGTCACCCGGCCGCGGATTCATCGGTGGCGCGCAATGGCGGCCCCGCGGGTATGGTCAGGAGCGCTGGAAGTGCGCCGGGGACCGGCCCGGGCGGGCTTGGGGGATGACCGTTCCGCGATGAGCGTCCCGAGGCCGTCGAGGATGCGGGCCAGGCCGAACTCGCGTGAGGTGTCACGGACGGGCGAAACGGCGGCGGATGCGACAGCGGCGGTCAGCGCGGGGTAGCGGTCCGCGTGGGCCAGCAGCAGCTCCCGCCGTCTCTCGGTGGCCCATGGCTGGGTACCCGCCGCGCCCGGCCGTTCATCCGGGGGATGGCGAGATGTTCCTTCTGTTCGTTCATCCCGGCTACGCCAGCCGCGGATAGGCCGCACTCTGCTCGCCGCTGCTCACGACGCGCTGCGCGCGGCCGGCTGCCCGGAAGCGTTCCTCTTCGTCCACGAGCAGAACGAGCGGGCGCTCGCCGTTTACACGGCGGCCGGATACCGCCCGGACGGCTCAGACCGCGTGTCGGAGTTCCGCGGCATACGCGTGCGCGAGGTACGTCTCGTCAAGCAGGTCTAGACGAGCGGCGCCCGCACACCCGCCGGATCCGGCGTGCCCGGGCGGAGACGCGCGGGGGCTCGCGTCCCCGGCCAGATCCTCGTCCCTTGGGGCCTGGCCCTCGCGCATCTAGACTTCGCCCCATGACTGTCACCTCGGCTGGTTCCGTCATCGATGAGCGGGCGCTGATCGAGGGTGTCCGCCGCGGCGAGGGTGACGCCTTCGGGCGGCTGGTCAAGCCTTACCGGACCGAACTGCACGCGCATTGCTACCGGCTGCTCGGGTCGGTGCACGACGCCGACGACGCGCTCCAGGACACCCTGCTGCGGGCGTGGCACGGACTGTCCGGGTTCGATGACCGCCGGCCGCTCCGGCCGTGGCTGTACAAGATCGCGACCAATGTCTGCCTGGACCTCGTGGCCCGGCGGCCCAGGCGCTGGCTTCCGGTCGATTACTGCTCCGCTGGCGGTGATGAGCCCGTCTGGGTGGGGCCCTACCCCGACGAGCAGCTGGGGCTCCCGGGCGGGTATGCCTCGCCAGAGGCCCGTTACGAGCAGCGCGAGGCGGTGGAACTGGCCTTCATCGCGGCGCTGCAGCATTTGCCCGCCCGGCAGCGCGCCGTGCTCATCCTCCGCGACGTGCTGGGCTTCTCGGCCAGGGAAGTGGCCGGCATTCTCGACGCCACGCCGACCTCGGTGCACAGCGCCACGCAGCGCGCCCGGCAGACCATCCGGGCGCAGCTTCCCGGCCAGAGCCAGCAGCAAGCCATGCGGTCGCTGGGCGACCGTCGGCTCCGCGAGCTCGCGCAGCGTCTGGCCGACGCCCTGGAAGCGGGACAGGTCGAGGTGATCGTGGCCATGCTGGCCGAGGATGCGACCTTTGCCATGCCGCCCTACCCGGACTGGTGCCGCGGCCGCGACGCCGTATCCAGGTCGTGGCTCATGCCGGCCGGGTCCCCGACGGGCCTGCGCTACCGGTCGGCCCGGGCCAACGGGCAGCTGGCCCTGGGGGCCTACAAGCTAGAACCGGGGCAGGGCGGCTACCTCCCGGTCGCCCTGGACGTGCTGTCCTGGCACGGCAGCCAGATCGTCGCCATCACCGCGTTCCGCACTCCCGCGCTCTTCCCGCGCTTCGGCCTGCCGGACAAGCTGCCCCGGTAGCGTCGGCTCGCCGCCGCAGCACAGATGAATCCGGCGGCGCACAGCGGTATTACCTGACATGACGGACGCGAGTCGTGATCTGGGCGCGCTCAGCGGCCCGCTCGCCGGCGCCGCCGCGGTCGGCTCGCTGGCCACATCCGCGCTGCACAGCCTGGCCCTCACCGCCGATGGGACGGGCAAGGCGGCAATCGTCACCCCGCATCGCGGCGTCTTCCTGACCGGGGGCCCCGTGCATTCGGCCTCGTTCGGAATATTTACCGGCTGCCTGCCGCTGGCCGGGCGCCGCACCCGGCGCCTGCCCGAACCCTTCGCCACCGCCGGCCTGGCCGCCGCCGTCGCCGGGATGCTGAGCCCGCTCAGCCTCATCATCAGGCCCGCGGTGCGGCTCATTCCGGCCGCGCGCACGTCCGGGCTTGTGGTCACGGGAGCCGTCGGCGTGCTGCCCGGCCGATCCGGTCGGGCCGGACGGGAATCCCCGTGAAGGGGTGGCTGTCTCGCGCGGTGGCCGGCACGGTACTGCGCGGCGAGCAGCGACGGAACCGTTTCGCGCGGTGGGCCCATTGGTATCCGAAGATGCCCGCGGTCGATTCTCGCCGGTTTCAGGGGCCCGGCGAGCCGTATCCGCGGCACTGGCGCGCGTTCCCGGAGCCGTGGCCGCCGGTTACCGGGGACGACCCGGCGCTGCAGCGGGTCCTCGTGCGGGAGGTGGCCGAACTGCCGCGGACCTGGCGGGCCGTGGTCCGCGAACGCGACGTGGCCAGCCGGCCTGCAGGCGAGGTCCGGGCCCGGCTGGGGCTGTCCGACTCGCAGCAGCGGGCGATCCGCAACCGGGCCTGGGCCGAGCTGCGGGAGCGGCTGGCGGCGCGACTGGGCCGCGAGGGGCAGGCGTGACGAGCAGCATCGGCGTCGCCGCCGACGCGACGCCGCGTGCCCTCGCGCGGCGGCTCCGCCCGTTGCAGGTGGCGGTCGGGCTGCAGGGGATGGCGTTGTGGGTCCCGGTCGAGAAGCTGTTCATGTCCCAGATCGGGTTCGATGCCGGGTCGGTGGCGGTGATGGCCGCCGCGTACGCCGCGGTCGTGCCGCTGCTCGAGGTGCCGTCCGGGATCCTGGCCGACCGCGGCAGCCGCCGCCTGATGATGATGGCCGCGACCGCGGCGCTGGCGGCCAGCTCGCTGCTCGGCGGGCTGAGCCGGAACGTGCCGACCTACATCGCGGCCGCGATGATCCTCGGTGTGTACTTCGCGGTGAACTCCGGCACCATCGACAGCGTCGTCTACGACGTCGTGCTGGAGGAAACCGGGTCGAACGACCTGTACGAAACCTGGGTCGGCCGGGTCCGGATGGTGGAGAGCGCCGCCTTCGTGCTTAGCGCGCTAGGCGGCGGCGTCCTGGCCGGCTGGATATCAGCGCGGTTCACCTACTTCGCGACCTTGCCGTTCATGCTGCTCGCCGTGGCCGCGTTCCTGCGCTTCGACGAACCCCGGCTGCACCGGGCCGCGGAGCCGGTCGCGCTGCGCCAGCAGGTCGCGACCACGGTCCGGGCCATGACGCGGCAACGGGCCGTCCTGCTGGTCGTGCTGCTGGCAGCGCTCGCATCGGTGGTGTCGCAAACCGTATTCGAGTTCGGGCCGCTGTGGCTGGTCGCGCTGCACGCGGCTCCGGGGATCTACGGGCCGTACTGGGCGGCGCTGGTTTCCACCCTGGGGCTGGGCGGCTACCTGGTGAGCCGGCTGCGGCTGGGGAACGCCGCTACCGTGGTGCCGCTCGCTGTCATCGGGCCGGTCGCGGCGCTCGGCCTGGTGCTGAGCCGGTCCCTCGTGCTGGTGATCCTGGCCCAGGTCGCGCTGGCCCTGGTGCTCGCGGTCATCGCCATCCACGTCGGCAAGCTGCTGCACGACGCCGTGCCGTCCACGGTCAGGACCGGGGTGTCGTCCGGTGTCGGCACCGTGTCCTGGCTGCTGTTCCTGCCGTTCTCGCTGGTGTTCGGGTGGCTGGCCCGGGCGCGCGGGGTCGGCCCGTCGGCCTGGACCATCCTCGGCGCTGCCACTGTGGTGGCGGTCTTGCTGGTCGTCCCCGTGCTGCGGCCTGCGCGGACCGAGCCTCCGGCCCGAGCCCCCGCGGAGGGCGGTCTTGCCTGCCAGGAGCTGGTCGAGCTGGTGGCCGGCTACCTGGACAAGGTGCTGCCTGCCGAGCAGCGCGCAGCGATGGGCGAGCACCTGGCCGGATGTGACGGGTGCACGGACTACCTGGAGCAGATCCGCCTGGTCGTGCAGGCCCTGCAGCGATCGGCTGCCATGCCGGCGATCCCGGATGCCTGACCGGCGTGGAACTCGGAGACGTTGCCCACGAACGCTCGCTGGCCTGGACGACAGCTTCTGAACCACACCACTGGCCCGTGCCACTCCGCGTAATCGGCTCGTGTCCAGATGTGTACGTTACAGATGGTATTGGCATTGTGGCCGATCAGCGTGTAGTGGCAGTAATGACCGTCAGGCTGCTTACGCCTGGGCGGCGGGCTGTCCTCCGCTGACGGAGTGTCGGGGAGAACGCCCTCGCCGCCCGCGGCGAGGTCACCGTCGTGCGGGACGCCCGCTACGTCGCTCACGGCAACCTCGTCACCAGCTAAGGCGTCTCCGCCGGGATCGACCTGGCCCCGTGGCTCGTCGACCGCCTCCACGGCAGGCCGCACGCACGCCGTATGCCGCTACATCCAGTACGACCCGGCCTCGCCCTACCAAGCCGGGCTGCTGTACTGCCAAGGCGGGTGGACTGGACCGACGAGGGCACCGCCCGCCAGGCCCGCGGCCTCAAGCACCGCGCCCGGCACGCCTCCCCGCTCGCCCGGCGGCCCTACGACCTGCGCCACGCGGGCGTGTCCCTGGCGCTGAACGCCGGCGTATCCGCCACCGAAGTCGCCCGCCGCGCTGGGCACAGCGTCGTCGTGCTGCTCAAGATCTACGCCCACTGCATCGACGGCCAGGCCGACGCCGCCAACAAGTGCATCACCGACGCCCTCGGCGGCGATGACAGCCCTGATGACCAGGGCCAGGACGACCAGGCATCCTTACGGTACGTGTCGGAGCACGGCCACTGTCCGCGCTCCGGCACCTGCCAGCTGCGTCGCCCACGGACGGCGGCGGGGCAGCCTCGCTTCAGCGTGCCTGCGGCGAATAGGTGCCCTAGGCAAAGGCGCCCGCGAGATCTCTTGCCGCCGCTATGAACGCGCCGGCTCATGGGCCTGAGGCGATGGGCGTCGTCTGGCAGAGAGGGAGGGAAGGGGCCGCCGGCCTTCGTCCGGGTCGGCGATTCCGGCGAAGGGTTCCGGTGGACCGCGTGGCCGGCTCGCGCATGCAGAACTTCCCCGCAGCCGCCGGAGAGTGGGCGCCTTGTGGTCCTATCAGGCAAACCTGCTGCGTACCTACGCCGGCAGGCAGCACGTGGCAGCGCCGGACCTGGCCCTCGAGCTGCCGACCGGCTCGGGGAAGACCCTGGTGGGGCTGCTGATCGCAGACTGGCGCCGCCGTGCCAGGCGAGCCGCGTCGCCTATGCGTGCCTTACGAACCAGCTCGCCCGCCAGGTGGCCGATACTGCGGGCGATAACAACATCCCCGCTGTCTTGCTGACCGGGAGGGCATGCGAGTGGAGTGACAGGGACGTGAACCTGTACGCGTCGTCCAAGGCGGTCGCGATCACCGTTTACAGCCACGTCTACACTGCAACCCGGCTCAGAACGATGCAACCTGCCCGATACAATCCGTAACGCACAACAAATCTCGACACGAACTGATTTGGCTGACCAGTGCGAGGGAGGTGCTAGGCAGGTGATTGCCCCTGAGCCCGATGGCGGGGCCAGCCAACGACCCGCGCGGGCGGTCGTTGCGGTGCCGACCAGTTCCTGGCATGCCGGAATGGGGCGCTTCCTGGTGCCGCTGGACGGCGTGCTGGAGGGCGGCCGGACTGACCGCGGTGAGTATTGCGTATGGGTCAGGGCAGGGCAGCGCGCGGTGCCGGTGGTGTGGCCCGCTGGTTTTCGCGCGCGCCTTGACCCGCTGGAGCTGCTCAACGCGGAGGGCGAGGTGGCGGCGCGGGCCGGCGACTGGATTAGCGTCGCCGGGGCTGAGATGCCCGCCGACCCCGAAAGCCCGTGCATGCTAGGGCAGGAGTGCGCGTTCCACGTCCAGGACGAAATGCGGTAAACCAAGCGCGGATGCCTTGGGGTGCCGTTCCCGCCCGTTGCCTGATCACAAGCCCTCTCCCCTTCCTGACCCTGGCCCGGGCGGGCGCCCCCGAGCGCCCGCCGCCCCGATACGGCTCAGCAAGTTCGGCCTCGCCGCCATCGCTGACACCCGGATAGAGCGTGCCAGTGTCGGCCTCGGCGACAACCCCGGGCACGGTCTCGGTCACGGCCCGGAAACCGTGTGCCACGCCGGGAGCAACGACGACCGGGGCACCTTCTCGCCAAGTGCGCCGCTGATCTCGGCAGCGAATCAGGATCTGTCCGCTGCGCACCCGCGGCACCTCGTCGCCCTGGGTGCACGTGCATCGGGCCGGCCTCGCCGGCGGGCACCCGGCCACGGCGACCATCAATCGCCTCAGATCCCTGAGGCCAGCCAGCCAGCATATGAAAGCCCGCCTCGCCCGGCGGTGGAGGGGTGCAGGCAGCAAGGGTCATCCAGCCGTCCTGCCCGATCGCCGTTCACCCGGCGATCCGTTGTTCCCCCGGGCCGAAGGGCCGCCCGGCGGTCCCCCTCCCTAGCCTGACGGCGCCGGAACGAGGAGACTATCTGGCATGGCGCGTGGGTGGTCACGGCTGCGCAGGTTGTCCGCGCCGATGCGGGTGGCGTGGCCGGCGGTGCTCGCCGTCATCGTCGTGCTCGGTGCCGCCTGCGGCGGGGGCACAACGGCCCAGCCGGGGACCCGGTCTGCGGGAGGTGCAGCGCAACTGCGGATCGTGGCGACGACCGTGCTCTCGGCCCGGATGCGAGACCTTACCGTCGCCTCGCCCGCACTCGGCGAGACGGTGAAGGTCCGGCTGCTGCTTCCGGTGCACTACCTGGCGCGGCCCGGGGGCCGCTGGCCGGTTCTTTACCTGCTGCATGGCTGTTGTGACACCTATCAGAGCTGGACTCGGTCGACCGACGTCGAGGCGCTGACCGCGCACAGCGATGTGCTCGTGGTGATGCCCGATGGCGGAAAAGCGGGTTTCTACTCCGACTGGCTGACCGGACCGCGCTGGGAAACGTTCCACCTGGCCGAACTGCGGCGGATCCTCGAGCGAGACTACCGGGCCGGCCCGGTCATGGCGGTCGCCGGCGCGTCGATGGGCGGCCTGGGCGCCTTGGCCTACGCGGCCCGCCACCCCGGCCTGTTCCGCGCCGCCGCGTCCTTCAGCGGGATCGTCGACACGCGCCTGACCCCGCAGGAGCCGATGCGATACGTGGACCTGGTCCGCTCCCAGGGTGAGGACCCCAGTCACCTGTGGGGCGACCCGCGCGGCGATTCTGCCGTGTGGGCCGCGCACAACCCGTATGACCTGGCGCCCAGACTGCGCGGCACGCAGCTGTTCGTGGCGGTCGGCAACGGGCAGCCCGGACCGCTCGATCCCGTCGGCACGGCGGCCAGCACGATCGAATCGTCGCTCGCCGCGGAAAACGCGGCCCTTGCCCGGCGGTTGCGCGCGCTGAAGATCCCGGCTCAGTTCGACTTCTACGGCCCGGGCACGCACGACTGGCCGTACTGGCAACGGGATCTGCACCAAGCCTGGCCGCTGCTTCAGCACGCACTCGGCACAGGCTGAGCACGCCCGGCGGCGATTACCGGCCCCGGCGCCAAACGGCAATGCCGGGGTCAGGGTCCGGGGCCTGTCAAGGGGTTGTACGTACCGGCATGCCATGCCGACACGGCGACGGAGGTCCGGTATGTCGACGGGAATCGGCCAAGATCACCTCGTAATGAGGAGCTCCGTTGCGCGTTCAGTCTGCCATCAGTGCTGCTGTCACGACCATCACGAAGACGATTACCGTGGCGACGCCCCACATGGACGGTTATGTGGCTCGAGGGGCGAGCATTATCGAAGATCACCACACGGTGCCGTCGGGCCTGCGGCGCGACGACGAACCACGGTTGTCGTCTTGCTAGATCAGGATTCACCCCGGCTCGGTAGCCGGGCAGGCGCCTCCGGGCAGGAGGAGATGACCGCGAAGGGCCGCTCACCTGGACCGCAGGAGCCGGGCGCTATCTTGGGCCGACAGCGCCCCGTTCCGTGTCCTGGGCCTGCTGCCCCCGCAGCGGCGCGAGGCCCAAGAGAACGCGCAGCGACGGGCTGTCGCAGCCTGGATTGAAGCTTCGCCCGCGGAACCCAAATACCCGTCGGGCTACACGTTCGGGCCGCAGTTGGACCCAACGATCTTGCGTCTGGTGAGAGCCGCCTCAACTCGGCCTCATCTCGCAGAACAGCAGCTCTACCCTCTAGCCAGGAACTATCCCAAGGCTGTGGTGATGGCAGGCAACACGGCGCTGACCGAACTGCTAGCTATCCGTCCGGCTCCTCCCGCGGACGTGCTGAACGCGCTAGAGGAAGCCGTCGGCGACTGCGACTGCGGAATCTCGAGGACTACCGCGCGGCACTAGTCGCGCTGACGCGAAGCGCCGACGGGGTGGTACCTCGCCCGGCCACGGGTGACTTACAGTGATTGCCCTCAGGTCTGGGCAGGTCAGGCAGGTTGCGCGGACGGTGTCCGTGGCTGTCCGCGCGAATCGGCGGATGAGAGCCCGCGGGCACGGACACATAGCGGACATCGTCGCTGCAGCCAGCATCATCCGATGGTGTTTTCACAGGTCAAAGGCCATGTGGATGTACAGGCAGGAGCGGTCTGTAAAACCGTCGGCTCAGCCTACGTTGGTTCGAACCCAACACCTGCCACGTAAAAGCCCAGGTCAGAGCCGGTGACGTGATCTTGCGTCACCGGCTTTTCCGTGCAGAACGAGAGGTTACGAAAACCGTCGGCTCTGTTCCGTGGGCTATGCGTGGGCCGGATCCGGGCATCGCCCGGCCTCTGCGGATATCGCCTCAGATGCCGCCTGATCTGCGAAGACACTAGTGACGACTAGTGTCTGCATGCGGTACTGCGGGTCGGCCGGGCCCGGTGGCCGTGGGCTGTGCGCGGGACAGGGGACCGGTTCACGTACAGATAGCGGACAGGGTCTGGGGTGGTGCCGACGGTGCGTATAACCGCTCGCTTTGGCGCCTGGTGGCGGATGCGTGTTCAGGCAGCGCCCCTGCCGCAATGCTGCCTCTTTCGGGTCTGCGTCGGCGCGTCTCCTGGCCATGCCGCCTCCTGATCGAGCTGATCGTCAGGACAATTTTGCCCATCATGAACAGCAGCAGGACGCCGACACGCCGGACTGCCGCAGGAAACCACTTGCACACAGCCCGTACATCGCATCTTACGGTCCTGATTATCCCTGGCCCCAGGACGTCATCCGGCATAATTCCCTTGACGGTCACGGCAGAATCTGCTTTACAGCCTCGCCGCTGCCCGGCTGCGCCCTGAGCCGGTCGATCAGCCCAGCGACCGCAAGCAGGTCACCGGCACTGAACGCGCAGCGGCCCGCCGCGATCACCGCAAACAGATCGACGGGCACGACATCAGTCCAGGCGGCGGGAAGAGAGAACAGGCGGCCATCCTCGTCCCGGCAGTAGACCCGGTCCTCGCCCCAGTTACGGCGGTGCACCACGAACTCGAAGTCACGGCCGCACAGCGGATGGAACCGGTGCGTCACCCGGACACGACGGTACCGATCGTCTTCATCCGGTGTAGTCGACGGCGTTGTCCAACGCTTATGCGGAACGGTTCGTGCTCACCGCCCGGACCGAGGTCACCGACCTGATGCTGATCTTCGGCGAACGGCATCTGAGGACAACCCTGACCTGTTCGACCCGTCGCAGGGTGCGCACCGGGTACCTGGCGTCTTCCCGCGCAAGAAGTCGTAACGTCGTAACCTGGACAAATGATCGGAGCGCACGTGGGTCTGGGCATGCGATTCGCATCTCGGACATGATCGGCAACCTCGCTCGCGGCCTCATGGCCCCTCGACACTCATCTTCCCATGGACCGGCCACTCGCCAATATAACCATCTACATTCATAGAGCTAATCCATCCTGGCTAGCGACCGTCTTCGGCCAACTGGAGGACCCGGATCGCCTGGACGATTGTGGTTGCGTGTTACGGGCTGGGCACCGCTCGCCTTGATCAGATACGCGCTCATCGGCTACTTCAGCGCCGACGGCGCCTCCGCGTTCGTCCCGATACCGCCCGGGCAGCGGCCGGACGGCCCCCGCACAAAGGCCCGCCCATCCTTCTTGAGCAGCCTATATGTCTGCTCCTGCGTCAGGGCAGCACTGCCGGGTGCAATGGCGGCTTCGCCGATCGCAGCCCGGGTCTCGATCAGCAGCGCGCAGGCCGTTCCCTCCTCGCTCGCCGCGGTAGTCGAACAGGTCCGCTCCCCGCCGCGAGTGGGCGACAAACGGCCCCATTCTCCGCCGCCGCTGGGGCGCGTACCTGCGGCCTGACTGATGAACGAGCGGATGAGTTCGACGTCCTCATCCCGCCTGAACAGTGGCGCAGCCCCGCCCGCCAGGACGAACCACCACCGCTCATCGAGACCTTCTCCCACAAGCTAATGTGCCATGGTGATCACGCACGGTTACGCGGTCCGTCTCCAGACCGATGCTGTCTCGGTGACGACGGAGGACTCGTCCTCGCGGGTGCGAATGTGCGGCGGCACCGGCGACCAGCAACGCCGGATATGCGCGGTCATCGGCCACGCCACCTCGTTCTGGACCCGGCGCTCCCTGTGCGCCGACCAGTCTACCGGACCAAGAAGCAGTTCAGGTCATGACAGCCGCGGTGCTGGCCATCACAGCCGTGCCCCATACCGAGCCGGCATAGCATTGCTGTCCGAAGCCCGCCACCGACCCCAGAAACGCCTGGCCGCCGGGTCTTCCCTCATCCCACACGGTGCCGGGTAAGGCAGCCCGGTGCGCATATTGCCCGGATATGGGCAGCCACATCCTGAAATGGCAGCAGACCGGCATCCGCACCTAACGAAAGCCTCTTTGCGTTCCTTACCTTCGCGGTCATCGCGGTGGGTGACTGGTGATCAGCCAAGGCCGTCGGCCAGCGCGTCCCAGAACGCGATCTCGTAGGCATGCAGGGCCAGGGCCGCCCGCACCGCCTCGCGCGGATCTTCACCCGCGGCAAGCCCAGCAGCGACAACCGACGCCGCCTGCTCGGTGAAGCCTGGCGGCGGCCCGGCGAAGAACCGGAAGAACCCGACAGCCCGCTCAGAAAGGCCGTAATGGGTGACCAGCGCCTCGGCGGCCCGGCCGCAGTAGCCACCCCACTCCTCCAGGTTGGCCAGCATCGCCAGCGCGACCCCGCTGCAGGTCCCGAACAGCGCGCTCCAGGCGAGATACGCCGGGTATGCCTGCGCCAGCGGCTGCGGCTGGTAGGCCCGCAGGTCCCGCTCGTGCCACCCCAGCGCGGCGGCGAAATCGGACAGCAGCCGCAGCGCGCGCAGCTCACCCTGCGCCAAGGACAAGAACATCTCACCGGCCGGCGGGTCCGGGAAGCGGGCCGCGAGCAACGCGAAACTGCGCTGGTCGCTGCCCACGATGCGGAACTGCTCGCCCGCCAGCCAAGTCAGCCTCTCCCGCGGAACACCGCCGGCCTCCAGCAAATCAACAAACCGATTCCGGCTCGCGCCGGCAGAGACCTCCTCGCGAACACGCCCGATGAGGTCGGAAGCGAGCTGGCCGGACCTGCCTCCCACGCCAGCACCCTACCCTGGTTCAGCCAGCCCGGGTCGGCCGCACCCGCCGCGCATGCTAGGCCAGACGGTAAAGGACCGGCATCGCTGCCAGGTGGTGGGCTTTCAGGTTGGCCAGCATGTAGCTGCGGAAGGACTTCTTGGGCAGCTGGCGGGCCATGAACAGCAGCAGGTTGCCATCCCAGCGGGCATGGTTGATCAGCACGTAGTCGGACTGCTCGCCCTCCAGCGGCTCGAGCAGGGTGGAGTTGTCCAGGCCGGTTTCCGCCTCATACCAGCCGGCTAGGTAATCCCACACCTCGACGGCCAGGGCAGGGTCGTCTCCGGCGAAATAGTTGAACAGGAACAGGCCGGGGCGGGTCTTGTCCACATCGCCGACCCGGCGCACGTTCCGCGCGGCGACCTGGTGCACTCGGCGCGCCTTCTCGGTCAGCGCCGCTGCGAGGGCCTGCCAGGCGGGAGCGGCGCGTACCTCGCGAGCCGCCTCCGGCGAGCTGGTCTCGGCCAGCACGGCCACGTCGAACCACGCAGCCGGGAGCGTCGCGGGCCGGTCCTTGACATCGCCCCCGGGCGGCGCGAACACGACAGCGTCGTACACCGTGACCCGCTCCACCGCATCAAGCCCGGCCAGTTGACGAGCCTGCCACTTCAGCACCCCGAACAGCTGCTGCTTGTCCCGGCTGCGACGGAGCACCGGTCCCGGACGGTGCGCGGCCCGCACCTCCGCAGCCAGGTGGAGATATCCCAGCGGGGCAGGGTCGATGAGATGGACCTTGGAATACCGCGGATCCTTGCTGGCCAGCTCAACCGGCATGATGATCCCCTAACCTGCGCGCCAGGCCACACCGGCCCGGCCGGACTTGGGTCTCCCGCCGCCTCCACCATAGCTCCGGTGCGTGAACCGGGCCGGCCATCAGCCCGCGGAATGCGGGAAGCGGTGCCCGGCCGCCTGGCCCATAGCGGCCGCCTACGTCGGCTCATGGCGCTGACCTGCGGGAATATCAGTTGGGAGAGGTCCTGATCGCAGACATCAGAAATACATCACGCTAGGTAAACCGCCCAGAAGGCGGGTCGGGCACGCAGATGGTCCTGGCAGCAGCTAACAGGGGCGGCGGTCCGGTGGATCGGCTCGGTGGCGTGCGCGGCGCTGAGGTCATGGGCCATGTCGTCCCTCGGCGTGAGCGAGGCGGCGGGCGAGTTCACCGATGTCACTGGCGCTGATCAGCTCGCGCGCGGTGGGGTGACCGCGGGGCGGCATGGCCCAGTAATCGCCGGTTGCGCGGCCGCGCAACCGGCGCCACTGCGGGTACTGGCGTGTGAGCCGGTCAAGGTCGGCATCCTTATCGTCCCCGCTTGGGCCGGCCGTCATGGCGGGCGGCGGCCGGCGGCGGGCGGGCGGCTGCGGTGCTGGAGGCCGGGGCGGGCCGGGGCCTGGATGGCCGGATTTTCCATGCGGCTGCCTCCCTGACGGCGCGATCTGCCGGGTTATCCCCTCGCAAGCTGGCGGCTGGTGGCGGGCGGTTGGGCTTGGCCGACTGGGGCTGGCCGCGATGACGCGGCGGTGCCGCCGCGATGACGCGGCGGTGCCGCCGCGATGACGCGGCGGTGCCGCCGCGACAGCCATCACGTGCTGTCTGCTGATCCGCGACGGACGCTGGGCCTGTCTGGCCGGGCCACGGGCCAGACGCCAGGTGGTGCAGCACCGGCGGCCGGATAGCGGGCCAGGGGCCCAGCCGGGAAGGCCAGCGGCCTGAATGCAGCCAGCCTCGCCGTCTCCCGGCGAGGTGACCAGGTTCTGCCGGCCGCCAAGGCCGGATCATGCATCTCCGGCGGCGCCTGCGGGGGAGGGGCGCCACCGCAGATCATGCCCGGCACCGGCTCGTCGCGCTCGCTGCCGGCCGGGTGAGGAGGTGAACCGTGCATCTCACCCTCCAAAGCGCGCGGCCCACGGCTCGCATTACACCCCCGTCCAGCCAGGCCCGGACGGCCGCCGCGGGCCCGCGATGCGCAAGCAAGGCAGTGTCACGGGCAGGGCCGACGGCTCCGGCACGCCGTGACGCCGCCAGGACAGGCTCGCCTGAGCGTTGCGAGCCGAGGGCGGCGGCTGGCCCTTGGCGGCGTGACTGCTGACTGCGCCGGGCCGGGTGAGGATCCAACGCCGTCCCTGCCCGGCCGCCATGATGTAACTCAACGCAGTCCGTCGCCGCTTTTCTCATCGATATGGATGATCGGGCCAGCCGCACAGCACGACGATCCGGCCCGGAACAGCACGGCCAGGGTTATCGGCGCCTTGACCGGTCGCACCGGGCGGGCACAGCCCCGGGGCGCTGCCCGGCCGGCCGGCAACCCGACACGGCCGGCGGGACCAGCGGCGGGCCGAGGACACTATGCGGCCAACCGGGACGGCCAGGACCACCAACCTTGCATGGGAGGCGGCGTGGACCCCTTTCACATGGAATCCATCACCGCGGGCGGGCACTGCGCAGTGCTGCGGATCGACGGCGACATCGACGCGTACGCCGCCCCGCAACTCCGCGACCGGGTGACCGATCTGGCTGGTCACGGCACAGTGCACATCATCGCGGACCTGCGCGGCGCCGGTTTCCTGGACTCGGCCGGCCTGGGCGCGCTGGTAGGCAGCCGCAACGAGCTTCGCACCCGCGGCGGGTCGCTCACCCTGGTGGCCGGCACCGGCCCGATCCTGCAGATCATCCGGATGACCGGGCTCGGTGACGCCTTCGCGGTGCACTCCTGCGTGCCGGAGGCCATCGTCGCCGACCAGCACTGGCAAGCGGCCGTCATAGGTGAAGGCGTCAGCACCGGGGAATGGTGCCGCGCACACCGATTGCTGTGAAGCCGCCATCCCCGGCCGGG
>Ga0070699_100002924_pt1 | contig 15191 bp, 4 predicted proteins | sample KBSK1503metaG_FD_65473 | JGI IMG/M metagenome (GOLD analysis project Ga0070699, IMG submission 65473) | Corn, switchgrass and miscanthus rhizosphere microbial communities from Kellogg Biological Station, Michigan, USA - KBS K1-50-3 metaG | ecosystem: Host-associated > Plants > Roots >...
GAGATTACCGATCCACAGCAGCGCTTCTTCCTCGAAACTGCCTGGGAAGCGCTGGAGAATGCCGGCTGCGATCCGGAAAGATATCGCGGGCGCATCGGTGTCTTCGGCGGTGTCAGCATCAGCACTTACCTGATGCACGTCTTCGGCGATCCGGACGTGCAGCAGTCAGTGGACGCGCTGCAACTACTGATTGCGAATGACAAGGACCACTTGCCGACACGTGTCTCTTACAAACTCAACCTGACCGGGCCGAGCGTTAACGTTCAAACAGCCTGTTCGACGTCTTTAGTGGCTACCCACCTGGCGATTCAGAGTCTATTGAGCGGCGACTGCGACATGGCGCTCGCCGGCGGAGTGTCGGTGCATACGCAGCAGGATCGTGGCTATCTTCATCACGGTGGCGGCCACCTTTCACCGGACGGACACTGTCGCACCTTCGACGCCAAAGCACGTGGCACGATCGGCGGCAGCGGCGTCGGGATCGTGGTGTTGAAACGGCTCGACGATGCGTTGGACCAGGGCGACACGATCCACGCGGTCGTGAGAGGCTCCGCGATAAATAACGACGGCTCGATGAAGATCGGGTATACCGCGCCGAGCATCGAAGGACAGGCGAAAGTGATTCGAGCGGCTGAGCTGATGGCTGAAGTCAGGGCCGATACGATTGGTTACGTGGAAGCGCATGGAACGGGCACCGAGTTGGGCGATCCGATCGAGATCGCCGCGTTGACGCAAGCCTTTCGCGCACACACGCGCGACAAAGGTTTCTGCGCGATTGGTTCGGTGAAGACAAACATCGGCCATGTTGATGCCGCTGCCGGCGTGGCGGGATTGATCAAAGCGACGATGTCGGTCGAACACGGAATGATTCCGCCCAGTCTGCACTTTGAAGAACCGAACCCGAAGATCGATTTTGCCAACAGTCCTTTCTATGTAGCCGACAAGCTGATCGAGTGGAAGTCGAACGGCGTTCCGCGTCGCGCGGCGGTGAGTGCATTCGGTGTCGGCGGGACGAATGCGCATGTGATTCTCGAAGAATTTCAGCAGCCCGGCTCAGCGCCGGCGACCAGGCCGTGGCCCATACTGCTATCGGCGCGAACCGAGTCTGCACTCGAAAACGTGACCACAAACCTGCTGCAGCATTTCAAGCAGTATCCCGATCTGAACGTTGCCGATGCGGCTTACACGTTGATGGTGGGTCGCAGGCATTTCGGTTACCGCCGCATGTTCATGTGTGAAAACGTCGCTGAGGCGGTGTCGGCGCTCGAGTCTGGAAACTACGAAGATTCGTGGGCCGATGAGACGCGTAGTCGTCCGCTTGCGTTCATGTTTCCGGGCGGTGGCAATCAGTACCTGAACATGGGCGCTGAGCTTTACGCTTCCGAGCCGACTTTCCGTGAGCAGTTTGATATTTGCGCGGAGCTTCTCAAGCCGGGCAGCAATTACGATTTGCGAGCGCTGCTTTACGTCAACGAGCAATCCGAGCAGGCAGTGGAGCAACTGCATCAGATCGGTGTGGCACTGCCGGCGATCTTCGCGACTGAATACGCACTCACAAGACTGTTGATGTCGTGGGGTATGACTCCACAGATAATGTTGGGCCACAGTCTCGGCGAATACCTGGCTGCGTGTTTGGCCGGTGTGCTTTCGCTGGAAGATGCGTTGTCGCTCGTCGAGCTGAGATCGCGGCTGTTGAAGGGTCTGCCGGCTGGAGCAATGTTGAGTGTCTCGCTGCCTGAGCAGGAGACCAGGGCGTTGATGGACGATGAGTCGTCGCTGGCTGCGATCAATGGACCAGCACACTGTGTGGTTTCCGGGCCGCCCGATTCGATTGCCGAACTGGCGCGCAAGCTGAGCGAGCGCGAAGTGGAACACCGGCAACTGCTGATCCCCGTGGCGGGCCATTCACACGCCGTAATTCCGATCATGGATGCGCTGACTGATTTCGCCGGCAAGTTGAACCTGAACGAGCCGCGCCTTCCGTATCTCTCCAACGTTACCGGAACCCAGATCACTGCCGCGCAAGTGTCCGATCCCACGTACTGGGCCAGTCACTTGCGACAAACCGTTCGTTTTGCCGACTGCGTGAGCGAGTTATTGAAGAATCCTGAACTGATCTTGTTGGAAGTAGGTCCGGGACAGACGCTCAATTCGCTGGCCAAATTGCAGATGGATGACGAGCGCAGCATGTCGGTTTTATCGACGATGCATCATCCGAAGACGCCGCAGTCGGATCGCGCGTTTCTGGCGAATACACTCGGACGGCTCTGGCTGGCCGGCGTCAAGATCAATTGGACCAACGTCTATGCCGGTGAAGCGCGACGACGAATTCCTTTGCCGACGTACCCATTCGAGCGACAGCGCTACTGGATCGACGCGCCGTCGGCAAACGGTCAGCAATCGGCTGCATCGTCTCGTTCGCGATCTACGTCCGCAGCACCCGAAGCAGCGAAGGCCCCTGGGAAAGTCAATCTCCGGCACGCGCGGCCTGCTTTGCACAATCCTTACGAAGCGCCGCGCGATCAGACCGAAGAATCAATCGCCGAGATCTGGCAGGACCTCTTCCGTATCAAGCGCATCGGAGTTCACGACGACTTCTTCGCGCTCGGTGGCAGTTCGCTTTTGGCAATCAGGCACAACAACCGTTTGCAGCAGAGTCTGGGCGTGACGTTGTCGCCGAACATGCTGATCCAGTTGTCCACGGTCGCGAAGCTCGCAGAGTTTGTGAAGACCAATGGTCCAACTACCGAAACGGCGCCGGTGGAGGTTGAGCCCGAGTCGTTTGCGCCGCTGCTCCAGCTGAAAGCCGGAAATCCGGCACAACTGCTCGTGCTGGTACCGCCGCTTGGTGGTGGGCTATTCGGCTATCGCACTTTGGTTGACAGGCTGAACATCGAGCAGGCGATCTACGGCGTGCAATCGCCGGCGCTCGTCGGAGGGGCAGATCCCTTTGAGACTATTCAGGAAGACGCGGCGCACGGCGTACAATCGCTACGTGCGATTCAACCTGAAGGACCATATTTCTTAGCGGGTGCTTCTTACGGCGGTGCGGTTGTGTTCGAGATGGCCCACCAACTGCGGGCCCAGGATCAGGAAGTAGCGCTGCTCGCTTTGTTTGACAGTCCGCATCCTTCCGACATGGATGCTGATCCGAATGACGATGCGGAGTTGCTGGCGTTGATGCTGCGCGTGCTGCTTGACGTACCTGTTTCGACGGACGAGTTGAGACGGCTTGGCCCGGTTGAGCAGATCGATTACGCGCTCGAGAAGGCGCGGGCTGCGGGCAAGATCCCCGCGGATCTCAACCTGGTGCGCGCGCGGCACATTGCTAACTTGTGGAAGTGGAACGTGAAGGCTTTGTTAGGTTACCAGCCGCAGCCTTATCCGGGACGCGTTACTTATTTTCGCGCAACGGAGCGAACTGGAAGACTGGTGAAGGTTCCGGAAACCGCCTGGACCGAGATTGCGGACGGCGGCATCGAGATTCACATCGTGCCGGGAAATCACTATTCGATTTTCGAGCCTCCAAACGTTGACGTGTTGGCGGGGAAGATAAAACGGCTGCTCGACCGAGGACGCGGGAGATGAGCAAGCCGGCGAAGTATGCAGCCCTCATCCTCGCGCTGTGCTCGCTCTGTTTTGCAGTTGCAGTTTCGTCACGAACTTACATTGCGACGAATCAGGCGGTCGCTAAGTACACCGAGCGGCTTCCGGTTTACATCTCGAGCGACAACCACGTGTTTGTGCAGGCACGGATCAATCATTCGGCGCCACTCTGGTTTGTGTTGGATAGCGGCGCGAGTCACTTACTGATCAACAAGCGCGTTGCCGAAGCGCTTGGTTTGAAGTTTGCAGGCCGAAGCGAGGCTTTCGGCGTTGGTAAAGGTCCGGTCGATGTGCTGGTGACGGACGAAGCGTTAGTGGACGTGGGCCAACTCTGTTCGTTTCGGAAGCAGCTGTCCGCGCTTGCGCTCGATACCTTCGAAACTTATTTCGGTCGCGAAGTGGCGGGCGTGATCGGCTACGATCTTTTTAGCCGTTTCGTCGTCGAGATCGATTACTTGCATAGCACAGTCACTTTGCATGATCCGCACGGCCATCACTATGCCGGTGCAGGCCAGATGTTGCCGCTCACGTTTCACGGAAAGTTGCCTGAAGTCGAGGCGGTTATAAAACTGCCGAAGCGGGAAGCAGTCACGGGCAAGTTTATTATCGACACGGGCGCGCATCTGGCCGTGGCGCTGAACACACCGTTTGTTGAGCGCAACCGGTTGTTGGAATCCGCCGCGCGCACGATCAGCGATCCGTGGTCGCCCGGACTCAGTGGTGAGGCGAAGTTGCTGCTGGCGCGAGCTCAGTATCTACAGTTGGGCCAGAACACACTCGACGAGCCGGTGATTGCGTTTTCACAGGATCGCGAAGGTTCGCTGGCACGCGATTCGTTTGACGGCGTGATTGGCGGTGAGCTCTTGCGCCGGTTCAAAGTGAGCTTCGATTACGCCCAACGCCGCATCATCCTCGAGCCAAACGCGGATCTGCACCGGCCTTACGTTTATTCCACCGAGATGATTGGCGTGGGGATCAGTGCGGAAGGAAAGGACTTCAGATCGTTTCTGGCACATCGCATCGTGGCCGGCTCACCAGCCGCGAAGGCGGGACTCCAAGCCGGAGATGTGATTGCCGAGATTGATGGTCAAACTACCGGCACACTTTCGTTGGACCAACTGCGGCAAAAACTCAAACAAGACAAACCTCAATACCTCATGACGATTAAGCGCGGTCAACAAACCCTCCCCGTCCGCATCAAGTCTGAGAAGGTTCTGTAACACCACCCAGAGTTTCAGCTGAACAACGCCGAAGGCGTTCGCTAATTTCAGCCTAGCGGTTGGAGCGAAGCGACAACCCTGGGCTCGAGATCTCCGATATTCAGGTAACCCTGAAAGGGTTTATCACGTGGTGAACCCTTTCAGGGTTGGATTCATAGATTGGATCGTCACCCAGGGTTGTCGCTGCGCTCCAACCCTGGGCTCGAATTCGCCAACGCCTTCGGCGTTTAACTCGTTGCAGTAAGAGGCAAGAACATGAGCAATATCACTACTGAAGCCTGGGTTATTCATCGCGGCGTAACCAACGGGTCACCCACCGTCAAGCCCGCGGAACTTCGTAAAGAACAGTATTCCTTCCCCAGCATCACTGAAAACGAAGTGCTCGCCGAACCGATCTACGGTTGTTGGGAAGGCAACATGACGCACGCCGTCGAACGCAGCCCTATCGATATCTGCGAGCAGCGCAATGAAGAAAAAGTTGTCATCGGTAACGCGGGCGTTGTACGCATTCTGAAAACCGGCAGCGCAGTCAAAGGTGTCAAGACCGGCCAATATTGCCTCGTCTTCTGCAACGGCGTTTGGGACGACCTTGGCTATCCGAAGAAAATCTTCGGTTACGACGCGCGCAATACTGTCGGCGTCCTCGCGCGACGGATGAAGCTGCACGAACGACAGGTGATTCCGATTCCGAAGCAGACTAAATACTCATTGAAGCAATGGGCGGCATTCTCACTGCGCTATATCACCGCCTGGGCCAACTGGAAACTCGCCTACGGATGTTACACGCTTCAGTTCAGCGAACGCGATCGGCCGCCGACTTTCGTTTGGGCGTGGGGCGGCGGCGTGGCGCTGGCCGAGGCTCAACTGGCGAAGCTGGCGGGCTGCGAAGTCGCAATGATTTCGTCAAACGACGAACGCTTGAGACTGATTCGAAAGTCGGGCATTAAAGGCATCGACCGGCGACAGTTTAGCGAGCTCGATTTCAACCAGGAGCGTTGTCGGTGCGAGCCGCAGAAGACTGCTTACCAAACTGCGGAGGATAAATTTCTGAGTCTCGTGAAAGAGCACACGCAGGGCCACGGTGTTTCGATCTTCATCGACTTCATCGGTCTCCCCGTCTATCGCGCGACCCTGAAAGCGTTGGCCCGGCCCGGCATCATCACTACCGCGGGCTGGAAGCTGGGCATGAATCTCTCATGCCTGCGCGCGATCGAGTGCATGAACTGGCACACACACGTACACACGCACTACGCGCGTTATCCGGAAGGACTCGAAGCAGTCTGTTTCGCGGAGGAGCATGGCTGGATGCCGCCGGCGTCCGAGGAAGTGTTTGCCTGGGACGAGATCCCCGCGCTCGCACGCAAGCATGCGGACGGCGCACTCAGCACTTACTTCCCAATCTTCCAGATCAACCCGGCTTAAGATTTCTCTCTGCGTATCTCTGCATCCTCTGCGCCTCTCTGCGGTGGAAGAACCGGCAAAGAACATGTTTACCGCAGAGACGCAGAGATACGCAGAGGGCCGCAGAGAAGAGCTTCCAAAGGTTATGAAGTACCAGGTTCTCAGGTGTTTGACTCTCATTCTCTTTGTCACGACGGTCGTCGTTGTGTTCATGCATTCGAGTAGCGCGCAACGTCCGAAACGAACGTTCCAGGAGTTTGCGGTCGAGATTCCCAAAACGTGGGACGACGAAGATTTGCGCTCTCTCGAACTGCCGCTCACCAATCATGACTACACGCCGACATTCGTCGCGGCTGACTTTTATTACGGGATTCCGGAGTTGCCGATTTACAAAACGTATCCGATCTACGTTCCCGGCAAAGAGCCGCCCGGCTATATCGAATGGCTGCGTCAGCAGGAGCCCGAGATCGCTTTCGATCCCGCCAAACTCAAGACCCTGGATGATTGGACCAAAGCCGGCGAACTCATCTTCAACACCCCAATCTTCTTCAACGGACTCAATCAACTCGCAGACGTGCGCGATCCGAAGTGGTACGAGCGCAGCCGGATGCCGGTCGCGAAAGACGGGACGATGCCGTTCAACGTTTACGTCGTGAGAAGGAAGGGAAGCATCGAGATCGGCGAGTTTTCCTGCGCAACTTGTCACACCCGCGTGATGCCTGACGGCACAATCATCCGCGGCGCGCAGGGAAATTATCCGCTCGGCCGCCTGGACGAGATGGATGCGCGCAAGCACGTTGGCGCGCTCGACGAGAAGCAGTACAAATTGCGTGCGCGCGGGGCATTCGTGCTCGGCTATTACACGCCGTGGGTGAAACCTGACGAGCTTGAAGGTTACGACAAGCTTACGCTTAATCGATTCGCGGATCTGATGGGCGCGTTAATTCCCGGGGTGCAGGCCCGACCGGGTGTGAGTCTCTGGTATCCGGTCCAGGTTCCCGATCTGATCGGAGTGAAAGATCGGCATTACCTCGATCGCACCGGCCTGCAACTACATCGTTCGATAGCCGACATGATGCGTTACGCGTCGCTCAACCAGGGCGCAAACTTTCTCTCCAACTATCGCGGTTTCATTCCGCGTGGTCCATTGACCGATCCGAAGAAGATTCGTCCGCGTTACAGCGACGCGCAACTCTATGCGTTGAGTCTTTACATCTATTCACTCAAGCCGCCGCCGAATCCAAACAAGTTCAACGCCCTCGCCGCGCGTGGACAAAGAATCTTCAATCGCGAAGGCTGCAAGAACTGTCATACGCCGCCGCTATACACGAACAATCGTCTGACGCCGGTCGAAGGTTTCAAAGTGCCAGACGAACACCGCACGAAGTACGACGTGATGAGAATGTCGGTGGGCACGGATCCGGGCCTCGCGCTCTACACCAGGCGGGCGACAGGTTATTACAAAGTGCCGTCGCTCAAAGGTGTTTGGTATCGCGGACCGTTGGAACACAGTGGCTCAGTCATGAATTTGGAAGACTGGTTTAATCCTCATCGCCTCGATGACGACTACGTACCGACGGGCTTTCGCGGCTACGACAACAAACCGCGACCGGTACGCGGTCACCAGTTCGGCCTCGATCTCTCGGAGTCAGAACGCAAAGCCCTGATCGCGTTTCTTCGAACACTCTGATGATTTGGTTTCACGCAAAGGCGCAAAGATCCGGCAGGAGGCGCAAAGAAAAATTTCATTTCTTCTTTGCGTTCTTTGCGTCTTCCTTCGCGCCTTTGCGTGAAATCTTCTTTGGTTGAGCCTCGGGAGGTTCAATGTTAGTCAAAAACCTCAGAGACCACACACTTGTCGAGCTGTTGCGCTGGCGGGCGCAGCATCAACCCGAGCAACTGGCCCACACCTTCATCGCCGACGGCGAGTTGGGTGAGATCACTCTGACTTACGCGCAGTTGGACCAGCAGGCGCGCACCATCGCCGCGCGGCTGCAGTCAATCGACGCGCAGGGTGAACGTGTGCTGCTGCTCTATCCGCCGGGGCTTGAATTCATCGCGGCATTCTTTGGCTGTCTATACGCCGGCGCGATTGCGGTGCCGGTGTATCCACCGCGACGCAATCGTAACCTGCTTCGCCTGCTCGCAATCGTGACCGATTCAGCAGCGTCGATCGCAATGACGACAGACACGATTCTCGCGCGCATGAAGCCGTGGTTTGCAGAGGTTCCACAAATAAACCACATCCGCTGGATCGCTTCCGACAGTGTTCACGATCAGTCCGACTGGCGCGAACCCGAGGTGGCGCAAAACTCGTTGGCGTTTCTGCAATACACCTCCGGCTCGACGGGCAAGCCGAAAGGCGTGATGCTCACGCACGACAATCTCCTGTTCAATGCGGCGCTCGTTTACACAGCAGTGGACCACGCCCCCGGCGATAAGTACGTATCGTGGCTGCCGACCTTCCACGACATGGGTTTCATGGCCGGTATTCTTCAGCCACTTTACGGCGGTTTCGAGAGTGTACTCATGTCGCCCGCTTCATTCCTGCAGCGGCCGGTGTCGTGGCTCGAAGCAATCACACGTTACCGCGCGACGACGAGTGGTGCGCCAAACTTCGCCTATGAGTTATGCGTGCGCAAGACCAACGCCGCGCAACGGGCGACGCTCGATCTGAGCAGTTGGACCGTGGCTTTCAATGGCGCAGAGCCGATCCGCGTCGAGACGCTTGAGAGATTTGTCGAGGCGTTTGGACCGTGCGGTTTTCGGCGCGAGGCTTTTTATCCGTGTTATGGGCTAGCGGAAGCAACCTTGATGGTCTCCGGATCGGTGAAGACCGCTGCACCGGTGAGCAAGCAGGTGAGTGGAAAGGCACTGTTGGACCATCGCGTGATCGACAGCGGTGACCAGGAGGCTCGCTCGCTGGTTGGCTGCGGTAGAAATCTCGGTTCGCAAAAGATTTGTATCGTTCATCCGGACAGTCATTTCGAATGTGCGCCGGGTGAAGTCGGAGAGATCTGGGTCGCCGGCACGAGTGTGGCACAAGGTTACTGGCGCAAACCCGAGCTCACTGAACAAACGTTCGGCGCGCGACTGGCCGGCACGAATAAAGGACCATTCCTGCGCACCGGCGATCTGGGCTTTATTGACGGAGGCGAGCTTTATGTCACCGGCCGCTTGAAGGACCTCGTAATCATCCGCGGCTTCAATCATTACCCGCAGGACATTGAGCTCACGGTCGAGCGGTGTCATCCGGCGTTGCGTCCCGGTTGTTGCGCTGCGTTCGCGGTGGAAGTGGGTGACGAAGAGCGACTGGTAGTGGTCCATGAAGTCGATCAACGCCATGAAGTTGACCTGAACGCTTTGCGCGAACAAATCGTCAGCGCGATTGCGGAGGAACATGAGCTGCAAACTTACGCAGTGGTGTTCATCGCGCAGGGGAGCGTGCCGAAGACTTCGAGCGGAAAGATTCAGCGACATGCGTGTCAGGCCGGTTTTCTGAAGCAAAGTCTCGAGGTGCTGGCCGAGTGGCGACAGGATTTGCACACAGATGAAAACGCGCCTGCATCGCTTCAGGAAATTGGTGATCTTGCGGTGTGGCTCAGGCAGGAAATCGCGCGCACGCTTAAGCTGCCGGTTGCGGAAGTCGATCCGGAGAAGCCACTTGCGCAATACGGGCTCGATTCGCTTGGCGCGCTGGAGTTGATCTACACCGTCGAGACGGCGACGGGTGTGAGTCTGTCGCTCGCGAGTTTTCTCCAGGAGTTCAGCATTTCCGATCTCGCTGCTGAAATCGCTGCGCAGCCGGCTGCTGCCCCAACTCCGCTGACAAGTGCGGATTTGCACGCCGGTTCCGATCAGCCGCTTTCACGCGGTCAGCAGGCACTGTGGTTCCTGCATCGCCTGGCTCCGGAGAGTGCGGCTTACAACATTGCGGGCGCGGTTCGGATTCCCGGCGCAGTTGAAATCGACGCGCTACGTCGCGCGTTTCAAGCGCTCCTAGATCGTCACCCTTCGCTTCGAACCACTTACCACGAGCGCGACGGAAAGCCGGTGCAACGCGTTCACGATCGCGCGGCGGTCTCGTTTCACGAAGAGGATGCTGCTTCCTGGTCCGGGGCGGAACTGGACCAACGCATGGAACAGGCAGCTCACGCTCCTTTTGACCTGGAAACGGGACCGCCGCTGCGTGTGACGTTGTTTAGTATCAGTCCGACCGATCACGTGCTGTTGCTCGTGGTCCATCACATCGCGACTGACTTTTGGTCGCTCGCCGTGCTGGTCCATGAGCTCGGGCAGTTGTACCAGGCGCAAACTTTAGAACCGCTGCCACTGCAATACGCAGACTATGTCAGCCGCCAGGAGCAGATGTTGCGCAGCTCTGAGGGCGAGCGGCTGTGGTCCTACTGGCAGAAACAGCTTGCCGGCGAGTTGCCCGTCATCGATCTTCCCACCGATCGGCCGCGTCCCGCTGTGCAAATGTTCGCCGGCGCTTCGCACGCGTTCAAGATCGATGCCGCGCTGACTGCAAAACTAAAAACGGTGGCGACCAATCGTGGCGCGACGCTTTACATGCTGCTGCTCGCTGCGTTTCAGATACTGCTGCATCGCTACACCGGACAGGCAGACATCCTCGTCGGATCGCCGGCGGCGGGCAGGGGGCGCGCCGACCTGGCGGGCCTCGTTGGTTACTTCGTTAACCCGCTGGTGCTGCGCGCTGACTTCTCCGGTAACCCGAAGGTCGTCGAGTTTCTGGACCAGGTGCGACGAACTGTGCTCAATGCTTACCGGCATCAGGAGTATCCGTTTGCGTTGCTCGTGGAGAAGTTGCAGCCGGAGCGAGATCCGGCGCGCTCGCCGTTGTTCCAGGTGATGTTCACGTTCCATCAATCACATCTGCGAGACGAGAACCTGGCCCAGTTTGCGTTGGGCGAAACGGGTGCGCGGATGAATGTTGGTGGGCTAGAGCTAGAGTCGATGGCGCTTGAGCAGCGGGTGGCGCAGTTTGACGTGACGTTGATGATGGCTGAGGCGAATGACGGCCTGGTAGCGTCGCTGCAATACAACCGCGACCTCTTCGATCGCGAGACGATCGAGTACATGGCCCGGCATTTCGAGATCCTGCTTTCGGAGGTAGCGCAGGCGGATGAGACGAAGCGGGTGCGGGAGTTGGAGTGGTTGAGTGAGACGGAGCGGGCGCGGATTGTTTACGGCTGGAATGACACGGAGACAACGGTTGCGAGTGAGTTGAGTATTGCGGAGGAGATCGCGGCACGCGCGGCGGAGTTGGGTGACGCAGTGGCGCTGGTGTGTGGCAGGGAGGAATTGAGTTACGCGGAGTTAAACGCGCGTGCGAACCAACTTGGCCGTTACCTGCAAGGTCTCGGTGTTGGACCAGAGACAGTGGTCGGCGTCTGTCTCGAACGCTCGATCGAACTGGTCGTGGCGTTACTGGGTGTGTTGAAAGCCGGGGGCGCCTATCTGCCACTGGATCCGTCTTATCCGCGGGAACGTCTGGCGTGGATGCAGAGCGACGCTGGGGTGCAGATCGTGCTTACCGAAGCTCTGCTCGACCAGGCGCGCGCTGAAATCGAGACACAGATTGACACGGATTTCAAAGTCACGATTAGTAGCGCGAACCTCGCCTACATGATCTACACCTCCGGCTCGACCGGCCGTCCCAAAGGCGTGATGGTCCAACAAGGGAACGTGCAGAACTTCTTCCGCGGCATGGACCAGAGTCTTAGCGACGGCAGTGCCGATGGCACCCGCGAGACGTGGCTGGCAGTGACCTCGGTGTCGTTCGATATCTCGGTGCTGGAGTTGTTATGGAGCTTGCGCCGCGGCAGTCGTGTAGTGCTACACGGTGAGACGGTGGCAGTCAGCGAGTTGGCGCGCGAGAGCGGCAGCGCCGAGGGGGAGGAGGCTGAAGTTCGCGAACCGGAGTTCAGCCTCTTCTACTTTGCCGCGACCGCGGCGAGTAACGGTAATGGGCAGCGCGATCGTTATCGCTTGTTACTGGAAGGGGCGCGTTATGCCGATGCGCATGGCTACCAGGCGGTGTGGACGCCGGAACGTCACTTCCATGAGTTTGGCGGTTTGTACCCGAACCCCTCGGTAACCACGGCGGCGCTCGCGACGATCACGGAGCGGGTGCAGTTGCGGGCCGGGAGTGTAGTGCTGCCGCTGCACAACCCGCTGCGGGTGGCGGAAGAATGGGCGGTGATCGACAACCTGAGCGGCGGGCGTGTGGGGGTGTCGTTCGCGTCGGGCTGGCATGCGGATGACTTTGTACTGATGCCGGAGAACTACCAGCGGCGGCAGCAGGTGATGGAAGACGGGATTGAGCTGGTGCGGCGTTTGTGGCGTGGTGAGTCAGCACGACTGCGTGGCGGCAGCGGGCAGGAAGTTGAGGTGCGCATTCAGCCGCGGCCGGTGCAGGCAGAGTTGCCGGTGTGGGTGACGGCGGCTGGGGCGGTGGAGACATTCCGACAGGCGGGACGTTTGGGCGCGAATGTGTTGACGCACCTGCTGGGACAGAGTGTTGAAGAACTGGCGGCGAAGCTACAGGCGTATCGCGCGACGTGGCGTGCAGCGGGTCATGCGGGGCGCGGGCACGTGACGTTGATGCTGCACACGTTTGTAGGGGCTGAAGAAGTGGCGGTGAAGCGGCAGGTGCGCGAGCCGATGCTGCAATACCTGGGCAGTTCGCTGGGGTTGATCGAGCGGCTGGCGAAGAGTCTGGGGAAAGATCTGGGCGGGGCACAACTCAGTGGGGCCGATTATGAGGAGGTGCTGGAGTACGCGTTTGAGCGCTACTACGAGAAGAGTGGTTTGCTGGGGCCGGTAGAGAAGTGTGTAGCGATGGTGGGCCGGCTGCGGGCGATTGGGATCGATGAAGTGGCGTGCCTGATCGACTTCGGTCCTGGCGTTGCGGAGGTGCTGGAGAGTTTGCAGTACCTGGAGGAAGTGCGCCGGCGTAGTCATGCAGAAGCAGTGGCGGCCCGCAGACGCCAGGAAAGAAGCATACCAATTGGCGAGCAGATGCGGCGGCAGCAGGTGACGCATTTGCAATGCACGCCGACTCTGGCCGGGGCGTTATGGCAGGAAGCGGAGACGCGTGCGGGGTTGAGCCGGCTAGAGCAGTTACTGTGTGGTGGCGAAGCGCTGCCGGGCAGTCTGGCGGGTGCGTTATGCGAAACGGTGCCGGGTGCCGTCTTCAACATGTATGGGCCAACTGAGACGACCATCTGGTCGGCGACGCATGCAGTGCAAGCGGCAGATGCGCAGACGCCGATCGTGTCCCTGGGCCGGCCGATCGCTAACACGCAGCTTTATCTGCTCGATGAAGGATTGCAGCCGGTGCCGGTGGGTGTGCGTGGTGAGCTTTATATCGGCGGTGATGGGGTGGCGCGAGGTTACTGGAATCGCGGTGAGCTGACGGCCGAGAGGTTTGTGCCGGATCCGTTTAGTCGTCGTGGCGGGCAACGGATGTATCGCACCGGTGATGAGGCACGCTTTCTCGCCAATGGTGAGATCGAGTATCTCGGCCGCAGTGACCAGCAGGTGAAGCTGCGTGGGTATCGTATTGAGCTGGGCGAGATTGAAGCAGCGTTGCGTGAGCATGAGAGTATTGGTAGTGCGGCAGTGGCGGTGCGCGGCGAGCGGCTGGTGGCTTATCTGGTTGCCACGGCGGAAGCGACGATTGACGGGAATGCATTGCGGCAGCACTTGCAGCAGCGGCTGCCGGACTACATGGTGCCGAGCTACTACGTGGCGCTTGCCGCCTTGCCGCAGACACCGAACGGCAAGCTGGACCGCAAGGCATTGCCGGAGCCCGAGCCTGGCGCCATATCTAGCGCGGAGTACGAAGCGCCGCGCACGCCGGTGGAAGAAGTATTGGCCGCGATAGTAGCGGAAGTGCTGGGTGTAGCAAGAGTCGGCAGACAGGATGACTTCTTCGCGCTTGGTGGTCACTCACTGCTGGCCATGCAGGTGATCTCACGGATTCGCGAAGCGTTCCAGGTGGAACTACCAGTACGCGTGCTGTTTGAATCGCCAACACTGGCGGGTCTCAGTCGTTATCTGGAACAGGCCGCGAAGCTCGAAGCGCCACCGCTCAGAAGACTCGATCGCTCACAACCCTTACCACTGTCGTTTGCGCAGCAGCGTCTCTGGTTTCTCGATCGCTTTGAAGCCGACCGTCACATCTACAATGTGCCGGTGCGGGTGGAGTTGCGTGGGCCATTGAGTCATGCGCGTTTGCAGGACAGTCTCAATCACATGCTCGCGCGGCATGAGGTGCTGCGCAGCAGCTTCCGTGAGGTGGACGGTGAGCCGGTGCAGCACGTGAGTGAGATAGTCACGCTCGAGCTACCGCTAATCGAAGCCACGGATGGGACGGATGTGGAGCGGCTTGCCACGGAAGAAGTGTTCCAGCCTTTCGACCTGGAGCAGGCGCCGCTGTTACGCGCACGGCTGCTCAAACTCAGTGAAGACAATCATTTGCTGTTAATGACCATGCATCACGCTGTCTGTGATGGTTGGTCGCTGGGTGTGTTGCTGAAAGAGCTGGCGGCGTTTTATGAACATGGCGACGCTGCTGATTTACCTGAGTTGCCGGTGCAGTATGCCGACTACGCGGCCTGGCAACGCGAGTGGCTGCAAGGGCCGGTGCTCGAGGCACAACTCAGTTACTGGCGCGACCGCTTATTCGGCGCCTCCGCCGCCCTCGAACTGGCTACTGATTATCCCCGCCCGGCACTGCATCGCTATCGCGCCGCCACGTTGCAGTATCAACTGGAAGCTTCCTTGAGCAGCGAGTTGCAGGCACTGAGCCGTCGCGAAGGCGTAACCCTGCTGATGCTGCTGTTGGCCAGTCTGCAACTGCTATTGAGTCGTTACACCGGCTCACAGGACATCAGCGTCGGGCTACCCATCGCGGGCCGCAATCGCGTTGAGAGC
>Ga0070699_100002930_pt1 | contig 15171 bp, 13 predicted proteins | sample KBSK1503metaG_FD_65473 | JGI IMG/M metagenome (GOLD analysis project Ga0070699, IMG submission 65473) | Corn, switchgrass and miscanthus rhizosphere microbial communities from Kellogg Biological Station, Michigan, USA - KBS K1-50-3 metaG | ecosystem: Host-associated > Plants > Roots >...
AGCGCGGGTTTGGTTTTTTGTTGACTGAACACAGACACTACAGCCGAGAACTATTGTTAGGAGGAGTCGGGCCCAGCGATGTTGAGTTGAAGTTTGGCTGACCATCGACGATTACCCTCGTAGCGCAATAGAGTCGCCGTATCGCACTCCTACTTGCCTAAAACGTTGGAGACAATGTTGACGAACAGGATCTTCAGGATCGTCGCTCCTGGGAATATCATCGCGTAGGCGACATTTGGCCGGTCGGTGGGCGTAAGCTTGTTGGAGAAGGCGAGGACTGCCGGATTGCCACATGCTCCAGAGACGATCCCGGCCACCTGGTCGTAAGGCATTCGGAGCACGCACATCCCGATCAGGATGATAGGAATAACGAGCACCATCAGCGTGATAGCGCCTAGCCCGAGGAAGAGTGGTCCCGTCTCAGTAACCGTCGCGGCGAACTTGGGCCCGGACAACATGCCAACCTGAGCGAGGAACAGCGTCAGACCAAAATTCCGTAGCACAATGTTGGCGGAAATCGGGATGGTCCAATTGATGCCGCCCGTGCGACGCAGCCGGCCAAAAACAAGCGCCACCACCAGTACACCTGCAAGTCCGATCGTGATCCGTCCGACACCGGGGATTGGTATTTGAATAGCGCCAACCAGAAAACCAAGCGCCATGCCGATTCCGATAGAGATATAGCTGAATTCTGCAGTGCCCTTGATGGAGTCACCGAAGTACTTGCGCAGCGCCTGAAAACTTGCACGATTCGTCAGGAGTCCAACACGATCACCGTATTCGAGCACGAGGTTTGGCTGCAAAATCAGATCGCTATCGCCGCGGCGCACTTGCATCACTGAGTACGAGATACTGTCAGGCTGCCCAAGCTCACTGAGCGCCATTCCAACCACGGTGGGCTTCGAAGCGAAGACGCGTAGATAATCCAAGTCGCTGCGGTCGGAAGTAATTCGACCAGTCGCCGTTTCGCCGAGGAGCTTCCGTGTCTGTTCCAGCACTTCTTTGTTTGGACCCACGGCAAGTACAACGTCACCCTTACTGAGCAAAAGCTCCGGCGACGCATGTACGTTGTGGTCCTCTTTTCGGACCGCAGTAATTTGCACGTCACCAGGTAGGGTCCTCATTACTTCCTCGAGGCGTTTACCGACAATGTCAGGGTTGCGGATATCAATCTCAAGAATCTCGTTACCGGTTCCGGCTGGAGCAATCTGCGGCTTAAAGATCAAAGAGCCGAGATATAGAAATAGGATCGGACCGGCAACACCAAAGGGATAAGCGACTGAGTAGCCCACTGCTGGATCATCGTTACCCAATGCCTGAATCGCAGCCTGGAGCGCTGGTGTGCTCGTTCCGGCACCCGCGAAAAGCCCGAGAGCGTAGCCCACCTTGACCGTCCCACCAATGAACGCGAGACTCACCCCTCCCGCTAAGATAACCGCGAAGGCAGCGAGTAGATTTGCCTTCTGTCCCTCAGTGCTCGTAAGCCCGAGAAAGAACTCTTTCCCGTACTGGATGCCAACGGCATAGAGGAAGAGTGCAAGTCCCAACGTACCGACCATTGCTGACGGAACCGACTTAGGCGCCAGCCAACCGACGGCTAGAGCGACGAACAGCACTGCCCCAACACCCAACGATAAGCCCTTGAACTTGATCTCGCCGACCAGATAGCCGAGCGCGATTGTCAGAAACAGCGCGATCATCGATTGTTGCTCGAGCAGCGTTCTGATTGATTGCACGGTAAGCTCCTTTGCTTTGGCGGTCACCCGGGACGCTTAGTACGTGGTGATTCTCCACCTGCAAAATGGTCCGAAAGTTGGGGCTTCTCGTACTTTCGGAATCTCTGAGAGGGCTCAAGATTCCGGTTGTCAGTGACTTGTACAATTGTTCTAGTACTGAATTCCGTTCTGCACGCCTGTAAGAATTTACAGTTACTGCCGATGTGACCCCGCTCTAGAGTGTTGCACCGAGAAGTGTGAGGGAATGGGTCAGAAAAGGTCGTGGCCAAACGTCCTAAGGTTTTGGGACTACGGAAACCGTGCCGACAACTTCTCCCTCACGCAAGCCACCCACATCTCGCCTTCAGCAAGACGACTGTGTATGACGGCCAATCAATAGCCCGCCTCCTCGCCTGGTTGTCTTATCTGGTTAGAAACTCGCTGGGTTGGAGTTGCCGCCGCAATCCCGCCATCACCGCGTAACAATCTTTAATCTCAGCCGTTGTAGGTACGACTATTTTCGCATTCAAATGTCGCTGATAAATTCAGAGAGTCAAACATCAAACCAGTGCGAAATACTCATCCCTTAACATTGACATGACTACCAGAGATTCGAAGCCATCGTCGGCTTTGACGCATTCGCGGAGGATGCCTTCGGTTCTAAATCCTTCGGACTGATACAAGTGCCTTGCGCGGGAATTATGTTCTTTTACATCGAGCCATAGGCGATGCGCTTTCAATTCCTCGAACGCGCGCTTCTTAACGAGGCACACCGCAACCCTTCCATATCCCTTGTTCTTTTCGGTAATTACAATCCTGCGAAACTCGATGTTCTGATTTCCATCTGTCAGTCCTGACAAGATGAGATAACCCACGCGACTATTGTCATCTACCCTCTCGATAATCGAGTGGTCCAAATCCTTGCACTCGAGCGCCTCAAGATGTTGGTCGTATGACCACGATTGGACGAAAGGACGGTTTGCCGCATCCTGCTCCTCACTTAGAACAAAAGTAAGATCAGTCTCTCTTGTAGGGCGCAGACGAATGCTCATTGTTCTTCACCTTGCTCCTGGGGCATTGTCAAGTTAACTACCGGTAGCACTTCACCTTCGCCGCACTATAACTCTTCAGCTTGTCTGTAATGACTGCACGCGGGACATAGCGCAAGTGCTTTAGCAGCTTGCGAAAGAATTTCTTGGCCGCTTTCTTATCTCTCTTGCTCTGGACCATGATGTCCAGTACATCGCCATCCTGATCCACTGCTCGCCAGAAGTAATGAACACGTCCATTGATCTTGAGGAACAGTTCATCAAGGTGCCACCTGTCGCCGGCCGAGGGGATCTGCGGCGCAAGTCGTTGGCATAAGTCTGACCGAACTTGAGACACCATTCTCGTACCGTCTCGTACGAGAGAGCAACGCCGCGCATCGCTAACATTTCTTCCACACCGCGGAAGCTCAAGGCGAAGCGAAAATACAACGAAACGCAATGACTGAAGCGCTTCTACGACTATGTGCGCGCAGCGAAGCCTGGCGGCTTCAAGTTTAAGATGGTCCGAGTGGGTAACACAGAGGGCACCACTAGTCCCCAATGGAGCGTAGGCTCTTTGCGAAATAGCCTCTCCTGACATATACGCTTTAAAAGAGGGATGTTGGTGCAAAAATTTTTATTGATAACGGTTGCGAGATGCAACCTGTCACTTCATTCGATTGTACTTCCGCAAAGTCTGCATGACTCGATCGCCAGGCAAACCAAAGACGCGAATGCCGTCTGCACCCGTCATCGTCTGCGCTGCCAGCATCGCGTTAACGACAGCTTCTTCAGTTGCTTCAATCGTGGCCCGAAAAAGAGGATCGATACGATCGTTGGGCAGCATCACCAGTGCGGGCGTGCCTTCAGACTTCGCAGCGCCGGCATTGGCGGTCGAAAACGCCAGAAATAGATCACCGGATGAATTGCCCGCGAAACTTCCCAGACGCCCGAGTCCCAGGCTGACGCGGCGCGCGATTCTTTCCAATTGATGTGGCAGCAGGGGCGCGTCAGTGGCAACGAGCACGATAATCGAACCGCGACCCTCATGTTCAGCTACGCTGCCGTCGTCGCGTGCGCCGCCGCCGGTTTTGGAACAGGCAGGGATGCCCCTGGTCCATGGTCTGCTCAACGGAGGCGGAAGCACGGTGCAAGTGCCCAAGTCAGTGATCTCGGAACGAATCGGAACGCCGAGAATGCGCAGATCGCCACCGTAGTTACATTGGACCAGCACGCCGATCGTATACCCACCTTGTTCCATAGTCAGCACTCGCGACGAAGTGCCGATCCCACCTTTGAATCCATTGCAACCCATCCCGGTGCCGCCGCCGACCGCGCCTTCCTCAACCGGACCGGGTTTAGCGCTATCCAGGGCTGCAAATGCGTGGACCGGTTTTACATGTTCCCCGTTAGCGTCGTTCAGAAAATCAAATGTCTCGGCGACGATCGGATACGTGAAGACAAAATCGCGCCCATTCTTCAATTGCCATTGAATCGCTGCATCACGCACTGTCCCAACGCTGTGCGTGCCCGTCAGCAGAATCGGGCCTTCGAGAAAACCTGATTCCTTGATCCAGTTGATGCCGGTCATGTCGCCATTACCGTTCTGGTTGAACGTAGCCGCAAAGACAGGATCCCAGTTGCCTCGCGGGCGTGGAAGAATCGCCGTAACACCCGTGCGGACCGGTCCTTTGCCGGGCACGAGTTTGCCTTCACCCTCGATGAGTGTGATTTGTCCAACCGCCACGCCAGGCACATCCGTGATGGCATTCAAAGGACCAGATTTGCCAGGAAACGGGATGCCCAGGGCACGACCGCGCGGTCGTGTTTGTGCGTTGACTGTGATGGCAATGGTCATAGCCAGTAAGAGCCCGAGTCCTGCTCGCATAAGATTTACTCCTTCCAAGTTGTCGCAACATGAAGTGCCACGAAATTAGTTTACCTCAGATGTGTGTACGATCTCGTAGCGTGTAGCTCGGAAGACCGAAACAACTTTCCCATACGCTTTTTCGTATGACCACGTCAGATGAGTCGCTCGTATTGACATTCTATATGAAACGATTTATCTAGTATCTATAGAATGTCTATAGGAGGACGTCCATAGCGCAACGGCAAGTTAACCGGTCGCCGGGGACGCTCTCGACGCTACCTGAGGAGAACCAGTCGTGCGGCTGATTTCCGGCCTGACCAGCCTCTGGCGCAACCTGTTCCACAAGGACCGCGTGGACCAGGAATTCACTGAAGAGATCCAAGCGTACCTGGATATGCTGACTGAGGCAAAAATCCGGCAAGGACTCACGCCTCGAGAGGCTCGACGTAATGCACTAGTCGAGCTTGGGGGCGTCGATCAAGTTCAAGAAAAAGTAAGGGAGATCAGAATGGGTCAATTCATAGAAACCGCGTGGCGAGATGTGCGCTTTGGCGTGCGGGCGCTGGTCCATAGTCCTGTTTTCAGTGTAGTAACCGTGCTGTCGCTCGCACTCGGAATCGGCGCCAACACCGCGATATTCAGCGTCGTCAATGGTCTGCTGCTGCGGCCTTTGCCCTATCCCGAACCTGAGCAGATCGTAGATGTCTGGCACACGCCGCCTCAGCAAAGCTTCCCCGGCCTCGATAAATTTTCAGTGTCACCCGCGAACTATCTTGATTGGAAAGCGCAGAGCAGCACCTTCGAACAGATGGCGATTTACACGGACACGGGCTTGAGTCTGAGTACCAGTAATGACCCGCTGCCACTGATCGGCGCCGCTGTGTCTTCAGACTTCTTTTCGGTGTTGCGCACTAATGCAATGCAGGGGCGCACCTTTACACCTGACGAGGAACAACCAGGACGCGACCAGGTCGTTGTAATCGGTCACGGACTGTGGCAACGAGCATTCGGAGCCAACCCGAACATAATCGGTCAAACTCTGACGCTCAACAGCCGAAGTTTCACCGTCGTCGGAATCATGCCCACCGGATTTGAGTTTCCGCGCGAGGCTGAACTATGGGTGCCGCTGGCGTGGGATGACAAGGAACGTCAAACCCGATCAATTCATGACTACATCGTGATTGCACGTCTAAGGCAGAACGTCTCACTGCAACAGGCGCAGGCGGAGATGAGTACGATTTCGAGCAGGCTCGAACAACAATATCCTGAGGAGAACAGCGGTTGGGGCGCCGTGGTTATCCCGCTCCGTGAGGATCTGGTCGGCGATATACGCACGGCGCTGCTGGTGCTTTTCTGTGCCGTGGGCTTCGTGTTGTTGATCGCCTGCGCGAACGTCGCGAACCTGATGCTCGCCAGAAGCGCCAACCGCCAGAAAGAGATCGCGGTGCGTATCGCGCTCGGCGCCGGGCGGGCTCGACTGGTCCGACAACTACTTACCGAAAGCGTGCTGCTCGCTGTTACTGGAGGAATGCTTGGTCTTCTGCTCGCCGTGTGGGGGAGCGGAATGCTGGTGCGGCTGGGCAGCCTTCCTAATGCAAGTGATATCGGCATCGACACCTGGGCGTTGGGCTTTACCCTTTTGGTATCGTTTGCCGCCGGCATCATTATCGGTATCGTACCCGCTTTGCAGTTTACCAGGACCAGCCTCAGTGAAACTCTGAAACAAGGTTCGGGCCGAACCGGCGGCAGCCCCATGAAGCAGCACACACGCAAGGCACTGGTAGTTTCCGAAGTGGCTCTGTCACTAGTCCTGCTGATCGGAGCCGGGCTGATGATTCGCAGTTTCTGGAAACTGCAAAACGTCGATCCCGGGTTCGACACTAATAATGCGTTAACGATGAGCGTAGCTTTAACTCCCATCAGGTATTCTGAACCGCATCAACAGCTTGCGTTTATGGACCGAGCGATGGAACAGATCCGCGCCGTGCCCGGGGTCGTTTCGGTTGGAGCTACCAGCACCATTCCGCTGGCGGGACGTGGATCGACACAACCCTTCACTATCGAAGGACGGCCCATAGCGACAATCGCGGAACAGCCGATGGCACAGACGCGTTACATCAGCCCTGACTACTTCCGCGCGCTTGGCATTCCCTTGCGACAGGGCCGTCCTTTCAACGACCAGGATCGTGATAATAGCGTGCCGGTCATAATCATCAGCGAGGCAATGGCGCACCGGTTCTGGCCAGGAGAAAATCCGATCGGCAAGCGGCTAACGCCCTCATTTCACCTTGAGCAAGGCGCGCGTGAGATCGTCGGCATCGTAGGTGATATTAAGTCAAGTGGGCTGGACGTCGATGCGGCCGCAATGATGTATCTGCCATACAAACAAGCGCCGCGACCTTATATCAGCTTCGTAGTGCGGACTGCTTCGAACCCGGAAAGCCTGGTCCAGTCTGTTTCAAAGGCGATCTATTCAATCGATAAAGAGCAAGCGCTGACTGACGTGCAAACGATGGATCAGGTTCTGATCCAATCGCTCTCCGGCCGGCGCTTCAACATGACGCTGCTGCTGACTTTCGCTGGCGTGGCGTTGATGTTGGCAGCCGTCGGAGTCTATGGCGTGATGAATTACACAGTTACGCTTCGCAGGCGCGAGCTGGGAATTCGTATGGCGCTTGGTGCAGAGGCAAAGGATGTGTTGCGGTTGGTGCTGCGCCAGGGATTGACGTTGACATTGATAGGCGTAGGGGCAGGATTAATATCGGCATACGCCCTGACCCGTTTGATGGCAAGTCTTCTCTATGGTGTGACTGCGACTGACTATCTAACGTTCGCCGGCGTTTCGGCTGTGCTTATCGCAGTGGGACTTGCGGCTTCTTACGTGCCCGCGCGACGCGCCACCAAAGTGGACCCGACGATCGCGCTCCGAACTGAGTGAACCGATCATTCCTCCGTTCGCGAATGTTTCGCGTCGCTGGATCATAGTCAGGACGGCAGCTGGCTTTGCCTCAAAAGTCATTGATCCGTGTCGAGGATGTCTACGTAGCGGGTCGTGATGTCCTAATTTCAACTCTGCGTAATCTCTGCGTAATCTCTGCGTCCTCTGCGTCCTCTGCGCCTCTGCGCCTCTGCGGTTTAATCCTTCACAACGAAAATATCAGGCATCGAACTTGCATCTTCGCGGCATGACTGCGGATCGACGCTCAAACTGATTTATTTGGGTCCGGCCAACAAGGGGAATAATGGAAAACAATACATTGCGCGCAAACGTGCCTGTCGACCGGCGCTGATCCTTCATGAAGAGACGAACGTCATTGGATAGTACCGGCAGAACACCTGAAAGGCATCGGGCGGCTGGTCCATCTGCGGAACAGTTGACAGAGCAGAATGTCGAAACCGTAACCAGACTCGAAGAAGCAGCCAGAGAACAGCGGACACCCACAGATCGCCTGGCCGAGAAGATCGCGAATTTCTGCGGCAGCATGAAGTTTGTTTGGGTGCATGTTGTCTGGTTCGGCGGCTGGATTCTGTTAAATACACTTCCGGGTATACCGCATATCGATCCTTTTCCCTTCACTTTCCTGACACTCATAGTTTCCCTGGAAGCAATCTTTCTCTCTACTTTTATTCTCATCAGTCAAAATTTGGATAGTCGCATTAGCGAAAGACGCAGCCATCTGGACCTTCAACTAAACCTGCTGAGCGAACAGGAAAACACAAAGATGATCGTCATGTTGCACGCCATCGCGGCAAAAGTGGGTGCTGACTTGGCTCAGGATACACACTTAAAAGCATTAAGTGAGGAGACCCAGCCGGAAAGACTGATCGAACAGATCGAAGCGCGGCAAAACAACTAGCTGGGTGTCGAGCGTCCTGATCTCACAAGTAAATCGCTCGGCTCCAAACTTGCAGAAGTAAGTACGCAATTACCAAGTGATGTAGAAATCAAAAGACTCATTCACTTAACAGCAATCAATTAGTCAAAGGGGAGAACATGGCAGAAACATCAGCATCAAAAACCGCACATTCAGGCATGGTTACCGGACTATTCCCAGACAGGGAAAGCGCGGAACGAGCATACGGTTCCATGGTTGAGCGAGGTTACGGACAAGATGACGTCAACCTCGTTATGTCGGACGAAACACGAAAGAAACATTTCGCAGTCGACGATCGGGAAACTGAACTCGGCAGTAAGGCACTTGAAGGCGCCGGAACCGGTGCGGCGATCGGTGGCGTGGTGGGAGCAACCTTGGCCGCGATCGCAGCAATCGGAACCACGTTAGCTTTACCAGGACTAGGCTTACTTATTGCTGGTCCAATCGCAGCAGGGTTAGCGGGAGCCGGCGCTGGCGGCGCCACCGGTGGTTTGGTCGGTGCTCTCATCGGTGCAGGCATACCGGAAGAACGCGTTAAGAATTACGAAGAAGGAATCAAGAAGGGCGGAATCATGATGGGCGTAACACCGCGTAATCCTGAAGACGCTGCTTACTTCGAGGATGACTGGAAACGAAATCACGGCGAACAAGTTTATCGCTAAACAAGCGCCTCTCAGGAAGGAATAGGATGAAGCGAACTCTAATCGTTATATGTCTGCTTGCGGTGGTTGGTCTTGGAGGTTGCAATAGCACCTCTTCCAACAGTAACTCTGCGAACGTCAATTCGAACCTGAACTCGAACACTGCACCAGCGAATGTGGGTGTAGTGCAAAACAACAATGGGAATCAGAACACTTCAGGTGTTCGTCCTATAAACTCGAACAACGCGAATCGCAGTCCGAATAGCAACGCATCGCCCGGCAACCGAAATAATTAGCTGACGGGAAATTTATTTTTGCTGGGAAAGACAAAGGGCAGAAGGCGAAAGCCTTTTGCCCTTTCCGTTTAAAAGACACCATTAACCACGCCGAGGATTTCCGGCAGTGGCTTAGCTTCGCAACCGCAGTCAGAGACTTGCGCTACAGGCCGCCGTTTTTTCAGTTTGCGGCGCCGGTTGCTGTGCAGTGAGAGACGCACTCATGGCAAACGTAATTAACAGGACGAATAAAGTTTCTTCATAAATTCGATTTCATCGATCAGAGATTAGTTGTTACTGACCCAGCCGCTCGAGATGAATTGTCTTTTGGCGGGATCAATCGAGAGGACGTAAGCACCCATTGCGCCTACGCGACGGTTTGGTCCAAAAGTAATGCTCGGGGTCACACCCGTGTCGTACTCGTAGAGACCTTCGAGCGCGGTGATTAGCTTTTCGCGGCTCAGATCTCTTCCGGCGCGCTGCAATGCTTCGGTGAAGATCTTCGCGGCCGCAAAGGCATTCAACTGTGACGCCAGGTGTCGCGGCGGAAACTTGTACTTATCATCAAGAGCGCGTAATTCGGCCAGTCCTGCTGGTCCAACATCACTCGGGACACTCGGAAAGGCGAGGAAAACATGGTCCTTGAAACTTAAGGGTACAGCTTTGACGAGATCTTTCTCTGCGAGTGCGCCGAGCAGAAAAACGTGTGGCGTCCAATTCGCGGTCGCAGCCGCGTTGATGAAAGCTTCCTCGCCACTCGCACTGAGAAAGAAAATAGTTTCAGCACCTGCTGCTTTCAAAGCGGAAACGATCGCGGCGGCATCGAAGCGTTCGCGTGAAACAGCTTTCCTGGTAATTGAGTTCCACCCGATCTCCCGGGCTTGATCTTCGATAGCTGCGGCAGCCGCCAGCGCTACGTCGTTTTCAGTGTGGACGATCGCTAGCGGCGACTTTTTCAAATCCCGTTTTCCGGCTGCGAACTTTACCAGTGCGCGAGCTTGTTGGCTCGCGCCCGGCAACATGTAAAAGAGACTGCGATTATCCTGCGCACTGGCTTGCGTCAGTAGCGTCGCCGGTCCCATGAACGGTACTTCAGCTTCGCGCGTGACTGCTGCCAGTTCTTTGTCGGCGCCGGCGCTCAGCCCGCTGACGATCGCGAAAAGCTCGCCATTCTCCACCTGTCGCCGCAGGTTCGCTGCGGTCGCCGCTGCGTTTGGGCCGGTATCGATCGTTTGCAGCTCAATGCGCCGGTTATAGATTCCACCTTTGTCGTTGACGTTTGCGAAGTAGGCAGTCAGCACATCCTTCATCGCCGCGCCGATGTCCGAGAGTGGTCCGTCTTTCGGCAGAATTGTGCCCACCGTAATAGTTGTTTCCGTCAGACCGGGATCGCGGTCAGCTTCGATGCGTTTGAGATACGCGATCAGATCGGCGACGTCTTCAGCCGGCATCTGAAAGCGCGGCATCGCGACAAGCATTTCGTTTCCTGCTGGATCCAAGCCCTGAAGGACGGAACGAGTAAACAGCTTTTCGTCGAATGGTCCATGCTTGCGGCCGGATGGATGCGTGTGACCATAAGGCTTCACGAGGTTGGACCAGGTCAGGTTTCCGGCAGTCACGCCGCCCTCAGTTTTCCCTTCGCCGCGGAGGCCGTGGCAACCGGCGCAGGTCATTGTCGAGGCCGGCACGTCCAGATCGCCGACCATCGCCGTGATCTCTTTTCCCGAAGGGCTGGCGCCTCTCAGGTAGATCGCCTTGCCGCGTCGCTCCTGTGGCGACAGTCCGCCTTCGGCAATCACGGTCGTTGCCATCACGCACGAAGCGGCGAACGTGAGTAAAGCCAAAAATGTAATCTTTAGGCTCGGATTCTTGCGGATAAATACGGATGAAGTCATTGCGTCGCGCCTTTATCATTAACCACACTCTCGATGACGTTCACTAGCTCAGTCACGTTCGCCATGCCGAAAGCCTTTTTCCATAATCCAGTCGGTTCGTTGCCGACAATGAAGATCGTTTGGTGATCGTCTTTGTTCTCGACGTACTGGCCCAGCTTGTAGAGCGCCCAATCCAGGTTCTCTTTCTTTCCAGTCAGAAAAATCCATCCGGGTCCGGCGTGGAACTTCTTCGCGTAATCTTTAAGCCGCGCGGGTGTGTCAACTTCGGGATCGACCGTGATCGAGACGAGAAAGACGTCGCGGCCGACGCGGTCGCCGAGTGCTTGCTGGATCTTCTCCATATTGCGGTTCATCGGCGGGCACACCGAGGTGCAGGAAGTGAAGAAGGCGTTTACAACGACCGTCTTGCCTTTGAGCACGTCCGTGTAAAAGCGCATTTTCCCGCCGTCCTGATTAGTTAGTTCGACGTCAGTGAAGTACTTCTGTGCCGGCGACTCTTCCGTAGTTTTTGCCATCTGCGAATGGTCGTGCGGCGCTGGTGGCGCCTTCGGCGTGGCGGGTTGCGTTTGGGCAAAGCAGTTGCGCGCCGCGGTCAAAACGAATGCGGACAATATGAGCGTGATAAAAATTTGGCGTTTCATTGGTTTACTGTCTCCGCTGTAGTAGTTGCAGGCTTGCCTGCCATCACGTCGTTGATGATTTGCACGAGCTGGCTGGATTTCGCCAGACCATATGCACGTGTCCAGGTACCGGTTGCGTCATTGCCGATGAGTACGGTGGGCGAGTGATCTTCGCGGCTTGCAGAAGATGCGCCTAACGCGCGCAGCAGTTCATCGACTTCCGGTTTATTTCCGGTGACGAAAGTCCAGCCGTCGCCGGCATGGAATTTCGCGCCCCACGCTTTGAGCCGTTCGGGAGTGTCAGTCGCCGGATCGACGCTGATGGAAATGAAGCGCAGATCACGACCGACTTTGTCGCTGAGTTCCTTTTGCACGCGTGCGAAGGTTGCGCCAAGCGGCGGACAGATCGTAGTGCAAGTTGTAAAGATGAAGTTGATTGCGACTGTCCGGTCTTTTACCAGGTCGGAGTAGAAGTGGAGCTTTCGTCCGTTCTGGTCCACCAGCTCGAGATCCGGAATGTGCATCTTCGGCGTTTGATCGGACGAAGATACTTTCGTTATTTCGGCGGAAGTTGTGCCCGGTTCATGCGGCGCGTCAGCAGAGGTCACTTTCTTCTGGTCTACCGGCCGTAGATCCATCTTACACTTCGGGCACTTGCCCCTGGATCTCGACGTGACGTCCGGGTGCATGGGACAGGAATAGGTTTGCGGCTGCTTGCCGGCTTTCTTCGCCGGTGTTTGACCGTGGTGGTGCGGCGTCTCCGTCTGCGCGTGGGCAGGTACAAACGCGAGCGTGCCCAGGAGCAGGCCCAGAGTCAGACGGTTAAACGGCGTGAATCGTTTCTTCATTTCTACTTCTCTCCTTCTTTGCCGGATGGTTGGTTGCGGTTGCCGTCTGTAAGGTCAGAAACGGTAGTTGTCTGAAACTGACGCCCTGCGGTCTGCTCTCCACAAACACGAAATACACACCCGGAAGCCTCTCCCACTGATCATGGTTTGTGTGCACGCTATTCTTTAGCAACGACCGTGCCTACACGGAGACACAATGAGTAACCAACGCAACGCTCAAAAGGGGTGTTTCATGGTGAAACATACCGGAAGACTTCTGCTCCAGCATGAATCACCCAAAGACGCCGAAGGCGTTTGCTAATTCGAGCCCAGCGTTGGAGTGAAGCGACAACCCTGGGTATTCCGAACAAAAAATTCGAAACCCTGAAAGGGTTCGCCAACCGCCTAACCCTTTCAGGGTTGAATTCATTAATTAGGATCTGTAACCCAGGGCTCGAATTAGCCAACGCCTTTGGCGTAATACTTAGGCAATGCCTTCTACAAACCGAGCGCCTGTTACAAATAAAATTTGCGCTTTCTCTCACGTAGTTTCACAGGAGTGATTGCACTTGAGTAGAATCGAGACTTGAAGTTGAGTGGCCTGGCGGCTATTCAAGCCGCACAATTTGAAGGTCGAGCCAACCTGTATCGAGTTGCTGATAGCCAGTTAGACGCGGAGTAAGTTCCGACGCGTAACTGAAGCGCTGAAACTCATATGTCGATTTTCTGACTCAGCGAATGCCCGGCATCCATTAACAAGACGATGATCCATGGATAAAGCAGCAACTCAAGCCGAATCGACGGGTCAAAGAACATCGGCATTGCACTCAACAAAGAGTCGCTGAGCGACATGCCAATCAAAGTTCCCAGCAGTCCGCATCCGATTGCGGCAAGCGCGAGAAAGAGAATGGCCTGGCGTCTACTCCACCGCTTTGCGATCATCTGATCTTCATCCGTATGCAATTTAATGGCGGACCAGATCTTCGAGACTGTATGCCATACGCCTACGCCAACCAGGATTAAGATCACGGTACGTCCGATCCAGCCTGAGCTGTGCCACAAGTGAGGCCGGACCAGTGGCACAAAGAACGCGGCGAAAAGAAACGCCACAATTGGAAAGACAGCTTGCCGAAGCGCATGTGCCTCTTCCCGTTCGATAATCAAAACCTTTTCGAGATTCTTCTTGATGCGCGCCTCGGATCGCGCGCGTCGCAAATACGTTTCGACAGTGGGATTCACGACTGGAGCATAAGCGCCTTTGGTAGCATAGGCATGGCGCTGTGCGTCATAGGCAGCGCGCCGCTGTGGGTCGATCAAAATATCTCGGGCACGCGAGAGTTGAACAAATGCCTGGGCGGCCTCGGGCGAGCCGCCGTTGAGATCGGGGTGTTGCAGGCGCGCAAGCCGCTTGTATGCAGCCTTGATCTCTTTCACTGAGGCAGTGCTCTTGACCCCAAGAACCTGGTAATAATCCAACATACTCTTGGGCCGCAGTATGCCTTAACCAGCGATAAAAGAGATAGTCGCTTGATTAGATTTTGCAGGTCCGAAGCTCAAAACATTATCGTGGCTGGCCGGTCATGATTCCTCCACGACTAACCTCGCGCTGCGGAATTTCGTCGACTTCCACAAACAAAGATAATCCGGAATGGATGCTGAGGAGGTCGAGGATGTTGTGGAAATGAGAGAGTGGAAAAAACAAATCGATCTCGTCATTGTTTGCTAAGGCCGCGAAAGACCCTGGAACAATTGCATCACCGAATAAGGCCTGTCCGACCTTCGCTTCACCGAGAAGGAAATCTATTCGCGCCAAATCCTTACCGAACGGATTCGTGATTCCATACTCAATGCGATAAGAATTGAAGGGTTTCTGAATCAACGTTGACATGGGTGTACCTCAGGTTAATGGTTGGATGTGGGTTGATAAAAGACGCGCTGCAAAACAATCGCTAATCGCCTCACTCCAATGCTCCCCCGTTCAGTTTCTTGAGTGCCGCGCCGGTGCGCGTTTTTCTGCGTCCCGAAGAATTCGTTCGACCCAACGCAGTTCGGTTTGCGTCTGCTCAATAAGCAACTGAAGCATCCAGACGGCTTCATGATACTGGTGACCGACTTCGGTCAGCACATCTGCGAGAGTTGCCTTTTCTCGATTTAGCCGATCTTCGAGCAGTTTTCTGCGGGTGTCCAGTTGCTTGCGGAAAGTCCTGGTCCGCGCCTGCCACGAGAGCGCGAGCCAAATCAGGAATGGTTGATGGGCTCTCTCAGTGATCCAGTGTTTAGCTTCCAGAGCAGCGGCCAGTTGTTCGCGGCCGAGTGCGGTAGTTTGCATTACGCGGCGCTCGGGACCGGCTGACGGCGACTCCGTTTCAGTTACGCGAATCAGTTTGAGTTTCGTTAACTTATCCAACGAATAATAGATTTGCGG
>Ga0070699_100002931_pt1 | contig 15170 bp, 10 predicted proteins | sample KBSK1503metaG_FD_65473 | JGI IMG/M metagenome (GOLD analysis project Ga0070699, IMG submission 65473) | Corn, switchgrass and miscanthus rhizosphere microbial communities from Kellogg Biological Station, Michigan, USA - KBS K1-50-3 metaG | ecosystem: Host-associated > Plants > Roots >...
GGGGCAGGATGAAGTAGTAGAGAGTGCTAGAGAGCGGGAGAGCGGTCATGAGAGACCCGATCAATCCGGCCCCTACCAGTACCCTGAGCAGGTGCGGCTGTGGGAGGCTGTGTATGAACTGCTGACGACCATTAGCGCCAGGATGCCCTTACTGATCGTGCTGGATGATGTGCAGTGGACGGATGCAAGCAGTTGTGAACTGCTCGGCTACCTTGCTCGCCGTCTGCACGGCCACCCGATTGTACTGCTGATGACGTGCCGCGAAAACGAGCTGACCCCCCGGCATCCCTTGCGCTCGCTGCTGGCTCATATGCAGCGCGAGCATGCTAGCGAGGTGCTGCACCTCCAGCCGCTTACCGATGACCAGGTTGGTGCCCTCGTCGCCTATCTCCCCCCAACCACAGTACAGCAAATTCAAACGCACGCCGCGGGCAATCCGTTCTTCGCTGAAGAACTCGCGCACTCTTTCAACACAACTGAAGCTGCCCTGGTCTCACCCCGTGGAGAAACGCTCCGCAGCAGGAACCCGGCCTTACCTGGAACCATCACCGCTGCTCTCAACAAACGCCTCAATAAGCTCAGCGGCGCATGCCAGCAACTCCTGGGCAAAGCGGCAGTGCTGGGTGGCTCTTTCGGCTTCCACCTGATTGCCGCGATGGAGGGAAACGGCGCTGTCTCCGCTGGCACTGACGAGGATATGCTGCTCGACCTGCTGGATGAAGCGCTGCAGTCCGGCGTTTTGACCGAAGAAGGCACCGGTATGCGCATCACCTATCACTTCTGGCATCCCCTCTTAGCCAGCCATCTGTACAATCAACTGTCCGCGGCCCGCCGTGCCAGGCTTCATCGCCGTGCAGCAGAGGTGCTACAGCAACTGTACGCGACGAGAGTGAACGAGCAAGCTGCCACCATCACGCAGCATCTCGTCGAAGGTGGCGCTGAGCCTGCGCAAATTGCCCATTACGCGGTGCTGGCCGGGAATTATGCCTATAGCCTATCGGCCTATCCCGAGGCCGAGCGTTACTACCGCGTCGCGCTGGAACGCCTGGACACACCTCTTGTAGGGAAAGTAAAAGATTCAACGCAGCAGCAGGAGCGCTTGCACCTGGCTTTCCTGCTGGAACGCCAGGCAGAATGTACCAGGATTCAAGGGAATTTCAAAGAAGCCCGCAGTCTCTTCGAACATGTCCTGGAAGTGCGCAAGGCCGCGCGTACCTTTGATGCGACTGCCGATCCTCACAATGCCCAGCAGGAGGCGCAAATACAGGCGCTCTTATGGAGCGAGATCGGCTGGACCTGGCGTTTCACAGGCGACAACGTGCGTACCCAGCAGTGCTGCGAACGAGGCGAGCAGGTGTTGCGCGATGCTGGCATCGTTACCGGTCCCGCGTGGGCCAAACTGCGCTACCAGCGCAGCAGCATCTACTGGCAGCAGGGTAACTACGAGGAGGCGCGTCGTGCAGCTCAAGAAGCACTTAGTTTGTTTGAAGAGAGCCTTGCACAGCGCGATGCCGTAGCAAAAGCAGGCATACCAGGCGCTTCCATCTTGACCCGCACCAGGCTTACCCTGCTAGGAGACCCGGTCGATCTTGGGCGCACTCATAAACTGCTGGGCGCTCTCGCCAATGCCACCGGGCAGCGTAACGAAGCATTAGAGCACCACAATAGGGCGCTGGCCATCTACGAACGTTACGACAACCAGCGCGAAATCGCCCATGTCTCTTGCAACATTGGCTTTCTCCTTTTAAAGAAAGCCGAGTACCACCTTGCTCAAACTTTCTTACGTCGCTCCTTCAGCCTCGCCGAACGCATCGGCGATATTCCACTGATGTCCGTGGTCTTCCACAACCTCGGCGAACTGGCCGCTTCGTCGAGCGATTTACAGGAAGCGCAGACTTTACACAAAAGGAGCCTCGTGCTGGCCGAACAGGTAGAAGACCGCGAGTACGTCAGCCAGTGGAACGCTGACCTGGCAGGCGTCCTGCTGGCGCAAGGCAAACTTGCGGAGGCCGAAGCATGTGTATGTCGCGCCCTCACCACCGGTCGTGCCATGCGCAGTGCTCCTTGTATCGGCCCGGCCCTGGTTGCCCTGGGGAATCTACGTATCGCGCAGGCCGGGACCGAAGCGCAAAAGGAGAAGAGCCTGGCGCGAGCCGGTAAGAGTTTGCAGCATGCCCTCGCCCTCGAAGGCCTGGAGGTTGAGACCAGGGTCAAAGGCCAACTGGCGCTTGCCGAAGTGTCCTTATTGATGGGTGAAAGAGAAATAGCCCGCAAAGAGGCCGAAAGAGCCTTGGAAGAAGCTCACAAGTACGACCTGGTCGGTGTATTCAATGATTGCCAGCGCCTCTTAGGCGAGATGAGTGGCTTTCAATCCTAACCTCAGCTTTCAGCTACTTCCGCGCCAAAAAAGCACATCGAGACAGGCGCTGTTCGCCTGAGAGCGTGCCCGATAGACGTGTGAGCACAATATGTTAGCATAATAGAAAAGCTCGGCCAATCTCTTTTGCTTTTCGGACCGTTGTCACCCCGTTATACACAAGAAGGATGAACAATGACGTCAGACGAAGTTTCCGGCATAGCAGCCCCCATCGAAAAAGTCGAACGCACGGTGAATGTGCGCGGCATCGTAACCCACATGTTTGAGGCAGGGCTACCAGCGGCAAAACCCTTACTCTACCTGCATGATCACGGCCTGGGTAATGTATGGCTCGAGTATCATCAAAGCCTCGCTCAGAGTTTTCACGTATTCGCGCCCGATATTCCCGGTTATGGCTTGACCGAACGGCCAAACTGGATGCGCGACATGAGCGATTACATACTCTATTTCCGCGATTTGCTTGATCAACTAGACCTGGACAAAGCACTGGTCGTTGGTCACTCCCTGGGCGGCTGGATGGCCGCAGAACTCGCGGTATGGTATCCCGAGCGGCTAGAGAAGCTGGTGCTATCCAACGCCATCGGTATCCGCGTCAAGGGTTCGCCGGTTGCCGACATCTTTGCCATGAACCCTCAAGAGGTGCTGGCAACCTGCTTCGATGATTTCTCAGCGGCTATGCCTCTCATGCCGGCCGCGTTCAATACAGACTACCTGCTCTCGCAATATCGCCAGCTTACGACCCTTGCTTCCCTGGCCTGGAATCCAGGTTATGATCCCAAGTTGGAGCGCCGCCTGGAACGTATAACCTGCCCAACACTGATCATCTGGGGTCAGAATGATCGCCTCGTTCCAGCCGTCTATGGCGATGCCTTCCACCGGCTCATAGCCAACTCCGAACTGATAAAGCTCGAAGGCACAGGCCATATGCCCATGTTCGAGAAACCTGCTGAGTGGACCAGGACCATTCGTGAGTTCCTGCTAGAGCAGGACTCTTAGCCCGTGTATAGTAGGGGCCGGGCTTGCCCCCGCCCTGGGGTGGTGCTTTGGCGTGGTGAAGCTACTGTTATTCGTCGATTACACAGACCGGAGTATAAATGAACAAACTGACATTCCACTACTTCCACCTGATGCCCTGGCCCTATTTGCCTGCCGACTTCGATGAAAAATACGACTCGGCATGGGTAACACTGCCCAATTCCATCTATGACCCCGTCAAAGGGTATGCGCAATACAACCGCTACTTGGACGAGATCGAGCGCGCCGACAAACTTGGCTGGGACAGCGTCATCGTCAACGAGCACCACCAGAACGCCTACGGCACCATGCCTTCGCCAAACATCATGGCCGCTGCCCTGACCCAACGTGTCAAGCGAGCTAAAATCGGCATTGTAGGCAATGCTCTGCCATTGCACGATGATCCCTTACGCGTCGCTGAAGAGATTGCTATGCTCGACGTACTCAGCGGCGGGCGCATCATCTCCGGCTTCGTACGCGGCACAGGCATGGAGTACTTCAGCTATAACATCGATCCTACCCTCAGCCGCGAGCGTATGGACGAAGCCCACGACCTGATCATTCAGGCCTGGACACGTCCTGGCCCGTTTGCGTTCGAGGGTGAGCACTACAATTACCGCTATGTCAATATCTGGCCGCGCCCCATCCAGCAGCCGCCTCCCATCTGGCTGCCGGGCACCGCCAGCACGGAGACTATTGATTTTGCCGCAAAGCACAAATACCCCTATATGACGGTCTTCATGCCCATGGAACAGCGCAAGCGTGCCTACGACCTGTACCGCCGTCTTGCCGAGGAAAAGTACGGCTACGAAGCCCAACCGGAGCAACTGGCTTTCTGCGTACCCTGTTATGTAGCAGAAACCGATGATATCGCCATGAAAGAGGCCGAGCGCTATATCTTGTGGCTCTTCAACAAAGGCTTAAAAGTGCGCCCCCAGTTCTTCGTTCCACCCGGCTACATGAGTGAAAGAAGCCTCAGGGGCATGCTCGACAGCGGCTCATTTGGCCTGAAGCGCACCTTTAAAGAACTAATCGATGTAGGCGAAATCATCGTGGGCAGTGTGGATACAGTCATCGAAAAGCTCTCGTACTACACCGACGTGCTTCACGCCAGCATGTTGGTCACAGGCGGTCACGTCGGGGAGATTCCCGATTACCTTGTCTTGAAGACGCAGGAACTCATGGCAAAAGAAGTTATGCCGCATTTCCGCGATAAGGCCGCGGGTACCCCTGGCGATCAACCTGCGAAGGTAAGCCTGAGTTGACGAGGAGCTGAATTAAGCCACTTCCGTTTCGCATTGCCAGTGCAGTATCCTCAATTGCAGTATCCTCAAAGCGGATCGAGAAAGAGGAGATGGGCCAGCCAGCTCCACACAACTCCACACGCCCCTTCGCAGGATACACTATACACCGGATTACTGCATAGGTCAATTGATTTTGCACTAAGTACACCGCAAGTGCGCTATGCCGGGCGAGTGCTCATGTTCACCACCCCTATTTGGAGATTGGGGTAGAATGTTGTATGTTTAATACAAGCTAGAAAGGTCGAAAACAACATGAGCAATAAAGATAATATACAAAACCAGCGTGTAACCACTGAGCCAGCGCATGCTTTGCCGCCGGGTATCCCAGCACCCGACTTTACCTTACACAGCACACCTGACCAGGAGGTCTCGTTGAGCGAATTTCGCGGTCAACCTGTGATCCTTGCCTTCTATCCTGCCGATTGGAGTCCAGTATGTGGTGACCAGATGTCGCTCTATAACGAGGTACTACCCGAGTTTCACCGCTTCAATGCCGAACTCATGGGTATCTCAGTTGATGGCGTCTGGTCTCACGCAGCTTTTGCCCGGGATAGGAATTTGCACTTCCCACTGCTGGCTGACTTCGAGCCCAAAGGAGCAGTGGCTCGCACGTATGGCGTTTATCGCCAGCACGACGGCACCACTGAGCGAGCATTATTCGTCATCGATGCCGATGGCATCGTTCGTTGGAGCTACGTATCTCCCGTTGGTATCAATCCTGGTGCCGATGGCATTCTCAATGCTCTCGAAGCGTTGTAAACCAGGGAGACAACAAAATGACAGGTGATTCAGGAACTGCAAAACTCGCGCCACCGGTGAGTGAGCGAGATCATATTCAAGGACCAGGGACCGCTGCCGTGACATTGGTGGAATATGGAGACTACGAGTGCCCTTTTTGCGGCCAGGCCTACCCGATTGTCAAGGAGATTCAGCGACGGCTTGGTGACCAGTTGCGCTTCGTCTTTCGTAACTTCCCCCTCACCCAGTCGCATCCCCACGCTGAGCATGCTGCTGAGGCCGCGGAGGCTGCAGGCGCGCAAGACAGGTTCTGGGAGATGCATGATTATCTCTTCGAGCACCAGCGGGCGCTCGACGATGCCCATCTCCTGGAGTATGCCGCTGCTCTCAACCTTGACCAGGCCAGGTTCAAGCATGATTTGACCGCACATACGTTTGCTAATCGCGTGCGCGAGGACTTCCTCAGCGGTGTACGTAGTGGTGTCAACGGCACGCCCACCTTCTTCATTAACGGCATACGTCACGATGACTCATATGACCTGGAGACGTTGCTGGCTGCGATTGAGGCGGCGGGTAATTCCTAGTGGGTTTAAAGAGACTGATCCGCTAACGGCAGCGACGGGCTTCCTCATCAGGAAACCCGCCGCTGCCATTACCAGCATCTAGAAGTCGTTCTACTCGCCGCGCAGCTTCAGCCCCTCTTTTTCGATCTTCTCGCGCAGCTTGAGAATACCCTCGATCAGCGCTTCGGGGCGAGGGGGGCAGCCAGGAACATACACATCCACAGGCACAATCGTATCGACCCCCTGCACAGTGTAGTAACTATCATAGAATTCGCCACCGGAGTTCGCGCACTGGCCCATACTGAGCACCCACTTCGGCTCCGGCATTTGTTCATAAAGCAGGCGCAGGCGAGGTCCCATCTTAATCGACACGGTGCCGGCGACAATCATCAGGTCAGATTGACGTGGACTCGAACGGAACACCTCCGAGCCAAAACGTGAGATGTCATATTGTCCCGCGGAAGCTGCCGCGATCATCTCAATAGCGCAGCAGGCCAGGCCGTAGCTAAACGGCCAGATCGACCGCGAGCGTGACCAGTTCTGTGCCCAGCGCACCATGTCGGCAAGATTGGTGAGTATTATTGGATCCTCCTGTTGTCCCGGAGTATATTCGTAAGGTCCCCTGGCCATAGTAATTGGTACCGGTTTGCGGCGTGTACCAGGGACCCGGGGACCCTGTCCATTCTTTTTCTCTGTAGTCTCACTGCTCATCATCTGAAACCTTTCAAACTATATAGTATTTCCTATATTCTATCACCCCGCAGCGGCGCATTTCCACCTCGTTATATCGTCCACATTGCCCTTGATGCCGTTTGCTTGCATATAAAGATATCAGTAATGAGCCCGCGTTAGTTACGTACTAACGTGAAATGACGTAAAATAGAAATGACGTGACAACTCCCCACAGCTAAAGCTGGGGGCTTCTCAGGCTAACATCCCCATCGGGATGCTTAGCGCCTGATGGCCGTGCCCCGGCCCAAGACAAAATGTTTTTAGCAGCGTTGACATCACGGTCAGCGACGAATCCACAGGAGGTGCACATGTGCGTGCGAACACTCAAGGACTTCTGTATCAGCGTCCCACAGTGACTACATGCCTGTGTCGTGAAGCGCGGATTCACCCGGATCACCTGATGTCCAGCGTTTTCAGCTTTGGCTTCAAGGATAGCGAGAAATGCGCCCCAACTAGCGTCCATGATGCTTTTTGCAAGGTGGTGGTTTTTCACCATAGTAGTGATAGTCAGGTCCTCAACAGCGATATGATGATAGGACTCGGCATACCGTTTGGCAACCTTGAAATGATGATCGCGGCGTTGCCGCTTGATCTTTAAGTGCGTCTTGGCTACAAGACACGCAGCCTTGCGGCGACGGTAACTGCCTTTCTTGCGTCTGCACAACTGGCGTTGTTTGCGTCTCAAGGTTTTCTGCGACGTGCGATAGAAGCGCGGGTTCTCAACGGCGTTCCCCTCGCTATCGGGCAGGAAGGACTTGAGTCCTACATCGATGCCGATAGCAGGATGCTCACATGCGCAAGGCAGATGCTCAGGCTCGGGGTCCGTCTCACACACGATCAGGGCATACCAATGCCCATCCGCACGGTGGACGAGATGGACGGTCTTAGGAGTACCCTCAATCGGGCGATGGAGTTTAATTTTGAGGAAGTGTCCCAGTTTCTTGGGCACAATGAGGTATTTCTTATCCTCATGCAGGTATGCATCTTTCCCGTACTGTCTGAGTTGGATGGAATGCCAGCGGTTGGGCTTCTTAAAACGAGGGAAGCCCCCTTTCTCACCAAGTTCTTTGAGGGCAAAGAAGCGTTTGAACGCCTTATCCAACCGATCGGTAAGCATCTGAACCGTAGTGGCTGGCACATGCTCACCGCCGCAGCCTTTGAACTGCTTTTGCAGATTATACTTACTAGGGAAGGTTGCTTTCTCCTCATAGTGCTGCTTGGCGGTGGCAAGCATCTCATTATAGAGCTGACGAGACTCTGCCAGGCATGCCATGAGCAAGGCACGTTGCGCTTTATTCGGATAGAGGCGATATTCAAACGTTCGCATGGAGCTATGCTATATGATGTCTATAGAATTGTCAAGAAGGATGTGTGCCTGCGGCGGCATTTCATCCCCATGCTTGAAGGCAGAGGCCCTCATGCAGCATTATGGTAGAATATCAGAGAGTAATACTACCAAGAAACAAAGAAACTAGAAAGGGGTCCATGCCTGTGAAAGTATTTGGCCTCATGACAGTCTTCCACACCCTGCCTTCTCGCATCAACCGGCTCCACGAACTGGCGTATAATGTCTGGTGGAGTTGGCATCCCGAGGCCTGTGCGCTCTACAGCAGCCTTGACCCCGACCTGTGGGAGCAGGCCGGGCATAACCCTGTGCGCTTTCTCATCAAGGCACAACCGCAGGTCTTCGAGAACGCGGCCAAAGACGCTGGCTATCTGCAACGCTACGATAGCGTTTTCAGCAAGTTTGACGCGTATCTTCACCCTCGTCCCGGCGACACCTGGTTCGCGCGCACCTACCCCGACCTGACCGACCACACCATTGCCTATTTCTCTGCCGAGTTCGGATTGCATGAGTCACTGCCTATTTACTCTGGCGGCCTGGGAATTCTTTCCGGCGATCACGCTAAAGAGGCCAGCGACCTGGGCTTGCCCTTCGTCGGCGTCGGTTTTCTGTACGAGGAAGGCTATTTTCACCAGCGCATCATGCATGAGGGCAAACAAGAGGCATACTACGATACGTTACATATGTCCCAGGCTCCTGTTCTTCCCGTTTATAACGAGCAAGGTGCAGAGGTGCTGATCGATGTCGATCTGCCGGGCAGGCGTGTGTATGCCAGGATATGGAAGATCCAGGTGGGACGTATTCCACTGTACCTGATGGACACCGACATCCCACATAATAACGCCGGTGACCGCAAACTAACAGCACGTTTGTATGGTGGAGATCAAGAGACACGCATCTCGCAAGAGATCCTGCTCGGTATCGGCGGGGTACGCGCGCTGCGTGCCCTGGGCATCGCCCCCGCCGCCTGGCATCTCAACGAGGGCCATGCTGCCTTTCTGAACCTGGAGCGCTGCCGCGAACTGGTCGCCGATGGACTGACCTTTGAAGAGGCGCGCGAGGTCGTTGCAGCTAACTCGCTCTTCACAACGCATACACCCGTAGCAGCAGGCAACGATACCTTTAGCTACGATCTAATTGACAAATATTTCCGGTCTTACTGGGGGCAACTGGGCCTGACACGCGAGCAATTTATGGAACTGGCACGCGAGGATCATGGCTCGGGTCCCAGTTATGGTATGACCGTGCTCGCACTGCGGTTAACCGGGCAGCACAACGGAGTGAGCAAGCTGCATGGCGCCGTCGCCCGCAAGATGTGGCAGTTCTTGTGGCCCGACCTGGAGGTCGACGAGGTACCGGTAGATTCCATCACCAATGGGGTGCATGTGCCTAGCTGGATTGCTCCTGAGATTGATGTTCTCTTCAAGCGCTTCCTGGACATTGAATGGAAAGAGCTTGTCGATGAGCCTGAGGTGTGGGCTCGCATCAACAACATCACCGGCGAAGAACTATGGCTCATACATCGGCGGCGTAAAGAATCGCTGCTCGACTATGCCCGCCAGCGTCTGCAAGAGCAGTCCCTACGCCAGGGAGAAGCGCCGGATTCCAGCAGCCAGTTCGCGCACCTCCTCAATCCCAACGCCTTGACGATTGGCTTTGCCCGCCGTTTCGCCACCTACAAACGCGCCACTCTCATCCTGCGCGATCTCGATCGCCTGAGCCGCATCCTGAACAATGTAGACCGCCCGGTGCAGCTCATCTTCGCGGGCAAGGCACATCCTGCCGATGCGTCAGGACAGGCGCTGGTCGAGCAGGTGTATACGCTCTCACAAAGTGACGAGTTCCGGGGCAAGATCGTGTTCCTGGAGAACTACGACATTGACATGGCGCGTTACCTGGTCTCCGGCAGTGATCTCTGGCTGAACAACCCTATTCGTCCCTATGAAGCCAGTGGCACCAGCGGCCAGAAAGCGGCTCTCAATGGGCTGCCCAATTGCAGTGTTCTGGATGGCTGGTGGGCCGAGGGCTACAACGGCCACAACGGCTGGGCGATTGGCGAGGAGCGCGAGTATGATAATGACGATGAACGTGACAATGCCGACAGCCAATCACTGTACGAACTGCTCGAGCAGCAGATCATTCCGACCTATTTTGAACGAGAGTCCGACGGCATCCCGCATGGCTGGATAGCCATCATGAAGGAGACGATCCGCAGTTGCGCGCCCGCCTTTAACACGCGGCGCATGGTCAAAGAATACACCACCCGCTATTATGTGCCTGCCATCCAACAAGATGGCCGTATGGAGCAGAACCATTATCAACAAGCACGCGAGCTGGCTGCCTGGGAGAACAGGGTGCGGCGCGCCTGGCCCGGGCTGGGTCTCTATGTAGCCGGGCGGCGCGATGGACACTTCGAGCTGGGAGCGGAACTCGATATTCGTGCCTGGGTACGTGATGACAGCCTGCACCCCGAGGATATACATGTTGACCTGGTGTATGGCCAGGCTGACAGCGCTGCGGACAGCCAGGTGATTCCACAGCATACTTTACCGATGACATACACCAAACGCGAACAAGATGGTGCCTATCGCTACGATATTCACCTCGAACTTGCTGAAAGTGGTACACTTGCCTATGGAGTGCGTGTCTTGCCTGAGCATCCCGATCTTACAAATGTATATAACCTGGGATTAGTACGCTGGGCGTGATTTGAGAGAAAGGAGCCAACTTACGATGACCACAACAGACAGCAGCATCGACCCCACCATCTTTAAAGCCTACGATGTTCGCGGCGTCTACGGAGTAGACCTGACCGAAGACGCTGTCTATCGCATTGGACGTGCTGCTGCTATATACCTGAATGTCCCGGAGATCGCCGTGTGCCGCGATATGCGTATCTCCTCTCCCCAGTTGACCGCGGCCGCCATCCAGGGCATTACCGACCAGGGCGTCAACGTGATCGATTGCGGTCTGACCACCACCGACGAACTATACTTCATTGTAGGTTATTACAATTTCCCGGCGGGCATCATGATTACGGCCTCGCACAATCCCAAAGAATACAACGGCATGAAGTTCTGCCGTGCCCAGGCCTATCCGATCAGCCTGGATACCGGCCTTGCCGACATCCGCGACCTGGCAATACGCGGAGAGTTTCCCGAGCCAGCGCGCAAAGGTTCGGTCACGCATCTTGATGCGACCGATGATTACATCAAGCACGCCCTCTCATACATCGACGTCAGCAAGATTCGCCCCCTCAAGGTAGTAGTCGATGCCAGTAATGGCATGGCCGGGATGGTGATGCCGCGTGTCTTTCAACACCTGCCCGCGCATCTCATCCCGCTCTACTTTGAACTGGATGGCACTTTTCCCAACCACTCGCCCAGCCCCATTGAGCCGGAGAACCTGGTGGCGCTACAAAAAAAAGTACTGGAAGTCGGAGCCGATTTCGGCGCGGCTTTCGATGGCGATGCCGACCGCATGTTTCCCGTCGATGAGCATGGCCACATCGTGGATGGCTCCATGGTCATGCTGCTCGTGTCGAACAGCATCCTGCGCAAGCATCCAGGCTCAACCATCCTCTACAACCTGATCCTCTCCAAGAGCGTGCCGGCGCTGATTGAAAGGGACGGGGGCAAGGCCATCCGCACGCGCGTAGGGCATTCCTATATCAAAGCAGAGATGCGCAAGGACAATGCCATCTTCGGCGGCGAACATTCTGGGCATTTCTACTTCCGCGACAACTGGTTCGCCGATTCGGGCTTGATCGCTTTCCTGCTCATCCTGGAACTGCTCTCGGTGGAAAACAAGCCGCTTTCCGAACTGATCAAGCCGCTGGATACGTGGGTACGCAGTGGGGAGATCAACACCCATGTCAACGATGTCCAGGGCAAGCTGAAAGCCATTGAGGAGCATTACGGTAAGGACGCACGCTCGGTCGATCACCTCGATGGTGTCACGATCGACTATGGCGACTGGTGGTTCAATGTGCGCCCCTCCAACACGGAGCCGCTGCTGCGCCTGAACGTCGAGGCGCAGACACGCCCCCTGATGGAACAAAAGCGTGATGAGTTGACAGAGTTCATTCGTAGCTAATACGTAACCATTCAGGAGGAGGTGCAGGGGGATGCTAGTCCCCCTGCCGGGATAGTAATTATGACTGTACCGCAGCACGAAAATCCGCCGGAACAAGCATCGACGGGCGAGCAGGATACATCTTCCATATTGAGCGACTTCGACCTGTACCTGTTTGGCCAGGGTAAACATCATCGTATCTATGAAAAAATGGGAGCGCACGCCTGCACCGTGAACGGTGTGGCAGGCGTCAATTTTGCGGTCTGGGCACCCAACGCGCAGACAGTCTCAGTCATCGGCGATTTCAACGGCTGGCAGCATGCTGCACATCCAATGCATCTACGTCATATCGACCTGGGCGTCTGGGAGTGCTTTATCCCAGGCTTACAGATCGGAGCGCTCTACAAGTATGCCGTCTATTCGCGCTACAACAACTACGTGGCTGAAAAATCTGATCCTTACGGCTTTGCCGCTGAACTGCGTCCGAAGACGGCTAGTATCGTCGCCGATATCCACCAGCACCAGTGGCAAGATGAGGCATGGATGCAGGAGCGCGCTCAGCATCAACAGTTATCTTCACCCATCTCAATCTACGAAGTGCACCTGGGGTCATGGCGACATGTCATCGAAGAATCTGGCGAAAATCGCTCCATGACTTATCGCGAACTGGCGCACGCGCTGGCTCCATATGTCAAAGAACTGGGTTTTACGCATGTCGAACTGTTGCCAATTACCGAATATCCCTATGACGGCTCCTGGGGCTACCAGGTCACGGGCTACTTTGCGCCTACGAGTCGCTATGGCTCGCCGGAAGACTTCCAGTACTTCCTAGATTTTCTCCACCAGCAGGGCATCGGCGTCTTGCTCGACTGGGTGCCCGCACACTTTCCCAAAGACGAGCATGGCCTGGGCTACTTTGATGGCACCCACCTCTATGAATACGCCGATCCCCGCAAAGGCGAGCATAAAGAGTGGGGCACCTACGTCTTTGACTATGGACGCCCCGAGGTACGCGATTTCCTGATCGCCAGTGCCCTGTTCTGGCTGCGCGAATATCATATCGACGGCCTGCGCGTTGACGCCGTCGCATCCATGCTCTACCTCGACTATTCGCGCAAAGCGGGGGAGTGGGTGCCCAACCGCTATGGCGGCAGAGAGCACCTGGAAGCGATCGACTTTTTGCGTCAATTTAACGAAGCGGTCTACGCGGAACAGCCGGGCACCCTCACCATTGCCGAGGAATCGACGGCCTGGCCAATGGTGACCCGCCCCACCTATACGGGCGGCCTGGGCTTCAGCATGAAGTGGAATATGGGTTGGATGCATGACATGCTGGATTACATGAGCCTGGACCCGGTCTACCGGCGCTATCATCATAATAATATTACTTTTTCACTGATGTATGCCTACAATGAAAACTTTGTGCTCCCGCTCTCGCACGATGAGGTAGTGCACGGCAAAGGCTCGCTGCTCAGCAAGATGTCTGGGGACATCTGGCAAAAGTTCGCCAACTTGCGTGCTTTATATGGCTTTATGTGGGGCCATCCCGGCAAAAAGCTGCTCTTCATGGGCGGCGAACTCGGGCAATGGCAGGAGTGGAATTTCGCGCAGAGCCTGGACTGGCACTTACTCCAACCGCCAAGCGATGCCCATCACGCTCGTTTGCGCGACTATCTAGACGACCTGAACCAGCTTTACCGGGAAGAACCCGCGTTGAGTCTGCTGGATTATGACGCGGCAGGGTTCTCCTGGATTGACGTGCATGACTCGGATAATAGCGTTGTGTCCTTTATGCGCAAGAGCAAGAAAAAGCACGAGACGCTCGTGTTTGTGTGCAATTTCACCCCGGTGCCGCGCTACGGCTACCGGCTGGGCGTACCATACGCGGGGGAGTACTATGAAGTCATCAACAGCGATGCCACGCGCTATGGCGGGAGCGGTATAGAGAACAAGCAACCCATGCCGAGTGCTCCCATCTACTGGCAAAACTGTCCGCATTCACTCCTTTTAACCTTACCCCCGCTGGCCACGGTCATCCTCAAGCGGCGGACAATTACACAATGGGACATAGATACATATCCTTCTTCCTAGAATAGCAAACGTGGCGTGGATGGGATAAAATGAGGGAATGGTTGTAGCATGAAGAGCGTGCCTCTTTCTCTAAAGTACTGTGCCACGAACTTATTGGGAGAAGACGTTATGCTATTTGAACAGCTAGGTGAACCAGAACCTTTCCCAAGTTTTCTGCCAGTGCCCGCCAACGTACGTGAATACGCGAGTAAACATCGTGTTGGTACACTATTGACGCTCTATCGTAGTAGGCATCTGCTCTTTGCCATAATTCGTTGTGCTGTGGAAACGGTTGGTTTAACAATAGCAACGGGATATTTCATTAAAGAATATATCGACGGCATCATTCTGGATCGGACCTATCCTCTTCCAGCGCGGCGGCAATCGGTTTGGCAGCCTCACGCAAGTAATGAAAGTGGCATAATTGGTGGGGAATCCCTAGGAGTGCACTCGCCACTGCGTTGCGAATGGAACGTTGCCCATCAGTGATCACTCTGCAATGGGGATGTTCAACTGCTGGCAGACGGTCGCTGCTTCCTCCAGCAGCGGAACCAGATCATTCTCTGTGGCTCCCAACAAACTCCGTGCCACCAGCACCCCTCCCGAACAGCAGTCGCACAGCACCCATAACACCTCATGTCCCACATCCGGCTGCAACCCATCGAGCGCGAGGATCACCTGCTTCTGTTCAGAAAGCCGCTTCTGCTGCCTGCTGGTCGCCGGGGCGGTCGCCCTCGTCGTGGCGGCGCTCGACGACTGGCGAGGCTGGTTAGGGAGATCGCGTTCAGCTCTGGTGAACAAGCAGCACGGGGGGAGGGGGGGAGGCCCTCCCCCCGTTCGCGATCTAACCGCTTACCAGGCGGAGGGTGGCGGAGGGGGGACGACCGGCGGCCGATCGTTGCAGGTGATCGTGTTCGGCAGCTCCCACGGTGCGAGCCAAGGACCGGTGGTCC
>Ga0070699_100002937_pt1 | contig 15160 bp, 16 predicted proteins | sample KBSK1503metaG_FD_65473 | JGI IMG/M metagenome (GOLD analysis project Ga0070699, IMG submission 65473) | Corn, switchgrass and miscanthus rhizosphere microbial communities from Kellogg Biological Station, Michigan, USA - KBS K1-50-3 metaG | ecosystem: Host-associated > Plants > Roots >...
CGGAGGAGGCGGTGGAGCGGCTCGGCCTTCGTCGCCTGGAGCAGGTGGTAATCCTCGTTGTAGTAGCCGAACCGCTGGGGGATGCCCCAGCCGGCCCGCGCCGAGTCCTCCCACGAATCCTTCAGGACGTAGTACTCGAACTCCGAGCCGGCCTTGACGGCGATGCCGGCCGCCGCGGCCCGCGCGACCTGACGCTTGAGGATCGTCCGCGGCGAGACGGGGATCTCCTCGTGGTCCTCCTCGGTGTAGGTGTCCGACAGGACGAGGGCCGTCTTCTCGAGCCACGGCAGGATCCGGAGCGTGTCCCAGACCGGCTCGGCGATCCAGTCGCCGTAGCCCGTCTCCCAGTTCATCAGGGCGAACCCCTCGGGCGTGTTCATCTCCATGTCGGTGCCGAGGAGGTACGTGCAGAAATGCGCGCCGTGATCGATGACACCGTCGAGGAACGCCTGGGCTTGGACGCGCTTGCCCATGAGCCGGCCCTGCATGTCGGTCAGGGCCACGATCAGCGTGTCGATCCGCCCGTCGCGGACCATCTCCTGGAGCTCGGCGAGGCGGGGGTGCTTCTTGTCGTGCGGATCGCTGCTCATGGCTCCCTCTCTCGGGTCGCTGGAATGTGAGGGCCGGCCGGCGTGGCCGGCCGGCCCTCATCATCGGTCGGTTGGGAGATCAGGGCGTCCCGAGCTCCTGCGCCGCTTGCTGGAACTCCCGTTCGATCTCGGTCAGCTCGGATGCGTCGCCCATCACCTTCGGGCCCTTGAAGCGCGCGCGCGCCCAGCCGAAGTAGTAGACGACCAGCAGCACGACGGTGACGATCATGAACGGGAACGAGATGTTGCCTGAGGTGGGGAACGAGAAGAGCACCATGAGGATGAGGACCCAGGCGATCGCGACCCACGCGACCGGCTTGGACCATCGACCGAGGCTCCAGACTCGCTCCTTCAGCCAATCGGACGTCGTCGCGCCGAGGTAGATGACGACGCCGTAGGCCGCGTACAGGAAGATCGTGCTGATCGCCGTCACGATGATGATCGCGGTGCCGGTGCCGACGATGAACGCCGCCACGGTGAACAGCCACGACACCACGACGATCGCGATCAGCGAGTTCGCCGGCGTGCGATATCGATGCGAGACCTTCTTCAGCCAGCTGGCACCGGGCAGGCCGTCGTCGCGGCTGAACGCGTAGAGCATCCGGCCGGCCGACGCGACCGACGACAGGCCGCAGAACGCCATCGCGATCGCGATGCCGGCCGACAGCACGTCGCCGAAGTTGCCGAGGTTGTACTTCAGGATGTCGATGACGGCCACGCCGCCGCCGAAGTAGTACTGGCTGTAGGTCGCCGCGTCGTCGAGCGTGTCCGGGAACAACGTCGTCAGGCTCGGCAGGTGCGTCGTCAGCGCGAGCAGGAAGACGAACCCGACGATGGCCGAGACCGCCACCGAGAGGAAGATTCCCCACGCGCTCGAGACCCGCGCCCCGACCGTCTCCTCCGCCACGTGCGCCGAGGCGTCGTAGCCCGTGTACGTCCAGTTGGCCTGGAGGAGGGAGAAGAAGAACGCGAGGATGATCGGGTACGACACCGCGGGTCCGTAGGTCAGGTGGACCACCCCGAGGTTGTTGTCCCAACTCCCAGCTTTGTCGAGCGGCTCGATCGCGAACAGGTGCAGCCCCGACTGATCCGGCTTGCCGGCGACGAACACGAGAATGACCACGGCCGCGACGATGACGATGTGCCACCAGACGCTGACCTGGTTGAGCAGCGAGACGAGGCTGATTCCGGCGATGTTCATCGCGAGCTGGATGAGCATCAGGACGCCCATCGTCACGAGCTGACCGTTCAGGATGCCGGGGATGATCTCCGTCGTGTTGAACGTGCCGCCGGTGACCTTGTCGATGATCGTCGCGTTCAGGAAGCCCGCCGCGGCGTAGTTGATGCCGGCGACGATCGCGAACTGGCCGATCAGGTTGAGCCAGGCGGTCCACCAGCCCCAGTTCTTGTTCTTCATCCGCGAGGCCCAGTAGTAGAGGCCACCGGCGGTCGGATACGCGGACGCGATCTCGCCCATCGATGCGGCGATCAGCAAGACGAAGACCGTGACAAGCGGCCAGCCGATGAGCACGGCGGCCGTTCCGGCCCACGCCAGGCCGTAGTCGTAGAGGATGACCGCGCCGGTCAGGATCGAGATGATCGAGAAGCTGATCGCGAAGTTGCTGAAGCCGCCCATCGAGCGGAGCAGCTCCTGCGCGTAACCGAGCTTGTGCAGGTCATCGCGGTCGCTCTGGATGACCTCTTCCCGGGATCGACCTTGAGTCATCGATACCTCCCTCAGTCGCCGTGCCCGGCCGAGGCCCTCCTCGCCGAGCCGCCGGACCATCCCTCCCTGGCCGGCTGAAACGGGTCCGACGCTGCCGCGTCGGAGCGGATGACGCGCGGAACCCTGATCCAGGGCAGCCGTCGAGCGCCGTGGCCGGGCCCCCTCCAGGGACCGGCCGGCTGCCGCCGGCTGAACGATCTTGCGCTGGCCCTCCTTTCGTCGTGGAGAGCGTCCGTTCCCGCGATCGGGCGACGTGCCGCGGACTATACGCGCCGCCCCGGCCCTTCGGAAGCCCCGTCGCGCGCACCGTCGACCCGGCCCCGTACGATGGCGCAATGGAGCCGACGACGCTTGAGCCGACGACCCTGCCGATCCTCGAGCTGGGCATCCTGCTCCTGCTCGCCGCGTTTGCGGGCTGGGCCGCGCGGCGGATCCGGCTGCCGGCGATCGTCGGGTACCTCATCGTCGGGTTGGCCGTGTCGCCGTTCACGCCGGGCTACGTCGCGGACCACGACCAGCTCCAGCTCCTCGCCGACGTCGGCGTCGTCCTGCTGCTGTTCGAAGTCGGGATCGAGGTCGACATCTGGCGGCTGCGGCGCGAGCACGGCCAGCTCCTCTGGATCGCGCCGCTCCAGACGCTCATCACCGCGGCCGTCGCGACGACGGCCGCGCTCCTGGCCGGGCTGCCGCCGTTCGGGGCCGGGGCGGTCGGGATCGGCGTGGCGATGTCGTCGAGCGTCGTGATCGTCAACATCACCCGCAGCCGGCGGCGTACGACGACGCCCGAGACCGAGCAGGCCCTCCTCGGCTGGAGCGTGCTCCAGGACATCACCGGTGTCTCGCTGGCGATCGTGCTGCTCGCCGTCGTCGCCGAGGGCGCCCGGCCGCCGCTCGAGGCGTTCGGCGGCCTGGTCGCCTTCGCCGTGATCGTCGGCGTGTCCGCGTGGCTGCTACCCCAGGTCCTCCGCGGACTCCGGACGGAGCACGACCTGTTCCTCATCGTCTCGGTGTCAGCCGGGCTGGCGCTCGCCGCCGCGGGCGCGATCGTCGCGTCGATCCCGCTGGCCCTCGCCGCCTTCGTCGCCGGGCTGGCGGTCGCCGAGAGCCCGGACGCAGCCGAAGCGCGCCGCCGCCTCCTCCCGTTCCGAGACCTCTTCGCCGTCCTGTTCTTCGTGGCGATCGGGACGCTCATCAATCCCGACGCGTTCGTCCGGGGACTGCCGTGGCTGGCGCTGATCGTGGGGCTCGTCGTCATCGCCAAGGTCGTGGTGGCGTACGGCCTCGCCCGGATCGCGGGACTGCGCGGCGACCCGCGCCAGGTGGGGATCGGCCTCGGCCAGGTCGGGGAGTTCAGCTTCGTCCTGGGATCGACGGCCGCGGCGTCGGGGGCGATCGGGCCCGAGGTCTATGCCGCGATCCTCGGCGCGGTCGTCATCACGATCATTGGGTCGACGGTCCTGGTGCGGCTCGTCGGGCACCCTCCGCCGTCGCTCGATGCGCCGCCCGCGGCGGCGGCGGGCTAGTCGAGAGCTAGAAGAGCATCGTCGTTTTCGGGCGGGAACCTGAAGTCAAACGCCGTCGGGGGGATCGGCGCGTCGGGGACGTAGTCGATCACTTCCGCGCGGCGGGTCTCCGTGCCGCCGATCGTCTCGACCTGGCGGACGATGATCCCGTCGACGCGATCGACCGCGATCTGGATGTGGAAGTCCCGGCGGTCCGCGACGACCTCGATCGTTCGGGGATGGTCGCAGTCGACGATCAGCGCGGGGCGCCCCAGCACATCCTCGGTGCCCGAGATCCAGCATCGCCCGGTCGAGAGTACGTTCTGGCAGTAGCCGGCGGGGTGGATGAACGTCTCGGGCAGGGTCTCCATCTGGAGATCGGTCAGCGGCGTGTAGACCCGCGACTTCCCCGGGAAGTCCTTGTCCAGGCCGCGAACCGGCGGCCGGACGGGCCGCTTCGTCCCGAGCTTGTTCGCCGCGGAGTAGGTCCAGACCGTCTCGCCGTCCGAGAGCCAGAGCTCGTAGTTTCCCGTCGTCCCGCGGCCGGGCGCGGTCGTCGTCACCCGCGCGTGGCCGGGATGTCGGAGGAGGACCTCCATCCACATCGCGTGTGGGCCGCCGGTCGTGAGCGTCGTCTCCTCGATCCGCATCCGGAGCGTCCGGAACCGAAGCTCCGCGTCGCGCATGAACGTGAAGAGGTCGGCGAGGTCCGGCGTCCCGTGCGCCGGCAGCGCGGCGACCTCCGGGCGGCGCCACTCGTCGGTGGGCGCCGGTACGGCTGCCTGGTCCCAGATCGGCGTCGAGGTCATCGCGCCGGATTGTAGCCGAGCGTTCCGGCTCGGGACCGCCCTAGCGCGTCCAGAGCCGGCCCTTCGCCAAGTCGATCTGCTGGCTCGCCTTGTCGCCGAACCGCCACAGCGACCAGACCCCGCGGCGGAGGATCACCCCGATCGATCCGAGCGCCAGTCGTCCCGGGTCGTCCGTCGTGTCGGATGTGTAGAAGATCGACAGCCGCGCGTCGCTCTTCCGTCGCTGTCCCGACGTCGTGGACTGCAGCGCCTCGCGGATGACTTCCTGAGCGACCTCGTGCGGAAAGCCGTACGTGCCGCCCTCGGGGACGCTCGAGATCAACGTCAGGTCGGGGCTCATTCGCTCGACGAGCTCGAGGTTCACCCCGTGCTTCGACCCGTGGTGCGAGACCTTGAGGACGTTCGTGCGCAGGACGTCCGTCCCGGATCCGACGTCAAGCATCCGGCCTTGCTCGGTGGTCGTCGCGGCGAGGAATGGGAAGTCGTTGAGAACGTACGACCACGACAGCGTCTGGGCGTCCGCTCCGAGGATCAAGCGGCTCGAATCGAACCGGACCATTCGGTTGCCGTCCGGATCGCGGAACGCGCGGATCGCCGGGGCCTCGATTCGCAAGGAGATCGACGCGTCATTGATCTCCGTGCCGTACGTGTCGAAGCGGTTGCGGAGCTGGACGGACGGCGACAGGACAGTGATCGCGGCGAGGCCGATCCAGCGCCGGAATCCGCTCGTTGGCTGGGCGTAGACGATCTGGCTCTGACGGGCGATCGCGGCCATCGTGTCGTGGTAGGAGTCGATCGTGTGCCAGTAGCCTGGATCCCAGAACTCGGCGATCCGTCCCCCGGCGAATGAATCGATGACTTCGGCCATCCCCTCGATGTGATCCTGATGGGGGTGCGTTGCGACGATGAGCGGGATCGAACCGACCGCATCCGGATGGCCATCCGGCGCGACCAGGCCGGCAACGATCAGGGCGTTCAGCAGCGGCGGGAGCTTCCCGGGCTTGCCGGCATCGACGACGACAACTCGGCGGAACCCGCTCACGGGAGACTTCGGGAGCAGCACGAGCTGCGCGTCGGCGTCGCCGACGTTGCAGACGAAATAGACGAGATCTGCGTCCGCCGTCGCGGCCACGAAGTCGCCCGCGACGTGACGCTTCGCCGGCAGCGGGATCGGACGGGCCATGTCTGCCGCGCTCCTCTGGCGTCAGATCGCTGGGTAGGCGATCGGGCCGGGCGGCGGTTCCTCAGGGTCGGAGGGCTCATCGTCGGTTGTTCGGACGACGCCGGCGGCCCGCCGGTCGAGGCCGTACGTGCGAAGCTCGTCACGAAGAGGCGCCGGGGCGGCGGTCGCGAAGAGGGCTGCCTTCGCCGCCAGCCTGCTCGCCCGTGTCAGGTCGACGACGGCCGCCCAGCGCGACGGCGGCCCGGCGAGACCGCGGACAAGGAAGACGTCACCGACCCGCAGCGGTCGGCGGAGCTGGCCGCGTTCCGCCCGATCCTGGTCGACACGCCGCTGGAGTCGATCCGCGGTCGCGGTTCGCGTGACGCGGTTCCGGACCGGGCCGAAGTCCAGGCGGCCGGTCGCACCGTCGACCAGCGGCCACGGTGCGACGGCCAGGGTCACGACGGTCCCGTCGATTCGGTCGACTGCCACGTAGCGGTCGCCGGCCGCCGGCTCGAGGCGACCATCCGCGAGGGGCGTGTCCGCCGGGCGCCACGGACGGCCCGGGGCTCGCGCGGTCCGTGGCTCCGCCGTCCGCTGGTCAAAGCTCATGGCTCGGACGGTATCGTGGCGGCGTCGCCGCAGCGTCTGTCGCCGGTGGCGCGACTTGACTTTCTGACCGGCGGGTGTATATATCGCATAGTGATATAGCGACGGGCGCTATATACGCCGTCCACGCGAGCCAGTGCGATCCCGGAGGTCAACACGGCATGAAGCAGCCGATCGGAGAGCTTGGCCGATTCGCCGAACCCTCTCTGTTCATCCTCGTCTCGCTGAGCGACGGCCCGAAGCACGGCTACGCGATCATGCTCGACGTCGAGGAGATCTCCGGGAGCCCGCTCGGGCCGGGGACGCTCTACGGGGCGCTCGCCCGACTCGAACAGCGAGGACTCATCGAGGCGCTCGAGCCGGAGGAGCGGCGGCGGCCGTACCGGCTCACGGGGCTCGGCGTGACGACCCTGGCGGCCCAGCTCGAGAGCCTGGACGGGTTCGTCCGGACGGGCCTGTCACGGCTCGGCAACAGGGCGACGTGACGGGCGCATCCGGCGATGAACGGCGTTGAAACCGGCCTCGACGACCCGCGTCCCGCGGCGATCGTCCGCCGCACGGTCCTGGCCGCCCGCGACCGGGGCCTGACCCGACGGCAACTCCTTCGCGGCTCCCTGGCCGCGGGCGTCGGCGTGCTGGCCCTGGAATGGGCCGGCGGGACGATTGGCTTTCTCTGGGGCGCGGCGTCCGGCGCCGGATCGAAGGTCCGGATCGGGACGTTCGACGACCTGATCGCGGCGAACGCCGGGTTGCCGATCGCCGACGGGTTCCCGGCGTACGTCCCGGATGCGCGGGCGTTCGTCCTGACGCTCGACCCGGGGCGGGCATGGAGGCCCGGCACGGACCCGACCGGTGATGGCGCGGCGCTCAACGTCAGGGCCCTCTCGCAGGTCTGCCCCCACCTCGGCTGCCGGCCGAACCCCTGTGTCGAGGATTTCTGGTTCCACTGCCCGTGCCACCAATCGCGCTACGACCGGACCGGGATCAAGCCCGCCGGGACGCGCTACGGGCCGGCGGACCGCTCGATGGACCGCTACCCGATCGAGGTCGACGCGGCCGGCGTCCTGACCGTCGACACGTCGCGAGTGACGCTCGGGCCGCTGCCGATCGCCCTCGGCCAGCCCGGCGTGATCCCGCCGCTCGTCGCGAGGGGCTGCGGCGGGTGAGCCGCGAGGGTCTACCTGCCGGCGCCGGCCTGCTCCGCCTGTATCCGGCCGGTTGGCGCGAGCGCTACGAGGCGGAGATGCTCGCGGTCCTCGAACTGGCTCACCTCGGGCCGCGTGGCCGCTACGACCTTGCCCGGGGCGCCGTCGACGCTCACCTTCACTCGCCGTCGCGCCTGCCGGCGGTTGCGGCGCTCGTCACGGGCGGCGTGTGGACGGCCGCGGGAACCGGAGTCGTGATCCAGCCGGCTCCGCCGGACTGGCCCGGCTACCTCCTCGAGACGCTGCCGCTGGCGATCGTCGCCGTCTCGGCCGGTCTCGTGGCGACGATCGGCTGCTGGGCGCGCCGAAGCGATCGTGCCGGGCGCTCCGGGACTGTCGCGATCGGCCTTGCGGTCCTGGGGCACGTCGCGTGGCTCGCTGCGCTCGTCGTCGCCCTTGCCGGCATCGCCTACGGACCGCTGACCGCATTGGCGCAGTCCGCCGGCGCCCTCGGCTGTGTCGCTGTCGGGCTCGTCCTGCTCAGGGCCGGCGACGAGTGGTTGGGCAGATTGCTGGTGCTAGCGCCGGCGTTCCTGCTGTTCGGGTGGCCGGCCGCGTGGCTCGGGTTCGGGCTAGCGTGGACGATCGCCGGCGTCCTGCTGTGGACGGGGATGGAACCCGCGGAGCCGAGGCGCTCGCCGTCCGGCTGACGGTCAGCCGCCGCCGCCCCCGCCCTTGCCGAGGCCCGGTTCGGTCATCGCCGCCGGGTCGAGCAGCTCGTCGAGCCGGTCGGGCGCGATGCCCCGCTCGATCGCCAGCTCGCGGATCGTCCGTCCGGACTTGAACGCGTCCTTCGCCAACGTCGCCGCCGCGTCGTAGCCGATCTCCGGGGCGAGGGCGGTCGCGAGCATCAGGCCCTGCTCGACGAGTGCCGGCCCGCGCTCGGTAGCGGTGATCCCCGCCACGCAGCGATCCGCGAAGTTCGTCGCGGACGCCGCGAGAAGCTCGATCGACTCCAGGAGCGCGACCGCCGTCACCGGCATCATCACGTTGAGCTCGAGGAACGAGCCGGTCTGGGCGAACGAGACCGTCGCGTCGTTGCCGATCACCCGGGCGACGACCATCGTCAGGCTCTCGACGATCACCGGGTTCACCTTGCCCGGCATGATCGACGAGCCGGGCTGCGTCTCCGGCAGCGCGATCTCGGCGATGCCCGCCCGGGGGCCCATCCCCAACAGCCGGACGTCGGACGCGACCTTCCAGAGGCCAAGCGCCGTCGTCCGGATCCCGCCGTGCGCGGCGATCACCGCGTCGAGCGTGGCCTGGGCGTGGAAGTGGTTCCCCGTCTCGCGGACGTCGAGCCCGGTCAGCGCGGACAGGCGCGCGCAGGCGAGGCCCGCGTACCGGGGATCGGCGTTGATCCCCGTCCCGACCGCGGTCCCCCCGAGCGGCACCGACAGCAGCTCCTCCTGGGCTGCGCGGGCCCGCCGGATCGACTCCTCGACCTGGCCGGCGTAGCCGCGGAACTCCTGCCCCAGCCGAATCGGCGTCGCGTCCTGGAGGTGGGTCCGGCCCGTCTTGACGACCGGCCACAGCTCGTCGGCCTTCGACGCAAGCGCCAGCCCGAGCCGCCCGAGCGCCGGCAGCAGCGCCTCCTCGATCGCCATCGCCGCGGCGAGCTGCATCGCCGTCGGGATCGTGTCGTTCGAGGACTGGCTCTTGTTGACGTCGTCGTTCGGGTGGACCCGCCGCCCCTCGCCGAGCCTGGCCGCCGCGAGGTGGGCGATCACCTCGTTCATGTTCGTGTTCGTCGAGGTGCCCGAGCCCGTCTGGTAGATGTCGATCGGGAACTGGTCGTCGTGGGCTCCGGCGGCGACCGCCGCGGCGGCCCCCACGATCGCCTCCGCGACGTCCGGCTCGAGCAGTCCGAGCTCCGCGTTGGCCTCAGCGGCGGCCTGCTTGATGAGCGCGAGTGCCCGGATGAACCGGCGCGGGAACCGCTGGCCGGAGATCGGGAAGTTCAGGACCGCGCGCTGGGTCGATGCGCCGTAGAGCGCGTCGGCCGGGACGGCCATCTCGCCCATCGAATCGCGCTCGACCCGCGTCTCGGGCGCCGCCTTCGTATCGGTCATGGCAGTGATTGTAGGCGTGGCCAGAGGGCCGACGGCGGAGGATCGCCCGATGCTCCCGTAGACTTCGCGCGTGCCCGAGCCACAGGTCCTCGACGTCGCCCCTGACACCTACCGCAAGGTGATGGGCCACTTCGTCACCGGGATCACCGTCGTCACCGCGTTCGACGGCGACCGGCCGCAGGGAATCACGGTCAACGCGCTGTCGTCGGTGAGCCTCGAGCCGCCGCTCGTGATGGTCGCGCTCGACCGTGGCCGCTTCATCACCCCGACGGTCCGGGCGGCCGGTCGCTATGCCGTCAACGTCCTCTCGGAGGACCAGCAGGCACTCTCGGACTGCTTCGCCGGCGCCCCGGTCACGCCCGGCCGCGACGAGTTCTGCGGAGCCCGCTGGACGCCCGGCGCGACCGGCCTGCCGTTGCTCGACGACGCGATCGCGACGCTGGAATGCACCGTCGTCCAGACGTTCGAGGCGGGCGATCACGAGCTGTTCGTCGCCCGCGTCGACGCGCTCGCCAACGTCGAGCCCCACCCGATGCCGCTCCTCTACTACCGCCGCCAGTACCTCCGGATCCAGCGAGCGGAGACTGCGCCGCTCGAGGGCGTGCCGGAGCACGCGGAAGGCTAGGCGGCGGTGCCCACAGTCGAGGCGAACGGGCTCGAGGTCGCCTACGAGGTCCACGGCGCGGGGCCGCCGCTCGTGATGCTCCACGGCGCGACATCGATCGGGCGGGAGGACTTCGCCGCGCAGATCCCGCTGTTCTCGAAGGGTTTCCGGCTGTACCTGCCGGATGCGCGCGGGCACGGATTCACCAAGTGGGATGCGGACCGTGGCTTCCGCTACGACTGGCTCGTCGACGATCTCGCGGCGTTCGCCGACGCCGTCGGGCTCGGGACGTTCCACCTGCTCGGGTTCTCGATGGGGGCGATGACCGCGCTGATGTTCGCGTCGCGGTTCAGCGAGCGCCTCCGGACGCTGGTGGTGATCGGGATCACGCCGGAGCGCGAGCCGCGGGCATCGGTTGGACGACGGATGATGGACCCCCATCGCGCGGACGTGGACGAACCCGCGTGGGGCGCGATCCTCGCGCGTCGGCACGACGAAGGCCAGGGCGTCGGGGCGTGGCGGCGGCTGCTGCCCGCCATCGCCGCGGACGTCGCGGTCCAGCCGCTGCTCACGCCGGCGGAGATCCACGCGATCGACGCCCCGACGATGGTCGTCTGCGGCGACCGCGACCCGTTCGTGCCCGTCGACCAGGCGTGGGGCCTCCAGCGCCAGGTCCCGGACGGCCGCCTCTTCGTTGCCCCGGATTGCGGTCACGAGGTGATGGTCAAGCGACCAGGGTTGTTCAACGACGCGCTGATGGGCTTCTACCGTTCGACGGAGGCGGCAGCCCGCGCCCGGGCGGGCGACGCCGAACCTGAACCCGCCAGCCTCTGACATCGATCACCGGCGAGGAGGACCCATGACGACGCTGCTCGTGCTGTACCGCCGCCCAGACGGCGGCCCGGAGGCGCTCGCGACGTTCGAGCGGCGCTACACGGAGGAACACCTGCCGCTCGTCGCCCAGACGCCGGGCCTCCGGGCGACACGGATCCAGCACGTCAGCGGCGCGCTCGGCGGGGAGACGGATCTCGTCCTCGTCGCGGCGATGGACTTCGACGACCGGGCCGCGCTCGATGCCGGCCTCGCCTCGGACCCGATGCGAGCGGCCGCCCGGATCCTGCGCGAGATCGCGCCCGGCCTTGCGACGTTCCTCGTTGTCGAGGACGCTCCGGACAGCGCCTGACGCGGGCAGATCCGCCCGCAAATAGCCTCGCGGGTGTTCCCCCGGTGTGGATACTGTCAGGGCACAGGGAGGAACGAGTGTCCGATACCGCGCCGGCCCAGACGGCGCCCTCGCTCCGCGGGCGCTTCATCGCCACGACGTTCCCGGCGACCGGATCGGCCGGGCCCGCCGACGGCGTCGCGCTCGTCGCGATCGATCGGCAGGACGCGCTCAATGCCCTGAGCTTCGACCTCCTCGACGAGCTGGCCGCCGAGCTCGAGCGACTCGATCGCGACGATGCCTGCCGCGCGATCGTCCTGAGCGGAGCCGGCACGCGGGCCTTCGCCGCGGGCGCCGACATCCGCGAGCTCGCCGAGCAGACGCCCGTGTCCCTGACCGTCGGCAACCGCTTCGCGACCTGGGATCGGATCGGCGCGACCGCGACGCCGCTCATCGCCGCGGTCCGCGGGTTCGCCCTCGGCGGCGGCTGCGAGCTGGCGATGGCCTGCGACATGATCGTCGCGGGCGAAGACGCGAAGTTTGGCCAGCCCGAGATCAAGCTCGGGGTCATGCCCGGTGCCGGCGGCACGCAACGCTTGACCCGGGCGATCGGCAAGGCCAAGGCGATGGAGCTGATCCTGACCGGCCGGACGATGTCGGCTCGCGAGGCGGAAGCGGCTGGCCTCGTGACAACGGTTGTCGCGGCCGAGGAGACGGTCGCCGCCGCGATCGAGCTCGCAAGCAGGATCGCGGCCCAGCCGCCCGTCGCCGTCGCGGCGGCGAAACAGGCGATCATTCGCGCCCACGAGCTGTCATTGTCCGCAGGGCTCGAATTCGAACGCACGGCCTTCTTCGCCCTCTTCGCGACCGACGACCAGACCGAGGGGATGGCCGCCTTCTCCGAGAAACGACCACCACACTTCACCGGCCGCTGACGCGACCGAAACGGAGGACGCATCGATGGAGCGAGATCCGCAGGGCGGGACCGACTACGGTCTCGATCTCCACCGTGACATGGGCGACGAGACGCCGGGCTCGCTCCGCGACAGCGCGCCGGACGTCCTCGCCCCGATCGACGCGGACGCCCCGGTCAGCGGCCACGTCATCGGCCCGGAATCGCGCAGCAGCTCGATCGCGGCATCGCCCGAGCACGACTGGACGGCGGCCGAAGGCCTCATCTACCCGCAGTTCCGGCCGGTCGGGACGCACGGGCTGATCGTCAGCGAGATCGACCAGGACACGCTGGTTGCCGACGCGAGCCGGAGCCACTCCCAGCCGCTGATCGACGAGGGTCCGTGCGGGATTCCCGTCGTCTACGCGATGAACGCCGGCGCCTACGACGTCATCGTCAACGGCGATCACCTGCTGTCGTGGGGCATCCCCGCGTCGGCGATCCAGGACGCTGCGCTGAAGAACCTCGGCACGTGGTCGGCGGGAGCCGCGTGGACCGACGAGGTGTCCGGGGAACGCCGCCTGCTCTCGTCGGACACGGGCGACGGCTGGGACGCGGCTCGGATCCTCCTGCCGGAGGTCGTCGACCGGTTGAGCCGGGAGCTCGGGTCCGTCGGGCGGGTGCTCGTCGGCATCCCGGAACGCCATCTCCTGATCGCCGGCACGCTCCGCCCTGGCGACGAGGAGTTCGCGTCGCTGTTCGCGGAGTTCGTCGTCGAGCAGTCCGGCGGGGCGGACGAGCCGATCGACCGACGGGTGTTCGAGCTGGTCGACGGCCGGCTCGTCGAGTTCGCGGGCGCGCCGACGGCGGCCTGATGCCCGACCTGCGCGTCGACATCGCCGACGCGATCGCGACGATCACCCTCGACCGACCGGACGCGCTCAATTCCCTGACGGTCCCCCTCAAGCAGGCGCTCCTCGCCGCGTTCGAGGATGCCGGGCGCGACCCAGCCGTGCGGGTCGTCATCGTGACGGGCGCCGGCCGCGCGTTCTGTGCCGGCCAGGACCTGCGCGAGCGACTCGAACCGGAGGCTGCCCCGCTCGAGACCGAGGTCCGCGAGCGCTACAACCCGCTCGTCCTCGCGATGCGGCGCCTCGAGAAGCCGATCATCGGGGCGATCAACGGCGTCGCTGCGGGTGCCGGCGCGTCACTGGCGTTCGCCTGCGACCTGCGGATCGCCGCCGAAGGAGCGAGCTTCGTCCTCGCGTTCGGGCGGGTGGGGCTGATCCCGGACAGTGGGGCGACGTGGCTCCTGCCACGGCTGGTCGGGCCGGCGAAGGCCGCCGAGCTGGCGCTGCTCCCGGATCCGCTGTCAGCCGTCGACGCGGAGCGGTTCGGGCTCGTCGCGCGGGTCGTGCCGGCGGAATCGCTCCTCGACGAGGCGCGGGCGATGGCCTCCCGCCTGGCCGACGGTGCCCCGGTCGCGATCGCGCTGACGAAGCGGGCGCTCAACCGCGCCCTCGAGGTCCCGTTCGAGGCCGCGCTCGAGTACGAGGCGTGGCTCCAGGGAATCGCCGGCGCGACGGCGGATCACGCGGAGGGGATCGCCGCCTTCATCGAGAAGCGGCCGCCTCGGTTCCGCGGCGAGTAGCGGTTCAGCGGGGAGTAACCGTCGGGGATTAGCGGCCCCTCAGCCCCACTCGCCGTGGAGCGGGTCCGGCCCGATCTGCGCCGCGAGGACCCGACTGCGCGCATCCCGTCGCAGCGGTTCCTGGGCGATCGAGATCGGCGCGTCGTCGTACGAGGCGCTGTCCGGGTCGTACCACGAGCGGAGCGAGTCGTTGGACGACTCCGGCCGTGTCCGGACCTCGATGATGAGCTCGGCGACATCCATGGCTCGCTCCCCACGCGACGCGTGTCCTGCGTCGAGCGCGACTGTACGGCGCTGCACCTCTGCGGATCATTTCGTCCGCGTTACAGAACCGTTGTGATTGGCAACCTTGGGCAGGCAATGGTCCCTACGGGACGGAGTACTGCACCGAATCCGTCTCTGCGACGACGAATTTCCCGAGCGAGGTCTGGCGGATCGCCTGGAGCCGGAACCAGTACGTCCCCGGCGCCAGCCCCTCGATCGAGGTCGAGCCGGTCGCTTGATTCGAGCCGACCCAGGCGACCGAGGCGCCCTCGAGGTAGCTCGGTGTGGTGTCGTCCGCCGAGTAGACGAGCTTGTAGAACGAGTAGCAGCTCGCGGAGCCCGCGAACGGTGCCCACGAGGCGTCCGTCAGGGTTCCATTCGGGGCGAGATCGAGCACGCCGAGCGCCTTGACGCTCTTCGTCGTCACGGTCTTGACCGGGCTCGCGGCGAGCGGCTGGTCCTCGATGCCATAGGCGACGGCCCGGTACGAGCGGGTCGCGCCGCCATCGGCGATCCGGTCGAAGCCGTCGGTTGTCGCCTGGTCCGCCGAGTATGTCTCGTCCACCCCCGACGCGCCGCCTTCCGGCGGGTACGAGACCGGGATCGTGGCCGACGTACTCGAGAGGACGCGGTAGTGGTTGAACCCGTCGCCCCCGAACGGGCTCCAGTCGAGGACAACGCCGCCCGGACACGCCACGGCCGTCATCGACATCGCCCCGAGGGCCGGCGTCGGCGTGGGCGTCGGCTCCGGTTTGGGCGTCGGCTTCGGCGTGGGCTTTGGGGTCGCCTTCGGCGTGGGGCGAGGTGTCGGGCGCGGCGTCGCGTTCGGAGTCGGCTCGGTCGCCGGGCTCGGCGTCGCCATCGCCGTCGCCGTCTCGTCGGGCGCCGCGGTCGCCGCTGGCGGGTCCGTTG
>Ga0070699_100002938_pt1 | contig 15160 bp, 16 predicted proteins | sample KBSK1503metaG_FD_65473 | JGI IMG/M metagenome (GOLD analysis project Ga0070699, IMG submission 65473) | Corn, switchgrass and miscanthus rhizosphere microbial communities from Kellogg Biological Station, Michigan, USA - KBS K1-50-3 metaG | ecosystem: Host-associated > Plants > Roots >...
TCGGGGCTGTAGATCACCAGCTCGTTGAGGAAGCTGGCGCGCTTGCGCTGGGTGTCGTCATCGACTTCCAGCAGATCGCGCAGCGAGACCATCCCGACCAGATTGCCCGAATCGACCACCGGCAGATGACGGCAGCCGAGCGAGTGCATCTTCTGCAGCGCGGAGTTGATGTCGTCATCCAGCTTGCCGACCACGATCTCTTTGGTCATCACATTCGCGACCGTTGTTTTTTCCGGATTCAGACCGGCAGCCACGACGCGCTTCATCAGATCGCGTTCGGAAAAAATCCCGACCAGCCGCCCCGATTCGAGCACCGCCACAGCGCCGATATTCTTCTCGCTCATCATCTTCGCGACGTCGCGCACGCTGGAGGCCGATTCCGCGTGGTAGATCTTCTGACCTTCGATGATGTCCGCGAGCTGTTTCATATGGTCTCCTGTACGGCCGTGGCGGCGCGCTTGCGGGCCAGGTTGCCGAGGCCATCATACGCCGCGTACTTGTAGGCGTCGCTGAGGGTGGGGAAATTGAACACGCTGTCGATGAAGGCATTGATCGTTCCGCCGAGCTGCATGGCCATCATTCCGATATGGAGTAGCTCCGAGGCGTTCTCGCCGACGATGTGGACGCCCAGGATCTTCAGGCTGTCAGGGTCGAAGATGAGCTTGATCATCCCCTTGGTGTCGCCAATGATCTGCCCGCGCGCATTGTTGCGATAGTGCGCCCGCCCCACTTCGTAGGGCAGCGATTTCTCGCGGCATTCCTCTTCGGTCATGCCGATCGTCGACAACTCCGGGATGGTGTAGATGCCGTAGGGCAGAAGGCCGGCCACTTTGGTTTTGTATTTGAGATCGAACGCGTGGACCATCGCGACACGCGCTTGTTCCATTGAAGTCGACGCCAGGGCAGGGAAGCCGATCACATCGCCCGCGGCGTAGATGTTGGGCACGCTGGTCTGATAGTTCTCATTGACCAGCACCAGCCCGCGATTGCCCATTTTCACGCCGATGGCTTCGAGGTTGAGATCGCCGACGTTGCCGCCGCGCCCTGCGGCGTAGAGCACGTTGTCGACGACGATGCAGGTGCCATTTCGCAGCGTCAGAGAAGCCTTGCCGTCGCACTTTTCGATCGTCTGCACTTCGCATGCGAGGTGCAGCGTCACGCCGAGCCGCGTCTGCATTTCGCCGAGCAGGATGCGAACGATCTCGCGGTCCATATGTGGCAGCAGCGTCGAGCGCGCATCGACGAGATGCACCTCCACGCCCAGCGCCGCGAAAATGGAGGCGTATTCGCATCCGATCACGCCCGCCCCGACCACTGCCAGGCTGGCTGGGATTTTTCCGATCTGCAGGATCGTGTCGCTGTCGCACACACAGTCATCGTCGAACGGTATCGTGGGCGGGCGGTAGGGCGACGAGCCGGTCGCGATCAGGACGATTTTTCCGTCCAGGATCTGCTCGCCGGAGGGATTCGTCACCGCTACGCGCGTCGGCGAAAGGAAGCGCGCGCTGCCTTTGTAGTGATCGACGTTGTGCCGGCGAAGGTTCTCTTCGATGCGCCCATTCTTTTTCCAAAACGAGCTGCTTGCGATACATGAAGTCGTCGATGGTGATGCTCTTCATCTTGACGTCGACGGCTTCGCTGAAGCCACGCTGGCGGAATCCGGAGAGATGGAGCGCCGACTCGCGCAGCGTCTTTGATGGAACGGTGCCGGTGTTCACGCACGCGCCGCCGAGAACCGGCTCGCGCTCGATGAGCGCAACGGTTTTGCCGAAGTAAGCGGCCTGCGCCGCCCCCTTCTCGCCGGCCGGACCGGAGCCGATGACGATGAGGTCGTACATGAGAAAAGTGCCGGGTGCCGCGTCACCTAATACGTGATGAGGGAGTGCACAGGGATTCCGTTCAACTTCATTCTGCCATTCAGAAACGACAACTCGATGACCATCGCGACGCCCAGGAGTTTCGCGCCCGACTCCTGCACCAGGCAGGAGGCGGCAGCCGCGGTTCCGCCTGTTGCCAGAACATCATCAATTAACAAGACACGATCTTGTGATGACAAAGCGTCATCGTGAATCTCCAGGGCGTCGGTTCCATATTCCAGAACGTACTCGTTGCGGCGCGTGGTCCACGGAAGTTTTCCCGGCTTGCGGATCGGAACGAATCCGGCGCTCAGCACCTGCGCCACGCAACTCCCGAAAATGAACCCACGGGATTCGATGGCTGCGACTTTCGTGACACGCTCGCGCCGGAATGGCGCAGCCAGCGCATCGACCGTGAATGCCAGCGCCTCCGGAGCGCGCAACAGCGGCGTTATGTCCTTGAACAGAATCCCTTTCTTCGGGAAATCGGGAACGTCGCGGATGTACGCTTTGAGATCCATCAGAATTTGACGTCGAAGTCGCCGAGCCGGCCCGTGAAGTCTCTCGATTCCTGATCGATCTTGGTGACCTCAGCGTAGCGCGGACCTTCCTTCAACTCCTCGATCCATTCGTCGATTGCGCTTTTTTCTCCCTCAACCGTGGCTTCGACCGAGCCGTCGCGATTGTTTTGAATAAAACCCTTCAGCCCCAGTCGGCGTGCCACTCGGGTCGCAAAGAAGCGGTACCCCACACCCTGGACCTTTCCGTGAATGTGGATGTGCCGCTGCTCCCTTGCCATTGCGGCGCAGATTCTACAATGAGGCCTTTGGAGTGCGGTGCCTTGGCACCGCTTTGAAAGCGGCGGCAAGCCGCCGCACTCCAAAGGCGCTAATGCTTTCGGCGCTTGGTGGTCGTACGCTTGGTGGTTTTTTTCGCGGGAGCCTGAACGATGACCGGCTGGGGGATCGGGCGGGCTGCAATCTCGTCGATGCGCTTCGCCATGCCCTCAATTTGCTTCTGCCGGGCCGCCGCTTCACTGCGCAAAGCCGCTACTTCGGCGGCCAGCTTCTTGCGCTCGCTGTCATTGAGCGATGCCAGGGCCACGGTGGCCGCGGCGGCGGCATCCGTTCGGGGATACTGCTGCACGATCTTCGAGAGCGACTGGCGTGCGCGTTCGTTGTCGCCGGCTGCAATCTGCCGGCGAGCACTCTTCATCAGCGCGGCCGCCTGAATGTCATTCGGAACCGTTAGAACGAGGTAGGCCACCACGGCGCCGAGAATCGAGGAGAGGAGCGCGGTCACGACGAGGACCGTGCGAACGCGCATCCGCTATTCCTTCCAACCGAAGCGTCCGACCAGCGGAACGAACTCCGCGGTTCCGCAGTCTTCGATCTGAACGCCCGTGCCGACGCGCCGCACACGCGCCAGCCGCTGATTTTTTCCGGAGCCGATGGGCAGAACCATGAGGCCCGTCCTGGCCAGTTGTTGGATCAGCGGCTGCGGAACTTCGGGAGCGGCGGCGGCCACGATGATGCGATCGAAAGGCGCCTGGTCCGACCATCCGTATGTCCCGTCGAAGACTTTCACGCTGACGTTGTTGATCTTGAGATTTCGAATCAAATCCATTGCCCGCGCGCCAAGCTCGGGAATCCGTTCGATGGAAAAGACTTTGGTCGCGAGCTTCGAGATCACTGCAGCCTGGTATCCCGTTCCCGTGCCAACCTCGAGCACTTTTTCGCTTCCGGTGAGCTCGAGCAGCTCGATCATGCGGGCCACGATGTACGGCTGCGAGATGGTCTGGTTGGCGCCGATCGGCAGCGCGCCGCTGCCGTAGGCCTTCGTCGCGACAACCGGAGACACGAAAAGGTGGCGCGGCACTTCCCGCATCGCCTGCAGGATCCGCGCATCGGTCATGCCGCGCGCCGCGATATGCCGATCGACCATCAGCGCGCGCTGATGCGCGAGGTCAGCTTCGTTTGGCGACCTGGCCAAGGAGCTCCTCGAGAGGTTTGAGGCGCGGAATGGAATCGTGATGCGTCAGGTCGAGATGCAGGGGTGTGATGGAGATGTATCCATTCTGGACTGCTTCGAAATCCGTTCCTTCGCCGGGATGCCACGTCGGAGGATCGCCCCCGATCCAGTAGTACTTTCGCCCTCGCGGATCGAGGCGCTCGATCACGCCCTCGGAGTAGACGCGCTTGCCGAGCCGCGTCACGCGCACTCCCTGAAATTCGGCCACCGGAAAATTCACATTCAGAATGATCCTCGGATCGCGAGGTCCCTGCAGAATGTGCTGCGTCAATCGGGCGCCGAATTCCGCGCAACGGTCGAATGAGAAGTGCTGGCCGACCAATGCGGAAAAGGCGATGGACGGAATGTTGAGCAGCGCGCCTTCGAAGGCCGCCGAGATCGTTCCGGAGTACGTGACGTCATCGCCGAGGTTGGGGCCGAAGTTGATACCGGAGACGACGATATCCGGGCGATTGTCCTTCATCAGCTTGAGGACCGCGAGGTTAACGCAATCGGTGGGAGTGCCGTCGACGATCCACTCGTTTTCCTCGAGCTGCAGCAGCCGCAGCGGCCGATTGAGGGTCAGAGCGTGCGAGGCCGCGCTCTGCTCGCGGTCGGGCGCTACCATGATGACTTCTCCGACCGGCCGCAGATTTTGGGCCAGCTTGCGGATGCCTTCGCTGTAGATGCCGTCGTCGTTCGTGATCAGGATGCGCGGCATTCACTGCATCGTAGCACTCACTGCACGTTCGACGCGCTGCGGATGAAATCGGCGATGTCGCTCTTGAGCTTCGCGTGCGCCTTGCGGTCGATGTACATCATGTGACCGCCCTGGAAGTAATCCATCGACACGTTTTTGCGCACTTCCGGGTCGAGCTGCATCCTCGCAAATGTGTAGCGCGTGGCTGCAAACGGTGTCGCAAGATCGTAGTAGCCGTTGGCGACGAAGACCTTCAGATATGGATTCTGGCTCATCGCGCCGCGGAGAGTCTCGGCAACATCGACGTAGCGGTTTTGCGCGCGGTCGTAGTTCCACGGCCGCACTTTCCCGGTCAAGATCTCGTACGCCGCATCGGTCTCGTACTTGAGGTCACGCCGGACATAGTCATTGAAGACGGCGGTGTATTCGCCGAAGATCGCGGCGTAGGAAGGATCGAAGTCCGGAGATTCGCCGACGGCATCGCGATCGATTCCGATGAACCGCCCGTCGAGACGTCCAACCGTGCGGCGCTGATTGCGCATCAGCTCCTTGTCGAAACGATCGATGCGGATGCGCAGGTTCGCTCGATCGATGAAATCGGGCGGTAGCCCGGTCAAATTGGCGAGATGGGCGGCCACGTTGCGGCGCTCCTCGTCGCTGATCCGATCGCCCTGCATGAGCGCAGCCGCGTACGGACCGAGGGCGTATTTTTCCGACATGGCAACCGCATTCTCGACCGTGCCGTTCTGAAGATCGGGCGACAGGCGCTTGTGGTACCACGCAATAGCGGTGTACGTCGGTAGAAACAACTGATAGGCGAGATCGTTGCCGCTGTCGAACGAGGCGGTCTCGAAATTGAGAATGGATGAGATCAAAACAATGCCGTTCGGGTAAACACCCTGTCCCTGCAGCCATCCCGAAAGACCCGCGGCGCGCGTCGTGCCGTAGCTTTCGCCGGCAATGAATTTCGGTGAATTCCAGCGGCCGTAGCGCGTGGTCCAGAGTCGAATGAATTCACCCACCGATTCGACATCCGCGTCGACGCCGTGGAACTTGCCGGCATCCTTGAACGGAATGGCGCGGCTGAAGCCGGTCGTCACCGGATCGATGAAGACCATATCGGTGACGTCGAGCAGCGTGTTTTCGTTGTCGACCAAACGGTAGGGCGGCATGGCGGCGTGCCCCTCATCATCGCGATAGGCGACGCGCTTCGGTCCGAACGCTCCCATGTGCAGCCACACTGACGACGATCCGGGACCGCCGTTGAAGGTGTAGGTGATGGGTCGCTTGGAGGCATCGACGCCGTCCCGAGTGTAGGAAACGAAGAAGAAGTTCGCACGCGGGTTACCTTCCTCGTCTTTGAGCACCATCGTGCCGGCACGTGCGGTGTAGCTGATGGTCTGTCCATTGACCGTGATGCTGTGCTGGGTGGTGGAGATCTGATCGCGCGGCGTTTCCTTCGGCGTGGCGCGTTCGGGCTTTTCCGGCTGGGCGTCCGCTTCCCGGGAGGCCGGAGCGGGACTGGCGATCGACGGATTGCCTGGCGGCCTTCGCTCCTGCGCGAAGAGTGCCGGGCACACGAGGAGCAAAAGAGCGAGTGTCTTCTTCATTTGTGCTAAATATCACAACTACAAAGCGTGAAAAAACTGTTGCTGGTCCTGTCGCTGATTGCCTTTCCTGCGCGCGCGATCTCACCGCTCGAGGTTTCCCACGCTGCGCGCGATTATCGCAGCCGTCACGAGCGCGAGATCGTCGCGGAGTTGATGGAGTTGCTCGCGATTCCGAATCTCGCTTCGGACGCAACGAACATCGAGAAAAATGCCAACGCGATCGTGGCGATGCTGGCCAGGCGCGGCGCCGACGCGCGTCTCCTCCGCCTCGAAGGAGCGCCACCGCTGGTCTATGCCACGATGCCCGCTCGCGGCGCCAAGACGACCATTGCGTTCTACGCGCACTACGACGGCCAGCCGGTCGATCCGTCGCAGTGGACCACGCCGCCGTGGCAGCCGGTATTGCGCAATCCGGCCGGCAATGCGATCGAGCCCGCCTCGCACATTGACCCGGAATCGAGGATCTATGCGCGGTCGGCGAGCGACGACAAGGCGCCCATCATCGCCATGCTGGCCGCGCTCGACGCGCTCAAATCCGCCAGGGCGCTTCCTTCAGTCAACTTGAAATTCGTTTTCGAAGGAGAGGAAGAAGCGGGATCGCCACATCTGGCGGCCTATTTCGATCGTTACGCCACCGAGCTCACAACCGACGCCTGGATGCTGTGCGATGGCCCCGTGCATCAAAGCCGCCACATGCAACTTTACTTCGGTGCACGCGGCATCACCGATCTCGAGCTGACCGTCTACGGTCCGCTGCGGCCGTTGCACAGCGGTCATTACGGGAACTGGGCGCCCAATCCGATCGTGACGCTGACCCATCTGATCGACAGCATGCGCGACGCCGAAGGGAAGATCCTCATTTCCGGTTTCTATGACGATGTCACGCCGCTGACGGATGTCGAGCGCGAAGCGTTGGCCGCGATCCCAAACATCGACGACAGCCTGAAACGCGAGCTGGCGTTAGGCCGGACCGAGGGGGGAGGGAAGTCTCTCAATGAGCTGATTCTCATGCCGGCGTTGAATCTTCGTGGCATCTCCGGAGGGCACGTCGGCGAGCAGGCGACGAACACGATCAATACCGAGGCCCGCGCCTCGATCGATTTCCGCCTCGTTCCGGCACAGACGCCCGAAAAGGCTCACGAACGGGTCGAGCGCCACATCCTGGCGCAGAATTTCTTCATCGTTCACGAGACGCCCGACAACGCCACGCGCATGGCGCATCCGAACGTCGTGAAGCTGGTCTGGGGCGCGGGAGGATATCCGCCGGCCCGGACTTCGATGGATTTGCCGGTCAGCCACCGGGTGGCCAACGTGATCACCGCCGCGCAAGGCGTGGCGCCGTATCTCCTGCCCTCACTCGGGGGCAGCGTGCCGATGTATCTCTTTCAGCGCGGGAACACGCCTGTGGTCGGGTTACCGATCGTCAACCACGACAACAACCAGCACGCCGCAAACGAGAATCTGCGCGTCCAAAACCTGTGGGACGGCATCGAGATCTTTGCGGCCTTGTTCACGAATCTGCGCTGAGGGGCGTTACCATTCCAACCATGGGGATTGAGGACATCGGACGGTGGTTGCGCGACTGGCCGCGCGGTCTCTCTCTGGACCATCGAGTGATCGTGCGTCAGTCGCTGCAGACGTGTCGCGCCGTCTTCAAAGCCCCTCACGCCGTGCTGGCGTGGGAAGAGCGCGAGGAGCCGTGGCTCATCCTAGCCTCGCTGTCGGAGGACGGCTTTACATGGCGCGAGGCCGAGCCCGAACCGTTTCTTCCGCTTGTCGATCCCGCGCTGGCCGAGAGCTCCTTTTATGACAATGACAAGGCTGTCTCCAGGCATTTTCTCGAAGCCGCCGGCCTTCAGGATGTAATCTCGGCGCCGATCCGAGGAGAATTTGTGCAGGGACGGATTTTCATTGCAGAGCCGACGCACCTTCGGGATGACTCGCTGGTGATGGCTGACATCATCGCGCTGCTGGTCGAGCGCTCGCTCGATTACGCGGTGGCTGTCCGCGCCGCAACGCGCGAGGCGGTGCGCGATGAGCGAATTCGCGTCGCCCGCGACCTGCACGATGGCCTGCTGCAGTCGTTCACCGGCGTCGTGCTGCAGCTTGAAACCATCCATACCCTGGTCGATTCCCAGCCGGCGGAAGCGCGCCGGATGATCACCGACATCGAGGGCGTCATCATGGCCGATCAGCGCGAGCTGCGGTCGTATGTCGAGCAGTTGCGGCCGCGACGGCGGATCGATGTTCCGTTCGATTTCCACGCCCGCATGGAAGAGCTGCGATCGCGATTCGAAACGCAGTGGGGCATCGGTGTGGCGTTCGAAATCGAGACGATCGATCCGCTGGTGGCGAAGTCCCTCGGTCCGGAGACCTTCCGAATCATTCAGGAGGCCGTTACCAATTCGGCCAAACACGGCGCGGCCTCGCATGTGCGCGTCCGCCTTTCCAGCGGCAACGACAAGATGAACATCGAAGTGGTCGATGATGGCAGCGGATTTCCGTTCCACGGCCGCATGACATTGGCGGCCATTCGCGAAAGCGGAGTCGGCCCGTCGATGCTGGCCGAGCGCGTCGCTGCTCTGAACGGAGATCTGGCAGTCGAGTCGAGCGGCTCCGGTGCCCGTCTCGAGATTTCCGTTCCGCTCGGATTTGCGGGGGCCACGTGACGATCCGGATCGTCCTGGCTGACGATCACAGAATCATTCTGGAAGGCCTGGAACAGCTTTTCCGGCGGGAAAAGGACTTCGAGGTTGTCGGCACCGCCACCAACGGTGAAGATGCCCTGGAAGCCGTTCGCACGAAGCGGCCCGATCAGCTCGTGCTCGACATCAATATGCCGAAGGGGAACGGCTTGTGGGTTCTGAAAAAAGTGCACACCGAAAAATTGCCAACGCGGGTCGTGCTGCTGACGGCCACCCTCGACGACGACGAAGTGCTCGAAGCGATGCAATCGGGGGTGTCGGGGCTGGTGCTGAAAGAAGCTGCGGCCGTCAATCTGGTCAATACCGTTCGCAGAGTGCAGCGAGGAGAGCGCGCGCTAGAGCCGATGCTGGTCAGCCGGGCCCTCGATCGCCTGTCGCAGCGCGAGGAAGCGAAAAAGATCGTGGAAGTGCTTTCCCGCCGCGAAACGGAGATCGTGAAGATGGTGGCTGCCGGTTTGCGCAACAAAGAGATCGCCATGAAGCTGTCAATCGGCGAGGGCACTGTGAAAACTCATCTGCACACAATTTACGAAAAGTTAGGAGTGCATGGACGGGTCGAGCTCACGATGTATGCCCTTGAACGCGGAATCATTTAGCGGGGCGCTATACCCTTTGGTATAGAGATTTCCATCCATCGATAGATTTTCACCATCAATAAATCGACTTAGGGTGTGAGCATCGCGTTTTAGCGAGGCTACCAATGCGAAGCTCGGACTCTATAGCGAATGAAATGGTGGCAGTTTTCCGGCAGACTCCCGAAGGCCGGCTGCTCGATTGCAACGACGAGTGCGCTCGGATTCTCGGATACGCCACACGGGACGAACTTCTCGCCGCGGGCGGATTCGAGTATCAGACCGCTTCAGACCTCATCACGGTCGCCAGCGCCATCCGCGACCTGGGAAAGCTCACGAACGTCGAGCTGGCCCTCCGCAAGAAGGATGGAGGTGTCGCCTGGGTGCTGCAGAACCTCAGGATGGTCTCGGTGGACGAGGCCTCCAAGGTGTGGATCGAGGGAGCAATGTTCGACGTCACGGAACAGAGGATTGCGGCGCAGCGGTTCGAGTTTCAGGCCTATCACGACAGCCTGACCCTGCTGCCCAATCGATCGCTTTTCATCGACCGTTTGCACGTCGCACTGGCGCACTCGCGGCGACGCAAACGCTACGTCTCGGTCTTCATGCTCGATCTCGATCGCTTCGACATCGTCAACAACGCCCTCGGGCGCGGGATGGCCGATCGGCTTTTGCGCGCGGTGGCCGATCGCCTGGCGGCCACGCTGCGCGAGGAAGATTCGCTGGCGCGCTTCTCGGGCGATGAGTTTATCTTTCTGGTTGGCGACTCCGGTGGTGGAACCGAATCCGCGATCGTGGCGCAGCGCGTGCTCGATGCGATGGGCCGCCCGTTCAATGTCGGCGGCCGGTCGGTGGAACTGACAGCCAGCATCGGCATCTCGATGTCGCAACACGACTCGAACGAAGCCGACGCTCTGGTTCGCCACTCCAGCACCGCGATGTTTCGCGCCAAAGAGTTTGGCCGGAATCTCTATCAGTTCTATGACGAGAAGTTGAACGCCCGGACGCTCGAGCGTCTGGCGCTGGTATCGAGCGTCCGTCGCGCGCTGGATCGCGGCGAATTCGAGCTGTTCTATCAACCGGAGGTCGACGTGCAAACTGGCCGCATTCACTGCGTGGAAGCTTTCCTTCGCTGGCGCCATCCCGACCTGGGCATCATCGGCCCCACCGAATTTCTCGGCGTCGCCGAAGAGGCCGGCCTGGGCGGTCGCATCGCGGAGTGGGTCATGTCGTCGGCCTGCGAGCAGGCCAAAGGCTGGCAGGACGCCGGTATGCAGACACGCATCGCGGTCAATTTGTCGTCTCGCGACTTCAACGGCCACAACCTCGCGAAACATGTCGAGACGGCGATCCAGGCGAGTGGACTGGAGCCGAGCAGTCTGGAGCTGGAAGTGGCGCACGCCTCCCTGACCGACTGCGCGCGCTCCACCGAGATCCTGCAGGCGCTGAAAGAGATCGGCGTGCTGCTGGCGATCGATGATTTCGGCAGCGGCGGCTGCTCGTTCGCCGACCTGAAGACCCTGCCGGTCGACACCATCAAGATCGCTCCGATGTTTGTGCACAACATGATTCGCCGCGCCGATGACGCGGCAATCGTCCAGGCGATGATCACCATGGCCAAGGGTTTTGATATGCGCGTCATAGCGGAAGGAGTGGAGACAAAAGAGCAGCTCTCCTACCTGCTCAACCGGCGGTGCACCGAGATGCAAGGTTTCTTTCTCGGGAAGCCGCTCCCGGCTCCGTCATTGTCCGAAGTCCTCCGGATGCAGCACTGACGCGTTGTCGAGAGAGAGAACGGGAGGCGCCGCCCGCCGAGGGCGGCGCTTCTCGTTTCAACGCGACTTTTCGTAGCGGATGATCCCCTCCCCCGAACCCGGCCCCACGAAGTGAAATCCGTTTCCTTCCAGCGTTCGAATCGACGCGATCAGATGCGGATACGTCTCGCCGACGATCGTGGTCACGCCCTCCTGCCGGAATGCCCAATCGATCGCTGCAGCCAGCGCCTCGTGCGTGAATCCGCGCCGCCGAAATGAAGGCAGGACTGAATAGCCTGTGAAAACGCGTCCCGTGTCATCGGGTGGGCCACCCATCCCTAGAAAGCCGATCGCGGTCGGTTGGGGCTCGCGCAGGATCATCAAGCGTGGCAGCCATTTCGTGTCGCCGAGCTTGCGACACCAGTCCAGCATCTCGCGATCGTAGTGTTCGGGCGGCCATTCGTTCGGCACCACGACGTTCAGTTCGCGGACGAGAATGTCGCGAGCCTCCGGCGGCGATTCGAAACAGGCGCGCGGCAAAGGTACGAGCCGTAGCCGTTCGGTCTCGATGATGAAATCCATTTGAAGACTCCTCTCCTGTGTGCGGTAAAGACGCGAAACAATTCCGAGAGGAGCCTAGGCAAGCATAGGCAGTGTGACGATTGTAAACTGAAAGGCACATGAATCCGATTGAGCATCTGCTGATCGGCTGGACGTTTGCCCAGGTCATGCCCCTCGATCGGCGCGACCGCGCCATCGTCACGATCGCGTCCGTTGCACCCGACATCGATGGCTTCGGCGCGCTGCCGGAGATGCTCACCCGCGGCACGGCGCACGAAGTGTTCTGGTGGACCGAATATCACCACACGCTCTGCCACAACCTCACTGCTGCCGTGATCTTCACGGTCGCCGCAACATTTTTCGCCCACGCCCGACTTCGCACGGCTTTGCTGGCGTTCGTCAGCTTTCATCTCCATCTTTTCGGAGACGTGATCGGCGCCCGCGGGCCGGATGGATATCAGTGGCCGATTCCGTACTGGCTGCCGTTTTCGGATCGATGGCAATGGAGCTGGGATGGTCAATGGGCACTCAATGCCTGGCAGAACTTCGCGATCACCATTCCGCTCTTGCTCTTCACGATCTGGCTGGCGTGGAAGGCCGGCCGATCGCCATTAGAGATTGTCTCTTCTCGAGCGAACGAGGCATTTGTGGCGGCGCTGCGCGGACGTTTCGGCGTGCCGGAGACGCAATCGTGACGGTGCACGAAATCGCGCCGAGCCCCGAGCTCGCCGAATTCGTCGACGCCTATTGGTGGAGCGACGGATCGTCGACCGGCTCGATGCGCATCCTGCCGGACGGCTGCGCTGACCTGGTGTTCGATCCGAAAGGAGCCTTCGTTGTCGGGGCAATGACTCGGCCCCTCCGAATTGACGCTGCCGAAACGGTCGGCGCTTTCGGCATCCGTTTTCGTCCCGGCCGGGCGGCGCTCGCCCTGCGGACCCCTCTCACGCTGCTGACGGATGCGCGTGTACCGCTGCGCGATGTGACTCGGCGTTTTCCGGCGATCGATCCAACACGGCTCGACAGCGTTGAGGAGGCACTGCGTTCGATGTTCTTGGATGTTGCGGCCGATCCTCGTGTAGATGCGGCAGTCGCTGCGATCATTCAGAGCGGAGGGCGAGCCTCGATCGAGGAGGTGGCTGCGCAAGCTGGAGTCTCGCGACAGCATCTCGCTCGCGCGTTTGCGTATCACGTCGGCGTTTCGCCGAAGACGTTCGCACGCGTGATGCGCTTCCGCCGCGCGATCACGCTGGCGCGGGGTGGGCGGGAAGGGTGGGCCGATCTGGCGGCGGAGCTTGGATACTTCGACCAGTCGCACATGATTGCCGAATTTCGAGAATTCGCGGGCGACACGCCCGTTCCATTTTTCCTATCCGCCGGCGATTGAGATGACTATCTTGATCGCATGATCAAGAAATTGACGCCGGTCCTCATCGTGGACGCCATTGAACCCGTTCTGCCGCTCTGGGAATCCATCGGCTTCCAGCGCACCGCCGAGGTTCCGCACGGAGAACGCCTGGGCTTCGTGATCCTTCAGAGCGGAAGTGCCGAAGTGATGTACCAGACCTTCGACAGCGTGCGCGCGGATGAGCCGAAATCGCTCGAAGGACCACGCGCGATCGGCGCTTCGTCGGTATTCGTCGAGGTCGATAAACTCGATGCCATGAAAGTGCCGCCGGGCACGGACATCATCGTCGAACGGCGCAAAACGTTTTACGGATCGACGGAGATGATCGTGCGCGATGCCGCCGGAAATGTGGTGGTGCTTGCGGAGATGGAGAAATAAAAAGGGCGGCCCGGAGGCCGCCCTGACGCCTAAGGCCTGATGCCTGAGGCCTGGATCAGTACATTCCGCCCATGCCGCCCGGTCCGCCCGCGCCCGCAGCCGAAGCTTTCTCTTCTTCCTTGATCTCGGAGACGAGTGCCTCGGTGGTGAGCATCAGGCCGGCGATCGACGCCGCGTTCTGCAGCGCCTGCTTGGTGACCTTCGACGGATCGATGATTCCCGCCTTCAGCATGTCGACGACCTTCTCGGTGCGCGCGTCAAAGCCCCACGCGCCGCCCTTCTGGCGAATCTCGTTGAGAATCACCGAGCTTTCGTGTCCGGCGTTGTAGACGATCTGCCGGAAAGGCTCTTCGAGAGCACGCTTGATGACGTTGATGCCGACCTTGGCGTCGCCTTCGAGCTTCAGTTTGTCGACTGACTCGATGGCGCGAATGAGCGCCACGCCGCCGCCGGGAACGATTCCCTCTTCGACGGCCGCCTTGGTCGCATGCATTGCGTCCTCGACGCGGGCCTTCTTTTCCTTCATCTCGGTTTCAGTGGCTGCGCCGACTTTGATGACTGCCACGCCGCCGACCAGTTTGGCCAACCGCTCCTGCAGTTTCTCGCGATCGTAATCCGAGGTGGTTTCATCAATTTGCGTGCGAATCTGCTTCACGCGCCCAGCGATGGCTTCCTTGCGGCCCTTGTCGTCGGTGTCGGTGACGAGCGTGGTGTTATCTTTGTCGATGCTGACCCGCTTGGCGTCGCCGAGGTCATCCCACTTCACGTTCTCAAGCTTGATGCCGAGATCCTCGGAGATCAGCTTTCCACCGGTGAGAATTGCGATGTCTTCGAGCATGGCCTTGCGGCGATCGCCGAATCCCGGCGCTTTGACTCCCGCCACCGAAAGCGTTCCGCGCAGCTTGTTCACGACCAGCGTCGCGAGCGCCTCGCCCTCGACGTCTTCCGCAACGATCAGAAGCGGCTTGCCCTGACGCGCGACCTGCTCGAGGATCGGCAGCAGATCTTTCATCGAGGAGATCTTCTTCTCGTAGATGAGAATCTTCGCGTTCTCGAGAATGACTTCCATCCGCTCCGGGTCGGTGACGAAGTACGGGCTGAGATAGCCGCGGTCGAACTGCATGCCCTCGACGACCTCCAGAACGGTGTCGAGACCGCGGGCCTCTTCGACCGTGATCACTCCGTCCTTGCCGACTTTGTCCATGGCCTCGGCGATGATGTTCCCGATCTCTTCATCGTTGTTGGCCGAGATGCTGCCGATGTGCGCGATGTCTTTGCCCTCGACAGGCTTCGAAAGCTTGTCGATCGCCTCGACCGCTGCCTTCACGGCGAGTTCGATGCCGCGTTTCACATCCATTGGATTCGCGCCCGCGGTCACGTTCTTGATGCCCTCGCGATAAATTGCCTGGGCAAGAACGGTCGCGGTGGTGGTGCCGTCGCCGGCGGTGTCGGAAGTCTTCGAAGCGACCTCGCGCACCATCTGCGCTCCGGCGTTTTCAAGCTCGTCCTTCAACTCGATCTCCTTGGCGACGGTCACGCCGTCCTTGGTGATCGTGGGAGAGCCGAATTTCTTCTCGATGACGACGTTGCGGCCTTTCGGGCCGAG
>Ga0070699_100002939_pt1 | contig 15150 bp, 8 predicted proteins | sample KBSK1503metaG_FD_65473 | JGI IMG/M metagenome (GOLD analysis project Ga0070699, IMG submission 65473) | Corn, switchgrass and miscanthus rhizosphere microbial communities from Kellogg Biological Station, Michigan, USA - KBS K1-50-3 metaG | ecosystem: Host-associated > Plants > Roots >...
ACAGTGTTGATGATTTCCCACCGCCTCAGTACCCTGGGCAACGTTGAAGAGATTATTGTACTCAAGGATGGACGAATCGCCGAGCAGGGAAACTTTAAGGAACTGAAGCGGCGCGGAGGTGTGTTCGCGCAACTCCTTGAAGAGCAGAATCGTTACAATCTCGAGAAGGCTGGGGACCAGTCCATGATTCGCTCGGCTTTTGTTCCCCTGCCAGATGCCTATGATCAGCGCCAGGTGCAGCCTCCCCGCTGGGCACCAGCAGTACCAGCTTCACCTGCACCTGCGGTACCCCAGAACTGGCCTTATCCAGCGGCACCTTTTCCCATGGTTGCACCTGCTGCTCACCTCGTAGGGAGACAGGATGGTAACGGCAGGCAACAGGTACAACCAGCCTGGGGAAATAATGCACAAGCAGCGGCTTACCCGGCGAATGCGCGTATCGTGATTGAGGTGGATGGAAAGGTGATCGGTGAACGGCTATTAAACAAGCGGGTACTGACCGTAGGCCGGCTTTCGGGGAATGATGTCCAGGTACCGTCTCAGAGAGTCTCACGTCTGCACGCGAAGATTCGCTGGGAGAACGGCATGTGGTGGATTGAAGATGCGGAGAGCCTGAACGGGCTGATCTATCAAGGACGACGCGTTGACCAGTTGGCGCTTACCAATGGGGATCGCATCTATGTCTCCCCTACGGCAGTGCTTCAGTTCAAGACAACGTGGTAAGGCAGGGATAGAGAAAAACAAGGGTAGGACACAGGGCACATTTCTCCTGCGTCCTACCCTTGTTTTTCTCTATCCCTATATCCCGTTCGGGTTATACCTGGTGATGCGCAGAATCGGTCTACCTCCTGCGAACTGGGGTAGGTAAATCTCCTGGGTCGCCTCATCCATGGCTATGGTATGTGTCCCCTTACCGAGAATGTAGTCACCGAGCTTGTGGAATTCCCTGGCCTTTTCGTCAAACACCGAAATCCCGCCTTTGCAGGCAACGAAAAGGACATGCTGAGAGTGATCGATCAAGACGATATCCGGGCCACCTGCTAAGCGCGCCTTTGCGGGATCAGTAGGGATAACCGTCATAGTCCGTAGATCAACCCTGAGCAGATTCTGAAAGAGGTTCTGGTCGGAATCGAAATCAGTGCAGGCGATGAATGCAACTTGCTGCTCTGTATCTATATCCATGCCGTGAGGGGTGCTGCACGTGATAGGCAGCGTTATGCGCTGGACAATGGTGGCATTGACGGGATCGATAGCGATAAGTTCGCCCGTGCCGGGCGGAGGCAGTAGCAGTTGATTTGGGTTATCCGCGTTTGGCAAAACCTGGGAAGTCACAAAGACGCGGTGCAGAGGTTCATCATACCTGTTATGCCCCACGTCATGTCCATAGAGTGGAATATTACCAGGCGTAACAGGAACTTTCTTAGCATTCCCACTCGACGATGCATTCTCACCCGGCAAAAGCGGTAAAAAGCCGAGATTGACTTTTGTAATAACCTCATCGGTTAGTGCGTCAATAACACTAACATTCTCGTTCTTCCTGTCCGCATTCAAGGTTTTCGTAGGGTCAGCCGGAGTGCCAGGATCGGAGACAAAAATCCTGTGATCAACGGGGTCATATGAGATAGCGTCTGGACTTTCATTATCGTCGAGTTGAATCGGTGTGGCTTCCAAGGTATTGATGTTAATATCATAAATGATGTTGTCCTGGGCATCGGCAGCGAAGACCTTGCGCCGATCGAGAGCATCCACAACACCCGCCACCTGTGGAATGTCGAGGCGTCCAATAATCTTGTCTTGATGAGTATCGAAGACAATAATATGTCCATCGTATTTAGGGTCGAACTTAGTGTGAGCGAGCGTCATCAGGTCAGGGTTCGGTCCGGTATGGGCAATGAACAACCTATGGGTGGGTGGGTCATACGCCTGGAAGTCAAAAGCGTCAAAATCTTGCTGTACGCCAGGGGCCAGCGGGTTTTTCGTACCAGGACTTGTTGCGCCCAATCCGCTAGGAAGTGGGATATCCTGGACAAACAGGATGCGGTGAGCTGGAGGGGGAACAACGATTTGATATGTAATCTGTACCAGCAAGTACCCCAATATACCGAAGCTAGCTATCCCTATCAGCCAGACGAATATCCTACTTACCCGAAAACCCCGAGAGCGAGTTGAAGTCGACGATAGTTGAGCCATTGCATCACTCCTCTTTGATAATACCTTAAGTTGTAACTCCAAGTATATTTCTCGTTTTCTCTAGTAACGAGCCAGGGGCGATATTTTACGATGAAATACTTCATGGAAACGATGTGAATATACACCAAAGGCATTGACAAACCTCAGCTATTGTAGCAAACTTCCTCACTTTATCCAAGAGAAAAATACTCTTCCCTATCGTATATCTTTGTGGTAGACTTTGATCAGTTCCTTCTAATAGGTTTAATGCCAGATGTCGGCTTTTTTCCATTCTATTGCATCTAGTTGGTCTCTTATATCAACGTCCCGGTATGCATTAATTGTCTGTTGCCTCAGTGAGATATTAGCCTGTCTCTACAATCAGGTTATATACAAATTCGAATGGAGAAATTTATGAACCAAAGACCTATCCGCCCGTATTAGATAGATCATAGTACATCTTGGAGATGAAGCACGGAGGAGATACCAATGGTCCGTTTCCTGTTTCGCAACCTGAAAGGCTACCGCCTCCTGGTTGTAATCGCCATTACGATGACGTTTGCACAGGTCGGCGCCACTATTCTGCTTGCCTTTCCGCTCAAGATTATCCTGGATAAAATAGTGAATCACAGGGATCCGAACTTTCCATTTCTGGACAGCATTTTTGGTTTTTTCGATCGCTTCGGCACAACGCAGGGCTTACATCATGGCGAAGTGCATACGGTGCTTGGTGTGATACTTTTCTCAGCATGCGCGATCATTGTACTTGGTATATTAAGCGCCATCCTGTCTTATATTGAACTCTACCTGGCGGCTTTTATTGGACAAAACCTGAGCGCCAGGCTGCGCAAACAACTCTTTGGGCACCTGGAACGCCTGTCGCTGGACTGGCACGGCAAACAAAAGAAAGGCGATCTTGTCCAGCGCATTACGAGCAATATTGCGGATATAGAGAAACTCGTCACCGATGGATTAGTTGATTTAATGGCTGGCGCCTTGACGATTGCAGGTGTTATCATCGTGATGGTGCTCGTCAGCTGGCAATTTACAATTCTCTCGATTGTGATTGTGCCGGCGCTCTCCTTAGTGGTAATCGGCTATACTAGCAGTATCAAGTCGGCTTCGAAAAAAGCCTCGAAGGCGGCTGGGCAGGTGGCGAATGTTGCCACCGAAGATATCGGGGCTATCACAGTGCTCAAAGCGTTTACACTTGAGGAGCGTGAGGCCATTCGCTTCAAGAAATACGTTGGGAAGAACCGCGCAGCGGGGCTGCGTGCAGGTGGCTTACAGGCCCAATTCACGCCTATTGTTGCTATCCTGGTAGCAATTGGTACCGCCATTCTTATAGGTGTGGGATCGTATGTTGCATCTGGTAATGCATTCCATCTCTGGTTCCTGACTATTCCAGCAGGCGCCCTTACCGTCGGCTCCTTAACAGTCTTTCTGGCGTACCTTTCGCAGTTTTACCAGCCGATGCGCGACATCTCTAAACTGTCAAACCTTTATAACAGCGCGGCCTCAGGAGCCGAGCGCATCCAGGAAGTGCTGGACGCGGCTCCAGAAGTAGTCGAGAGCGCAGCTACAGCCAGCTATTATGGTCCGACAAAGCTCAAGGGGGACATCGCTTTTGAGAATGTCGTCTTCAGCTATAGTCCAAACCGTCCGGTGCTGAAAGGGATCAACCTGCATATACCGGCCGGCAAGAAGGTGGCACTGGTCGGGCTTTCCGGCGGAGGCAAAACCACCCTGGTCAAGCTCATTGCGCGCTTCTATGAAATCCAGCAGGGATCAGTCAGAATCGATGGCGTGGATAGCCGCATGTATCCACTCGGGATATTACGCCAGAACGTAAGCATGGTGCTGCAGGACAACGTGTTGTTCGAGGGAACCGTCCGCGAGAATATCGAGATAGGCAAGCCGGGGGCAAGCGTGGAGGAGATCATCGACGCCGCCAAGAAAGCGTACGTCCATGACACCATTATGAGTATGCCCGATGGCTATGAGACGGAGGTACGCGAGCAGGGCAAGAACTTCTCCGGCGGCCAGCGCCAGCGCCTGGCGATTGCGCGTGCCATCCTGCGTGACGCGCCTATTCTGATCCTGGATGAGCCTACGGCTGCTCTGGATGTGGAGGCTGAGGCTGAGGTAATGCACGCCCTGGATAAGCTGGTTGTGGGGCGCAGTGTGCTGATGATTTCCCACCGCCTCAGCACGCTTGGCAACGTTGACGAGATCATCGTGCTTAAGGATGGGCGTATTGTTGAGCAGGGCACCTTCAAGGATTTGAAGCGCAAGGGCGGAGTGTTTGCACAACTCCTTGAAGAGCAGAATCGCTATAACATGGATCATGCTGGCGATAAGTCGATCGTTCGCTCGGCGTTTGTGCCCCTCCAGATAGCTGGGGGACAGTACCAGGTCCCACCAGTTCCTGTGCCATATGCGATGCCTGCTCAACCCATGGCACCACAGCAATGGTCTGCGCCACAGCCATCGCCAGTTCCCGTGCCGGTACCACCCGCTTTCGCGGGGCAGCGTGTTCAGGCTGGAGCTTATGTTGATGGTGGTAGGCAGCCTGCGCCACAAGCGGCAAGAGGTAATCAGCCCCAACCGGCCGCAATCAATCAGAAAGCGCGCGTGTTGATTGAGATAGATGGGAGGATCGTTGGCGAACGCCGCCTGAATAAATCTGTTCTGACCGTCGGTCGCCTTTCGGGAAACGATGTGCAGGTACCCTCCCAGCGTGTTTCACGCCTGCATGCCAAGATACGCTGGGAGAACGGGGCGTGGGTGATTGAGGATGCTGAAAGCTTGAATGGCCTGGTCTACCAGGGACACCTGGTGGACAGGCATGTCCTTGCACACGGTGATCGCATTCATGTGGCTCCAACGGCGGTGATCCAGTACGAGGTGTTGCCCTAAGGACAACGTATGAAATGAAACACTTTGGAGCATTCCTTGTTAACCTGCGTAACGACAGCGGGCTTTCTCAAGAAGGCCTGGCGCCACTGGTTGAAAGCAGCAAAAGCACACTCTCACGCCTAGAGAACAGGGAACACAGGCAGAGGCCCTTGCAAATGTTACAATTGCAAGGGCCTGCAGTCAAGTTAGAAGTGGTACCGTTGAGGCTACGCACATCCTATTGATCAGTCAGTGAACTGTCCGTGAGCGTATCGTTGGAGCTGGCGTTGGTTTGATCACTCGCAGGGTTGCCGCTTCCACCCACACTCAGCCCTCCTTGCACGGTGAAGGTCGCTTCATTGAACAGGGTGCCTGTGGGTGCGCTGGCGACCTCAAAGGCAGGAAAGGCCGGTGCGCCTGAGAAGGAGGTGGAGATGTAATCGCCAACCATACGCCCTTGGGAGGTGTTGGCGAGCCAGGTGAGCGACATGGGGCCAGCAATCTTCGTATTTGAGGTCCACGTGGCTCCGCCATCCGCCGATGTTGAGAACCCCGCATCCAGTTGGCAGGTGGAGGTGGTACAGTTCGCCACCGGGTAGAAGTAGAAGGTCACCACCAGGTGGGCGCTGCCGTCAGAGGTGGACCTGTCAACGGCCAGACCCGGGATGAAGTGATCCACCCCGCTCCCTCTCGGATCAAGTGGGATACGCGTCAGCTTTGACCAACTCTTCCCGTCGGTAGAGATACTCAGCACGAGATCACTGGCGTTACAAGTAGGTTCAAAATGACAGTCCTGCCAGACGACATAGACTTTGCCTGAGCTGTCCATTTCAGCGGAAGGCAGCGGGATACTGTCGCGAATACCCCCGGCTGCATGATGGAAGCCTACCCTGGCGATGATATTTGTTTTGCTCCAGCTTGCCCCGCCATCAGTGGAGGTGAAGGACAACATGAGAAAATTGACACCTGCAAAGCCGTTGATCGGTACAATCACGGTCCCGCTCGGCTGCACGAGGGGTTGCCCACCGATGCCATGAGCCCTGTTGGCGGTTGTCTGCGCTGCTCCCCACGTCAGTCCGCCGTCGCTGGAGGTACTCATCTGGATCAGATCGCCCAGCGTATTGTCATCAAACTCGGTATAGCAGTTGCCGTAGAACGGGCTGCTGGCCGTATTATCGCAGACAGACCAGTTCTTGTCGTTAAAATGACCGTCATTATTCACCACGACTGGGTTGCTCCAGGTCAGTCCATCGGTCGAGCGGCTGACGAGCACATCGACTGCAGACGTCCCATGAGGGGAGAGGCCCAGGAACGAGGTCAGCCAGACTCCGTGCCTTGCATCAAAGGCAACGGATGGATCACTGACAGCCGCATAGATGCCCGGCGGTGTTGCGGCTGCAGTAGTACCAGGCAGGAAGCCATTGGTAAAGCTCTTACCTTTATTGCTGGAGGTGGCGAAACCGATATCGGCAGCGCCGCCACCGAAGATGCGGCCTACCTGGAAGACGGAAACCAGAGTGGAGCCAGCGGCAAAGGTATCAGGTTCGACTTCCGTTTTGTGTTGGCTCGTGCTATTGGTAAACGGATCGCTGCTGAGTTGGAGGAGGGTAACACTGGCAAAGGCCAGGATGGTTGATGAGAGTGCGAAGACCAGGGCGAGGGTAATGGCCACAAGTGCGCGGATTGGCCCTCTGAAGTGAGAAAATAGAGACATCGTCGTTCCTCCTTGAAGCATGTCTATTCAAATTCTGTACGCAAGGGTGAACAATATCCGCAAGTGACGATGTTACAAGTTTGACACTAAGAGTACACTCCACGGGAGTCAAACACAACAACAAGGCATGGTACATCAATCCCGATGAGGAACACCGGGAAAAACGGCCCAACCGTTCTTGCTGTGCGAGGGATTTGCCTCCTCTCCTTTAAGCGGTAAATGGTTGCACTACATCTGAGATAAGATGCCACGTGAGGATGCATGACATGAAAACAACACAATGCGTGCAATAGCTAGCATTGGTTTCCACAAGATAGAATACTCAAAAAACTGGGCAAATGCAAGATATAGCGGACAGAATACGCTGCAAGAGAAGAAGGCTATAAGGTAGTATATGTTATGCGCAGTGTTGAGGATAAAGATATACTTGAGACTGCGCGCAAAAAGAAAGCATTGCTCTCATCACCTATGAGAACCGCTTGTTTCACGCGGAACAGGAGGTGCTCAACCATATACCATCTGGCTTCGTTCAATGACCACGAATGGCGACGGGAAGGATGCGCAGGGCAACCGCATAGATCGATGCGAAATTTTCTGGCGTTGTATAGCGCCTGGCGATGAAATCACGATATTTTTCCACGTAGGTGGGCAACTGATCTGCGGGGGGATCAGCGGAACTCACCTGCGCCTCGCCAGTGATAACGATGATATCGCCTTCCTTATCTCTTTAGAAATGCAATACCAGCAAGCGCGGGTTTTACAGGACCCTACACCTCGAGCTGCTTGCGCAGTTCCGCGTAAGCCTCTTCGAGATGCCGCTCGGCCACAAGCGTGTTAATCCTGTCCTCGAGAGTCTGGCGTTCGGGATGTCCCAGGCGCTTGTCCTGGCTGAGGGCCTGTACCCAGTCAGCGAGCGCTTCACGGTATTGTCCCTGGAGGTAGCGCAATTCACCCTGGTGATGCAGCACCGCGCAGCGTTCAGCGGGTGTATCCAGGTTTGTGATTATCGTGACTGCCTGGTTGTAAAACCGGTCAGCCTCGGAAAATTGACGCATGGCACGGGCCACGTCGCCTAGACCACGCAGTGCTCGGCCTTCGAGTTGGAGCGCCTCCTGTTCGTGTGCGATCGCAAGGGCATGCTCAAAATGTTCTTTTGCCTCCAGGTACTCGTCTTCTCCCAATGAGACAGCACCCAACGCATTGAGTACACGCGCCAGATCTACCCGGTCGCCCAGGCTGTTGAAAATAGCGGTGGCTTCGTTGTAATAGCTACGCGCATCACTGAGCTTGCGTTTCTTGCGGGCCACATCTCCGAGGACCAGCAAGGCCCACCCTTCGCCACGGCGTGCACCCTGTTCACGGAAGATGCTGATGGCATCGTTGCAGGTATGTCCGGCAAGGTCCAGTTTGCCCTGGTCGATATACACGGCGCTCTGGTCGGCATAGACCCAGGCCTGTCCGAAGCGCGACCCGATGGTATTGAAGAGACGCAAGGCCTCTTCATAATCTGCCAGCGCCTCCGCATAATTGCCCAGCGCCTCATGGACCGTGCCGCGGTCGCGTAGTGTCCAGGGATAGCCCTCTCCACCGGGCAGGTTACGCAAACTGGCCAGCGCAAGTTCAAAATGCCCCAGGGCATCATAATAGTAGCCACGTCCTCGTCCGACTTCACCCAGCACCGTATGCATCCAGGCTTCGCCTTCGCTGTCGCCAGCTTCGCGGAAGAGATTCAGGGCCTCCTTGGCATGCTGGCCAGCCTGCTGGTAATGTCCCTCTTCGCGGAAGAGCATCGCCAGTTCATAGAGCGCCCAGGCTTCCTCATCACGCTCATTCTGCTCGCGGTGCAGGGTTAAACTACGCGTCAGGCAACCGAGCGCCTCGGCAAACTTCCCAAGGCGGCGCAAGATGGAGCCCAGGCAATATTGTACCTGGCCCTCGCCTGTTTTATCGCCCAGATCGAGCGCGTAGGTCTCTGCCCGGCGCAGCATGGCCCGCAGTTCCGAGGCATAACCCCTGGTATGCAGCGCCCACGAAGCACGCACGGCCAGGTGCAACGCCTTTTGCAAGTCCTGCGGCTCCCCGGCGTCTTCCAGGTGCTCAAAAGCTGCAAACCACTCATCCGGGCCAGGCTGTGGCAGGCTGCTGTAGTAGGTTGCCATGACACGATGCACGCGGCGGCGTTCGTCCTGTGGCAGGTGCGAAAGTGCAAAGTGCCGCACCTGCGCATGGATCGTATAGACTCGCCCATCGAACTGGATAAACGAGGCGTCCACCAGTTCATCACGCGCAGCACGCCAGTTCCTGGCAAGCTCCGTGGGAATGTCTATTTCCACTCCCTGTATCGCCTCCTTCCCATTGGAATTCAGGTCTTGCAGGTAGTGTTCATGCTCCAGGCGTACAGCAGCACGCGCAGCTGCGGGTGCTTGCGGAGCTACCAGCATCATAATCTGCTCGCGACTAAAAGGCAATTTAAAGGCAGCCAGGTACGGCAGCAGCAACTGCGCCGACAGTGAGAGCCGGCGGTAGGCAATATCCAGGACGGCCCACATGCCCTCGGGGAGCGTTTCACGCAGCTCGTCACGCACCTCTTCCAGGGAACGGGTAGCAGCCTCCGGCCTGTAGACTCTTCCTGCAATCGCACGGTGGGATGTGCCAAAGATCAATTGCGCGCCGAGCGGATAGCCATCCAACAAGGTGCAGATTTCTTGCAAGATGGCCTGCTGGTTGGGATCAGCCAGGTGAATACGCTGATCTATGCCACTATCTGAAGCGAGTTCGGCAAAGAGCTTAAGTAAATCCGCGCTCGTCATTTTGCCGACCGGATATTCATACCAGCGGCATGTCGCTCCCTCCAGGGCGGCGATCGATGCCGGGCTGGAACGCGAGGTCAGTAAGACGACGACTTGCTCGGGTAAGGCACAAAGAAAACGATACCAGCTTCCTACCTCCGCATGTTCTTGTACCTCCTCAAAACCATCGAGCAGCAGCAGGCAGGGCAGATCGCGATTGGCTAACGAACGCAGCGCACCCAGCACGGTGCGTTCACAATGGCTGAGATCAGCTGTATGCATCTCTTTGTTGAGGATACGCAGGTGATGCGCGATTTCGATGAGCGCGTTGCCGAGCGATTTACCTCCTTCTAATGAAATACCGATGATCCCACCAGGGAACTTATCGCGGTTGCGCTTTGCGACCTCAAATGCCAGTTCGCTTTTGCCGATGCCCGCAGGGCCGGTCAGGGCTAAATGATGGACTCCCGGCCGCAACTTGCGCGCATTGCCTACTATTCCTGACGTTCCCCGCTGCTCTTCGCCCTGAACAGCTTCAGTCAGGAGTTCGCTCAATGCATGCAGCTCCTCTTCACGCCCGACAAAGGTGGTCGAGGCTCCCAGGTGTGCCAGGGGATGGTCGTGTTCCTCAGGTTCATCACGTGTTGCTAGAAAAGCAACGGGGCCTTCCTGCCCCTCAATCACTTGCCGGTACAGGACCGGCACGAACCAGCTATGCTGCTTAATCGGCAACAGGGCCTGGCGTGCGCGAGAAAGTGCCTCTTCCAGGGTACGCCCGCTTGCCAGGGCTTCGTAGAAGTGATACATGAAGGTTGGGCTGAGATCATCCTGCAAAGAGAAAGGCATAGCTACGACAGCGGGAACCTGTGCCATAACCAGGGCGGTGGCTAAGGTGGCATCGACGGCTACCTTGCGCTGCTGGTGGTGCGGTCTCTCTCCCACCAGCGTGGCCGTCTCGCAGGCAGAGAAGACAGCCAGGCGGACATCACTGCTCACAAGCAGGTCGCGCAGCGATTCGGTGTCAATCAGCCTGCTGCGCCCTTCTTCATCGCAGAAACAGAGATAGGTCTGTGGCTTGACCCGGCCCAGGGAGGTCCCACACGCGTCACAGGTGCGAGCATTGGCATCGTTCAGCTTGTCGCAATCCTCCGCTGAGCAAAGACGCCCAAACGCCCCATGTCCATCGAAATGAATAGCATAACAGGGGATGGTCGTATCCAGGTCGTCAAAGGTGCTCGCACCCCCAAGCGAGTGGAAATAGCGCACTAGCTCATCAAAAGTTGCTACCGGTAACGCGTCCAGAAATAAGTGCCCCTCCTCGATCAAGGGTGAGAGCCCACGTTGCAAGGCTTCAAAGCTGCGCGCGGTTTCCAATGGCGGACAATCTATAGGTGAGGCTCCAATATATAGTAAGCGCATCGGTGGATGAGTCGGTAATTCACATCCCGCTGGTGCATCCGGCTGCAGCAGAGCACGCGTAAGCGTAAAGACGCCGGTTGCAAGTAGAAAGTGCTCACCATTATGCAATAGTTCCCAGGGATAACGTACAAACTCATCGCATCCTGGTGCAAAGACGAGCGTCAGCGCAACCGTACCACGGCGCTTGAGTGTGCGTTGAATGACACTGCGCAGCATAGCCTGCACAGATTGTTCTGCGGACTCGCGCCGGCTCGTTCCAGGAGTTTCTGCTCCGCACAAAGCGAGAAAGAGGCGATAGCCAATTTCGCGTAATTCCTGAACGTCACTCTCCAGGGTATTGAGTTTTCTTAAGAGGGCATTCAGTTGCCTGGGTGTGTAAGGCGGAACAAAACTGCCGCTGACGGCATGCCCGGACCAGCTCTCCCTTACCTGTAACCCAAATGTGCCATCCTCACGGCTACGAAACAGCAGGTTCAGTGTCTCTCCCATGTGCCCGGCATCTCTCGCATTCTGTGTTTTAAACTCTGTGATGGTATGGGAATTTGTCAGATGCTCGCACAATTGGATGTCCGAGGGACACAATGTGCGCTTTTGCACACTGCGGGCAAAAACATCTACCCCAAGTATAACACACTTCTTGTGTTACAGGGAATTCATTCTCCCCAATACAACTCAACTTTTCCGATCCGTACTTTATCGCCTACCTTGACCCCTGCTTCCTCGAGCGCCCTGGTAACTCCCATCCTGGCAAGCGTTACCTGCAAACGATCCATGCTTTCTTCGCTCTCCAGGTTGGTCATGTTTACCGTTCGCTCGACGCGTTTCCCTCTAACAATATAGACTCCTTTTTCCCTGGTTATAGAAAAAGCATCCTCGGGTTGTGGGCGCAGTACAGGTCCCTCCTTGCCGGTGATCACCTCGGCAGCAACCCGTTCTGCTTCCTCCTGTTGGATCTCCATTAAGCGCCGGGCAGTATACTGCATGAGTTCATCGGTACCTTGATGGGTAACGGCAGATATGGCAAAGGCTGGATAACCTGCTGCTTCGGCCTTTGCTTTGAGCGCGGGCCAGCGCTCCTGCGCTTCGGGCAGATCCATTTTGTTCAGCACTACGATTTGCGGGCGAGTCGCCAGGTGCTCATCATACTCGCGCAGTTCCTGGTTGATGGCTTCAAAGTTCTGCCAGAGATCAGGCTCAAGTGATGCCCCATCAAGCATGTGAATGAGCAAGCGGGTACGCTGTATATGACGCAAAAATTCATGCCCAAGGCCAACACCCTGTGCCGCGCCCTCGATCAGCCCTGGAATATCTGCCAGTACGAAGCTGAACTCATCTCCGCTTCCGGGTTGTCCAACAGAAACAACGCCGAGATTTGGTGATAGGGTGGTGAAAGGATAATCGGCAATTTTGGGCTGCGCGGCGGTCACGACGGAAAGCAGAGTCGATTTGCCCGCATTGGGGTAACCAACCAGCCCGACATCGGCTATCAGGCGCAATTCGAGCAAGAGCCAGCGCTCTTCGCCGGGTTCGCCTTTCTGCGCCTCTCGCGGAGCCTGGTGTGTCGCGGTAGCAAAATGTACATTGCCCAGACCGCCACGGCCACCTCGAGCTACCATCACACGCTGGCCCTCATCCACGAGGTCTGCAATCAATTCGTTGCTCTCGGCATCGCGTATAACCGTTCCGCGTGGGACAGGCAGAACTACATCTTCCCCTTTGGCTCCATGCTTCTTCTGGCTTGCTCCGGCAACACCTGACGCGGCCTTGAAATGTTGACGATAGCGATAGTCAATGAGGGTATTCAAATTAGATGTAGCCTCCATATAGATACTGCCTCCTCTCCCACCATCACCGCCATCGGGCCCTCCAAACGGCACAAACTTCTCGCGTCGGAAATGAATGGAGCCATTTCCACCATCGCCAGCTTTAACAAAAATTTTTGTATGGTCGTAAAACATAACGTGTTCCAATATAATTACATGTGAATTTTCTGTATGCGTGCAGTGAGTTGGAGTATATCACATTGTAGGATCGAGCGCTATAAGCAAGCGGCTGCGCTGCTAAAACTATAAGAGAGGTCAGCAAAAGACATCTGCCGACCTCTCTTATTATTCCACCACCAACCAGCTACAGCCGTATACCCGTTCCACCACCGCCGAGAATCTGCTTTGCGGCGAGTGCGGCGATACCTGCAACAGCCAATTTCGCACCTGTGCTGCCAAGCGGACCTCCAGGTCCCATGATTTGATGCAGGATATTTTGCTGATTATTTTGATCAAATGGCCACATAGCTCTTCTCCTTCTATCGTACGTAATACAACTTTTAGCTCGTCTGCTCGATTGGTTCCAACCTTACTGCATTAACACGATTGACACCAAACCAGAGTTTCATTCAGAGCTGCAGCCAGAGAAGGAAATATGATCGACGAAGACCCCGACCCAAGTGCAACAGGGGAAACATTCCAGGTGCCATAGCCGCCGGCAGCCGGATTGCACTGACCTGTATTGTCAAGGCTACAATACGTGCCTGAAAGACTGCCGCTAGCACTCCTATTCCCCTGGAAAAAGAGCGGTGCTCCCACCTCCTGGCTGTGAACCGTAAACTGCATAGAGCCTGATGCATTGATAGTCCCGCTAAAATTGCCATTGCCGGCAAGTGGCTGACCTACCACGAAGACGCCCTGGATATTCCCTCCATTTTGCTTAATCGAGGAGAGAGACATGCTGGCAGTCTCGTTCGCAGGGGTGTTATGTATGCTGCCGTTATAAGCTCCATTCAAAGTCGGTATACTTGAACCCGTTGTTGGAGCCGGGCTCGGATTTGATGAAGCCGGGCTGTGGCTTGGAGCTGGCGTTGCTGTTGGTTTATGAGTAGCTGTGGCCGCAGGGTGATGTACGACTCCCGCTGTTGGGGTGATTGTAGGATTAGCACCTCTATGGCCAACTAGCGCAAACACTAGTAGTGAAACGGAGGCTATACCTACCAGTAGCGCAAGCAGTAGGAGAAGAAGTGCTCCATTTCTCCTGCGGCGTCCTGCCGGCGGGGTCCGCTCGGCCAGAGTCGTAGCATTCTCAAATGGCCTGCTGGCAACGGCAGGGTTAGACTGGGGAACTACGGGCCCAGGAATAACGAGGGGTGCAGCAGGCGGCTGATGGCTTAAAGGTTGTGCATTGAGCGCCGTCCAGAATTCCTGCGCCGTGGGGAAGCGGCCATTGGCGTCTACGGCCATAGCACGATAGATAGCATCAGCTATGTGCTGTGGAACGTCGGGTGCGTACTGTAGTATTGGTTCAAGAGGATCGGTGCCCTTGCTCCCCAGTTGAGTTATGCGATAGAACGCATCAGGAGGCACAACGCCTGTCAACAGGGTATAGATAGTTGCGCCCAGACCATAGATGTCGGTACGCGTGTTGGTCCCCATTCCGTACTGTTCAGGCGCTCCATAGCCCGGCGAAGCATGACGCACAGCCGTCGTGGTAGCTTCCGGATCAAATTCCTTGGCGATACCAAAGTCAACCAGCATCGCTTCATCACCCGAAGTTGGCACGATAATGTTGGAAGGCTTGACATCGCGATGGATAATTGGAGGCTGTTGAGTATGCAGATAGGTTATGGCCTCCATAATGGGTCCCATAATGCTTAGCACCTGCTGCACCGAGAAGCGCTTGCCCGGCTGGTGCCGCCGCAGTACTTCCAGGTTTGGCCCATCGACAAAGTCCATGAGCATGTAGGCCCGGTCGTTTTGCTCATCTTCGAACACTCGATAGACCCTGGGCAGGGCAGGATGATCGAGCCTTCTGAGTAACTCAGCCTCGAAGACGAAGCGCTTTCGCTCTAGTTTATGGGGGTCGATCACTTCTTTGAGAGCAAAAAGATTCTGCTTAACGCGCCGATCTCTGACCAGGTAGACGGCCCCAAAACCACCCTTGCCGAGCAATTTCTCCACCAGGTAGCGACCACCTACTATACTCCCTACGGGAAGAGTTGTCTGTACCTCTTGCACAATACACCTCGAACAACTTACAAGCTATTTCGTATCATCTTATTATAGAGCAATGAAGAGATATATTAGCAAGCTCAGGGATATTGCTAAGCTTGCATACATACTGTATTACAATTTTCTAAGTTTCGTGTTCGTTCTCGAACGTGATGAGCCGTGC
>Ga0070699_100002941_pt1 | contig 15148 bp, 15 predicted proteins | sample KBSK1503metaG_FD_65473 | JGI IMG/M metagenome (GOLD analysis project Ga0070699, IMG submission 65473) | Corn, switchgrass and miscanthus rhizosphere microbial communities from Kellogg Biological Station, Michigan, USA - KBS K1-50-3 metaG | ecosystem: Host-associated > Plants > Roots >...
GCCCGACCACTACCGCTACTAGGCCTCGCGCGGCGTTCCCCGCCGCCGGGCGGTCGGCATCGGGTACGATGACCCATGCCGACCGCCCGCGACGATTGGCAGCGCAACGTCTGGGCGCTGGCGCTGATCGTCTTCACCGCCTTCGTGGGCTTCCAGTTCTTCTCGCCCTTCCTCCCCCTCTACGTGCACGAGCTCGGCGTGACCGACCCGTCCCGGATCGCGATCTGGTCCGGGGTGCTCCTGGCGGTGACCCCCGCCGTATCGGGGCTGCTCGGCCCGCTCTGGGGCGCGCTGGCCGATCGGGTGGGACGCAAGCTCATGATGGTCCGTTCCCTGGTGGCCTTCGTCGTGATCATCGCGGCCATGGGACTGGTGACGTCCGTCTATCAGCTCCTCATCGCGCGCGTGCTGCAGGGTGTGTTCGCGGGCTTCTCGGTCTTCGCGATGGCTCTCGCCAGCGTCTCGTGCCCTCGCGACAAGGTGCCGGTGGCGATCGGCCGGGTGCAGTCGGCGCAGCTTCTGAGCGTGGCGGTGGGGCCCGCCGCCGGCGGCTATGTCGCCTCTCACTGGGGCATCCGCGCCGCCTTCTTCGTGACCGCGGGCATGTGCGCGCTCTCGCTGCTGGGGCTGATCCTGCTCTTCACCGAGGCGCGGCCTTCCGCGTCCGGCGCGGCGTCCGAGAAGCCGGAGCGCCTGCCGCTGGCGCAGATGTTCGGCATCCCGCACTTCGCCGCGGTGCTGGGCTTGCTCTTCCTCGCGCAGTACATCGACCGCAGCCTCGCGCTCATGGTCCCGCTGAAGGTCGCGCACCTGCCCGGCATCGAGCGGGTGGCCGCCACCTCGGGGCTCATCATCTCCGTGGCGGCGGTCTGCGCGACCATCTCCGCCGGCCTGGCCGGCCGGCTGGGGTTGCGCTGGCCGCTGGGCTGGCTCCTCCTCGTGGGGTGCGTCGGGGGCGGGATTCCTTGCGCGCTGATGGCCTGGTCCGACGGCTGGCTCTCGCTGCTCCTCTTGCGCTGCGCCTCCGCGCTGTGTCTGGGCGGCTCCCTCACGCTGGCCTACTCGCTGGGCGGGCAGATCGTGCCCAGCGCGAGCCGCGGCTCCGCCTTCGGCTGGCTCGCGCTCAGCGTCCAGGTCGGCACCGCGGTGAGCCCGCTCGCCACCGGGGCGCTGGCGGCGGTGAGCCTGCCTGGCGCGTTCCTGTTCGATGGCGCGCTGGCCTGGGTGGCGGGCGGACTCCTGTTCTTCGGCGCGCGCGGCCTGCTCGCCCGGCGGGACTGAGGCCGGCGGCCGGGCTCTGCTAGACTCCCACTCGATGCCGCCCGAGCGCCTCACCGTGCGCACCCCCACCCTCGAGATCGCGTGCGAGGCGCATGGTCCGCGAGACGGCGCGCCGATCATCCTGCTGCATGGCTTTCCCGACGACGCTCACGCGTACGACACGGTGGCGCCGCCGCTGGCGGCCTCGGGCCATCGCGTGCTGGTCCCGTATCTCCGGGGCTATGGCCCCACGCGGTTTCTCTCGGAGGCGGAGCCGCGCATGGCCCAGCAGGCCGCCATCGGCCAGGATCTCCTGGATCTCATCGCCGCGCTCGATCTGCCTCCCGTCGCGCTGGCGGGGTACGACTGGGGTGGCCGGGCCGCGTGCATCGCCGCCATTCTCGCGCCGGCGCGCGTGCGGGCGCTGGTTACCATCGGCGGCTACAACGTGCAGGACACCATCGGGCCGCCGCGGCCGGCGGACGCCATCCAGGAACGGGCGAACTGGTATCAGTGGTATTTCAATACCGAGCGGGGCGTGGTGGGCCTGGAGAAGAATCGCCGCGATATCTGCCGCCTGCTCTGGGCGGACTGGTCGCCGGGCTGGCGCTTCGACGAGGCGACCTTCGAGCAGACCGCGCCCTCGTTCGACAACCCGGACTTCGTGACCATCGTCGTCCACTCGTACCGTCATCGCCATCGCCATGCGCCCGGCGATCCGCGCTTCGACGCGGTCGAGCGCCGGCTGGCCGAGCGGCCGGCCATCAGCGTCCCTTCCGTGATCCTCCACGGCGCCGAGGACACCGTGGATCGGCCGGCGCGCACGGAGGGGCACCTCAAGTATTTTCTTCCGGGGACCGAGCGCCGCGTGGTCGAGGGCGCCGGCCACTTCATGCCGCGCGAGCGGCCCGACGCGGTGGTGGACGCTCTCCGGACCCTGCTCCGGCGATAGGGAGCTACGAAGCGGATGCCGCCAGGATCATTGCGTCAGGACTGATCCGCCTTGCCGATCGCGCGTTCGATGGCATCGAGCAGCGCGCTCTCCTCGAACGGCTTGCGCAGGTAGCCGACGGCGCCGGAGCGGCCGGCCCGCGCATGCGTGGCCTCGTCGTCATGGGAAGTGATGAAGATGATCGGGGCCTCGCCCCCCATCGCCTTCAGCCGCTCCTGCACGTCGAAACCGTTCAGCCCGCCCAGGTGGATGTCGAGGACGATGCACTGGCTGCGGCCGACCGGATCCGAGTCGAGGAACTCCGATCCCGACGCGAAGGTCTCCACCGAGAATCCGGCCGTGGCGACCAGGCGACGCAACGCGCGGCGCACGGAGAGATCGTCGTCAATGATCGAGACAAGCATCATGAGGCTCGCGATAGTCAATCCGTTCGAAGGGTAGACGATCCCGCGCGCCTTGGGCATTGGACCTTGGTCGGGGGTCCGGGGGGCGGCCCCCGGCAGGGGGCGGTCGGGTCAGGGCGCTCCGGCGGGGGGATGGAGGCGGCCGGCCATGCGCACCAGATCCGCCATGGAGTCGGCGCGCATCTTCTGCATCACGCGCGCGCGGTGGACCTTCACCGTCTTCTCGCTGATGCCGAGCTCGGCCGCCACCTGCTTGTTCAACAATCCCCGCACCACCAGGCGGAGCACGTCCCCCTCGCGCGGGGTGAGAGACCGCGCGCGCCCCTCCAGCTCGACGAGCTGGGCCTCCTCGCGCCGCTCCCGTTCCTCCTTGGCCATCGCGCGCGCCACCGCCTCCAGCAGATGCTCGGCAGAATACGGCTTGGTGAGGAAGTCCACCGCGCCGCCCTTCATGGCGCGCACGCTGCTGCTCACATCTCCATGGCCGGACACGAAAACGATGGGGATGCGCTTGCGCGCCGCCGCCAGCGCTTCCTGTAGCTCGAGGCCGTCACGGCCCGGCATCCGGAGGTCGAGGAGGAGACAGCCCGGCTCGCTCGCCGGAGGATGCGCGAGGAAGTCGTCGGCGGAGGCAAAAGCCTCCACCTCATAGCCGGCGGTGCGCAAGAGCCGGCTGACACTCTTCCGCACTGACGGGTCATCGTCCACGACGTAGACCGTGCGGCTCGGCTCGGTTGCCACTGGGTCTCCCATGCGCCTATTGGACCTTGGTCCAATACTCCGTACCGTGGTGCCATGGTACTCCTTCCCCCTCGGGGGATCGGCGTCCAGGCGGGCGCGCAGCGGCGATGAGCCTCTCCATATGCTCCACACCCGGCTCGAGGTGGACTCGTGACTGTCGGCACCCAGCGCGCGGCCCTCGCCGTCCTGGCGCTCATCGCCGCGGCCCTCATCATCTGGCTGGCGATGCCGGTGGGCGTGGGGATCCTCATCGGCACGCTCACCGCGTTTGCCCTCGAGCCCCTCCAGCAGCGGCTGGCCGCCCGGTGGCGCCGGCCCGAGCTGGCGGCGTTGGCCTGCGTCGCCGCCACGACCGTGCTCTTCACCATCGCTCTCGGCGGCCTGGGTTATCTTCTCGTGACTCGAGGCGTGGTTCTCGCCAAGGCCGCGCAGGAAGGATTCGCGCCGGGGGGACAGGCCCGAGAGTCGGCGGAGCGCCTGGCCCACCATGTCGGCATATCGCGGATCGACCCCGAAACGATCACGACCAGGCTGGGCGAGGCGGCGGGCGAGGTCGCCAAGCGAGCGGCCGAGATCGCGGGCGCGCTCGCCAGCGTGTCGGCCAATCTGCTGCTGGGGCTCTTCTTCGCGGTGATGGCCATGCACTTCTTCCTCCGGCACTGGCGCGCCACCGCCACCCGCCTCGAGACCATCCTGCCCCTGGACCCTCGTCACACCCGCGCGCTGCTCCAGGAGTTCCGCCATGTGGGCCGGGCGGTGCTGCTGGGCACGGTGCTCACCGGCCTCGCGCAGGGCGCGCTCGCCGGAGTGGGCTACTGGATCACGGGCCTCCCGCAGCCCGCCTTCTTCGGCGCGCTCACCGCGGTGGCGTCGCTGATCCCCGCGGTGGGAACCTTGCTCATCTGGGTGCCGGCGGGCGCGTATCTGATGCTCACGGAGCATTTCACCGCCGGTGTCATCGAGCTTGCCTGGGGCGCGCTGGTCGTGGTGGGAGTCTCGGACTACGTGATTCGGCCGCGGCTGGTCGGCGATCCGGAGGGCACCCCGGCCGTGCTCACCTTCGTGGCGCTCTTCGGCGGCGTGGAGCTGATGGGGCTATCGGGCTTGATCATCGGTCCGGTGGTGATGTCGCTGGCGCTCGCCGCCCTGCGCATCTACGAGACGGAAGTGGCGCGCCGGCCCAAGAGCCCGCCGGCGTGACCGAGCGTATGGGACCATAGTCCAATATCGGGCCCGTTGCCGGGCGCACTACCCTCCTATGGGGGGACTGGACCATGTTTTGCAGGGTCAGCACGCGAAAGGCTTCCGGCGGCTGCGGAGCGTCCGCAGCCGCCACGACACCCACGGCGCCGGGTGATGCGGGAAAAATCGAGGCGCGAACGGGGATTATGGCTCGAGGCCCCTGGGAGGGGACGTCGATGCCCCAACCGGTGGCCGACCAGGTCGGAGACCAACAGGAGGGGTTCCACATGCGCGTGGGCAAGCCAGTGGGAATGGTAGCGATGTTCATAGCTTTGGCAGCGGCCGTCGTGCTGAGCGGCTGCGCGACCTCGGAGGAATGGGCGGAGTGGAAGGCCCACTCGACCCACTTCGCCTCGGACCAGCATATGGGCTTCTCCATGCGGAACAATAAGGACGGGTCAAATCTTCGGGTTACCCGGTCCGATATGACCGCCGCCCCCCGGGAGAACTGGTGGGGGAAGGCCCTCACGGTGAGCCCGAACCAGATCTTCCAGGACTAGGCGAGGAGACCCCACTCATGCGGACCAGACTTGGATTCCTCGCATTCATCTTTCCCATGCTTGCCCTCGTCCTGCTTCTGGCTGGTTGCCCCAAGCGACCGCTGATGCCGCCGCCCGCTGCGCCGGCCCCGGTGGCCGCACCCGCGCCTCCGCCCCCTGCGCCCGCACCGGCTCCCGCACCGGCCCCGGCGCCGGTGGCTCCGGCCCCGGCTCCTGCTCCAGCCCCGGCCCCCGCGCCGGTTCCGGTGGCGCCGGTGGCTCCTGCTCCCACACCTGCTCCGCCCAAGGAGTACGCGGCGAACGACAATCTCAAGGCGATCAACTTCGACTTCGACAAGTCGGTCATCCGTCCCGGCGATGCGAGGATCCTCGACGCCAGCGCGGACTGGCTCAGGCGCAATCCGACCAACCTCCTGCTCATCGAGGGACACTGCGATGAGCGGGGCACCGCGGAATACAATCTGGCGCTCGGTGAGCGGCGGGCCAAGGCCGCGATGGACTATCTGGTGTCCAAGGGCGTATCGGTCGATCGCATCACCATCGTGTCCTTCGGCAAGGAGCGGCCGCTCTGCACCGACCGGACCGAGGGCTGCCACGCGCAGAACCGGCGTGACCAGTTCTTGACCAAGGAACGCTAGACCGCAGGTATCGAGGCCGGGGTCCAGAGCGCGAGACGCTCATGCGAGCGTCCGCGCTCTGGATCATCGGTCAGCTCCGTCGGGGCCGCCCCGGCTGCTCCTCCTCCTGATTCGACCCTCGACCTCGTCCGCCCGCGGCCGATGCGGCGCCCGTGAAGGCGGTTGCCAGGGCAATTCCCCATTGATAACCTCGGGCGACGCGGCCCGCCGGCTCCGGCGAGGAAGCCTCGACGCCGCCGCAACGATTCGCGATCCACATGAACCGACTCGCCTCCGGGAGACGCTGATGGGGTTCGCCGACTACGAGCGGTACGACGGGCTCGGCCTCGCTGCCCTGGTGCGCCAGGGTGAGGTGAAGGCGGCAGAAATGCTCGAGACGGCCATCGAGCGGGTGGAGGCTCTGAACCCCGCGCTCAACGCGGTGGTGAACCGGCTCTACGATCAGGCCCGCGCCGCCGTCGCGGCGGGTCTCCCCGCGGGGCCGTTCACCGGGGTGCCCTATGCGCTGAAGGATCTCGGCGCGCTCTACACGGGGGCGGTGACCAGCTATGGGAGCCGGCTCTTCGCCGGCTCGGTGTCCGATCACGACAGTGAATTGACATTGCGACTGAAGCGCGCGGGATTGGTCATTCTCGCCAAGACCAATACCCCCGAGATGGGGCTGGCGCCGTCCACGGAGCCGCGGCTCTTCGGTCCCACGCGCAATCCGTGGAACCGCACCCACAGCGCGGGCGGCTCCAGCGGCGGCGCGGCGGCGGCGGTGGCGGGGGGCATGCTGCCCATGGCGCATGCCACCGATGGCGGCGGTTCCATTCGCATTCCCGCCTCGTGCTGCGGGCTGTTCGGGCTCAAGCCCACCCGCGCCCGCAATCCCATGGGCCCGGACGCGGGGGAAGGCTGGGGCGGCGCCTCCGTGGGCCATGCGGTGACGCGCTCCGTGCGCGACAGCGCCGCGCTCCTCGACGTCACCGCCGGTCCGGACGTGGGCGATCCGTACTGGGCGCCGCCGGCGGCGGGCCCGTTCCTCGACGAGGTGAGCCGGCCTCCCGGGCCGCTGCGCATCGCGCTGGCCACCGCCTCGTGGAACGGCGCCCCGGTGGACCCCGAGTGCGCCGCCGCCGCCACCGACGCGGGGCGGCTCTGCGAGTCGCTGGGCCATCACGTCGAGGAGGCGCGTCCGGACTTCGATCGCGACGCGCTCGGCCAGGCCACCCGCATCATCATCGGCGCCAATGTGCGCGCGGCGCTCGACGCGGGCGCGAAGGCGCGGGGGCGGGCGCTGGAGGCCGCCGACGTCGAGCGCGTCACCTGGGATTACGCGGGGCTCGGCGGCGCGCACACCGCCGCCGACTACGCGCGCTCGATGGGGGTCGTGCACCGGACGGGCCGCGCGGTGGCCCGCTTCTTCACTCGGTACGACATCATCCTGTCGCCGACCATGTGCCGACCGCCCTTTCCCCTGGGCGTGCTCGACATGTCGAGCCCGAACGCGGACGCCTATCTGGCCGCGGTGCTCGCCTCGATCGGCTTCACCGCGCTCTTCAATTCGTCCGGCAATCCGGCGATGTCGGTGCCGCTGGCCTGGTCACGAAGCGGGTTGCCGCTCGGCGTCCAGTTCGCGGGACCCTTCGGCGGCGAGGCTCTCCTCTTCCGACTGGCCGGCCAGCTCGAGGCCGCGCAACCCTGGGCGTCGCGACGCCCGGCGAATCTCCCCGGCTGAATCGCCAACCCGAAAGGACCACCGCCATGATGCGATCGCTGCGAATCCACGTCCTGGTCGCGCTGCTCTGCCTCGTCACCTCCGGCCTGGCCCAGGCGCAGAGCCTGCCGGTGGTCAAGCCGGAGCAGGTGGGGCTTTCGTCGGAGCGGCTGGGCCGCCTCACCGCCATGCTCAAGGCCGACGTGGAGAAGGGGACCATTCCCGGCGCCATCCTGCTGGTGGCGCGTCACGGCAAGATCGCGGCCTTCGACACCGTGGGCGTGCGCGATCCGGGGTCCAAGGCGCCCATGACCCGGGACGCCATCTTCCGCATCTATTCCATGAGCAAGCCCATCACCTCCGTGGCCACCATGATCCTCTTCGAGGAGGGCAAGGTGGCGCTGTCCGATCCGGTGGGCAAGTACATCCCGGCGCTCGGAACGGTGAAGGTCGGCGTCGAGAAGGCGGATGCGGGCGGGGGCGCGCCCACCCTCGAGCTGGTGGCGCCCCGCCGGCCCATCCTGGTCCAGGACCTGCTCCGCCACACCTCCGGCCTGACCTATGGCTTCTTCGGCGAGGGACTCGTGAAGAAGGCGTATGTGGACTCCAAGCTCTGGGTGGACTATCCCTCCAACGCGGAGTTCGTGGACCGCATCGCCAAGCTGCCGCTGATCTACCAGCCCGGCACCACCTGGGACTACAGCCACTCGACGGACGTGCTGGGCCGGCTGGTCGAGGTGGTCTCGGGCAAGACGCTCTACGAGTTCGAGAAGGCGCGCATCCTCGACCCGCTGGGCATGAAGGACACCTCCTTCTACGTCACCGACAAGGCCAAGCAGGACCGGATCGTCGAGCCCTTCCCCAATGACCGCAGTATCGGTCTCGACGCGGAGTTCAACGACCCGCGCGTGGCGCAGAAGTGGGAGTCCGGCGGCGGCGGCATGGTGGGGACCGCGATGGACTACGCGCGATTCCTCCAGATGCTGCTCAACGGCGGCACGCTCGACGGCAAGCGCATCATCGGGCCCAAGACGGTGGCCTACATGACCGCGGATCACATGGGAGGCGGCGCCGTGCCCGGCCCGCTCTACCTGCCCGGCGCCGGCTTCGGCTTCGGTCTGGGCTTCGCGGTGCGCAAGGACGCGGGTGTCTCGCCCTTTCCCGGCTCGGTCGGGGAGTACAACTGGGGCGGGGCGGGCGGCACCTACTTCTGGGTGGACCCGAAGGAAAACATGTTCGTGGTCTTCATGATGCAGTCGCCCAAGCAGCGCGTCTACTACCGCGCCCTCCTCAAGGACATGATCTACGCGGCGGTGGACAAGCCGGCGCGCTGAGTGACGCGAGGATGACGTCGGTGGCGGGCTTGCGCCCGCCGTTTCGCGCCGACCACGTCGGCAGTCTCCTGCGCCCGCCTGCGCTCAAGGCCCTCCGCCTCGAGCGCGAGGCGGGCCGCGCCACTCCCGACGCGCTCCGAGCCGCCGAGGACGCGGCCATCCGGGACGCGGTGGCGCTGCAGGAGGGGGCCGGGCTTCAGGGCATCACGGACGGCGAGATGCGCCGGAAGGCCTGGCACATGGACTTCCTGCTCCAGCTCGGCGGGCTGTCCAGCGAAGGCAAGAAGCTGCCGGTGACCTTCACCGGGAGATCGGGCGAGATGTTCTTCACCCGCCCCGACCTCTCGGTGACGGGGCGGGTCACCCGGCGGGAGCCCATCTTCGTGGAGGGCTTCCGGTTCCTCCACTCGGTGGTGCAGCGCACCGCCAAGCTCACGCTGCCGTCGCCGTCGATGCTGTATACCCAGGTCGGGGCGGCCAACATAGATCGGCGCATTTATCGCAGCCTCGACAGCTTCGGCGAGGATACCGTCACCGCCTATCGCGCGGAGATCGCCGACCTCTATGCGGCGGGCTGCCGCTATCTCCAGCTGGACGACGTGAGCCTGGCCTATCTCTGCGACGAGGCGATGCGCGAGCAGGGGCGCCAGCGGGGCGACGATCCCGACGCCCAGCTCGCGCTGTCCGTGAAGATGGTGCAGGGCGTGTTGCGCGACCAGCCGCGTGATCTCACCGTCTGCACGCATCTCTGCCGCGGCAACTTCCGCTCGTCGTGGCGCGCGCAGGGCGGGTACGAGCGGGTGGCCGAGACCATCTTCACCCAGATGCCGTATCACGGCTTCTTCCTCGAGTTCGACGACGCGCGCTCGGGGGACTTCTCGCCCCTTCGCCACGTGCCCAAGGGAGTGCGGGTGGTGCTGGGGCTCGTGACGTCGAAGTCGGGCGCGCTCGAGAGGAAGGACGACCTCAAGCGGCGGCTGGACGACGCCGCGAAGCACCTGCCGCTCGAGCAGCTCTGCGTGAGCCCCCAGTGCGGCTTCTCCTCGACCGTGGAGGGCAACGAGATCGGGGCGGACCAGCAGCGCGCCAAGCTCGCGCTCTGCGTCGAGCTGGCCCACGAGGTGTGGGGCGGCCTCTAATCGCCGACGGGCTCGCGCGCGAGCCCGTGGATCACGGCCTCGCTGGCGGCGTCGGCGGGGAAGAAGCACTCCACCCGCAGCTCGTGCAGCGTGATGTCGTCGGGCACTCCCAGGCCCGCCAGGGTGGAGAAGAAGGAGAGTCGCATGTCCCCCTTCGCGAGCTCCACCGCGAGGAAGGGCGCGGTGGAGGCGTCCAGGTCAACCGTCCGCCAGTGCCGGGGCACGTCGGGATAGGCCAGCAGCTCCTCGAGAAGGCGGACCGTCTCGGGATCGCCCGCGCTGCGCAGGAGGTCGCGATGCAGCCACTGGACGAGCGCGGCCGCGGTCGCCTCCCAGTTGACGATATAGGGCCGCATGCCGCGCGGGTGACAGAAGAGGCGCATGGCATTGGGCGGCCCCAGCGCGGCCGCCTGGGCGGGATCGAGAAAGAGGCCGATCAGCCGCTGCGCGCCCTGGTTGGCGAGCAGGATATTCCAGCGGCCGTCCACCACGAGCCCGGGGTAAGGCTCCTGCTGGCGCAGCATGAAGTCCAGCGCCCGCCGGACCTGCGCCATCTCGGGCGCGCCGAGCGCCCGCTCGCGATACATGGGGGCGAAGCCCGCGGCGAGGAGCAACTCGTTGCGGGCCCGCGGCGGAACTTCGAGGACGCGCGCCAGCAGCAAGAGCATCTCGCGGCTCGGCTGCGCGCGGCCCGTCTCGATGAAGGAAAGGTGTCGCGCCGACACCTCGGCCTCGACGGCGAGGGTGAGCTGGCTCATGCGCTGGCGCTCGCGCCACTGGCGGAGCAGCCGACCCAGCGGGCGGCCCGCGCGCAGGCGATTCGCCCGCAATCCGTCCCGGGCCCGCGGCATGCGGGGAGTCTACACCGCGCGGTGAATGTGGGACATTACCTCCGGGGTAATTGAATCCGGCCCGCCCCACGGCCACGATGAGCGCCAACCCTTTTCATGCACATGGAGGTGTCCTGATGGCGGATAGCAGCCTGGATCCCGCGCTGGTGACGGAGCGGTGGAAGGGGACCCTGGGGGAGCATCTGGGAATCGAGTTCGTGGAGGTGGCCCCGGACCGGGTGCGCGCGAAGCTCTCGATTCACGGCGCGCTCCTCACCGTGGGGGGCGCGCTGCACGGCGGCACCCTCATGGCCTTCGCCGACACGGTGGGCGCCATGGCCGCGGTGCTCAACCTTCCCGCGGGCGCCACCACCACCACGCTGGAGTCCAAGACCAATTTCTTCGCCGCCGCGCGCTCGGGCGCCGCGCATGCCGAGGCCATCCCCCTTCATCGCGGCAAGCGCACCCAGGTGTGGCAGACGCGCGTCACCGACGACGGAGGGCGCCTGCTGTCCATGACCATCCAGACGCAGATGGTGCTCATGTGACCGAAAAGTCCGGATCGCTTCGCGTCGCGTTCCTGGGCGGCTTCTCGGCGTGCTTCGTCGAGCCCGTGCGCGCGCGCCTCGCCGTGCCCTGCCAGCTCCTGCGAGCGGAGGAGCGGGACATCGTGGCGCGGATGCCGGAGGTGGACGTGCTCGTCAGCCTGGCCTTCACCGCCGCCATGGGCGCCGCCGCCTCGCGGCTGCGCCTCGTCCAGGTGCCCGGCGCGGGCACGGATCGCGTCGATCGCGCGGCGCTGCCCGCCGGGGCCCTCCTCGCCAATGCCTATGGCCACGAGGCCGGCATCGCGGAATACGTGCTGGGCGCCATGCTGAGCTGGAACCGCGGGCTCGGGCGGCTCGACGCGGGTCTTCGCCGGGGCCACTGGGACGCCGCCTGGTCGCACGACGCGCCGCCGCCCACGCCCGCGCCCGAGCTCGCCGGCAAGACCCTGGGCATCCTCGGGTACGGACGCATCGGGCAGGCCCTTGCGCGCCGCGCCCGTGCCTTCGACATGGAGGTCCGCGCCATCCGGCGCGAGCCGCGGGGCACCGACGCCGGGGGGCTCGCGTTTCTCGGCGGCCCCGAGGCGCTGGACGATCTGCTGCGCGCGTCGGACTATCTCGCCATCACGCTCGCGCTGACGCCGGAGACCCGCGGCCTGCTGGGCGCTCGCGAGCTGTCCCTCATGAAGCGGAGCGCCATGCTCGTCAACGTGGCGCGGGGCGAGGTCGTGAACGAGGATGCGCTCTACGAGGCCCTCAGCAATGGGACCATCGCCGGCGCCGCGCTGGACGTCTGGTACCGCTATCCGGCCGGCCCGGGCCCGACTCTGCCTGCCACCCGTCCCTTCCACGAGCTCTCCAATGTCCTGATGACTCCGCATGTCTCCGGGTGGACCGACGGCATGCTGGCCGCCCGCGCCGACGTCATCGCGGGCAATATCGAGCGCGTGCGGCGGGGCGAGCCCCCGCTGCATCAGGTGATCACGCGGTCCTAGTGCTCCGCTTGCCTCCCGCGGAGCGAAAGCCTAGAGTGTGGCGCCATGGGACAGGGCGACCGGAAGCTGGACGGGAAGGTGGTCGTGGTCACGGGGGCCAGCCGCGGCATCGGGGCGGACATCGCGCGGCTCTTCGCCGCCGAGGGGGGGCGTGTGGTGTGCGCGGCTCGCACCCTTCACGAGGGGGATCACCCGCTGGAAGGCTCGCTCGAGCACACGGTGGGCGAGATCCGGACGTCGGGCGGTGAGGCCACGCCGGTGGCAGTGGACATTTCCGAGGCCGCCGAGTGCGAGCGTTTACTCGAGGCGGCCCGGAAGGCCTATGGCCCGGTGGACGTGCTCGTCAACAATGCCGCGCTGACCTATTTCATCCCGGTCCAGGACTATCCCGTCAACAAGTGGCTGCGCTCCTGGGCGGTGAACGTGCACGCGCCCTTCATTCTCAGCAAGCTCGTCCTCACCGACATGGTCCCGCGCCGGCGGGGGAGCATCGTGAATATCTCCTCGGGCTCGGCCATCGGGCCCGGGCGCGGACCGTACCCGGACCCGGAGCGCTATACAGGGGGCACCTGCTATGGCGCGGAGAAGGCGGCGCTGGAGCGCTTCACCCAGGGGCTGGCCCGCGAGGTATATGCCCACGGGATCTCGGTGACCGCGGTGTCGCCGTCCCAGGTGGTGCCCACTCCAGGCACCGTCCATCACAAGCTCGTGCGCAGCATGGACGACCCGCGGGGCGAGCCGCCCATCCTCATGGCGCGCGCCGCCTTGCTCCTGGCCACGCTCCCGTGCGAGCAGATCACCGGACGGGTGACCTATAGCCAGGAAATCCTCAGGGAGCACGGCTGGATCACCGAGGCCAGGGGCCGCGGCGTGGACTCCAGGGGCAGCGGCTACTCCCAGATCTAGCGGCCGGGCTCCCGGTCGACCCAGACGTCCTGCATGCGCCCGAAATTATAGATGGAGTGGTGGGCGGTGAGACCCTTCACGTGGGGCCAGTGAACGAAGGGGCTCATGAGCCAGGCCACCACCGGCCGCGCCGCCTCCGCCTCCAGGCGCTTGAGGATGTCCGCCACCTGGGCACGCCGCTTCTTCGGGTCCAGCTCGGATGACTGCTTCTCGATGAGGGCGCCCAGCGGCTCATTGCAATAGTTGATGTAGTTGCGCACCGAGTTGCAGGTGAAGTTCTCCACCAGCACCGCGTCGGGCTCGTCCAGCCCGATACCGCTCACCGCGATGCCAAGGGTGAACTCCCGCCGGGTGAGCGCGTTGTACCACTGCACGGGATCGAGCGGCTTGAGGTTGACGTCGATACCCACCGCCTTCAGCTCGCCGATCACCCAGCCGGAGAGGTCGATGTAGCTCGCGAGCGTCCGGGTGATGGCGTCCACCTTCAGCGGCTTGCCGGGCCCGTAGCCGAGCTCGGCGAGAAGCTTGCGGGCCTGGGCCTTGCCCGCCTCGGGCGGACCCTGGATGGCGGTGAGGTCCTTCTGCGTGATGCCCCAGGAGCCGATGGGCGGGGGCGCCATCGCCCCGCCGATCATGCCGCCCCCATTGGCCACCGACTTGATGAAGGCCGCCCGGTCAAGGGCCAGGCTCACCGCGCGCCGGAGCTTCGGATCGTTGAAGGGCGGCTTGGTGTGGCTCATGAGGATATTGTTCACGACCCCGCTGCCCACCTCCTGCACCACCATGGACGGCACCGCGGTCTTGATCTGCCCCGCGATGTTGACGGTGATGTCGCCCGGGCTCGCCGCGTCGATCCGGCCCGCCTGGAGCGCGAGGGCGCGCGTGCCCCGCTCGGTGATGATCACGTAGCGCAGCCCGTCCAGATAGGGTCGCCCGGGCACGAAGTAGTCGGGGTTGCGGACATACTCCACGTACTCGTTCCGCCGCCACTCCTTGAGCCGGAACGGTCCCGTTCCCACGCATCTCGTCCGCTGCTCGACGATGGGCACATGCGCGGGGAAGATCGGCGACTGGCCGCTGGCGAGGAGCGTGAGGAAGCCCGGCTGGGGCCGCTTGAGCCGGAAGACCACGGTGTGCGGATCGGCCGCCTCGATGGCCTCGACGTTGGAGTACCAGTCCTTCCGGGGATTGACCCGGAGCTTCTGGGTGCTGTCCGGCGCCTCCCGCACGAGATCGAAGGTGAACTTGACGTCCCGCGAGGTGAAGGGCTGCCCGTCATGCCACTTCACGTTCTTGCGGAGGAAGAACACCAGGTTCCGGTAGTTGTCCTGCCACGACCACTTCTCGGCCAGCTCCGGCAGGAGTCCCTCCGCCGTCTCCAGGCGCCTGGCGGGATCGAAGATCACCAGGTTGCTGAAGCAGGGGCTCGAGGGCCAGACCACGGTGATGGTGGACGACTCGTGGACGTTGAAGCCCTGAGGGGGATCCTCCGGCACCATGGACGTCAGGACGCCCCCGCGCCGCGGTGTCTCCGCGCCGAAGGAGACCGAGGACGAGGCCACCGTGGCGAGGATCAGGCCGACGAGCGCAGAGAGCCGAGGGAAAGGGGTCATGACGGCATGATGCGGGCCGCCCGGCGGCCCCGTCAACCCCCGCGCGAGAGCGAAGACGACCGAAAGAGTTTAGGGTTGACAGAACAGTATGATTAGGTAGAACTAACAGTCGACCATGCTCGATCCCTTCCGGCGGCCGGCCAGAGGCGGCCCGATCGCCCTGGCGCTCTCCGCCGCGATCGCCGTCCTCGGGCCGCTGCCTTCGATTGCGCAAAGCGGCGCTCCAATCACCGTCCAGGCCGGGGCGCCGGGCGACGCCGATCCCGGCCCGCTGATCCTCCATATCCTCGACTATGTCGCGGCGGACTATCCGGGCGCGGTCAAGGCGGGCAAGGTCCTCGACGAGG
>Ga0070699_100002942_pt1 | contig 15148 bp, 9 predicted proteins | sample KBSK1503metaG_FD_65473 | JGI IMG/M metagenome (GOLD analysis project Ga0070699, IMG submission 65473) | Corn, switchgrass and miscanthus rhizosphere microbial communities from Kellogg Biological Station, Michigan, USA - KBS K1-50-3 metaG | ecosystem: Host-associated > Plants > Roots >...
TCGCTTTCTGTACGGCGACTTGAAAGCGCATCTCAGAAGCCGTATCGGAAGGGACGGCTTTCCAAGCCTCCCTTGCCACTCGCTCAATACCTACCTGAATCGGGTCTTCGACTGTTCGAAAATGTTGGAGCACTTCGGCAGCCGAAAGCGTTGGGCTTGGCCGGGCGTTTGGTTTGGACTGGAGCGTGCCTGGATTTGGCGTCGAGTCTGAGCTAAGGATACTCTCCAGCATGTTGAAGGTGACCTGATCGGGTTCGATCAGGGCTTTTAAGAAGGGATCTTGGAGTTCGCGCCCGGCTTGGACGATTGCGGCAGTGAGCCAAACTACGGCTTCACGCACCCCACGCGGATGCGGAGTGTTGAGTTTGTCGGCTTCGTGATCGTGCCGGTCGAAATAAGAGTGAGCCCTTGGGTCATATCCAAAACGACGACCAATAAAAGTGGCGGCACGGCGAGCTTTGGCGTATGTGGCATCGGGCAGAGACTGAGCGAGCTTGCCGAAAGCGACGCCGAGACCGGCGGAGCTAAGTCTTGCGTCATAGGGCGTAATAGCGGCGGGGTTGAGATAGTCGGAAAGTGAAAGGCCTTGAATCCACGTGTTGGCGCGATGTCCAGCGGTGTCACCAGCAAGTCCTTCGCATACGCCCCATTCATACCAGTATCCGCGGATGACTTGGTCGTAGTCCATCTTGGTCGATGCCGATTCAAGAGTATCACGGAATACTGCTGCCGCTTCTTTGAGTTCACCAGCGTAGCGATAAGTCTTGGCGAGGCTAACAACGCAGCTAAGCAATCTTGACTCGTGCTTCACGGCGGCTCTTGCGGCCGCAATCGCAATGGACTTGCGGCGGGCTTCAGGAATCTGCGGCGGCAAGGCGCGCTGAAGAAGAGGACCCGCGTGGATGATCATGGGAAAACTCGTGTCTCCAAAGTGGATACCTCTCCCAGCACTGACAGTGGTGGAAACAAGGACTCGCAACACTTCCGCCAAGTCTATTCCAAACGTCTCCTCAGCCTCAACGAGGATAGCTGCCGCGACTTGACTATGACGGGTAAGGACATAACCAGCGGTGTGGACAGCGGCAGCCTCCGCGCCCAAGGGCCGCACTACGAGGCGCTGTAGCCATTCACGGGGCACACTGACCAAATCGGCTAGCACTCGTTCGTCGAGTCCGGGAATGCCTGTGCCATGGCATGCGGCGACATACAAAAGCGCGTCGAACAGAGTGCTCCTGCGGTGCTCGACATGAACATCCTGAAGACGGTGGAGGAAGTCTCGAACGTGAGCTTGAAGACCATTCTGTCCGAAGCGTACGGCAAGCAGTCCACCGAAAAAGGAGCCATCCTCTAGCTGGTGTTTCGTCCGCTTCCGCACTTGTTCGTTCTTCGCGTCGCTTACGGCCGACTCGAAGGCCGCAACGCGTTGCGCAGTGTCGTTGATAGATTCGAGTTGACGCAGGCCAGAACTCCCGAGCTGCTCCCATGCAATAACGACAGCTTTGGCGTCTTCAGGGCTGATGCCGCTCAGAATCATGTTGGGGAAATGAATGAGCCATTTTGCCCAAGGTTCTTGAGGTCCGCGGGCATTCCTCCAATCTGTATCGCGCGCTGCCAGAAGGAAATGGACGCCACAGTGCCCCGCCTGACTGAGGCGGTGGGCTGAGTCGGCAAGGCCAGTGACCAAGTTATCAGCGTCGTCAGCAACGATTAGCCATCGGCGAGTTGAGTCCAGATTAGCAACCTGCTCCGGCGAGATGCGTTCTTTCGGCGAAGAGCGCCACAGGACTGACCAACCGCCCACACGGGCGATATCGGCTGCCGCTTGCAAGAGCAAGGTGGACTTTCCCTCGCCGCCAGCGGCCCGAATGAGCTGCATCGAGCGGGCGGTGTCGTCCCTCGCCACTTTCGCAAGGTTTTCAGTAACTTCCGCGACGAGCTGCCTTCGTGGAATAGCTGCGGAGACTGCGTGCCGCCAAGTGGGGACTGCGCCATCGAAATATCGAACAATCTCGTCCGGACTCAGAGCCGGTAGCGAATTTAGGTACGTTGAGTCGATATGTTCCCAGCCGGCCATCGGAGACGAAACGGAGGAAGCTACGACGGCAGGTGGTGTCATTCCCCGCAAAGTTGAAAGAATCTCAGTGAAGATACTGTGGCAGTCGATTCCTCCGAACGGACGGAAACGATTCAACACGATCGCGGAGTTCATCGCGTGCAGGAGTTCTCCATACCGCTGCTCAATTTGACCGGGGTCATTCTCGTAGAAGCACCAAATGACATCGAGTTGCGCCTGCTCATCGTTTATAAGTTCAACAAGCGCCTGAGTAAACACGTCGTCCCATCCGCCATAGGCCGCGACGATCAAAGTTCGTCGTTGAACCACGAGCAAACGCTGCAGAGACGCTTTCAGCTTGGGACGAGGATTGGTCAGCTGCGCCTGTGTATGAAGCGTGTCGGAATCACGCCAAAACCCATGAAGATGAACCACGCTGCAGACGCCTTGTTCATCCTCGGCGGGACCGCCAAGGGTTCCATCAGCGGTCAAAACCCTGCGGCCTGCCCGTCCCCCCGACTCGCGTATGCCGAGCGAGATCAGTGGGTCGAAATTCGTTGTGAGAATTGGTCCAAGAAATCTGTCTCCTCCACGGGTGATCAACTCAGCAAGGCCGGTTGTTCCAGCCGGGATGTCCCAATCTTCAGGCTGACCGTCCGAGCCTATGGGGCACTCTCCTGCAGTAGGTTTGCGGGCTTGAAGCACCGCCTTCGCAACGACTTCGTTGACAGCATCCTGCCCAGCGTTCACACCAAGCCATTTCATGGCAGCTTGGTAGGCATCCGCACCGCTCTTTCCACTCAGCGTCGATTCAAATTGCGGTAGAGCAAGGGCGCGTCGTTCACGAATCTCAGCTCGAACAAACTCAAGCATCGCTGTAATTCCGGGTACGCCCGTCCTGTCTTTCAGCGATAGTGGTGAGCCAACAAGAAACGCCACTGGCCGCCTCGTCATGAGAACGGCATTTATGAGAGCTTCTTTTGGATGGAGTTCAACAGGCATGTGAGAGTTGTGTTGTATGCCGCTGCGACTGGGATTCATCTGGGACATCGAATTTGCGAAAGCAAATCGAGAATCATCAAACCGACATATCGGGATGTTCTTTTCCCGTTGCAGCAGCCGAACAGTTGGTCAAAAGAACGGATCGGCAACCGTCATTTATTATAGGAATGCCGAGTCCGTTTAGTATACATCCGAAATTGAAACTCAACAGTGGAGCAGAGCAATCCGTGATCAAGTGCGAGTACACTTAACTCTCCAACCTATCAGTAATGTTGCGAAGCAAGCTCCTGCGCATCCCGTGTTGTGACGAAATCCGGTCTTTCAAACTTTCCAGGCGCTTGTCACATGTCCCAACTGTACCAAAAAAAACAGCAGGCCCGGGAAATCCGGAGCCTGCTGTTGGTCGCCTCCGGCTATTCGCTGAGAGAGTGTGGATGATGGTAATCAGGAAATCATCATCAACATCTGTCTGCGGTAGAAAGAGTTCTTCTATTCGAACTTAGTGGCCCTGCGAGAGTTTGCCGATGAGGGTGAACAAGGGCAGGTACATGGAGATGACGATGGAGCCGATGGTGACGCCGAGGAAGCCGATTAGCAACGGCTCCATCAGGGTCAGGAGGTTCGCGATAGCGTTGTCGACTTCGGATTCGTAGAAGTCGGCGATCTTGCCGAGCATCGCGTCGAGCGCGCCGGTCTGTTCGCCGATGCCGATCATCTGCGCCACCATGTGCGGAAACACTTCCGTCGCCTTCAACGGATCCACAAAACTCTCACCGCGCTCGACACCCGTGCGCACTTTCGTGATCGCTGCTTCAATGATCACGTTGCCGGACGTCTTCGCCGTAATATCCAGCGACTGCAAAATCGGGACGCCTGACGAGAGCAGCGTAGAAAGTGTCCGCGAGAAGCGGGCCACGGCAATCTTGCGAAAGATGTCGCCCAGAATCGGAACCTTGAGCAGCACCCGATCGATGATCTTACGTCCGCCGGGAGTCTTGTAATAAAACTTGATTGCTACGACGAGCGCAATCACCGACGCAAGGATGATTAGGCCACCCCAACCGGCGAGAAAGTTACTAATACCCACCACGATGCGCGTCGGCAGCGGCAACTGTTCGCCTGGTCCAAGCAGGCCCAGGAAGATGTTCTGAAACTGCGGAATCACCACCACCATGATGACCGCAACCGCGACAATCGCGAGCAGGATCACCGCCGTCGGATAGATCATCGCCGAGATGATGTCACGCTTTAACTTCACGATCTTTTCGATGAAGGTCGAGAGTCGTTGCAGGATCAGATCGAGAATACCGCCGGTCTCACCCGCTTCCACCATGTTCGAGTAGAGTTGATCGAAAACGCGCGGATGACGAGCCATCGCCGTGGCGAGGGTCGAGCCTTCTTCAACATCCTGTCGCACTTGTAGCAGGGTCCGCTGGAAATACTTGTTGTCCTGCTGCTGGGCCAGAATCTCGAGACATTGGACCAGCGGCAAACCCGCGTCGATCATCACTGAAAACTGGCGCGTAAAGATTGACAGATCTTTCGACTTGACCTTCTTGCGACCACCGATCTTCGGAATGCCGATCTCGCGGCCCTTCTCTTTAACGGAAGTCAGCGTCACTTGCTCGCGCCGCAAAATCTGGCGCAGGGCTTCGCGATTATCCGCGACTCGTTCGCCGACAACGATCTCGTTCAGTCTGTTGCGGCCTTTGAAAACATACGTAGGCATAGCGGTGAGCTCCAGAGTGGCTTATCTGACGTTTGGCCGGGTGCCAACCGGTCGGGGTTGAGCATAAGGGCTGGCATGTGGCTTCTGCGAGTTGGTGTTAACCCCGGAACCGCGATCGATCAGCTCGCGCAGCTCGTCCACGTTCGACGAACGTTGCAATGCAGTGTCCAAACTAATCTGGCGTTTGTGATAAAGCGTCGCCAGGGCCTGGTTGAACGTCTGCATGCCGTACTTGTCCTGGCCCGTCTGCATCATCGAGTAGATCTGATGGACTTTGTCTTCGCGGATCAGGTTGCGAATCGCGCCGTTCGGAATGAGGATCTCGAGCGCCATCGCGCGGCCACTGCCTTCAACGCGCGGCAGCAACGCCTGGCAGAGAATGCCTTCAAGCACGAGCGAAAGCTGCGCGCGAATCTGGGCCTGTTGGTCGGAAGGAAAGACGTCGATGATACGGTTGATCGTGGACGCGGCGGAGTTTGTGTGCAGCGTCGCGAGCGTCAAGTGACCGGTTTCTGCGATACGCAGGGCTGACTCGATCGTTTCGAGGTCGCGCATTTCGCCGACCAGGACCACGTCCGGATCCTGGCGCAGTGCAGTGCGCAACGCTGCGGCGAATCCATGCGTGTCGGCATTGACCTCGCGCTGGTTGATCAAACAGCCTTTGTGGTTATGCAGAAACTCGATCGGATCCTCAATCGTCAGGATGTGCTCGTGACGATCGCGATTGATCTTGTCGATCATGGCGGCGAGGGTCGTCGATTTGCCGGAACCGGTTGGACCAGTGACGAGAATCAGGCCGCGTGGTTTTTCGCAGAGTTGTTTGACGACTGCCGGCAGACCAAGATCTTCGAAGGCTTTGATCTCGTAGGGAATCGCGCGAAAGACCGCGCCGACCGCGCCGCGCTGATTGAACAGGTTGGCACGAAAGCGAGACAAACCTTTGACGCCGAATGAAAAGTCGAGTTCCAGGTTCTCTTCGAAACGATGCTTCTGAGCGTCAGTCAAAACTGAATAAGCCAGCTGCTTGGTGTCGGCCGACGTCAGCACGCGGTACATTTCGAGCGGCCGCAAGTGGCCGTCAACTCTGACCTGCGGCGGTGAGCCGGTGGTGATGTGCAGATCCGATCCGCCGAGTTCTGAGAGCTTGCGCAGCAACTCGGAGAGCGAGATCTGGGGAACAGTTTCGTTCAGTCGCATCGAAGTTAGGTCTCCTGGAAGAGGTTTCACGCAAAGGCGCAAAGGTTGACCGAAGGCGCCAAAAGAGTAATTGCATTCTTTGCGCCCTGGCGTGAAATATTCTTAGCGGTTGATTCCTTCCGCTTTGGCGCGAAGCGACTCGATGAAGCGCTCGGCTTCACCGGTCATTCGCTCGGAATACTCAACCGGTGAGTCGGTGGTCAGTCCGTAGATACGACCGCCGGCTTCCGTGAAATAGAAAGTCCATGCCTTTTCCGGTGTCAGTGCATCCTTCGGCGTGCGGCCAGTGACTACAAACATGCGAACGCCATTAACCTCACGCACGAAGTCGTTAACTACCCAACCGCCGGAAGCGACCATCTTGTCGATCACGATCCGTCGCAGATCGGCTACTGCCACACCGCCCAGCATCTTCTTCTCTTCACGAGAAGTCAGGAACGCTGGATTCGGTCGACTTAGCGCGACGACCGCGAGATTCATCGTTCCGGGCAGTTTCGCAGTGGACTCCGAAGACTTGAATGACGGATGCGCCGGGTTGACCACGCGCGGACGCGTTTCGCCGTTCGACGCAGTCACCGGTGCCGCAGTGGCCGGCGTCGCACTCGTCGCCATCATCACCGGCGGCGGTAGTGCAGTGCTCGTCTCCGCATTCGCCGGCAGTGACGGCAACGACGGAGCTGATATTCCGGATAGATCCGCAACCGAAATGTTTTGCGGTAACGCGAGTGAAGCATTGCGGTGGGCCATCTCGGCCGCCAACCGTTTCTGACGCTGGCGCGCACGATAGCGTCGCCACCAGGCGCGTGAACGATGGCGGTGATGACTTCGCTGCCCGAGTTCTACAGTTTGCCTGATACCGTGTGCCTCATTGGCGAACGGCAGCATGATGCTCACTGACAGCACCAGAATCATTGTGATAGCGATTACTCTTAGCATCGTCGGTTCTCCTCGTTAGGCGACCGTTTCGCGTACGACTTCTTCGACCGTCGTCACGCCGAGACGAATCTTGGACAGACCCGATTCGCGCAACGTGATCATGCCGTCGTCGATCGCCTTCTTTCTCAATTCAAGTGCGGAAGCGCCGATCAGGATCAACTCACGAATCTCGTCGGTGATTTCCATCACTTCGTAAAGTCCGATGCGCCCCTTGTAACCGGTGTTATTGCAGGTCGAACATCCTTTGCCCTTGTAAGTCTTGAGGGCCCTGGCTTCTTCAGCCTTAAAACCGACTTCGACTAGCGCTTCAACGGGCGTTTGTTGTTCGTGTTTGCAATCCTTGCAGACGCGGCGAATCAGACGTTGTGCCTGGATGAGGTTTACGCTGGTGGCGACAAGAAAAGGTTCGATGCCCATGTTCATAAGGCGGGAAATGGTTGAGGGAGCATCATTGGTGTGGAGGGTGGAGAGAACGAGGTGACCAGTGAGGGCAGCTTTGATAGCGATTTCGGCAGTTTCGAAGTCGCGAATTTCACCGACCAGGATGATGTTCGGATCCTGGCGCAGGAAAGAACGCAACGCGGCCGCGAAGTTCAAACCGATCTGTTCCTTCATCTGCACCTGGTTAATGCCCATGAGATTGAACTCCACCGGATCTTCCGCGGTCATGATGTTGGTATCGATTGTGTTCAGCGACTGGAGGGCGGAGTAAAGCGTGTTCGTCTTACCGCTTCCGGTTGGACCAGTGACCAGCACCATCCCGTAAGGCCGCGAGATATTGCGCTTGAACTTTGTGAGCGACTCCGGCTCAAAACCGAGCTTGGTCATGTCGAGCATGAGGTTCTGTTTGTCCAGCAAGCGGAGCACGACTTTTTCGCCAAACAGACAGGGGAGAGTAGAGACGCGGAAGTCGAGCTCGCGTGAACGCGAGTCGACCTTGACCTTGATCTTTATACGGCCGTCCTGCGGTAGACGCTTCTCGGAGATGTCGAGCTTCGACATGATCTTGATGCGCGAGATCAGCGCGTCGCGCAATTTCAGAGGCGGATGCATCACGTCGTAGAGCACACCGTCGATACGGAACCTGATGCGCAGCTCTTTCTCGTATGGCTCGACGTGAATGTCGGAAGCGCCGCGCCGTAGTGAATCGACGAGCAGCACGTTGACGAGACGCACGACCGGTGCGTCTTCGCTCATCTTCGAGAGCGTGGTTAGATCGATCTCTTCGTTGTCTTCAACTACTTCGACGTCTTCAGTCTGGTTGTGATCGAAGTCGATGCTGTCGAGCGAAACCAGGTCGGCGTGAGTGATCGCACCGTTGCCGTTGGAGTCCTTGCCGTTTTGGCTTACTTCTTCGACGGCCATCGAGGCGAGCTCGATTTCACGTGAACTGCCGTAATACTTTGCGATCGCCTGCTGCACGCTGCCTTCGGCGACGACGACCGGTTCGACGTTCAATCCGGTCATGAACTTCACGTCGTCGAGCGCGAAGACGTTGGTGGGATCGACCATCGCCAGGGTAAGGGTCGCGCCCACGCGCGAGAGCGGCAGTACTGAATGTTTTTGCGCGACCTCCTGAGGAATGAGACCTATGACTGCGGGATCGATGTTGAAAAGTTCGAGATTGACGGAAGGAATGCCGTACTGCCTGGACAGCACGGCGGTGATCATATCGTCACTGATAAGCCCGAGTTTCACGAGGTTGAAGCCGAGCCGGCCACCATGCTCGCGCTGGTAGTCGAGGGCCTCTCTCAAGTGCTGAGGGCTGATTAAATTTTCGCGAACGAGAATTTCGCCTAGTTTGGCTGACATTTGTGACTCTGGTGGATTGGGCGCCGATGTGGCGCGAGGCATGAATCCGGTTTACAACGACGGCGCTAACATCGTTGTGCATGCATAGTACCGTTTGAACACGGAGAGTGTCAAGGTAGGATTTCCAGCGAAAATGGTAGGGAATCTTACGAAAAGAGTTTCACGCAAAGGCGCAAATTGAAGACGCAAAGACGCAAAGAAATTTAGCGTCTTTGCGTCTTCAATTTGCGCCTTTGCGTGAAATCTATGTTGGTTCTATGGGCGCTTACGCGGTGGTCTGCTCGTCTTTTCGGGAGTCACGTTTTCCGTGTTCTTTAACTCCGCGAGGATCGCCTTCGCGTCAGCCTTCATCGGATTTGTATCCGGTGCGACTTCCACGAAGCGCTGAAGAAAGTTAGCCGCTTCCTGGAATCTCGCCTTGTCGCCGCTCGCATAAACTGCCAGGCCAGCGCCGAGATTTGCTTCGGGGCTGTCGGGCGACGCCGCGAGAATCGTCTTGAACTCGCCCAACGCCTTGTCGGCAGCGCCCGCGTCGAGCAGCATTTGCGCCATATCAAGCTGGGCCTTTGCCTTCTTCGCGGGATCCATCTCAAGTGCGATGTAGTCTTTAAAGGCCGCGAGTCCGGCGTCAGCCTGAGATTGATCGGCCTTGGTGACAAACAGGCGCATCGACTCGGCGTAAGTCAGGAACGCCGCATACTTGTTGGAGTTGTAACGCTGCACTTCGTTGACGTCAGCCGGCGCAGTCTGTGCTTTGAGCATCGTCGCTGCCTTGCCCGCAGCCTCCGCGGAAGCCTTGAAGTCGTCTTTAGCTGTTTGCAAAGCAGCGGATTTGCCGGCGTCGTCCAGTGTCTTTGAAGTAATCGCGGAATTGAAACGCTCGACGCCGCGTGCTTTCAAAGCCACCGCTTTGTTGGTCAGGATGGCCGGTTGTTCGGCGTCTGCTGCCAGGCCCTGATCGTAGTGGGCCACAGCCTCGGTGTACTTCTGAACTGCCTCATCGGACCGCTTCTCTTTGCTCGCCAGGTTGGCGGCGGTAAGAGCTTCGTTGCCGGCCTTGAAAGTGCGCCCGATGACCTCGTTTGCTTCGGTGATCTTCTTGTTGCCGGCTTCGATCTCCGCGTTCTTCTTCATCAACTCTTCGCGCTTGGCTTTATCGGCCGCGCTCTCGGTGGCCGCTGGAGCGCCACCGGGCGGAGTAGCCGCCGTACCGCCGGCGGCTTTGATCTCTTCGAACGTTAGTCGTTTGCCGGTGCCCGGACTGACTGTGATCTCGCACGGAATTTCACGTCCGACTTTCACGCCCGGAACAAAGTTCGGCGCCGCGGTCGGATGACTGGCGGCGACTGTGTAGGTGCCGATGAACGGCAGTCCGGCAAACACAAACTCGCCTTTCTTGTTTGTCTTGGTCTGGTACTTGGCGGTCATGTCGGTGCGGAAGACATCGATTTGGGCATCCGCGAGGGGCACCTTTTGACCGTCTGCCTGCTGTATCCAAACGTGACCGCGGAGTTCGCCGACCTGTGCAAACGTCGTCAGAGAAGCCGACGCGATAAGAACGGCTACTGCAAGCGCTCCGTAAAAGTATTTGCTAATCATCTAAAGAGTCCTCCATCCGTGTGCGGACACCCCGCTGCGAAGTTGTTCGTACGATGCGCCCACGCTAATCACTGGTTGTAACGATAATTGCCTGAGAAAGTACGTAAAACTTAATAAGCAAAACGACTACTGTCAAGCAGGTACGGGATGGGATCGTGCGCTCCGGCCTCACGAAACGCGCGCAGGCGCAGGGCGCATGAATCGCAGTTGCCACAGGCCACTTCCGATTCCTGGTAACACGACCACGTCAGGTGCAAGGGCGCGTCAAGCGCGAGTCCTCGCTGCACAATCTCAGACTTCCGCATCGCGATGACCGGTGTCCGGATCTCCATGTTCGTCTCGGGCCTTGTGCCCACGTCGAGCATCGTTTGAAACGCTTCATAAAACTCCGGCCGGCAATCCGGGTAGCCGGACGAATCCTCGGCCACCGCGCCGATGTAAATCGCGCTGGCTTTAATCACCTCACCCCAGCTCACTGCCGCGGACAGCAGATGAGCATTTCTAAAAGGAACGTAACTCGACGGAATTCCTGCGGCTGAAAGATTCGCGGTGGTGACGGGAATCGCGTGATCCGTTAACGACGAGCCGCCGATGCGCGCGAGGTGTTCCAAAGAAATGACGAGTCGCGACTTGACCTGGTAATGATCCGCCAGCGCTTCGAAGGCTTCGCGTTCGCGTTTCTCAGTGCGTTGTCCGTACGAGACGTGCAGGAACGCGAGCTCGTCGTTCTCTACGTTGGCAATTGCCGCAGTCACGCACGAGTCCATCCCGCCTGAGACGAGACAGATGGCGAGCTCTGGGCCAATGGTCGGTTCCGGCTCGAGCACTTCAGTGGCTACTTCTTCAGAGCCGCCCATCAAACCCCCTTCACTTCGGGACCCCAGATATATTTGTGCAGTTGCAACTGCATGCGCACTTTCAAGCCGCTGCTCGCGATCCAATCCGCCAGTTGCTGTAAATCTACTAGTCCCCACACGGGTGAGATCAAAACGGCATGCGTGCGAGCTCCCAGATTGTATTTCTCGATCACGCTCTTCGCGTAGAGCCAGTCGTTCTCATCGGCGATGACAAACTTCACTTCGTCCCGGTCAGCACGGAGCCGTTCGAGATTTGACCAGTCGTTCCTCGGCTCCTCGCCGGACGCCGGACACTTGATATCGAGAATCACGGCGGCGCGTGGATCCAGGCCTGCCGTGGAAACGTAACCGCCGGTTTCGATGAGCACTTCATAGCCATCGTCACAGAGACGCTCGATCAACGTGAACGCTTCGCGTTGCGCAAGCGGTTCGCCGCCGGTCACTTCGACCAGTTGGCAGCCAAAGGCGCGGACCTGGTCCATAATCGCTTCGACGGAGAAATGCTCGCCGCCGGTAAAGGTGTACTCGCTGTCGCACCAGACACAACGCATCGGGCAGCCCGTCAGCCGCACAAAGGTACAAGGCCGGCCGGCGTGAGTTGATTCTCCCTGAATCGAGCGAAATATTTCGGTGACGCGCAGCATATCAGCAAAGGAAAACCACGAGCCATCCACAGGTTACACAGATTACGGGATTTATCGGTGTAATCTGTGGATGGTTCTGTGCATCAAACGGCTGTTGAGGATGATAGGATTAACGTCTCGTGGAGTCGAGTAGCCCCCAAATTCAAAAGCTCCTGAACGACGGCGCGCAGCGTTTGCTGGCGCGCGCGAGCGACCGCCGTTCGCTGACGCACGAGTTCCTGATGCCGCGGATTTCGGCGGCGGTGGAGAAGTATCTGCTGCGAGACGATCCGCAGATTGCTAATACCGAGATCGCGAAGTTTATCGACGAGCTACAGGCTGACGATCTCTGCTTGATCATCGCGTGCGAACGTGGTGATGAAAATGCCTGGAACGATCTGGTCGAACGATTTACCACGACCGTTCGTTCCGCGGCGCGTTCCGCCAGTTCAAATGAGGATGCGGCCGAAGATCTGGCCCAATCGATCTGGGCGGAGCTTTACGGATTGCGCACACGGAAGGATGGCGCACCCGCGAGTAAGCTCGCTTACTACTCGGGTCGCGGCTCGCTCGCAGGTTGGTTGCGTGCCGTTGTAGGCCAACTCGCTATCGATACTTTTCGCAAACAGTCGCGACTGGTACAAACGGAAGCAGACACCGATCTCGATCGACTGGCGCACGAGGCGAGTGTGGGCGATGGTCAGGCAATGCTCGCCGGCATTCCGAATCCCGAAGAGTCGATGTCAAATCGTTTCGCACAAGCTGACATGCAACAAGCGCTGAGCCGTACCGTTCAGGAACTGGCAGCCGAAGATCGTTTGTTGGTCAAACTTTATTACTTCGACAACCTGCGACTGCGTGAAGCGGGCGCAGTGCTGGGAGTTCACGAAGCCACCGCGAGCCGTCGTTTGACGAGGATTCAAACCGATTTGCGCAAGCGCGTCACTAAGATCCTGATTGATGAACGTGGTTGGACGGCAGCCGAAACCGAGCAGTCGTTTGCCGAAGTGGCGCAGCATTTGGATACGGATTTGGAGACGCTGCTGAACATAACCGGCCACAAAAAGGTACAAGAGGCGCAAAACAGTTAGCGCAAATTTGATTGCAAGTATGGATGGAGCACACGTTCTAAATAGGGAATGAAACAGGAAACAAACAACGAGATGGATCTGTTGTTGCGACGTCTCGGCCGGCGTCCGGACATACCTGTATCCGATGCCAACGGCGACGTCGATCATCTCGATGCGGACGAGCTGAATGCATACGCGGAAAATGTTTTACCCGCGGCGGCACGCGCGCGTTACACGGAGCATCTGGCTGAGTGTGCACGCTGTCGCGATCTCATCGTGCAGTTGAGTTCGTCGGCCGGAGTTCCTGTAGTTGAACCTGTCAAAGCCGTTGAGCCGTCAGGGCTGAGAAAGTTTCTGGCGAGTCTTTTTTCGCCAATGGTGTTGCGCTATGCAGTGCCGGCGCTTGGTCTGATCCTCGTGGCGGTGATTGGTCTGTTTGTGTCGCGCCAGAAGCAGAGTGACGGCGACTCAATCGCGCAAAAAACGGAAGCGCCCGCCTCCAGGCCCTTCGTCAGCCCAACTACGCCCGAGCCGGCGGCGCCGGCGAGTCAGCTTTACGATCAGCAGTCGAAGGAAGATGTCCCCGCCAAGCAGGCACAGAGCAGTGGTTCACCAGAAAATCAATCTGCGGCTGCCGTACCAGCGGCCCCGCCGGCGCCGCCGATCGTTGATGAGAGTTCGCGCGATGACCTGGCAAAGAAAGCTCAGCAACCCGTCGCTACCGAGGCGCCCGTCACTGCTGCACCGAAGCCAATTGACACGCGCGAGCAACAGGCCAAGACCGAAGCACGTGAGGAAGCAGCGCAGGCCCGAGCCGCTAATGAGCCTCCAGCTGAGAAGGCGAAGGCCGCTGAGACAGACAAAGTAAAAGTAAGAGTAGAAGATCGCAAAGCGGCGGAGGTCGAGCCTGCGCGTTCGGCCCCATCCGTAAACACGACGGGGGCCTTTGGCGGAAGCGTAGCCGGAGCTGCGCGAACGAGAGGGCAACGTGACGACGCCGTCGCGTCAGATAAAGACAAGAATGATGCGGAGACGAGGACCGTTGCCGGACGTCGTTTCCGCAAACAGGATGGCGTTTGGACCGACACCGCGTACAACTCCTCGCGCAGCCCCGTCAACCTCACGCGAGGCTCCGAACAGTACCGCGCCTTAATCGCCGACGAGCCCGGGATCAAAACGATTGCGGATCAACTGGACGGCGAGATCATCGTCGTCTGGAAGGGCCACACCTACCGGATCAGGTAACACAGATTTGACGGATTGGAAATCCGGATGAACACGGATCGGATCCCGTATTCATCCGCGTAAATCTGTGTGTTAAAGTTACGTTCCACCATGAAACTTCCAAGCATGTTGATTATTTTTGTGGCCATAAACTTGAGCGTAGTCCTGGCCCAACCCCGCCGATCTGCCCCCGTTCGCAATCGCGCCATCTCCAACATCGTTCGCGAGATCGACGCGCGCAACATCGAAGCGACGATCAGAAAACTCGTCTCGTTCGGCACGCGCAACACGTTGTCGGAGCAGAACGATCCCAAGCGCGGCATAGGAGCGGCGCGTGACTGGCTCTATTCAGAGTTTCAGAAGGCCGCAAAAACGTCGCAGGGCCGCATGACGGTGGAGAAACAGTCGTTCGAGCAGCAGAAAGCCGCACGCGTACCGCAGCCCACGATGCTCACGAACATCGTCGCCACTTTAAAAGGCTCGCAACCAGAGTCGACCGATCGAATCTACGTGGTCAGCGGTCACTACGATTCGATGTGCAACAGTCCGACCGATGCGAAGTGCGACGCGCCCGGTGCGAATGACGACGCGTCCGGAACAGCCGCGGTGCTCGAGATGGCACGGGTGATGGCGAAGTACGAGTTTGACGCCACCATCGTTTTCATGGCCGTCGCCGGCGAGGAGCAGGGCCTGCTCGGTTCCACTCACTTCGCCGAGGAAGCAAAGAAGAAGAACTGGAACGTCGATGCGATGTTTACCAACGATATCGTCGGCAATACGCTCGGCGGTAACGGTGTGCGCGACCGCGGTACCTTACGTGTTTTTTCCGAAGGTGTGCCGTCAAACGAAACGGAAGCCGAAGCGACCACACGGCGCAGCGTCGGTGGCGAGAACGACTCCGCTTCGCGACAGCTCGCGCGCTTCATTAAAGAGACGAGTGACAACTTCGTGCAGCAGTTCAAAGTGATGCTCGTTTACCGGCGCGATCGTTACGGGCGCGGCGGCGATCACATTCCGTTTCTCGAGCGTGGTTATCCGGCGGTCCG
>Ga0070699_100002943_pt1 | contig 15140 bp, 14 predicted proteins | sample KBSK1503metaG_FD_65473 | JGI IMG/M metagenome (GOLD analysis project Ga0070699, IMG submission 65473) | Corn, switchgrass and miscanthus rhizosphere microbial communities from Kellogg Biological Station, Michigan, USA - KBS K1-50-3 metaG | ecosystem: Host-associated > Plants > Roots >...
GTAGCCCTCGCGCGGATAGGGGAGTTTGAGGGGGGACCGTCTCGAACGGTTGTAGCCCTCGCGCGGATAGGGGAGTTTGAGGGGGGACCGTCCGCGGGTCCCCCCTCAACTACAAATTGATCAGCTGCGCCACGCGCTCCCGATGGTACGTCGCGTCCCCGAACGTTGCCTCCGAGGACTTCGCGCGCTTGAAGTAGAGATGCAGGTCGTGCTCCCACGTGAAGCCGATGCCCCCGTGCAGCTGAATGCCGGCGCCGGAGATTTTGCGGAAGGCGTCCGAGGTGTACGCCTTGGCCATCGATGCGGCCAGCGGCGCCTCGGGAACGTTCTCGTCCACGGCCCACGCGGCGTAGTAGGTCAGCGACTTGGCGTTCTCGACGTCCACGAGCATGTCGGCGGCCTTGTGCTTGACCCCTTGATACGAGCCGATGGGCTTGCCGAAGGCGATGCGGATCTTCGCGTACTCGGTGGTCATGTCGAGGACCTTCTGCGCGCCGCCGCACATCTCGGCACACAGCGCGACGGTCGCGCGCTCGATGACGCGCGCCAGCGGCGCCCAGCCGGCGTCCTTCGACCCGAGCAGCGCGCTCGAAGGCACCGCGACGTCGTCCAGCCTGACCTCGCAGAGCTTGCGAGTCTGATCCATGGTCGGCAAGAGCTTCACCGACAGGCCCTTGGCACCCGCGGGCACGAGAAACAGGCTGACGCCCTCCTCCGGCTTCTTGCCCTCGCGCGTGCGCGCCACCACCACGAGCGCCTGGGCGACGTGGGCGTCGGGAACGAAGAGCTTGGTGCCCGACAGCGTGAAGCCGTTGCCGCTGGCCTTGGCCGTCGTCGTCACGCCGGCGGCATCCCAGCGCGCGTTCGGCTCGGTCCACGCCAGCGTCACGCGGGCCTCGCCCTCGGCGATCTTGGTGAGCCACTCCTTCTTCTGTGCGTCGGTGCCGGTCTCGAGGATCACGAGACCGCCGAGAAGCGTCGAGAAGAACGGCCCCGGCATCACCGCGCGCCCCATCTCTTCCATCAGCACCGTGAGGTCGACGAAGCCGAGGCCGGCGCCACCATACTGCTCGGGGTACACGAGTCCCAGCCAGCCCTGTTCGGCGAGCTTGGTCCAGAACTCCGGCGTGAAGCCGGCGTCCTCGGCCATGCGAGCGCGGACGAACTCCGACGTGCACTCGTTCTCGAGAAACTTCCGTGCGGTCGCCCGCAGCATCTCCTGGTCGGCGTTGAATCCGAAGTCCATGACCTCTCCTAGCCCTTCGGCAGTCCCAGCACCCGCTCGCCGATGATGTTCTTCTGGATCTCGGTCGTGCCGCCCTCGATCGAGTTGGCGCGCGACCGGAGGAAGGAATACTGCCACACGCCACTGTCGACTGCGACGTCGGCGCCGCGCGCGAGCATCGCATAAGGCCCCTGGATCTCCATCGCGAGCTCTTGAAGGCGCTGGTGCGTTTCGACCCAGCCCATCTTGCCCGCCGATGCCTCGGGGCCCGGCAGCTCGCCGCGCAGCAGCTTGGTGACCGCGCGGGCTCCCGTGTACTTGAGCGCCTCGGTGTCGATCCAGAGCGCGGCCAGCTTTTGCCGCATGACCGGGTCCTTCGTCATGGCGCGCCCATGCTTCTCCATGCGCCTGGCCATGTCGACGAGCGCCTCCAGGGTGATGCGCAGCCGGACTTGAAGACCGAAGCCGAGGGCGAGCCGTTCATACATCAAGGTCGTCAGGCCCACCGCCCAGCCGTTGTTCACGCCACCGAGGATCTGTCGCTCGTGCACGCGGACGTTGTCGAAGAAGACCTCGTTGAACTCCGCGTCCCCGGTGATCTGCTTCAGCGGCTTGACGGTCACGCCGGGTGACTTCATGTCGAGGAGGAAGTAGGTGATGCCCTTGTGCTTGGGCGCGTCGGGGTCCGTGCGCGCCAACAGCATCATCCAATCGGCGATGTGCGCGAGGGAGGTCCACACCTTTTGGCCGTTGATCACCCAGTGCTCGCCGTCTCGGACGGCGCGCGTCTGCAACGAGGCGAGATCGGAGCCGGAGTTCGGCTCCGAGTACCCCTGACACCAGATCTCTTCGCAGGAGAGGATCTTGGCCGGATAGCGCTTCTTCTGCTCTTCGGTGCCGTACGCGATGATCGTCGGGCCCGCCATGCCGACCCCGAGGATGTTGAGCACGGGCGGCGCCTTCTGCAGCGCCATCTCCTCGTGCACGACCATCTCCTCGACGAACGTCAGCCCCTGGCCGCCGTACTCCTTGGGCCAGGTGAGTCCGATGAAGCCGGCGTCGAACAGCGCCTTCTGCCACCGGCGGAGGAACTCATAGGCCTCGGGGCGCGGAACCTCGGACAAACCGAACTTCTTCCAGTCGTCGGGAATGTTCGCGGTGAGCCACGTGCGCACACGCTTGCGCAGCGCTTCTTGGTCGGGAGTCAGTGTGAAATCCACAGTCCCCTCCTGGGGATGGACAGGTCAGCGGGCGCTGACTGAACGGTGGTTCATTCTAGGAATGGGTCCGCGACGAAGTCAAGGCATATACTCCCGGATCGTGCTCTCCGTGTCGCTCTCACGCCTGCAGAACTGCGTGCTCACGCTCGCGCGCTTCGGTGGCTTGCCCGGCGGCGGCGTGACGCGCATGTGCTGGAGTCCACCCTACGAAGCCGCGCGTGGGTGGCTGCTGGACGGGCTGAAGAGCGCGGGGCTCGCCACGTGGGTCGATCCCGCCGGTAACGTCTTCGGCGCCCTCGGCGCCGACGGCCTGCAGTCTGCGGCGCCGATCGTCCTCACCGGCTCGCACATCGACACCGTTCCCGAGGGCGGCATCCTGGATGGCGCGCTCGGCGTGCTCGCCGGGCTCGAGTGCCTGCACGTGATCCGCGAGTCACGCACGCGCACCGCGCGACCGATCGCGGTGGCCGCCTGGAGTGACGAGGAAGGCCGCTACGGCAGCCTCTTCGGCTCGCGCGCCTTCTGCGGCCGGCTGGACGCCGCGGCGATCACGAACATGGCCGCGGTCGATGGTGATCGGCTCGTCGACGCCATGCGCCGCGCTGGATTCGACCCGCTCCGCGCCGCCGAGGCGGCGGCGCCGCGCGGCAGCGTGAACGCGTACGTCGAGCTGCACATCGAGCAGGGACCGCGGCTCGAAGAGGCGGGCATCCCGATCGGCGTCGTCGAGGCGATCGTCGGCGTGCGCCGCGCGCGCGTCGTCTTCCACGGCCAGGCCGATCACGCCGGGACCACGCCGATGGAGCGCCGTCGCGACGCGTTTCTCGCCGCCGCCGACTACGCGCTGCAGGCGCGCGACCTCGTCGTCGCGCGCGGCGGGGCCCGCGCCGTGACCAACATCGGGGTGGTGCAGGTCCATCCAGGCGCCAGCAACATCGTCCCGGGCCGCGCGGAGCTCGTGCACGAAATACGCGATCCCGACGCCGCCGTGCTCGAGCGGCTCGCGCGTGACTGCGACGCCCTCGCGCGCGAGGTGGCGAGCGCGCGCGGCATCACGGTGGAGGTGCGCCCGATGTCGGCGACGACGCCCGCCCCCTGCGCGCCGCGCGTGCAGGACACGATCGAAGCGGCGTGCGCCTCCCTCGGTCTGGCGTCGCGGCGCCTCTACTCCGCGGCGGGTCACGACGCGCAGAATCTCGCCGGCCTCACCGAGTCGGGCATGATCTTCATCCCGTCGCGCGGCGGCAAGAGCCACCGTGTCGACGAGATGAGCGACTGGGACGCGATCGAGCGCGGCGCCAACGTCCTGCTGCACACGTTGTTGCGTCTGGCGGCATAGCCGGCCACCGCCCGGTTGCGGACGTCGGGAGGGCGGGGTACCGTCACTCGGCGTGAAGCTCGTACCGAGCGGAACGCTCACCGTTCGCGTCGCGCTCGCCGCGCTCGTCCTGCTCACCGCCGGCTGCGTTTGGAGCGGGCCGATGTCCACCGTCGAGCCCGGCTCCGACTTCGCGCGCGCGATTCTCCACGTGTACGCGATCATCACGTGGGCGACCGCGATCATCGGGCTCATCGTCTTCGTGGTGCTCGCCTACATCCTCGTGCGCTTCCGCGCGCGCCCGGACGCGCCACTGCCCGCGCAGCTACGCGGTCACACCCTGTTGGAGCTCGGCTGGACGATCGGGCCGGCCCTCGTGCTGTTGTTGATCGCGATTCCGACCATCCAGGTCATCTTCCGCACGCAGACCATGGCGTCGCCGCCGGGCGCGCTCCAGGTCACCGTGCGCGGCTGGCAATGGTGGTGGGAGTTCCAGTATCCGGACCTCGGCGTCGTCACCGCCAACGAGCTGCACCTGCCCGTCGGACGCACGGTGGTGCTCCATCTCGAGGGACCCGACGTCATCCATTCGTTCTGGGTGCCGCATCTCGGCGGCAAGCGCGACGTCGTGCCCGGCCGTCACAATCGGATCGTGCTCACCCCCGAACATCCCGGCGAGCACTGGGGGCAGTGCGCGGAGTTCTGTGGGGCGTCGCACGCCAACATGGGCATGCGCGTGATCACGGAGCCGGCGGCCGAGTTCGACGCCTGGGTGACGCGCCAGAAGGCGGATCCGGTGGAGCCGAGCGGGCTCGCCGCCGACGGCAAGGCCGTCTTCACGAAGAGCGCGTGTGTGGGCTGCCACACCATCGCCGGCGTGTCCGCGGGCGGACTGGGACCGAACCTCAGCCATTTCGGCGCCCGCAGCACGCTCGCCGGCGGCATGTGGCCGAACACGCCCGACAACGTCGCGGCGTGGGTGCGCGACCCACAGCGGCTCAAGCCGGGTGCGAAGATGGCGGATCTCGGTCTCACCGAAGAGCAGGCAAAAGCCGTTGCCGCGTATCTCACGGGACTGAAGTGATGGCGGAAAGAGCGGAGCCGCGAGCCCTCTATAGCAGCCCACCCACGGTTCGCGCCGGGCACCCTCTCGTCGCTACGACAATCTCGTGGCTGACCACCGTCGATCACAAGCGGATCGGCATCCTCTACGGCGTGACCGCCTTCCTCTTCTTCCTGGTCGGCGGGATCGAGGCGCTGATCATCCGGCTGCAGCTGGTGCGGCCGCACGCCGGCATCGTGGGCGCGGAAACCTTCAACGCGCTGTTCACGATGCACGGCACCACGATGATTTTCCTCGCGATCATGCCGCTCAACGCGATGTTCTTCAATTACATGATCCCGCTCATGATCGGCGCCCGCGATGTGGCCTTCCCCCGGCTCAACGCGCTCTCGTACTGGATCTTCCTCGTGGGCGGACTGTTCCTGAACCTGTCGTGGCTCGTCGGCACGCCGCCCGATGGCGGCTGGTTCGGCTACGCCAACCTCACCACGCGCCAGTTCTCGCCGGGCCTGGCGATCGACTTCTGGATGCTCAGCCTTCAGATTCTGGGCGCCTCCTCGGTGATCGCGGCCATCAATTTCATCGTCACGATCCTGAACATGCGCGCGCCGGGCATGACGCTCATGCGCATGCCGCTGTTCGTCTGGATGTCGCTGGTGACGCAGTTCCTGATCGTGCTTGCCTTCCCGCCCGTCACCGTGGGGCTGATCTTCCTGATGTTCGATCGCTTCTTCGGCACGCACTTCTTCGACGTCGCCGCCGGCGGCGACCTGCACCTCTGGCAGCATCTCTTCTGGATCTTCGGCCACCCGGAGGTCTACATCCTCATCCTGCCCGCATTCGGGATCGTGTCGGAGGTGCTGCCCACCTTCTCGCGCAAGCCGCTCTTCGGCGCGCAGATCATGATCTACTCCGGGATCCTGATCGGCTTCTTCGGCTTCAACGTGTGGAGCCATCACATGTTCGCGGCCGGCCTGGGGCCCGTGGCCGACGCGGCGTTCTCCATCGCCACCATGATCATCGCGATCCCGACGGGGGTGAAGATCTTCAACTGGCTGGCCACGATGTGGGGCGGCACGCTGCGTCCCACCGTCGCCTTCCACTACGCCGCCGGTCTCGTGGCGCTGTTCACCATCGGCGGGCTCTCGGGCATCATGCACTCGTCGCCGCCCGTCGACCTGCAGCAGACGGACAGCTACTTCGTGGTGGCCCACCTGCACTACGTCCTCATCGGCGGCAGCCTCTTCGGCATCTTCGCGGGCGCCTACTACTGGTGGCCGAAGATCACCGGCCGTCTGCTCGACGAGCGTCTGGGACGCGTGCAGTTCTGGACGATGTTCGCCGGCTTCAACATCGCCTTCTTCCCGCAGCACTTCCTGGGCGTCGCGGGCATGCCGCGCCGGGTCTACACCTACGGCGCCGACAGCGGCTGGGCGTTCTGGAGCCTGGTGTCGACGGTCGGCGCCTTCCTCATCGGCCTCAGCGTGCTCCTCTTCGCCGTGAACGCGGTGCGCTCGCTGCGCCGCGGGGCGCTCGCCGGCGGCGACCCGTGGGACGGGCGCACGCTCGAATGGCGGACCTCATCGCCGCCGCCGGCCCACGACTTCGACGAGATCCCGCCCGTGTACGGGCGCGATTCGTTCTGGCTCGAGAAGTACGGCGATGCGCGCGGCCGCAAGCCGGCGCCGCTGCCGCCACGACCGGAGCCGCATGACGTCCACCTGCCGGCGCCCTCGCATTGGCCCATCGTCATCGCGCTCGGCATCGGCTTGGCCGCGGTGGGCGCGCTCACGAGCCCGGGACTCGTGCTGATCGGCGTGGCCGTGCTCGTCGTCGGCGCGTTCGCGTTCGCGCTCGAGCATCACCAGAATCCCGCGCACGTGTCGCAAGAGGGCGGACTCGGCATCGACCACCGCAAGCTCGCGATGTGGGTCTTCCTCGGCTCCGAGTGCTTTCTGTTCGGCACCCTCATCGCGACCTACATGGCCTACAAGGGCCGGAGCGTGGTGGGACCGCTCCCCCACCAGATCCTCAATATCCCGGTCACGACGCTGAGCACCTTCGACCTCCTGATGTCGTCGCTGCTGATGGTCCTGGCCCTGGCCGCCGTCCAGCGCGGCGACCGCGCCCAGACGCGCCTCTGGCTCGCCGGCACCGCGTTCTTCGGCCTCATCTTCCTCGGCTTTCAGGCGTACGAGTTCACGGCCTTCGTGCACGAAGGGCTCACGCTGCAGACCAACCTCTTCGGCTCGACGTTCTTCACGCTGACCGGCTTTCACGGCGGTCACGTCACGCTCGGCGTGATCTGGCTGCTGACGTTGCTCGTGCTCGAGCTGCGCGGTCGGCTGGGCGCGCGCAACGCCATCAAGGTCGAGGTGGCCGGTCTCTACTGGCACTTCGTCGACGTCGTGTGGATCGTGATCTTCACCCTCGTTTATCTGGTCCCATGAACGAACAACGCGCTCCTGCGATGACCGACCAACACGCTCCCGCCGGGAACGAGCAGCACGCGACGATTCGCACCTATGTGATCGTTGCCGCCATTCTCACGACGGTGACCGGGCTGGAGTTCGGCGTCATCTATGTACGGCGGCTCGCGCCGGTCCTCCTTCCGTTGCTCCTCACTCTGTCCGCAGGAAAATTCGCGATCGTCGTGATGTTCTTCATGCACCTGCGCTATGAGTCTCGCGTACTGACATTCCTCTTCGTGGCGCCGCTGGTGCTGGCCACCCTGCTCGCCGTCGCGGTCATGACCCTGACCGGGGACTTCCTGGTGTTCGGTCGCTGAGGCGATGGCGGCACCGGCGTTTTCCTGGCTCGGCGGCGAGATCCACGCGGACGTCGTGCTTGGCGTGGTGCTGCTGGCGGGTGGCTATACATGGGCCACCGTCGCGTCGCGCCGGCCGACGCCGCTCGGGCCCCCGGCGGCGTTCTTCACCGGCTGCGCCGCGCTGCTCGTCGCGCTGAACGGTCCGCTGCACGATCTGAGCGACTACTATCTGTTCTCCGCGCACATGGTGCAGCACCTCGTGCTGACGCTGCTCGTCGCCCCACTCTGGCTCGCGGGCACGCCCGGCTGGATGCTCGACGCGCTCGCCGACCGCGCCGCGTCGGTGCCGGCGCTCGCAGCGGTGATGCGCTGGCTGACGCGGCCGCTGCCGGCCTTCGCGACGTTCGGCGTCGCGATGGTCACGTGGCATCTCCCCGGTCCATACAACGCCGCCCTCGAGACGCACGCCTGGCATGTCGTCGAGCACCTCGTCTTGCTGGGCGCCGCCGTCGTGGGCTGGTGGCCGATCCTGTCGAGCTCGACACGTCTGCCGGCGCTGCCCTATGCCGGACAGCTGCTCTACCTCTTCGTGTTCGGGATGCCGATGACGGTGGTCGCGGCCATGGTGACCGGCGCCGAAGACGTGCTCTATCCCTCGTACGCCGCCGCGCCGCGCCTCTTCGATCTCACGCCGCTCGCCGACCAGCGGCTGGGTGGTCTCATCATGTGGGTGCCGGCCGGGATCATTCCGGTGGTCGCGTTCACAGTCGTATTCTTCCGGTGGGCGGCGGCCGAGCGCGAGGTCGACACGCCGTGAGGCCGGCTTCATCCGGACCTACGTGGCACCCCCATTGCAGTCTCCTGAAGCGCCGGCCACGAGCGCGTGGCCACGAGGGGAGACACAGACATGGCAGTCAAGGTGCAGTTCAAACCCGTCGGACGCGGTGGTCACGAGTGGATCTGGAAGGCGCGCGATGAGAGCAACACCATTTCGATCTCCGGGCAGCGATTCGACTCGCTGAGCGACGCGGTGCGGGATGCCCGCACTCAGATCGACGGCCTCGACGCGGGGCCCGATCCGGACGACGACAGCCCGTTCGCCGCCTGAGCGCCGCTTCACCTCCCGCGCACCCGCTCGACTCCTGAGTAAATTCTCCAAAGCGCTGCCAGTTTTACCCGGGGCCGGTGCGGCCCTGTTATGATGGCAGGGCTCCCATGAACATCTGCGTCGTCGGAACCGGCTACGTCGGCCTCGTCACGGGCGCCGTCTTCGCCGACCTCGGCAACGAAGTCATCTGCATCGACAATCAGCCCGAGAAGGTCGCGGAGCTGAGCGCCGGGCGCATGCCGATCTACGAGCCTGGGCTCGAGGAAATGGTCGCGCGCAACGTCGCGGACGGACGCCTCTCGTTCTCGACCAACCTCGCCGAGGGCGTGCGGCGCTCGGTCATCGTCTTCATCACGGTCGGCACGCCGCCCAAGAGTGATGGCCAGACGGATCTCACCGCGGTCGGCGAGGTGGCGCGTGGCATCGCCGAGGCGATGGAGCGCTACACCGTGGTCGTGAACAAGTCCACGGTGCCGGTGGGCACCGGCAACTTCGTCCGCGAGGTCATCGAGCGCCACCAGAAGACGCGGGTCCCGTTCGACGTCGTCTCCAACCCAGAGTTCCTGCGTGAGGGCTCGGCCATCGAGGACACGCTGCGCCCCGACCGCATCGTGATCGGCGCCCCGACGCAGCAGGTGGCCATGTCGCTGCTCGAGCTCTACGCGCCGCTCGAGCGCCCGATGATTATCGTCGACGTGCCGTCGGCGGAGATGATCAAGTACGCCTCCAACGCGTTCCTGTCGGCCAAGATCTCGTTCATCAACGCGATCGCCAACATCTGCGAGCTGGCGGGCGCCGACGTCACGCAGGTCATGAAAGGCATGGGGCTCGACACGCGGATCGGCTCCGCGTTCCTGTCGGCGGGACTGGGATACGGCGGCTCGTGCTTTCCCAAGGACACCGACTCGCTCGTCGCGACCGCGGCCACGCTCGGTTACGATTTTGGGCTGCTGCGCGCCGTGGTCGACGTGAATCGGACTCGCGCCGCGCATTTCGTCGCGACGATCGAGAAAGCGCTGAATCCGCTGGAGGGTCGCGTGGTGGCCGTGCTCGGCCTCGCGTTCAAGCCGAACACCGACGACATGCGCGAGGCGAAGTCGATCGAGGTCGTCTCCGGCCTGCTGGCCAGAGGCGCCGTCGTCCGCGCCTACGACCCGGTCGCGACCGCCAACGCCCGGCGCCTTCTGCCGGAAAGCCTGGACTACCGCGACTCGCCCTACGACGCCGCGACGGGCGCCGACGCGGTCGCCCTCGTCACCGAGTGGAACGAGTTCAAGTTCCTCAACCTCGACCGACTGCGCTCGGTGATGCGGCGGCCACTCATCTTCGACGGACGTAACCTCTGGGAGCCGGAGCGGATGCGCCGCCTCGGCTTCGAGTACCACTCGATCGGCCGTAAGCCCGTCCTGCCGAACGCGTAGACCGCCGGGATGCGCGTACTCGTCACGGGCGCGGCTGGCTTCATCGGCAGCCACCTTTGCGCGTTCCTGCTCGATCACGGCTGCGAGGTGGTAGGGATGGACAACTTCATCACCGGCTCCCGCGACAATCTCAATCACGTCCGGGACCGCCACGGATTCGTGCTCATCGAGCACAACGTCACGAATCACGTGGGGCTGGAGGCCCCGCTCGACTGGGTCTTGCACTTCGCCAGTCCCGCCTCACCGCTGGATTACCTGGAGCTGCCGATTCAGACGCTCAAGGTGGGTGCGCTCGGCACCCATAACGCGCTCGGCGTCGCGCGCGCGAAGAGCGCACGCTTCCTGCTCGCCTCCACGTCGGAGGTCTACGGCGACCCGCTGGTGCATCCGCAGCGTGAAGATTACTGGGGCAACGTGAACCCCGTCGGTCCGCGGGGGGTGTACGACGAGGCCAAGCGCTTCGCCGAGGCGATGACGATGGCCTATCACCGCGTGCACGGGATCGAGACGCGCATCATCCGCATCTTCAACACCTACGGCCCGCGCATGCGGCTCAACGACGGCCGCGCGATACCGGCGTTCATGACCCAGGCGCTCCGCAACGAGCCTCTGACCGTGTTCGGCGACGGCTCGCAGACGCGCTCCTTCCAGTACATCTCGGACCTCGTGGACGGCGTCTGGCGGATGATGGAGCGCGGGACGAGCGACCCGGTGAACCTCGGCAACCCCCAAGAGATGACACTGCTGGAGCTGGCCAAGCGCATTCTTCGCCTGACCAACTCGCGCAGTGAGATCGTCTTCCGCCCGCTGCCCGTCGACGATCCCAAGGTGCGCCAGCCGGACATCACACGCGCACGCACGCAGCTCGGCTGGGAGCCGCGCGTGGACACCGACGAGGGCTTGAAGATGACGGCGGAATGGTTCAAGAAAAAGCTCGGAGGGAGGTGACCGCGATGATCGACGAGGAGCTGAAGGCGATCCTCGTGTGCCCGGCTTGCAAGGGCCCCCTCGTCTTCGAGGAGACCCGCATCATCTGCCAGGCGTGTCGCAAGGCCTATCCGATCCGCGACGGCATTCCGGTGATGCTGATCAGCGAGGCGCAGCCCTGGGCGCCCGGCGCGTAGGCGCCGGCGGCGCCAGCCAGGCGGTCATCCTCGCCGGCGGCCAGGGCACGCGCCTGCGGCCGCTCACGGTGGCGCGCGCCAAGCCGGTGGTGCCGCTGCTGAACCGCCCGTTTCTCGCCTATCAGCTCGCCCTGCTTCGCCAGCACGGCGTGACTGACGTGATTCTCGCGTGCTCGTACCGTGTCGACGACGTGCGCGCCGCGCTGGGCGAGGCCGAGCATCTCGGCGTACGCCTGCGCTACGTCATCGAGGCGGAGCCGCTCGGCACCGGCGGAGGCATCCGCAACGCGGCGGATCTCACGAGCGGCACCGTCTGGGTCCTCAACGGCGACGTGCTGACCGACGCCGATCTCTCGGCCATGCGGGCATTTCACGAAGCGCGCGGCTCGCGCACGACGATCTTCCTGCATCCGGTCGCCGATCCGCGGCCCTACGGCCTCGTCGAAGCCGCGGCCGACGGACGCCTGCAGCGCTTCCGCGAAAAGCCGGCGCCGACGGAGCCGATTCCGACCAACACGATCAACGCCGGCATCTACCTCATCGACGCCGCGCTGCTCGCCCGCATCCCACCGCGTCAGGTCGTCTCCGTCGAGCGCGACGTGTTCCCCGCGCTCATCGCCGATGGTGTCCCGTGCTATGGCTGGGCGGCGGAGGCGTACTGGCGCGACATCGGCAGCCCCGCCGCGTATCGCGCGGCCCAGATCGACCTGCTCACCGCACAGGTGAAGACCTCGCTCGCGCCGCCCGGCGAGCTGCGCGACGGATGCTGGATCGAGCCGAGCGCGTCCGTGGACGCCGGAGCGGAGCTCCAGGCGCCCGCCGTCGTCGGCGCCGAGGCCGCGATCCAGGCCGGCGCGCGCGTCGGACCGCTCACCGTGCTCGGCGAGCGCGCGAGAATCGCCTCCGGCGCACGCATCGAGGGCAGCGTGCTCTGGGAGCGCGTCCAGATCGGCTCCGGTTCCGTGCTGCGCGATTGCGTGATCGGCGCCGACGTCCGTATCGGAGCCGATGTCGAGATCGCGCCGGGCGTGATCCTCGAATCGGGCGCTGTCGTGCCCGACCACGCGCGCCTCATTCCGCCTTTGAGGACGGCCGGTTGACGCGGAGCAGCGTGTTAGACTGAGTCCGGTGAGTCTCGCCAGAATTCGCAACTTTTCTATCGTGGCCCACATCGATCACGGCAAGTCGACGCTGGCCGACCGATTGCTCGCCCTCACGGGCACCATGGACGCCAAGAAGGCCGTCGACCAGGTGCTCGACTCGATGGATCTCGAGCGCGAGCGCGGCATCACGATCAAGGCGCACACCGTGCGCCTGCTCTATCGCGCGAACGATGGTCAGGAATACACGCTCAACCTCATCGACACGCCCGGCCACGTGGACTTCTCCTACGAGGTGTCGCGCGCGCTCGCCGCCTGCGAAGGCGCGGTGCTTATCGTCGACGCCGCGCAGGGCATCGAGGCGCAGACGCTGGCGAACTTCTACCTCGCGTCCGACGCGGGGCTGACGATCATCCCCCTCATCAACAAGATCGACCTGCCGGCCGCCGACGTGGACGGCACGCGTGAGCAAATTCACGACACGCTCGACCTCGATGGCACCGAGGCCCTCGCCATCTCCGCCAAGCACGGCACCGGCGTGCCGGCGGTGCTGGAGGCGATCGTCGCGCGCATCCCGCCGCCGAGTGGCGATCCGAACGCGCCGTTCAAGGCGCTCGTCTTCGATTCCTTCTACGACTCCTACCAGGGCGTCGTGATCTACGTGCGTCTCAAGGACGGACGGGTGCGGCCGGGGACGAAGATTCTCTTGATGTCCAATGGCCGCACGTACGATGTCGCGCAGGTCGGCGTGTTCAGCCCCGACATGCGGCCGGTGGAGGAGCTGTCGGCGGGGCAGGTCGGCTACATCACGGCGGCCATCAAGCGCGTGGCCGACGCCAAGATCGGCGACACGATCACGGAAGCGGCGCGGCCGACCGCCGAGCCGTTCCCCGGCTATCGCGACGCCAAGCCGATGGTGTTCGCGGGCCTGTTCCCGATCGAGGATACGGAGTACGAGAGCCTGCGTGATGCGCTCGAGAAACTGCGGCTGAACGACCCCGCCTTCAGCTTCGAGCCCGAGACGTCGATGGCCCTCGGGTACGGGTTCCGCTGCGGGTTTCTCGGCATGTTGCACATGGAGATCGTGCAAGAACGGCTCGAGCGTGAGTTCAATCTCTCGCTGATCGTCACCGCGCCCTCCGTGCAGTACCGGGTGCTGACGACGGCCGGCGAGCTGCTGGAGATCGACAACCCGTCGAAGCTGCCGACGCCCGACCGCATCGAGGAGATGGAGGAGCCCTACGTGAAGTCGTCGGTGTACGTGCCGACGGAGTTCATGACCGCCATCTACAAGCTCGCCCAGGAGAAGCGCGGCGAGCACAAGTCGCTCGAGTATCTCGGCAAGCGGGTCCACATCCGCTTCGACTTCCCGCTCTCCGAGATCGTCATCGATTTCTACGACAAGCTGAAGTCGATCTCGAAGGGCTACGCCTCGTTCGACTACGAACTGGCCGAGTTCCGCCCGTCCGACCTCGTGAAGCTCGACATCTTGCTGAACGGCGATCCCGTCGACGCGCTGTCGATCATCGTCCACCGCGACAAGGCCTACGAGCGCGGTAAGGCGCTGGTCGAGAAGCTTCGTGGCGTGATCCCGCGGCAGCTCTACGAGGTGGCGATCCAGGCGGCCATCGGCAGCCGTGTCATCGCGCGTGAGACGGTGAAGGCGATGGGCAAGAACGTCACCGCCAAGTGCTACGGCGGCGACATCACGCGCAAGCGTAAGCTTCTCGAGAAGCAAAAGGAAGGCAAGAAGCGCATGAAGCAAGTGGGCCGCGTCGAAGTTCCCCAGGAGGCATTTCTCACCGTGCTGAAGAGCTGATGGACGTCCGCGAAGGCGAGATCCGCAAGACGGAGGAGGTGGCGGCGGCGCCACCGATGACGGCGGCGCGCCGGCGCAAGTCCGTCGTCCGCGAGTACGCGGAGGCGATCTTCATCGCCATCCTGCTCGCGCTGGTCATCCGCACCCTCATCATCCAGGCCTTCACCATCCCATCCGGCTCCATGATGGACACGCTGCTGGTGGGCGATTACATCCTGGTGAACAAATTCCTGTACGGGCCCGAGGTGCCGCTGACCGATCATCGCCTGCCTGGCCTGCGCAGCCCCGCGCGCGGCGACATCATCGTCTTCAAGTACCCCCAGGATGAAAAGCGCGACTTCATCAAGCGCATCATCGGCACCCCGGGCGACACGGTGCAGGTGCGCGGCGAGCAGGTCTTCGTCAATGGCAAGGCGCTCGTCGAGCCCTACGTTCGCAAGCTCGACGGACCGCTCGGCGATCGCGGCAGCCATTCGAGCTATTGCGGCTACGCCTACGGCTGCGAGGCGACCGTGGTGCCGGCGGACTCGTATTTCGTCATGGGCGACAACCGCAACAACTCGCAGGACAGCCGTTACTGGGGCTTCGTCCGCCGAGAGAAGATCAAGGGCAAGGCCTTCTTGATCTATTGGTCCTGGGACAGCGATCGACATTGGCTGCGCTGGTGGAGACTCGCCCGGTATATCCCGTAGTGGGTGGTGTTGGAGCGGGGTCTGTTGTAGCGGGGACCGCGAGGCCGGCTATGACCGAGGGTGGGCCGCCCGAGATGGTGAGTGGCTCCGTTCCGCAGTCGTCCGTTCTCGGTTTTTATCTGCATGTTCCGTTCTGCGTGCAGCGCTGCCACTACTGCTCCTTCAACACGGCGCCCATGGAAGCCGGACAGATGGACCCGTATCTCAGCGCGCTGCACGGCGAGCTTGACCTGCTCGGCGCGCTGGGCTGGGCGCGCGAGGTCACGCTCGGCACGGTCTT
>Ga0070699_100002944_pt1 | contig 15139 bp, 13 predicted proteins | sample KBSK1503metaG_FD_65473 | JGI IMG/M metagenome (GOLD analysis project Ga0070699, IMG submission 65473) | Corn, switchgrass and miscanthus rhizosphere microbial communities from Kellogg Biological Station, Michigan, USA - KBS K1-50-3 metaG | ecosystem: Host-associated > Plants > Roots >...
ATCAATGGCAGATAAATATAATCCGCGTTACGAAATGTGAGGATGAAGACCTGCCAGTCCAGTCCACGTAAGGCGAGATAAAGAAATAATGCCGCCAGCAGGACAGAGATCCAAAAAATGAGGCGACTGCGTGATGCTGTGGATTCAGGGGCGACAGAGAGGAAATCTCTAAAAATTGATACGCTCCTTTTCTATGACGAGCGGTCTGTGAACAACCTGGGTATAGATCGCGCCAATATATTCGCCGACAATGCCAAGGAACATCAATTGGACCGACCCAAGGAAAAATAATCCTATTACAAGAGGTGCAGAGCCAAGTGAAAATTGATACCAGAAAATTAATTTGTAAATGAGGTAGATAAGCCCAATGAGAAAACTGATGACCGCTGACAACACACCGAACATCGTTGCAATCCGAAGGGGAACTTTTGTATAGCCTGTCAGCCCCAACATGGCGATGTCGTATAAAGTATAGAAATTATTCTTGGTTACTCCTCGTTTACGCCGCGGTTGGGTAAATTCGATTTCTGCTCTTTGATAGCCAAGATCCGCGATTTGTCCCCTAAAATAGGGATACGGATCATTGATCTCACGTAAGGCCTCAACAACGACGCGATCATATATCCCAAACCCCGTAAAATTTTCTATAAGAGGTACATCAGAAAGCCTTCTAGCGACTCGATAATAAATGGTTCGTAGAAAATAGAAAAGCCAGGATTCTTCACTACGTGTTTTTACGCCGACCACTACTTTGTAACCCTCTTCCCATTGTTTAATGAATTCCGGGATACGCTCTGGTGGGTCTTGCAGATCAGCTGCCATGCATACTACAGCTGCCCCACGCGTTTGTAATAATGCATGATAGGGAGATCGAATTTGACCAAAGTTTCTTGTATTTACAATAACTTTTACATGTTGGTCTTTAGCGGATATTTCCTTGAGAATTTCGACCGTTTGATCCGTGGAAGCATTGTCAATTAATATGTGTTCGTAATCATAGTTTAACCTGGTCATTACCTGGGCAATGCGTTCGTGAAGTTCTTGTACGTTTTCTTCTTCATTAAAACAGGGGGTGATAATGCTTATTAATTTCATCCTGGCAACTCCTTATATCGCCTTGTTAGCCTTAATATAGTTTAACCAATTCGTTTCCTAGCTTAAGATCCTTACGAATCTGATTCGCAATTTCTTCCTGATAGACTCGTGATGAAATCAATATGGTCTCATTCATTTCTTTTAGTGCTTGAGGCGAAATGATGGGCACGTTATTTAGAGATTTGCCCTGATATCTGGGGTTGGAGTCAACGAAAGCCTTTATTTTCGCCTCGCCTAAGCGACTGGTCGCCAGCAGCCTGAGTGTGTGAGCGCCCGTGCCCCACACAACAATAGGCTGTTTCTTATCGACAAGGTTATTGATATTATCTTGAATTTGCAGATTTTCCTGAATCGATTTTTGTATATATTTTTCCAATCCAATCTCTGACTCTATATCACGGGAAAACATGGGCGCTGTAAACATCAGACTGTTTTTGAATAGCCCATGAATAACGGGAGTTGTGGTTCGATAATTGGATTCGATCATATCCTGCTGAATGAACGTTTTTACAAAACCATTGGCTTGAAGCAGATTTGTAAGAGAGTCCGGGCCGAAGAAATTAATATGTTCAACACTAAACTCTTGAAAAGGGGCGTCCTCACCTTCTGCGTAGCGAGATGCGTCCGGTACAGTGATAAATAAATACCCCTCAGAAGACAACAACTTGCTAAGTTGCTGTAATGCAAAATTAAGATCACGCACATGTTCCAAAACGCCCGCTAGGATTAAGAAATCAACTGACGCATGGTCCATATTCATACTGGATAAAGTATCTGCAGAAACGCTAATTCCATAAAGTTCTCGAGCTATTTCTGCACTTACTGGCGAAGGATCAATGCCCGATACATTTTCGTATCCGGCGTTTTTTAAGATCGCCAGTAATTGCCCATTTGCACAGCCTACTTCAAAAATGCGTGTAAGTTGTGACTCTAACTTCTCGAGAATCACATCGGCCATTAATTGAAATCGAGCTTTCTCATACGAGGATTCATGACCACCTCGCTCACTTTTTTCATATTTTGACATGTCACGATAGTATGCATCGAAGTGTGCTTGTTCAGGAACGCCATTTGCAAAACAAAACCCACAATGTTCACAAACTACCACATCATATCCAGATAAAAGACTGCCACCCAATGAAATCTCGGAAAAGACCTGTTCATAAAGTAGTGCAGCCTGTGTACTGCCACATACCTCACAGGGGCGTACCTGAAAAGATGGAATGCTCATAAGTTACTATCCAGGATGTAAGCGATTGATGGGAATCGCATAACAGACTAAATCCCAAACTTCGAGAAGATGCGGTCTCAAAAAGAAACGATACTGATCGGAATAAGAATGAATGAGCGCTGGAATTTTCCATAAATGATCCTGGCTATGATAGGAGCAAATGGCCAATACAGGCAGATTTTTTTTAATTATGTTTTGAGCTCCTGCAAGCGCCCGCAATTCCGAACCTTCAATATCCATTTTGATATACGTCGGTTTTTGATCAGAAAGGATTTCATCCAGTGCAATACAATCCACTTCTATCCCACCAGAACCAACGAAAGATGCTTCTGTTCCCGATGCCTCAAATCTGACCCTTGATCTGTGTGCTCCAACTGCGAAAGGATATATCTTTAGTCTTTCACGTAAACTAACTGGCAGCGTGGATACATATCGTTCTAATCTCTTGAAATTTGTAGGATCTGGCTCAAACGCAAAAATATTTCCTGAAAAAGTCTCAATTATTTGCAAAAGGCTTCTGATTGTATCTCCATCATAAGCACCACAATCTACAAACACTTCATTAGGCAAAATGTGCGTGAGGTCACTTGGAAAATAAATTTCATGAGTTACCGGGGCTGGCAATACATCAAAATCCATGAACATCCGCCATTTAAGTTGCGCAATATATTCCTGGCGAGAAGCCTCATCACCCCATAAAGGAAAGACCTTCTGTACTTCTTCAGATCGCTCAAACACTTTATGAGGCAGGTCGAACGCATAGTGCGGCAAAAACAAATCATTATATTTCCAGTATAAATAACTAAAGGGTATTACTTTTTCGCAATTAAGGTCAGTTAATTGCTTTTGCCTCTCGGCCATAGTATCCACTGCTTCACCTTTCCAAATCGTAACAACAAAAACCGCACTTTTTCCAAATTTCTTTACAGCATCTTCCAACGACAACACTTGTACTCCATCTACATCCGTGCCCCATAAAGTTTGGTTATTGTCTGCAAATGCAAGAGGTTCTATACCGATACGGCGTAGCCCGGCCAAAGTCTTCTTGCCCAACCCACCAGCGCCAAAAAGAACGAGAGATTTACCGAATGGTTCTGCGAGTCTGTCAAATGTGGACTGTTCACGTTGGTACACATCAACCATGGTTTCGCTAAAAAGTTTCTGGAGAGTATCTTTGTCTGAAGATTCAATCATCCGATTATTCCTTTCTCATATTTCCCACTTGCTATTTGGAAAATATCGTTTTTTCTACAAATCCACAAATCACATGCCATGCAAATTCATGACACTCCTGAATTCGTGCTGTATCTGCCGATGGAACAACCAGAGAATAATCACATTTCGCACCTAATAAATCTTTTCCTTTTTCACCGGTAAAACCCACGGTGATGGCCCCGTGCACTTTGGCGGCGTCCACTGCATGTAACACATTTGGTGAGCCTCCGCTTGTGCTAATACCCACAAAAATATCCCCTCGTCGTGCTAAAGCTTCTACTTGCCTGGAAAACACATATTCAAAGGCTGAGTCATTTCCAATGCATGTAAGGATGGAAGAATCTGTAGTGAGCGCAATAGCAGGCAAAGGTCCGCGATCGAAGCGAAAGCGGTTAATAAATTCAGCCGCAATATGCTGGGCATCGGCAGCGCTACCTCCATTGCCACAGAGTAGGACTTTATTTCCACCCTGAAAACACTTAACAATGAGCATCGATAAATCTTCGATCAATTGCGATGATTGCCTTACGGTTTGCTCCAATATCGATTGGTGCAAATTAAATTCCATTTCAACAACTGTTGACATGATTCACTCCTTTGTTACCAGGAACTTCTGCCGCCATCAACTATCAAATTTGTGCCGGTCATATAGGATGAAGCGTCAGAACATAAATAAATGATTGCTGCCCGATACTCATCTGCGTTTGCCATACGCCCCATTGGGATCAGGTTGCTAAGACGTTGAACAAATTCTTCTGGTTGATCGTTGTAAACACCTCCAGGAGAGATTGCGTTCACTCTTACTCCACAATCAGCCCAGTAAGTCGCTAGATAGCGTGTCAAGCCAATAAGACCTGTTTTCACCACAGAATAAGTAACAGGCTTTACAGGCTGTTTGTCATCTGGTAAGCCTGGCTGGCGATACAGGCGCTGATCTGGCGCGATGACCGCCAAATCAGAAGCGACATTAACAATCACGCCTCGCTTGCGACGGGCCATTTCACTACCAATAATCTGACTGCATAAAAATGCTCCCGTTAACCCTACAGCGATATCAGATTCCCATTGTCTTAACGGAAAATGTTCCAACCGGGAAAACTCAACCTCAGAGGTCTTCTCCATCTTTGGGTTATTGGCGGCGTTGTTGATTAAGATATCAATTCTCCCAAACTTGTCCAGCACATATTTTAACAATTCACTGATACTCTCCGATTGGGTAATATCAACTTGAACGGCCAAAGCTTGCTCGCCAAAACTTTCTTTCCACTTGAGGCTGCCAGGTTCAACATTCTCAAGGCGAAGATCTGCGAGAACAGGAACCCCACCCGCACTTCCAATCGCTTGGGCATGTTGTTGCCCCAAAAGACCCGTACCTCCAGTTATGATCGCAACTCGATCCGTTAAATCAAACAAATCTTTTTTCATACCAACCATCTCATAAATTTATTGCTTTCCCTGACTGAAGCGATTTCTTTGCCGCAAGAGCTATTTTCAAACTGTTAGCCGCATCTCGTAATGTCACAGGCATCTCTGAATTCCCCTCTAAATATTCAACAAAATGCTTCATCTGATTCAAGAAAAGCTGGTTTCTTCCGTAATTTTCAAAAGATATCTGTTCAATCTGATTGCCCACTCCATCAAAAACATTGATGGCAAATTCCCTAAAATTTACCAGAATCTTTCCCTGATCACACAGCACTTCACATTTCCTGACAGGAGGGCGTTGGATATAATCCAGATGTATACTTACAGGCACCACTTGGTTTTCAACAATACACTCCATTAAGATATCTGCAGTATCTTCTACATCAACTTCCAGGCTACTTAAGTGACCTCCTATTGAGAATACCCTTTTTGGGAAGCCAAAAAGCCAATATAAATAATCTAATTCGTGAATTTGTGTCAAAATTACGCCGCCGCCCAAATCACTTTTCGATGCGTATAATTGGCGATAATCCTCGTAGGCATGCCAACCTGGCAAGTATTCACCAACCTCGGCCCTAACCGAAATAATCCTGCCTGCCACTTTTCCCTGCAATAAGGACTGCAATTTCGTTAGACAAGGGTGGAATCGCATCTGGTACCCCACTGTTGCCTTAATATTTCGAGTCTCGACCAATTTTATTAACTCTTCAACATTCTCCATTGTATGTGAGAGTGGCTTTTCAATAAACAAACTGCAACCTGCCTGCGCGGCTTGTAAAGCAACAGGGATGTGCAGGCTGCTTGGATTGCAAATGAAAACCACATCTGGCTTTTGATGCATTGCATCGTTCAAGGTTGTATAAACTTTTATCGAGTATTTATCAACCAAATCACTCCCTGCTTCTATTTTAAGCTCATCCGTTAATACCTGAGGATTATTGCGGTATCGATAAGCTATGATATCAACATTTGTTCCCATCAAAGTCCGCAAATTTCTGACATGACGCTGCCCTATTCCACCCAGACCTACCATTAAGATCTTCATATGACATCCTCAAACATCACTTATATCCTTACAATAAAGGAACAACATTCTGAAGCGTGAATTTTCGATTATCTTTTGCTAAAGATATTTCGTCGCCATCTATTCCACGTGCAACCTGGAGAATAAAATCACCCTTATAGTTTGCCCTTTTTAGATTATTTTTTAATGCTTGAAAATCTGTTGAACCTGTCCCTAACGGTACTGTGCGTCCATCGAGAATGCGATCTTTGATATGAACACTGCCTATGTGTAGACCATAAGCTCTGAACTCATGGTCTGGATGATAGCCTAATGAAGAACTATTACCGGAATCATAATTCACTTTCAGAAGCGGATGATGAATATTTGAAAGGAGATCAGCAAATTGATCGGGGGGCAGGGACGTTTCAAGATGAATTTCGATATCCATCTTTTCCGCCGTTTCCAGAACGTGTTTCAGGGATTCGCAGACCCTTTCAGCTTCATCGTTCGTATTAATTCGCGAATTATCGACAAAGGGCAAAATCACCCGATTGATACCCATCAATTGGCAACGGGCTAGCAGCCATTCAACGCGCGAAAGGCGCTCTCTTAAGTCGTGATCGTCTGCCCTGATTAGTGGCTTGTCTATAAAATAATCAGCGCAGAGGGAAAGAACCTGCACATCGTACTTTGCAGATAAGTATTTCATTTTGTTCACACCTGCGTCGGTTGAAATCGGGTTCATATCAGCGCTATGAAGATCATATATCCACTCAATGCAATTGAGGTCGGCCTTTGCGGCAAACTCAAACTCCTCTTCCCAGCGATCTTTTGGGAAGCACTGGATTTGATTGTTTGTTGGAGGTAGAAGGCGGCCTTGCATAATTCCAATGAGCGCCATGGTTTATCCTGTCGGTAAGTTTTATGCTTATTGCAATTCTGATTCACTCAGTATAGGAATGAGCATATTCGAGACAAGTTCATTGCGGTCCAGGAAAGGCCACAAATCTTCCAATGGTCTTGATACGATGGAACCATCCTCGCGAACATGCGAAGATACCCGAGGGCCTATGGGGCGATCAGGGTCTGTCCTCACCTCACAAATTGTCGGTCCGGGAGTTTGTAAGACCTCGCGAATTAGCTCACGCATATTGGTATGATCAGGGATAGTACTTGACTTTATGCCATATGCAGTAGCCAACTTAATGGTGTCCGGAAGTGTCAGGCCGCTTGTCGGGTCGCAACCCACCAAACGACCGTTAAAGTGATTTCGCTGCGACGAACGTATGGAAGCGTATCCTCCATTATTTATTACAAAGTATTTGATCGGCAAATCAAGACGTGCCACAGTCTCCAGTTCTTGAATGTTTAGCTGGAAGCTGCCATCGCCTTCCAAGGTGATGGTTCTCTTACGTCCACTTGCCAGACAGCCTCCAATGCTTGCTGGAATCCCAAATCCCATGGCTCCCAAACCACCTGTGCTAAAAAGTCGCTGGCCAGCTTTTACTCGAACTGAGAGCCAGAAAATATCAATATCTGCTCCTGAACTACCGGGGATCAGGAGATCATCTTTTGTTAATTCTTCAGACAGCACAGTGGTAAAAACATAACTGTTTACGAACTTTCCGTTCTCCCAATATTCAGGGAGTACCACCGGGTATTTTGACTTCCACTCTTGGCAGCGGGCCAACCAATTGCCACGATCTTTAACCTTCATTTCATTTTGATGGTCCAGAAGTTCCTGAATGAAGGTTCTGGCATCGGAACAAACGGGCAAATCAACCTGCATTTTCAACTTAGCGATTTCACTCGCGTCAATATCCACAATGATTTTATTAGCTGCGCGGGCAAATTTTGATTGGTCAAAACCAGTGACGGCAAAATCCAACCGTGCGCCAATAGAAATTAGCAGGTCTGAATTTTGCAAGATAAAATTCGCGCCCCGCGATGCAACCGTTCCGGGCTTCCCAAAGAAAAGAGGCAAGTCATCCGAGACCAAGTCTAAACCCATCCACGTGCTTAAGACTGGAATACCCAAAAGGCCTATTAATTCTAAAAGGGAATTTTGGCCATTAGACAGGCGAATCCCATTTCCAATTAATAAAACAGGGCGCTCCGCCTTATTTAGCAAAGCAAAGGTCTCTTTTGCCTGGTCAGATAATAGAGGTGAATAAAGTTGACTCAATGCTAGTTCTTCTGTGTTGAATGCTTTTAACTGATCTGGCTCAATAGCCTTGGCTTGAACATCGAGCGGGATATCAATCCAAACCGGCCCTTTTCGCCCCGATGTTGCCAGTGCCAATGCTTTTTCCATATGGTAACGAATGGTAAGCGGATCAGTAATTGTTACAGCGTATTTGGTAATCGGTTTTACAATTGAAACGATATCCACCTCCTGCGGCCCCACCTGTCTCACATTCAAGTTTCCCTTCATATCTGCCCGCTTGACCTGCCCCGAAATGATTAAGCATGGCGTCGATTCGAGCCAAGCACCAGCAACCCCGGTGATAGCATTCGTGCCTCCGGGACCTGTCGTTACTAATGCAACTCCAAGGTTATTTGTGATGCGTGCATAAGCTTCAGCCGCAATTGCCGCAGCTTGTTCATGCAGGGTACAAACAAACTCAATGTTTGGGTTTGTTCCCAGTGAATCATTCAAGTGCATCGCCCCCCCACCCGGCAGCATGAAAACGTGCCTGACTCCATGCTCCGCTATGACTTGAAAAACGTAATCTGAAAGCTTTACCTTCAACCTGTTCTCCTATGATTTTTTCTAATACTTGCCCGTTGTGTCAACGCGTCGCAGTTTTTTCATGATCGGTATTTCCCGTTCGACAACGCGTTTTACGCCGTCACCCATTGATGTCTCGATCAAACGTATGTCGCGAATTAGGCGAGTAATCCCATTCGGTTCCAGAGAAGCGGCATGATCTGATCCCCACATGGAACGGTCCAGCGTAATGTGGCGTTCGACCAGACAAGCGCCCAGGATGACAGCTGCGACCGTTGAGGGTAGACCTGTCTCATGGCCCGAGTATCCTATTGGAATACCATACCTCTCTATCAATAAAGGAATGACGCGAAGATTCAATTCTTCATAGTAAGCAGGATATGTGCTGCAGGAGTGCATAATGAGCAAATTGTTTTTACCCAATACATCAACTGCGTGATCGATTTGTTCCAAAGTGCTCATTCCTGTAGAGAGCAGGATGGGTTTTCCTGTTGCACGTGTGTGTTGCAGTAATTTGTCATCTGTAAGCGACGCCGAAGCGATCTTATAGCAAGGTACGTCGAACTGATCTATAAAATCGACAGCCTGCTCATCCCAGCATGAAGCAAACCATACAATCTTCTTTTCTCTGCAATAGCGATCGATCTCTTCATATTCTTCCTGACCAAATTCCAGCCCATATTTCAATTCGCCGTTCGTTGTGCCAAACGGACTTTCGCGCGGGCGTGCCAGTTCTTCGGGTGGGTAAACTACTTCGATGGTTCTCTTTTGAAATTTTACAGCGTTACATCCAGAGGTGATGGCAAGATCAACCAGTTTTTTGGCGATCTCCACATCACCGTTATGATTGATGCCGATCTCGGCGATAACATAGCAAGGGTGACCATGGCCCACTATGTAATTGGCAATTCTAATTTCTGACATTTTGGTTCTCCTTAGCCAAGTGATTCTGTCCACGCAACAGTCTTCTGTATTGAACTTTGTAAATCGACCAGTTGATGCAATTCTAATTCAGATTTCGCTCTTTCCACAGACGGGACATATCTTTCAGTGGGCTTTTGCGAATTTGGATTGCCTCGCCTCTCGATTATAGCTGCGGGCTTGAATCCTTTTGCGACGCGTTCTGCCACCTGCATGATGGACAAGCTCTCTTCGCTGCCAACATTATAAGGGCGGCATGATTCACCACGCAGCAAGATCGTCCAGAGCCATATCGCTAAATCTGCTGTGTACAAGTAGGACCTGTGTGGCGTGCCATCTCCCTTAATGACGATGGGGACGCCATTCATTGCATCCCGAATGAAATTACCAATGGCAAAATGAACATCCAGTGGGAGGTAGGGCCCAACAAATGCAAAGCAACGCGCGATCTTTATTTCGAGTGATGAATTTGCATATAGCGCGCACAGATGCTCCGCCATGCGCTTGCCTTCTCCGTATGCAGAAGCGGGCAGGAGTGGATTGGGCGCTCCCGCATAATCTTCGGGAATGTGTGTAATTTCAGTGGGTTGCTTTCCATAAACTGCACCTGAACTCGTCAACAAAAGTTTTTGCGCCTTACATTGAACGGCAAATTCTAGGGTGTTCCTTGTACCCTCGACAGTTGTATCCAGCATAAGAAGCGGGTTTTCCTCATTTAGTTTTGTGCTGGCTTCAGTTGCTGCATGGATAATATGGGAGTATTCATCTTTTGGGTGCCCAAAGTTACGAACGTCACCTTCGATGAGGGTAATGGCCGGATCCAGCATTAGATGAGGCAATGTCAGTTTAACAGCGGCAGGCCTGCGGGTCAGAACGGACACGTGTGCTTTTAAGTCCAGTTGACGGTTTGCCCATAAAAAACTTTCCAATAGCCAGCATCCAAAGAATCCCGTCCCGCCGGTGATGAAGAGGCGCGCGCCGCGCAATTCATCCCATAGCGGACGCGTGTGGTCTAACACATGCTCGAGATCGGAAGCAAGAGGGTTTTGCATTCTACGCCGCGGTTTCGCAGAGTTGGGCGAGAATGTCACAAACGTAATCAAGCATAGGTTGGGTAAGGCCTGGGTAAACCCCGATCCAGAAGACGCGGCGCGTAATCTCATCGGCTTGAGAGAGATCGCCAATGACACGATATGTTTGTGAGCGGTAGGCTGGTTGACGCAGTAAATTGCCTCCGAATAAGAGGCGTGTACCAATGTTATGATTTTCAAGCCAGCGTACGGCCTGATCGCGAGTAAAGGGGGCTTCAGGGCGGATATAGATCGGGAAGCCAAACCAGCTTGGGTTGGAGTTGGGAGTGGCCTCGGGGAGCATAAAGAAATTTTGCAAGTGACTCAGTCGTTCTGTGAGATAGTTAAAGTTCGCGCGTCTCTTCTGAATGAATTCAGGAAGTTTTTTCATCTGCGATACGCCAACAGCGGCCTGCATATCCGTGGCTTTCAAGTTATAGCCTATATGTGAATAGGTGTATTTGTGATCGTAGCCGTGTGGCAAGTCGCCGAGTTGCCAGTCGAAGCGTTTGCCGCAGGTGTTGTCCTTGCCGGGGTCACACCAGCAATCACGTCCCCAGTCACGGAATGACTCAATGATCTTTTTTAGTTTGGGTTTGTCAGTGAGCAGCGCGCCGCCTTCGCCCATTGTAATATGATGTGCCGGGTAAAAGCTGACGGTGGCCACGTCACCAAATCTGCCAACAGGTTGATTGTTATAGGTAGCACCGACTGCGTCACAGCAATCTTCGACCAGCCATAAGTTGTTTTCCTTGCAAAATGCAGTCACAGCTTCCAGATCGAAAGGATTGCCGAGCGTATGAGCGATCATCACGGCGCGTGTCTTGTCTGAAAGCGCCAATTTGAGTTGGGTTGTATCAATGTTATAGGTTGGAATCTGCACATCAACAAATACTGGCACAAGCCCGTTTTGAAATATCGGGTTGACCGTTGTAGGGAAACCCGTTGCGACGGTAATGACTTCATCACCGGGTTGTAAGCGGCGGTCTGCGAGCAAGGGTGAAGTGAGACATGTAAGCGCCAGCAAATTCGCCGAAGAGCCTGAATTCACTAATATCGCATGACGCATCTTGAAGAAACGTGCGAATTCTATTTCAAATTGTTTGGCGAACCGTCCCTCGGTCAACCAAAAGTCGAGTCCCGAGTCAATTAACGATTGCACATCTGCAGCATCGAAGACGCGTCCCGCAACAGGCACGTGAGTTTCGCCGGGCACAAAGACTTTTTGAGGAAAGGCTTCAGCTGAATAATCGGCGACCAGTTCCAGGATTCGCGCGCGTAGGAGGTCAGAATTCTCGTTCATGGGCAAAAAAATCAGCATACCAGTCAATGGTCTTCCGCAGCCCTTCATCCAAAGCGAACATCGGTTTCCAGCCTAATTCATGTCGGGCTTTTTCTGCACTCAAATATTGATGACGGATCTCGTTCGTCACTTCGTTACGTATCTCTGGATGCAGGTCTGATTTCATACCGCTCAAGATGCGTTCAACGATCTCTCGCACCGACACCTGGATCTCGTTCGAAAAGTTGAAGGCTTCGCCTTTGAGCTTGGGTTGTGCAGCAAGTTTTTCGGCCAGCAGCATATAAGCTGCCGCGCCGTCTTCGACATAAAAATAATCGCGGATGTATTCGCCATCAGAGCGGATAATGGGATTTTGTCCGCGCCTGATGGAACGGATGGTCCCAGGGATGATGCGGTTCCAGTTCAGATCACCACCACCATAAAAATTGCCGCAACGCGTGATCACAACGGGAAGGTCAAAGCTTTTGGCATAGGAATAAGATATCAAATCTGCCGCCGATTTGCTAACGTCATAAGGATGTTGTCCCTGTAGAGGTGTCTTTTCATCATAAGGCAATTTCTCCTGATCGCCATAAGCTTTATCTGAGGAAGCCACGACGATCTGCTTTACTTTTTGGCTGCGGCGACATGCTTCGAGTAAGTTCCAGGTACCGGCGATATTTGTCTCGAAGGTCGAGAGCGGATTGCGATTGGCAATTGTAACGATAGTTTGCGCAGCGAGGTGGATGACTGTATCTATCTCATATTCACCCAGCGCGCGCTCCAATGTATCTCTATCACGTATATCACCACGTACGACTTTGACTTTCTCGATCAAACCAGACCTCACAAATTCACTTTGAGGAACCCAATCGCGCACCAGGCAGATCACATCTGCGCCCGCTTCGACGAGTCGTTGCACCAGCCAGCTGCCCACGAGACCCGTTCCGCCCGTGACGAATGTTGGACGGTCGCGCCAGAAAGCGCGGTTCAGTTCCACAACTTCCATGGGGCTTTGTCTTCCTGCCAAAGCTTTTCGAGCAAATGCAAATCGCGGATCGTATCCATGCACTGCCAAAAATCATCGTGTTGATAGGCGCACAGCTGCCCATCTTCGGCAATGTGTTCCAGTGATTCGAATTCCCAAGCGGTGTGATCATCCTGAATATATTGAGTAATGCCAGGCTCAAGGACGAAAAATCCGCCATTGATCCAGCCTTCACCGATCTGGGGCTTTTCCCTGAACTGCACGACACGATCATCTTCAATTACCATCTGCCCAAAACGCGCGGGTGGGCGGACGGCTGTCATCGTGACAAGTTTTTTTTGGTTTCTGTGAAAATCTATCAGTTTTGGAATATTCACATTGCTGACGCCGTCTCCATATGTGAGCATGAATGGTTCGTTTCCAATAAATTTGGCAGCGCGTTTGACTCTTCCACCAGTGTTTGTTTCCGCTCCCGTATCAAGGAGATGTACAATCCAGTCTTCACCGTCGTGCTCGTGAGTGGAAATCACACCTGTTTTCAACTGCACAGTAAGATTGCGTGAGTGATAGTGATAATTCAAAAAATAATCCTTGATGATCTCACCCTTGTGCCCCAACGCAATGACGAACTCCTTGAATCCATAGGCAGCGTAGATGTTCATAATATGCCAAAGCATTGGCTTGCCGCCGACTTCCACCATGGGCTTGGGTTTGACAGTGGTTTCTTCCGAGAGACGAGTTCCCAAACCACCTGCCAGGATCGCAACTTTCATGAGTGATTTCCTTGTGAAAAGAGTGAATGACCTCAAAATTATACACTCGCGCCACCCTGGATGTAATTGAGTTTGCAATACTGAAATGCAAATCCTCAAAAAGCTATCGGGGAATTCATCAAAGTTGCTACTTCGTAAACTTCTTCTGCCATTCGAAGAGCTTGTTCAGGGCTTCAATGGGGGAGAGCGAATTCACGTCGGTTGATTTCAGTTCGTCGAGCAAGGGGCTTGTTTCCGGGAACAACGCGGCTTGCTGCGCGGCGTGAGGATTGATCTTCACCGCGCGGCCAGATGTCTTTTCGAGCTCAGCCATGATCTCACTTGCGCGCTGGATGACCGGCGCGGGCAAACCAGCCAGTTGCCCAACGTGGATCCCATATGAACGGTCTGCGCCACCTGGAATGATCTTGTGTAGAAAAACGACCTTTCCATCCCCTTCACTCACGGCCACATTGTAATTGCGAATGCCGGGTAATAATTCCGCCAGTTGAGTCAATTCATGATAGTGCGTCGCAAATAAAGTCTTGGCGCGCAGGTGCGGATGATTATGAATATACTCGATCACGGCCCAGGCGATCGAAACACCATCATATGTCGAAGTGCCGCGCCCGATCTCATCCAGGATCAAAAGCGAGCGTGTGGTTGCATGATGCAAAATATTCGCGGTTTCCAGCATCTCCACCATGAAAGTGGATTGCCCTGCGTGAATTTCATCCTGCGCGCCGATGCGGGTGAAGATGCGATCCACGAGTCCGATCTTCGCCGAGTCGGCGGGAACGAACGATCCCATTTGCGCCATTAACACGATCAACGCTGTCTGCCGCAAATACGTGGATTTGCCAGCCATGTTCGGGCCAGTGATCACACGCACAATTTCACCCTTTTCAAAAACGACATCATTGGGAATATAGCGACCTGAGCGATTCATGGAAGGGTCCGCCTGCAGGCTCTGCTCCACAACTGGATGCCGCCCTTCGTGGATCTCCAACTCGCGTCCTTCATGGACTTGCGGCCGGGTATAGCCTCCGAAGGCAGCCACCTCTGCCAGAGCCGCCAGCACATCCAATTTAGCAATTGCCCGCGCCGTTTTCAACAATTGAAATACGGATTTCGACAATACCGCGCAAACTTCCTTGAACAGGCGCAATTCAATCTCGCGGATGCGATCTTCGGCATTCAGTACCAGCGTCTCATATTCCTTCATTTCAGGTGTAATGAATCGTTCGGCGTTAACAAGTGTTTGCTTGCGAATATAACTTTCTGGGGCTTTGTCTGCCGCGCCGCGTGAGATCTCGATGTAATAACCAAAGACTTTGTTGTAGCCAACTTTGAGAGTCTTGATGCCTGTCTTTTCGCGCTCCACGCCTTCGAGATTCGCTATCCAATCACGCGCGTGCTTCGA
>Ga0070699_100002945_pt1 | contig 15137 bp, 11 predicted proteins | sample KBSK1503metaG_FD_65473 | JGI IMG/M metagenome (GOLD analysis project Ga0070699, IMG submission 65473) | Corn, switchgrass and miscanthus rhizosphere microbial communities from Kellogg Biological Station, Michigan, USA - KBS K1-50-3 metaG | ecosystem: Host-associated > Plants > Roots >...
GACTCCGCCTGGATCATCTGCCCGACCTGCCGGACCCGGCTCAACCGCGTCTGCCCGAACTGCACGCGCCTCGTCGGTCTCGACTGGACGCTGTGCGCGTGGTGCGGCCGCGAGTTCGAGCGGCACGACCAGCTCGCGGCGGGATCCGCGCCGATCGTCAGCCTGCCGACGCGCGAGGCGCTGCCGGCCGGGGAGCTCGAGTCCGTGAGCGACCGTGTCCGCGCCTCCGTCCGGGCCCCGCGCCGGACGTCCGACCAAGCCGCGGAGAATTGACCGAGCGCTCCGACCCGGAGGCGGCGTCGCGTCCCGCGACCGAGCCCCCGCCCGACGGACCACCAGCGTCCGAGGCTGCGCATCGCTATCTGGGCCTGACGACCTTCACGATCGAGGGCCGCAAGGCACCCGGCCTGTTCGTCGTCGGCTGGCTCGCCACCCTCCTCGGCATCGCCCTCGCCGCCATCGTGGCTTTCGGCGCGTCGGGGCTCGCCGGCGCCCTCATGTCGCTGGCCTCGCTGTTCGCGCTGTCGCTGGGGCTCATCCTGCTCGCCGGCTCGCAGACGATCGAGCGCCGCGCCGCCGGGGCGGCGTACGCGGGGCCGTCGCCGCTGCTGGTCCTGATCGCCATCGTCGCGGTGACGCGACTGGCCGGGTTCCTTGTCGGCGCCCTCCTTCTGCCCTTCGCCAACCGGATCCCGGTGGAGCTCGGCGATCTCCTCGCCGTCGTGCTCCAGGCGCTGGTGTTCTTCGGCGTCCTTCGCGTCGTGATCGTGGGCCCGGGCGTGCTCCGCTGGGCGCAGATGGGCTGGATCGCGGATCGTGCCGTTGCCGTCCGCGGGCTGTCGGGTGGCGCGGTCTTCGCCGGGCCGCTGATCCTCGTGACGTCGGTCATCGTCCTGGTCGCGGTGAATCTCGCGGGTGTGGCGCCGCCCAGCCCGCTCCCGCCGACCGGCACGCTCTCGGGCCTCGTCCTCCACCTCATCGCCGGCGCGGTCATCGCCCCGCTCGCCGAGGAGATGCTGTTCCGCGGCTTCGCGCTCACCGCGTGGCGCCAGCTCGTCGGCGTGGGCGGGGCGATCGTCAGGTCATCGATCGTGTTCGTCCTGGCCCACGTGCTGTTCGTCTCGGGCGACACGTTCGCCGAGACCGTGCGGGTCGCCTTCGTCGCCGGGGTCGTGCGCATCCCGGTGGCGTTCGCGCTCGGCTGGCTGTTCGTGCGCACCGGCTCGATCTGGGGTCCGATCGGGCTCCACGCCGCCTTCAACGGGATCCTCATCGCCCTGGCCGAGGCCGCCGCGCGAGCCGGCTGAGCTCGCTCGCAGGTGATCCGCCGGTGAGGCATGGGTGACCGGCAGGTGAGCGTCGGCCGGTAGCCTCCGGATCGTCCTCGGGTCCGGATGGCGAGGGGAATCGGCGGGCTCTCGTCGTCCGGGCTCGGGGGCGCCTGCTCTGCTGCGAGGAGCGCAATGGCCGGCACCGATGGACCGATCCCGTTTCCCCTGGTGGCCGCGCGCGGGCGAAGGATCCGGGAGCTGCCGTCGAGCGAGCGGCCGCGCGAGCGCCTCCAGCTCCGGGGTGCGGCAGGGCTCACGGCGGCGGAGCTGATCGGCCTGCTCTGGGGCTCGGGGACGGCGGGGCGGTCCGCGGTGGATGTGGCCGCCGACGCGATCGCGCGCTTCGACGGCCTGTCCGGCCTGGCCCGGGCGAGCGCGCCTGAGCTCGAGGCGGTGCCCGGGATCGGCGTCGCCCGCGCCGCGCAGCTGCAGGCCGCGTTCGAGCTCGGCCGCCGGCTCCTCGCGGACTGGCCGTCCGGCCGCTGGTCGATCCGCTCGCCGCGCGACGTGGCGGACCGGCTCGTGCTCCAGATGGGCCGCCTCGAACGCGAGGAGCTGCGGGTCGTGATCCTCAACACGAAGAACGCGGTGCTCCGCGTCGTGACCGCCTACCAGGGTAACGTCAGCGCCTCGCTCGTCCGCGTCGGCGAGCTGTTCCGGGACGCCGTGCGGCTCGACGCGGCCGGGCTCATCCTCGTCCACAACCACCCGTCGGGCGACCCGACGCCGTCACCCGATGACCTGCACCTGACCGCGGAGGCGCTCGCGGCCGGCCGGCTCCTCGACATCGACGTGCTCGACCACCTGGTCATCGGCCACGACGCGTACGTCTCGCTGCGGGATCGGGGCGTGGCCTTCGACAGGCCTGGAAACAGGCCCCCAGCCGCCTGAGGAGTGGCGGCTATACTGCCGTTTCCCGCGCACGACCCGCGCGGACGCCCGTCCACACGCTCGAATCGCCCGATCCGACCCACAGGGGGTGGTCCTTCCGAATGCTCGACCGCATCCTCGGCCTGTTCTCGCGCGACATCGGGATCGACCTCGGGACCGCGAACACGCTGGTCCACGTCAGGGATCGCGGCATCGTCATCAGCGAGCCGTCCGTCGTCGCCATCGAGGCGCGTACGAAACGGGTGCTCGCGATTGGGGCCGAGGCCAAGCGGATGGTGGGCCGGACTCCCGCGAACATCATCGCGATCAGGCCCCTGCGCGACGGCGTGATCAGCGACTTCGACGTGACCGAGCAGATGATCCGGTACTTCGTCGACAAGGTGCACGACCGGATCGGCTTGCTGCCGCGGCCGCGGATGATCGTCGGCATCCCCTCAGGCGTGACCGAGGTCGAGAAGCGCGCCGTGCTCGACGCGGCGCTCAACTCCGGGGCCCGCTGGGCGCGCCTCATCGAGGAGCCGATGGCGGCCGCGATCGGCGCCGGCCTGCCGGTCAGCGAGCCCTCGGGCAGCCTCATCGTCGACATCGGTGGCGGCACGACCGAGGTCGCCGTCATCAGCCTCGGCGGCATCGTCGTCAGCCGCAGCATCCGCATCGGCGGTGACGAGATGGACGTCGACATCGTCAACTTCGCCCGGCGCGAGTACAACCTGTACCTCGGCGAGCGCACCGCCGAGGACATCAAGATCGCCATCGGGTCGGCGTCGCCGGGGGAGTGGGACGCCGGCCGGGTCAACCTGCGCGGCCGCGACCTGCTTACCGGCCTGCCAAGGAGCGTGGAGGTCGGCGCCGACCAGATCAGAGAGGCCATCGAGCCGAGCGTGCAGCAGATCGTCGACACGATCCGGGACACGATCGAGGAGACCCCGCCGGAGCTCGTCGCCGACATCATGGACCAGGGCATCGTGCTCGCCGGCGGCGGGGCGCTCCTGGCCGGCCTCGACAAACGCGTCGCGGAGGCCACCCAGATGCCCGTCCACGTCGCCGACGACCCGCTGACCTGCGTGGTCCGCGGCACCGGCATCGTGCTCCAGGATCTCGACTCGATGAACCGCGTCCTCGTCACCGAGACGTACTCCCGGCCCCTGCGATAGGGCTATCGCCACGGCTCGCCCGGGCGACACAATCGCGCCGTGACCAATCGAAACGTCAACACGCTGCTCGCCAACAAGTCCGTCCGCCGCCGCGCGGTCGCCTACGTCGCGCTGCTGGGGGCCTCGCTGGTCCTGGTGGCCGTCTCGTCGAACCCCCTCGTGCGCGACCTGCAGCACGGCGTCGAGTTCGCGTTCCGGCCGGTCCAGGTCGCCATCGACGGCATCGCCCGGGACGTCTCGTCGATCGCCACGACCATCGCCGACATCGATCGCCTGCGCCAAGAGAATGCGGAGCTGCGCTCGGAGAATGACCGGCTGCAGGCGGAGAGCCGCTCCGCCGCCGAGCTGCGCCGCGAGAACGAGCAGCTCACCGGCCTGCTCCAGCTGCGCAACGGGCTCGAGTACCAGACGATCGCCGCGTCGGTCATCGCCCGCGAGTCGAGCGAGGCCCGCCGGGCGATCGTGATCGACCGGGGGACCGACGACGGGCTGGCCACGGGCCAGATCGTGATCGCCGCCGGCGGCGCCCTCGTCGGGCGCATCGCCGACGTCGGCCCGAACTTCGCTCATGTCGTCCTGGTCAGCGACTCGACCTCGACCGTCATCGGCCAGCTCCTGAGCAGCACCGCGACGGGCCGGGTCATCGGCCAGCTCGGCGGGGCACTGGTCATGCTCGACGTCGACGCGGCCGCAGCCGTCAGCATCGGCGAGGAGGTGTTCACGGCCGGCATTTCGCTCCAGGGCGGGATCCGCTCGCCCTACCCGAAGGGCCTCCTCATCGGCCGCGTCGTCGACGTAACCCGCGACCCGAACGAGGTCGTCCAGACGGTCTTCCTCGAGCCCGCCGCGCCGCTCGACCGGCTGGAGTTCCTGCTCGTCATCACCGACTACGAGGGCGGCATCACCGGCCCGATCGAGACCGGCGTGCCGTGCGACCCGACCCGGGGCGGCACGCTGCCCGACTCCGACCAGCCGTGCGCCAGCGATGCGCCCGCGGCGAGCCGCGCGCCGGGGCACTGACCGCCGGCGGCGCCACACCGGACCACACCCGACCACACCGGTCCACCCGGTACCACTCCCAACCCTTACTTCCGTACGGCAGCCGGGGGCGGTCCGCCGGCCTACGGTCGGCGTGTTTCGGTCACGCGCGCGCAACGGGCGCGCGTTGCGTCGGCCGTCGGGACCGAGGAGGCCGGTTGCCGCAGCCCGCATCGCGCTCCCGCCGCCGCGCCCTGGCCCTCCTGCTCGGCGCCGCGCTGCTCGCGCCACTCGCCACGACAGCCAGCCCCACCGAACGGGCGGGCACGGCGGTCGGCGCTGCGCTCATGCCGGTGTCGGTCGCGGCCATGGGCACCGCTGGGCCAGGCGCGGCCATCGCGCCAGGCTCGCGTGCGGCGACCGCCAGACGGCCAGCTCCGGCGAGTCAGCCGCACGCGGCGCAGGCCCCGGAGCCCACTGCGCAGTACCGATCCTCGCTCGCGCACCAAGACGTTGGCCGGGAATTTGCGGCGGGCGCGCGGGTGACGATGCCGTTCGTGCCCCGGGCCGGCGACGGCTGGGCTGTCGACGGCGCGCCGCCGCAGGCCCTGCCCGCGGGGGCCGCGACGGGGGCCATGATGCGTGCGGCCCCGGCGGGGAGCGAGCGCATCGAAACCGCTGCCGGCGCCATCCTTGTTCGTGCGCCCGAGCGGCCGCAGCTGGCGTCCGCCGTCTTCCCACGGGTCGTCCCAGCTGCTCCTTCCGCGCCTGTTGGCGGGGCCGGCCTGCGCCGGGACGTGTTCGGGTTCCTGCCGTGGTGGGAGCTCGCCTCCGCGTCCACGGTCCTCGATTGGCGGACGCTCTCGACGGTCGCCTACTTCAGCGTGGGCTGCCAGAGCAACGGAAACCTCCTGAAGCGCAATCCCGACGGGTCGCTGTCGGCAGGCTGGGCCGGCTGGACGAGCTCGCGCATGACCGCGGTCATCGAGGCCGCGCACCAGCACCAGACCCGCGTCGTGCTCACCGTTTCGTGCTTCGCCTGGAGCGCCGATGGCGCGGCCGCGCAGGCCGCACTGCTCGCCAGCTCGTCGGCGCGCGCGCGCCTCGCCCGACAGATCGCGGCAGCCGTGCGCGATCGCGGTGCCGACGGCGTCAACCTCGACTTCGAGCCGCTCGTCGCCGGATCCGCCGACCTGTTCACGAGCCTCGTGCGGACGGTTCGGCGGGAGCTCAACGCCGTCGCCCGGGGCTATCAGCTGACGTTCGACGCGCTCGGCTCGATCGGGAACCAGCCCATCGCCGCCGCCACCGCGCCTGGCGCGGCGGACGCGGTCCTGGTGATGGCCTACGACTACCGGACTGACCAGGCGAGCGCCGCCGGTTCGATCTCGCCCCTGACCGGTCCGGCCTACGACCTGACCGACACGATCCGCGCATTCACCGCGGTGGTGCCGCCATCGAAGATCATCCTGGGCGTGCCGTGGTACGGCCGTGCCTGGTCCACGCCGAATGACGATCCGCACGCCCGGAACATCTCGGGCGGGAAGTACGGCGCCGTCGCAGAGCCAACGTATGCAGACGCGGCGGCGCTCCTCCGATCGTACGGTCGGCGCTGGGACCCGGTGGAGCAGTCGCCGTGGACGGCGTACCGGAAGCGGATCTGCACCCGCGCCGGCTGCATCACGACCTGGCGGGAGCTGTACGTCGACGACGCCGCGTCGCTCGGGCTCCGCTACGACCTCGTGAACCGTGCGGGGCTGCGCGGCGTGGGGATCTGGGCGCTCGGCTTCGACAACGAGCGCCCGGAGCTTCGGCGCGGTCTCGCGGCCAAGTTCCTGGCCGACCGGACGCCACCGGTCGCGGGGATCGTCACCCTCGCCCCACGCCAGCGGGATGAGGGTTTCCGCGTCGCCTGGACGTCCTATGACGACAGCGCGATTCGCGGCTACGACGTCCAGGTCTCGGTCGACGGCGGAGCCTGGAAGGGCTGGCTGACGGGCGTCACGAACACGAGCGCCATCTTCGCCGGGTCCAACGGGCACGTGTACGCCTTCCGGGTGCGCGCCAGCGACATTCACGGCAACGTCTCGAGCTGGGGATCCGTGTCGCTCGGATCGCTCACGACGCCGAGGTCGATCGCCGTCGGCGGCTTCGCGACCGTGCTCACGAACGGCCTGCGCCTTCGGGTGGCGCCCTCGACCGGCGCCGCGGTGATGACCCTGCTCGGCGCGGGTGACGCCCTGCAGGTCGTCGGCGGGCCCCGCCTGGCGGCCGGCTACACGTGGTTCCAGGTGGTGGGACCGGTCCGGCAATGGAGCCTTGTCGATCCGGTGCAGGTCGGCGGCTGGGTGGCCGCGTTCGGCAACGGCTACCGGAACGTCGGTCCGCGGGGCCACGTGTCGGCGACGCGCGTCGATGCGGGTATCGTCGGGCTGCAGCTGAACGCTGGCGGCATGCGCGTGCTCAGCCCGGACGGCGACGGCGCGAACGACACGCTCCGAATCGCCTGGACGAACCGGCGCGACCTCGATCGGGTCAGCCTGCGCGTCTACCGCGCGAACGGCACGCTCCTGGGATCGCAATGGCTGGGCGCGGGAAAGCGGTCCGCCGGACCGCACGTGTTCGCCTGGGACGGCCGCCTCGAGGGCAGGCGCGTGCCGAGCGGCGCCTATGTCATCCAGCTCCAGGCGAAAGCCGGCGGGACGACCGCAAGCGCTCCATCGGCGGCCCCGGTGAACGGGTTCCAGCTCGCGCACTGGGGCGTCGTCGTGGCCAGGACCGATCCCACCTCGATCGCGGCGACCTCGATCGTGCCGGCCTCGCCGACGAGATCGGGGTCCGTCACGTACAGCCTGACCTTCGGCGGGTCGATCAGCGAGCTCGGCGCGGCGGATTTCACCCGGAGTGGCACGGCGCGCGGTTGCAGCCTCGGCCGCCCGACAGGATTCGGCGCCTCGTGGAAGCTGACCGTCGCCGGTTGCGGGTCGGGCACGCTGCTCGTGTCCCTCCGGTCGGGGAGCGTCCTGGACGCGGTCGCGAACCGCGGCCCGGCCCAGCGGGTCAGCCTGCCCGCCGTGCTCATCGACAGGTCCGCGCCTGCGGCGACGGCCCCACGCGTAACCCTGCCGACGGGCGTCAGCCTCGTGAGCGCGTCGTCCCCGTGGGTCCTCGCGAACCTGGAGTGGTCCGCGCGCGATGGCGGCGGAGCTGGTGTGGCGACGTACGACGTCCGGGTGAGCCGTGATGGCGGCGCCTTCGCGGACCTCGCGTGGGCCACGCCGCGGACGAGCCTCGCGCTCACGCTCTCGCCGGGCCACGCCTACCGGTTCGAGGTGCGGGCGCGCGACCGGGCGGGGAACATCGGCGGCTGGGTCGCCGGCTCGACGATCCGCCCCGTCCTTGTCCAGGAGAGCTCGCCGACCCTCCGGTTCGGCGGGCCGTGGCTGGCGAGCGGGGACCCCCGCTACTCGGGCGGGAGCCTGCGCTCCGCCGTCGCGTCGGGCGCGACGCTCAGCGCCACGTTCACCGGACGGGGCATCGCCTGGGTCTCGACCCGCGGCTCGGACCGAGGGGCCGCGCGGGTGTACGTCGACGGCGTGCTCGTCGCGACGGTGAGCACACAGGCGAGCCAGCTCGCGACGCGAGCGGTGGTCTGGAGTCGGGCCTGGGCGAGGACCGGGACGCACACGATCAGGATCGTGGTGATCGGGACCCCTGGTGACCCGCGCGTCGATGTCGATGCGTTCGAGATCCTCCGCTAGCCGGGGTGACCGGGATCGTGATCCCCGGCCCGTACACTCCCTCGGCATGACCGAGTCGAGGCCCTCCGGTGCGGGCACATGGGTCGTGCTCCCGACCTACGAAGAGGCCGAGAACCTGCCCGGCATCGCCGCGGCGATCCTTGCCGAGCTGCCTGCGGCGACCCTGTTGGTCGTCGACGACTCCTCGCCCGACGGCACGGGCGAGCTGGCCGACCGGCTGGCGCAGGACGAGCCGCGCATCCGCGTCCGGCACCGCGCGGGCAAGGAGGGCCTCGGCCGGGCCTACCTGGACGGCTTCCGGGTGGCCCTCGATGGCGGCGCGACCTCGGTCGTGCAGATGGATGCCGACTGGTCGCATGACCCGGCCATCCTGCCGTCGTTGCTCGAGCCGATCACTGCGGGTCGGGCCGACCTCGTCATCGGCAGCCGCTACGTCAAGGGCGGTCGCGTCCTCGACTGGGGCCTCGGCCGGCGGATCGTGTCCCGCGGCGGCTCGATCTTCGCCCGGATCGTGCTCGCGCTCAAGCCGAACGACCTGACCGGCGGCTTCAAGGCCTGGCGGGCGACGACCCTCGCCGCGATCCCGTTCGACGGCATCCACGCCGGCGGCTATGTCTTCCAGATCGAGATGACGCACCGCGCCAGCCGTGCGGGCGCGCGGGTCGCCGAGGTGCCGATCACGTTCCGGGATCGCCGGATCGGACACTCGAAGATGTCGCGCCGGATCATCGTCGAGGCACTGATCGTGGTCCTGCGGTTGCGCTGGGAGGAGCTTCGCAGGCGGCGGCTTCGACGACGCGGCGTCTGAGGCGGTCATGACGGGGGAGTGGCCGGCAGGCAGCGACTCCGGTGGCCGGCCGCCGGGCCTGCGGGTCGTCCTCGACGCGCGACCGCTGCAGGACCCCGGCCGGGCGCCATCGACGGCTCGCTACCTCGAGGGCCTGCTCGGCGCCTACGACGCGGACCCGCTTCGGGGCGAGTCGTTCGCCTTCCTGCTGCAGTCCGACCTGCCCGATCCGACGACCGACCTTGCCGGCCTCGACGTCGTCGGCCGGCGACTGCTGCCACCGACCAGGCTGCTTCGGAGCGGCGCGCTCACCGTCGACCCGTTCCTGCTCCGCGGGGCCTCCCTCGGCGCGGCCTGGCGGGCGGACCGGAGCGGGGCCGCCGGCGCCGTCTACCACGCCGTGGCCGGCGCGCCGCCGATCCTGTCGCGCATCCCGATCGTGGTCACGCTGCTCGACCTGGCGCCGTGGGAGCTGCCCGGGACGTTCCAGCGCACCCCGGCAGCACGCTTCGGCCAACGCCTGCGAGCCCAGCTGATCCGCGACGCGGCGGCGGTCCTGGTCGGCACCGAGGCGGTCGCGGCCGCTGCGCGCCGCCTCCTGCGGCTCCGAGCGGGCCGCGTCCGGGTCGTGCCGCTCGCGGCGCACCCGGCGTTCGCGCTGGGGCCGGGTTCCGACGTGGGCGCCGGAGCGGCGGCCCAGCTCGAAGAGGATCGCCACAGGCTCGGTCTCGGCGCGCGCTTCCTCGTGTATTTCGGCCGGTTCGACGCGCGGCATGACGTCGCGACGCTCCTGCGTGCGCTCGGGCTGCTAGCGGCTCGGGCGCGCCCCCGCGGCCTGCGCGCGGCGGTCCCGTGGCCGCCGCGCGTGCTGATCCTGGGCGCCTCGCCCCACGACCGAGCCGCCATCGCCCGCGTCGCCGGCCAGCTCGGCGCGGACGCCCTCGTCTACGCGCCGGCGCTCGCGCCCGAGCGCCTCGCGCCGTTGGTCCGCGAGTCGCGCGCGGTGGTCATGCCCGCGCTCAGCGATGCGGCCGGCCTGCCCGCGCTCGACGCGATCGCCGCCGGCGTGCCGGTCGTGGCCACCGCGGTTGGGGCGCTGCCCGAGGTCGTCGGCAACGCCGGCATCCTCGTGGAGCCGCGCGATCCGGCCCGGCTGGCGGAGGCGCTGCGCACGGCGTGGGCGGATGAGCGCGTGCACGGGCGGCTGGTCGAGGCTGCGCGCGAGCGCACGATGAGCGCGCCTCGATCGTGGTCGGACGTCGCGAGCGAGACGCGCTGGGTCTACGCGAGCGTCGGCGTCCGAACGCGGACTGAGGTCGCTTAGAGGTCGTCCCGGTGCGGTGGCGGGACGAAGGGCGGCCGCTCGCCCTCGTGAATCGCGAACGTGTACCCGAGCGCGATGACCTGCACGAAGGTCTGACCGGCAGTGAGGACGACCGGCCTGCCGTCGCCATCGAACAGCTGCGTCGGCGCCGTGGGCGAGGCCTTGCGCCACTGGCCCTTGATCGTGACCCCGTTGGTCGAGATGTAGGCCACACCCTTGCCCACGTTCTGTGCCTCGAGCCGGTGCTTCTGCGGGTGCCCGTCATTCAGCGGGCCGAAGCTCATGCGCAGGATCACCACGTTCTTCGGGGCGACCAGCTGGCCATCGACGCGGTCCCGCTGGGGCTTCTTCGACGCGTCGATGTACCGGAGGTACGTGTTTGTGACAAAGTCGTAGCGGTAGGTGATCGTCTCGTACGGGTAGTCGAGCCGGATGGACCCGCCCGTCGGCCGATCGTCGAGCGGCGCGTCCGGGGCGAACAGCCAGGCCGGCTCGACCGGAGCATCGGTCGCGCCGAGGCGCTCGGCGAGCGCGCGCAGGTGCTCGCCGTCCGTGTACACGTTGTGCGGCGGGAACCGATCGGTCGCCCGCCACAGGTAGCGGCCGCCCCACCGGAACTCGTCCGCGTTGTAGACCCATTCGCCGTGGCCCTTCGCCGCGAGCGTGGCGAGGGCCTGCGGCGAGCCACCGGCGTGGACGTACATGGCCGCCCACTCGGCGGCCCACTCGATGTAGTACTCGCGCGAGCTCCGCACCGGCCCAACGCCCTCGGGCACGGTGTCCTGGAAGACCATCATGTACCGGGGAATGCCGCCCTCGGCCGGGGCCTGCCAGACGATCGAGGCGCTGTTGAACCCGGACTGCGGCCGGGCGTCGGCCTGGTCGTCGACCATCACCGCGATCGGGTGGCGCGCGGCACCTTCGGGGCTCACGAGCAGGCCGGTGAGCGGCGCGGGAACGAGCACCGGAGGCGGCGGCTGGCTGGGCGGGGCCTCGGTAGGTCCGGCGAGCGTCGGCGAGGGGCCAACGGCAACCACGGTCGGCGAAGGCCCGGGCGATGGCGAGGGCCCGGCGGTTGCCGCCACGGCGTTGCCCGGGGTGAGCGTCCCGATATCCGACGCCACCAGGATCCCGAGGGACGCGATGGCGATCCCGATGACCCCGATCAGGCCTCGGCGGAGTGGAACGCGCGCGGGCGCGCCCGTATTCGTCACGTTGCCTCCCGCTACCCGCCTCTCCGACGGCGCAGGATAGCGGACCTCCGGGCGGACACGCTGTAGGCTTGTCGACGGCGCCACCAAGGAACCCACAACGATCGGGAGGACGATCGATGGCCGAGAACGGCGCGTCGACGAACGGCCATCGGCCGGCACGCCGGCGCAAGCACGTCTATCCGCCGCTGGAACAGATGCAGGTCGAGCAGGCCGCCGCGGCGACCCGCCCGCGCGTCGCTCGAGCCCGCGCTGCCACGGCCGAGCCCGCCGCTGCGGCAGAGCCCGCGTACGAGTACGACTTCGGGCCGGAGGCCGAGGGCCCGCCCTCGCCACCGGTCATGACGATGACCCGGCCGGAGGAGCCGGAGACCAGCCTGGCCGTCGCCGAGGATGGCGCGGGCTCGGACGCCGAGCGCGTTGAGCTTCGGCTCAGCGCGGTGGGCATGGTCGACGCCGCCGACGTCCAATTCGCCCAGGGCGCGCTCGGCGCCGCTCGGGCGGACACCATCAGCGTGGACCAGGGCGCCGTCGGCGCCGCGCTGGCCGATCGGGTCGAGGTCAGTCGTGGCTACGCCCGGTCGATCCTGGCCCGCCAGGTCCAGCTCGATCGAGCGGCCGCCCGCGTCATCGTCGCCGCCAACGTCAAAGCCGAGCGCTCGGCCGTGATGTTCCTCGTCGCCCGCAAGGTGACCGGTGACGTCCGGGTGCTTCTCGACTGGCGCGGGGCCCTCGCGTTCGGCGCGATCGCCGGGGCGGTGTTCGGCCTGCTGCGTCGCGCCGCTGGCGGGCGCGACAGCACCTCGAAGCGCTAGCGGCCGGGATCGCCTAGCGACGCCCGCCGCCCCTGGCGGCTGCCAGGGCCGCGGGATCGAGGCCTTTCGCGAGCGCCTCCTGCTGCCGTGCGGCGGCGGCCTCGGCCGTCCGCTGCAGGTGCTCCTCGACGACCTGGTTGGGCTCTCCCTCGACGATCACCTGGCCCTTCTCGAGCAGGATCGCGCGGTTGCAGTACTCGCGGACCCAGTCCATGTCGTGGGTCACGAGGACGACGGCCTTCGCGGCCTGGACGAGCTCGATCACGCGCGCCTTCGACTTCGCCCGGAAGTTCGCGTCGCCCGTCGCCAGGACCTCGTCCAGGAGCAGGATGTCGGGGTCCACCGCGGTCGCAATGGCGAAGCCCAGCCGGGCGCGCATGCCCGAGCTGTAGGTCTTGAGCGGCGCATCGATGAACTCGCCGAGGTCCGCGAACTCGACGATCGACGGCAACAGCCGCTTGACCCTGGCGTCGTCGAGGCCGAGGAACGCGCCCCCGAGCAGGATGTTCTCGACGCCGCTCAGCTCGACGTCGAACCCGACGCCCAGGCCCAGGAGCCCCGACACGCTGCCGCTCACGTCGACGAGGCCCTCGGACGGGCGCATGATCCCGGCGAGCACCTGCAGCAGCGTGCTCTTGCCCGCGCCGTTCGGGCCGATCACCCCGAGCGATTCGCCGTGCGGCACCCGCAGCGTCACGTGGCGCAGCGCCCAGAACCGCTTGGCCGATTGCCGGCCGAGCATGTTCGCGACCGACTGGCGGATGGTGACCTTGCGGCTGAAGCGCAGGTTGTACTGGACGCCGAGGTCGACCGCGTCGATCGCGTATGGCGCGCCCGTGCTGAGCCCCGGGATGGTCGCCTGCTGCTCTTGCAGCATCAGATCAGCTTCGCGAAATCCGGCTCGACCCGTTTGAAGAACAGGGTCGCCAGGGCGAGGAACACGAGGCTGCCCAGGAGCAGGAAGCCGAGCGACACCAGGTCCGGCGGCACCGGCGTGCCGCCATCGGGCGTCCCGTAGACGACGGATCGATAGGCCTCGAAGAGGACGGCGAAGGGGTTCAACGAGACGAGCGCCGCGATGGTGTGGTGCTGGGGACCGAGCAGGCCGTGGACGTTCGACAGGCTGTACAGGCCCGGCGACAGGAACCACCACAGGCGCAGCGCGTGGCCGACGGCGTTGCCCAGGTCGCGGAAGAAGACGTTGGCGGCGGAGACGAGGATCGCCACGCCCAGGGTGAACACGAACTGGACCCCGGCGATCAGCGGCAGCCAGGCGAGCTGGACCGAGATGCGGGTCGGGTAGAAGGCCAGGAGCACGGCCAGCGGCACGAGCCCGAACACGAAGCCGACGACCCCGGCGCTCGCCGTCGCCATCGGCAGGACGATCTTGGGGAATGCGATCTGCCGGATGAGCGCGCCCTGCTTGACGACGCTCGCGGTCGAATCGGTGACGACCGCCGAGAACCACTTCCAGGGCAGGATGGCCGCGAAGATGAACAGCGGGTAGTCCGGGTGGGCGAGCCCGCGTCCGATGATCGCCACGAAGACGACATAGACGATCATCTGGAGCAGCGGGTCGAGGATCCACCAGATGTTGCCGAGGAGCGTGTCCGAGCCACGCTTCTTCATCTCGGCCTCGGTGAGGTACCGGATCAGCCGGCGCCGGGACAGGACGTCTTCGACCCCCTCCCGAAGCAGGGACAGCGGGGACGGCATGACCGTGGCGTGCCGAACCGGAACCGCCGCTTCACCGTGGGACATCGGCCGGGAAGGTTAGCATGGGCTCCCTCGGCGACCGCGGGCGCCAGGAGGTGATTCGCGTACCCTTAGCCGATCCCCGGCGGCCCGAAACGGCTGCACCACGCTTTGAGGAGGTCGGCGTCATCCTGCCGCTCGAATCGCTCCGCGGGCGAAGCATCCTCGTGACCGGCGGCTCGGGGACGGTCGGTGCGCACCTCGTCCATCGCCTGCTCGAGGCCCAGGTCGGCGTCGTCCGCGTCTTCGGGCGCGACGAGACGAAGCAGTTCTACCAGCGGCGCTTCCTGGGCCCTCGCGCCGACGTCCGTTTCCTGATCGGCGACATCCGCGATCGCGCTCGCCTGGTCCGGGCGACCGAGGGCATCGACATCGTCTTCCACCTGGCCGCGCTCAAGCACGTCGAGTCGGGTGAATACAACCCGTTCGAGGTCACCCAGACGAACGTCGACGGCACCCAGAACGTCATCGACGCCTGCCTCGAGAACGAGGTCTCGACGATGATCCTCACCTCGTCCGACAAGGCCGCCAACCCGACCTCCGTCATGGGCGCGAGCAAGCTCCTTGCCGAGAAGCTGGTGACCGCCGCCACGAACTACCGGGGCACGCATGGCACCACGTTCGCGAGCGTCCGCTTCGGCAACGTCCTGGGCTCGCGCGGCTCGGCGCTCGAGCTGTTCGCGCGGCAGGTCGCCCGGGGCGGCCCGGTCACGCTCACGGACGGCACGATGACCCGCTTCGTGATGACGACGGGCCGTGCCGTCGAGCTCGCGCTGAAGGCATCCGAGGCGGCCAAAGGTGGCGAGGTGTTCGTGTTCAAGATGCCGGTAGCGAAGGTCGGCGACCTGGCCAGGGCCGCAATCGCAGTCGGCGCGCCGCTGTCGGGCCGCCGGCCGGAGGACATCGAGATCACGCCGATCGACCCGCGACCGGGCGAGAAGCCGTACGAGGAGCTCATGACCGAGGACGAGTCGAGCCGGGCGCGGGACATCGGCGACATGTACGTCGTGTTGCCCGCGATCGAGGCCCGGACCGCCGTGAGCGATGCCTGGGCCGATGCGCCCGCCGCGCCCATCGGCGCCTACCGGTCCGACGGCGTCGCCCCGCTGGCCGCCGAGGAGGCGCTGGCG